>Ga0123354_10000433_pt1 | contig 40940 bp, 35 predicted proteins | sample TergutLab28metaG_2_FD_97872 | JGI IMG/M metagenome (GOLD analysis project Ga0123354, IMG submission 97872) | Labiotermes labralis P4 segment gut microbial communities from Petit-Saut dam, French Guiana - Lab288 P4 | ecosystem: Host-associated > Arthropoda: Insects > Digestive system > Gut ... | reverse complement strand
GTATATTTTTTTTTTTATTTTTGTAGCCCATTTAAAAATTAAGTACAATGAAAACATTAAGAACATTAACTATTCTAGCCATCGTTATGGCAGGGGTGTTCCACACGTATGCCCAAGACGTTATTACGTTGAAAAGTGGAGAGGAAATTAAGGCAAAAGTAACAGAAATCTCTTCCTCAGAAATCAAGTACAAACGGTTTGATAACTTGGACGGACCCACTATCGTGATTGAAAAGGTTAAAGTTTTTGCCATCAATTACGAAAACGGAACAAGAGAAGTTATCAATGCCATTACGGAAGCAAACATCACTTCTATATCAGAATCTGATGATAAGAAGTTTTTACAGGCAAAAGACCAAAGTAGAAAAGATGTTATTGTAAGAAAAGGAAAATGGTTTGAAGGATTTCAAACAAAAATTAATCGGGTAGATGATAAGCGTATTTATTACACAGGATCTAATATTTATGGAAGAGAAAAATATAAAAAAATAAAACAAAACAAAGTAGCCTTTACTTTAACTTTCGATGATAAATTCAAACAGGAATTATACCCGTTGCAAATGGATATGAAAGATTTTTTAAGCCTGCCCACTTACATGGACGGAGGCTATTTGTGGACTGTTTTCGGAACCAATAGAATAAGTAACTTAATTGAGGTAAATTTATTACGTCCCGATATTTATAATGCTTATATAAAAGGGAAGAACTTGGTGGGTACAGGAAATGTGATGTATGCCATTAGTATTTTAATAGGAGGTATCCCATTAATTATTACAGGTGGCATAATTGCAGGGGTAGGAGCAAATAGAATTAATGACGCCTTTAGGAAATACTATACCGACTGTTTAGACTTAAATGTATGTGCCAAATATGGAATCATTATTACGCCATATAAAACGTCTCTCAAGTTAAAATAAGCCACTAACATGTTCTTCACAATAATAATATGCAGTAATTTAGTTGTAATTTCGAGATACTGCATAATTTTTTATTTTTGCAGACAGAAAAAAAGATAAATAACATGCAAAAAATAGTATTATTTCTCAGTTTTATGGGCTGTTGCCTTGCAACATTCGCTCAAAGCCAAATTTGTGTGGATGGTAGTTCAAGCGGTTCTGAAAATGGAACGCCATCCAATCCTTACCATACTATTCAAGTAGCGGTTAATGCAGCCTCAAACGGCGACATTATCAAAGTTGCTAAAGGAACTTATTCTGAAGCCGTACAAATTTCGCAGAAGAAAGTGCAGTTGCTTGGTGGTTTTGCAGGTAACGGCGATTTTAATTCTGCTAATCCGCAGGCAAATGTAACTGTCATAGCGGGAACAAGCGCTGCCCCATGTATCTGGATTAACATGGACGTGATGATTTCAGGCTCATTGACCATCAACGGTTTTACTATCTGCAACGGTCAGCGAGGCATTGAACTTTCCGGCGGATGGTCGAGCTTTTTGGATAACATCACTATTGAAAACAACATCATTGAAAACAACGGTGAGACAGGAACTTCCCAGCGCGGCGGCGGAATTGGTATAGAGGGGAAGAACATAACTATTAAAAACAACATTATCCGTAACAACAAGTCGGATCGTGGAGCAGCAATCGGAGGGACAAGCAGTTTTATAGTTGATTTCCTCATTGCCGGTAACCGTATTGAAAACAACACAGGATACGGCGACCATGCAGGAGGTGTAATCATAAACGGAACAGGAACAATTACCCGAAATATTTTTGATGGAAACGTTACTGCGGCATCCGACCCTTCATACGGCTGGGGCGGCGCTATTACGATTGTGAATTACGATACCGTAAAGTTGATTACCTTGTCGCACAACATCTGGCGCAACAACTATGCGCCGGATCGCGGGGGAGCGGTTTTTGTGGACGAAGCGGCGAAAGTAAGAATGGAACACGAACTGTTCTACAACAATACAACCCGGAAAAGCGGCTCGGCGATTTACGTAGATGCCGACTACGATTACAATCAGTCGGTTTTGTATATGTATAATTGCACCGTTTCAAACAACTTGACCGATGGCGGCGAAGCCGCAATGTATGTGCAGGGAAGCATTACACATATTGAAAACTGCATCTTTTGGAACAACGGAAGTGATTTTGAGTGCATTGACGATGGCACAGCACTTGCCAAATTAAACGTCAATTACACACTCTCGCAACAAGGTTTTGCTGGTACGGGCAATATTTCGTCCAATCCCCTGTTTGCAGATGCCGCTACCGGCGATTTCCACCTCAAGTCAAAAGCAGGACGTTTCGACCCTGTAACCCAACAGTTTGTCAATGATAATCTGAACAGTCCCGCTATTGATGCAGGAAACCCATCTTCCGACTACTCGAATGAACCCAGCCCTAACGGTAACCGAGTAAACCTTGGGTGCTATGGAAACACCGCTGAAGCAAGCAAAAGCGAAACTACAGGAATTAAAGAGATTATGCAAAATCTGTGGACATTATTCCCTAATCCTACGTGTGGAGAATTGAGAATTGATGCTTCGGCAGGCTCAGCAACCAATGGAGAATGGAGAATGGAGAATGTGGAAATTTTTGATGTTTATGGTAGAAAAATATCATCTCATCATCTAATCACCTCATCATCTAATCATCTAATCAACATTTCCCACCTGCCCGCCGGTGTCTATTTCCTAAAAATCCAAACCAATAATGGTGTGGTTGTTCGGAATGTGGTGAAAAATTAGGGGCGACTACACCGAAAATTTCAACGTTATGTTACCTACTATTAGACATAGAATATACAAAGCTGCACAAAGAATAATTAAAATCTAAAATTGTAAATCTAAAATCTAAAATCTATGAAAAGATCCCTATTATTAACCACCCTAATCGTACTATCGTTTTGCCTTTTCGGAACGCCGATAAAAGAAAAAGAGATTGTTCTAAAAACAAAAGAATGTAAAATTTATGGAACACTCAAACTTCCTGTAACTAAAGAAAAAGTTCCGGTTGTTATGATTATTGCCGGCTCTGGACCTACAGACAGGGATTGCAACAGCCCAAGCCTAAAATGCAATACCTATAAAATGCTAACCGATTCTTTGAATCGCTATGGAATTGCAACATTAAGCTATGATAAAAGAGGAATTGGAAAAAGTGTAATGAAACAAAAAGAGGAAGAATTGTGTTTTGAAGATTATGTTGAAGATGCCAAAAATTGGATAGACCTTTTATCGAAAAACAAACAGTTTTCAGAAATTATTGTGGTTGGGCACAGCGAAGGTTCTCTTATTGGAATGATAGCCGCCCAAAACAACCCCAAAGTTTCCAAATATATCTCTCTCGCAGGAACCGGTCTTCCTGCTGATGAAATTCTTAAAGAGCAATTAACCGAACGACTCAAAGGGCAGCCGGAAAATCTAAAAGAACAGGCTTTTGAATATATTGATGAATTAAAGCAAGGAAAACTATTGGAAAAAGTATCTGTTATTTGGTATTCACTTTTTCGTCCTACTGTTCAGCCCTATCTCATTTCGTGGTTTAAGTACAATCCGCAAGAAGAGATCAAAAAGTTGGATATTCCCATTTTGATACTTCAAGGAGATTTAGACATTCAAGTGTCTGAAAAGGATGCCGAACTGTTGTATCTTGCCAATCCGAATGCAAAAAAAGTGATTATCGAAAATATGAATCATGTGCTTAAAAATAGCCAATCCACTGACCTCACGGAGCAAACCAATGATAGTTATAACAATCCTACTTCTCCTATAAATAGAGAACTTGTAGAGCAAATCGTTGGCTTTTTAGGAATATTTTCCTTAAAAGCACAAGAAATGAATGAGAAAGAAAAACATAGTTACGCTGTAGGGGTCATTTTGGGAGAAAAAATAAAAGAAAAAATTGCAGAATCAGGTATTGATTTAGGTATTTTTGAATCTTTAAAAGAGACCATTAAAGAAAAAATTGATTTTAAATCCCTAAAAAATGGGCTACAAGATATTCTGAACGGAGAGTGCAAAATCTCGAAAGAAGAAATTGGGTCTGTTCTTGAGGAAATTCTAAAGAAAGCAGGCGAAATTGAGAAGATGATAAATGAGAAAAAATGAAGATAAAAATGTTACAGATGAATAGTATTTCATACGATATGATTGTTGAGCATTGTTGAAGATAAAAAGAAATTAATCAATTAAAAATTATATATTTATGAAAAAATTTGATCCGGCAAGCGCCATTCAGGATTTGCGTCAATTTGGAGAGTTTGGAGATGTAAATCCTTCTGTTACAGATTCTGCAACTTATACTTTTTTAGAAGCGAGAACCATGACCGACACTTTTCAAGGCGAAACAGAAGGGTGTTACCTCTATTCGCGCCATTGGAATCCCAGCAACAAATATTTGGCAGATGCCTTAGCGGCTATGGAAAATACCGAAGCAGCCTGGGTAACCGCTTCGGGAATGTCGGCAATTACTTGTGCGATCTTGCAAATCTGTAATTCCGGCGACCACATCGTTTCCAGCATGACTACCTACGGCGGTACTTTCGCTTTTTTTGAAAATTATCTTAAAAAATTCAATATTGAAGTTACTTTTGTTAATATTTCCAATTTAGATTCGGTAAAAAAGGCGATGCGACCTAATACCAAACTGATCTATACGGAAACTATGACCAACCCGTTGCTTCAGATTTCCAATCTGCCGGAATTGGCAAAAATTGCACATACGAACAATGCTAAATTAGTGTGCGACAATACGTTTACACCACTTATGGTTACTCCGCATAATTTTGGTGTGGATGTAGTAGTGTACAGTATGACCAAGTTTATCAATGGTAAAAACGACTGTGTAGCAGGAGCGATCTGCGCTTCCGCTGAGTTTATTAACAGTTTGGCGGATGTAAATTGCGGCACCGCCATGCTGCTGGGTCCTGTTTTAGACCCTAAATTGTCTTCATCCATCTTAAAAAACTTGCATACCCTGCATATCAGAATGATACAGCACGGTAAAAACGCAATGTTCTTAGCAGAGCGATTTAAAGAACTGGGCATCAAGTTTAACTATCCCGGATTGCCCGACCACCCCGATCACAATCTACTAAAATCTATGATGAACGACGGATACGGATTCGGCGGCATGATTGCCATTGATATGGGCTCAGCTGAACGCGCAAATACCGTAATGGAAAAAATGCAAGATGCCGATGTGGGCTATTTGGCTGTAAGTCTGGGATATTTCAAAACGCTGTTCAGCAACTCAGGAAAATCAACATCCTCCGAAGTCCCCGAAGATATTCAACGTGAAATGGGGATGTCGGAAGGCTTAATCCGTTTTTCAGTAGGATTAGATATGGATATTGAAAGAACGTTTGAGAAAATTAAAACATGCCTCTAATCTAATTGATAATTGATAATTGACAATTGAGAATTAGAAGAATATTAACCACTAATTACTAATTACTAATAATGTTGTATCCGCTAAAATTTGAACCTATTCTGAAAGAACGTTTGTGGGGCGGCAACTCCCTTGCTGAAAAGTATCATAAAACCGAGGATCTGCAAACCAAATTCGGAGAGAGTTGGGAAATCTCCGACTTAGACGAGAATATTTCAATGGTTGTAAATGGTTTCTTAGCAGAAAACGACTTGAGAGAACTCATAGAAACCTATATGGGAGAATTGGTGGGTGACACGGTTTTTGATAAAAACGGATTGGGTTTTCCATTGCTGATTAAAATCATTGATGCACAAGAAGATTTGTCGGTGCAAGTACATCCTGATGATAGTTTGGCTCAAAAAAAATATGAGCAAAACGGAAAAACTGAAATATGGTATATCATCCATGCTGAGGAAAATGCCGGTATCTATGTGGGTTTTAATAAACAAGTTGAAAAACAAGATTATATTGCGGCTGTTCAAAACAAAACCGTTGACTCTCTGCTTCAATTTTATCCGGTAAAGAAGGGAGAACTCTTTTTTATTCCTGCCGGAACTGTGCATGCCTTGGGAAAAGGCATCCGCGTGGCCGAGATTCAACAACCATCAGATATTACTTATCGTATCTTCGACTGGAACAGGGTGGATGTCAATGGATTGCCGCGAGAATTGCATGTGGCAGAAGCGTTGGATGCTATTCATTTTAATGAAAATGAGAATTATAAAATAGAGTATGAAGAAAAGTTTAATACGACTTCAATCCTGTTTCGGTCAGTTTTTTTTAATATCAATGCCATTATTTTCGACCAACCGCTTCAAAAAAATTACGCCACTATTGATTCTTTTGTGGTTTACCTGTGTGTGGAAGGCGAGGTACATCTGTTTGGCGAAGATTTTCACGAAGTGTTGTATGCCGGCGAATCAGCGCTTATTCCTGCTGCTATTTCGGAAATTGATTTGGTGCCCAATACAAAATCGCGGTTGCTGGAGGTGTATATGTAATATTGTTAAGCGCCAGTTTTGTGGAAAATTTCCCTGAAAATAATAAGAAAAGTAATGTGAAAAATGGAATGCCGTAACTTCAAAATTGAATTTGGAAAATATTGCTTTTGCAATTGAATTTTATATATTTTCGCACCGATAAAAATCCTTTAAAGAAAGTGTCAATTCCACACTTTTTATTGTCAAATTTAATCCATTAAGGAACAAATGGGGAAAGGTAAAAAACACACATGTTACTAATATTTTACTTGTTAACAAACAAAAGATAGCTCTTAATCAATTAATTAAAAAAATATATTTTATGAAAAAAATTACATTATTACTAATTGCTGCTTTTGTCTGCAGCATGGTTTACGGACAAATAAAAGTAGACAATATCGGAAAAGTTACCGTTGGAGATTACTGGGGTGCCGGAACGAGACTTGAGAGTAGAGGCCCCGTTGTCTTTACTCAATGGGGTGCCGGTTGGGAAAATATTAACATTAACCTGAATTGGTTGATGATCCTGATGAATTAAATGAATATTATAGTGTGAATTATATTGCTATTATCCCTCTTTTGGTTGAAGCAATGAAAGAACAGCAAATTCAAATAGAGAACTTACAAAAAATGCTTTCAAAACAAGCAGATGAGACAATGCTTTGGAAAGAGCAGTTTGAGATAAGTTATCATAATAATCTGCAATATTCACCGTCTGATAATCTGCAAACTAATTATAATTTTAAACAAAATAAAGAAGGTAAATTATTTCAAAATATGCCTAATCCGTTTTCCATGAATACGGAAATTAGATTTGAGATACCTAATAATTCAATTTCGGCAAAATTGCTCATTCATGATATGCAAGGGGCGGAAGTAAAATCTTATCCAATAGCAATTAAAGGTGCTGGAGGTATTATCATTCAAGGTGCTGAGTTGCAAGCAGGAATGTATATGTACACTTTGTTGATAAATAACCACATTGTTGATACCAAACGAATGATTTTAACGAAATAGGAGGTTGCTATGAAAAAAATATTTTTTTTACTGTTGTCAATATGTTTAATAGGGATGGCTTGCGAGAAGAAGTTGCAAAAAGAAGAAATACAATCTCTTATTTCATCCAATTTATTAAAAGATGGCGATATTGATCCAAAACTTCTTATTGGCGAATGGGATTTAGTCAGGTTTGCATATACCACGGATGGTAATATAATTTCTAATGTAGCTGACATAACAATAGACCCATTTCATGATATTGAATGGATAGCTTCTCAGAATGGTATATCAATAGATGAAGTTGTGGATATGTTAAAACCGAAACTTAAGATACCTGACCCTCCCTGCTCACTCAAGAACGAATCAGATGATCCATGGGTCTTAAGCGTTTGTAATATAAGTACGTGGATTTGCTCATTATCCAGCAATTTAATTAGTCTTAAAAATTTTGGTAGCACATTAAAACACTGTCCAAATTCTGCAGAAAATGATGTTTGCTTTTCTTTAATAAATGCACATAGTTTTGTTATTAGAAACGATGAATTAATTATTCATTTCACAGGAGACGAAAACAAAAATTTATTAATCCTAAAAAAACGTAAATCATGAAAAAGTATGCTTTCAATTTAACCCTGATAAGTATTTTATGCTTAATATGACAATACGCAATAGGTCAAATTAGTGAAGGGGGGACTCCTATAAGTTTTACTTTGGATATAAGAGCACAGGAAATACCTGTAATAGTGATGCCTGCTGTAGATATAAAAACACTTCTTCAAGAAGATGAAAAAGCAAAAAAAGAAAATGAACAAATACCATTTAGATTTGGTTATACAATAGATGTTGATATTGACATAAAAAAAGAGGGTGTGCAACAACAGATGCCTAATGGAGATAAGCTATGGTTGTTAAAAATTCATTCACCAGATGCTTTTTCTATCAATTTGATATTTAATCGTTTCAATCTAGGTAAAGACTCAAAATTTTTTATCTACAATGAAGATAAAACTATGATACTGGGTGCATATACACCAAAAGTCAGCAACAATTCTTACAATGAATTTGCTACTGATTTAGTACAGGGAAATGCCATTGTTTTGGAGTATTATGAACCAAAATCATCTAATGACGGTGTAATTAATATTAGCAAAATAATACATGGATATGTTAACACGTTTTATAGTAATGGATTAGGCACGTCAGCGAGTTGTAACATAGATATAATGTGTGCTCTTGGAATGAATTGGTTTAATGAAAGACACGCTGTGACTATGATATTGGTAGATAACAATACAGCTTTATGCTCTGGTTGTCTTGTAAACAATACACAACAGAATTATACGCCTTACATTCTAACAGCACGCCATTGTTATTTTCAAAACAATGGTAATACTCAAACGACTTCTCCTGCAACAACGATTTTTAGATTTAAGTATTGGAAACCCAATTGCAGTTCAGGAAATCCTAGTAACTGGGTAAGTATTACGGGAGCTACCTTGCTCGCACATAATGCTCCTACAGATTTTGTATTATTGCAATTGAACACAACACCTCCTGCTAATTGGAATCTATTTTATGCAGGATGGGAAAGAACAACAACACCAGCGCAAAACGTTACTGGAATACACCATCCAAAAGGAGATGCTATGAAAATAAGTCATGACCAGCATCCTGTTTTTGCTCAAAATCATCCAATTCAAGGGCACGCTCTGAGTACTTGGAGAGTACAACACTTTGAAGAAGGGACAACTCAACCTGGTTCTTCTGGTTCACCCTTGTTTAATCAAAATCGTAGAATAGTTGGTCAAGTGAGTACAGGACCTAATTGTTATGATAATACATGTGCATGTAATAATCGATATGCCAATTATGGTCGCTTTGATATGTCTTGGACAGGAGGCGGTACTAACAGTACGCGATTAAGTAACTGGCTTGACCCTAACAACACAGGAGTTGCAAGTTTAAATGGGACACGTATTCCTCTTTGTACCTCTCCAATTATCAATTTTATCAATCAAATAGTCAATATTAATCAAACCGTTACAGGTTGCTTCATTAATGTTCAAAATGTAAAAGTTACTAACAATAAAAAATTAATTCTTGATGCTATAGAGGAAACTACCATCACAAAAGATTTTGAAGTGCCAATAGGTTCAGAATTAGAAATCAAGTAATATTGCCACAATTGCGGCATTATCTCGTGTGTACAAAGTTTGCTATTTTTGCCACCGTTAACTCGTTAGAAAGTGCGTTGGAAGCCGCAACTGCGGCAATATGCCGGAACGTTAGCAGCAATTTGGGAACAGTGATCAGTTAATCAGACAAATACCCCTGAAAAGACAATTTTTCAAAAACCATATTTTTTTGAAAATTGCAACGAATTTTCAAACTCATTTGCGTATTTTATTTTTTTTCGACATTACAAGCGATTCGGACTTTGATCCTATTCCAAATCTCAAAATTATTAATCCTTTTAATTGGTAAATATGTGAAAATTTATTACAACAAACACAAGATTTACAATTATGGATAAAAGAGAAGATATTATTGGCAAAGTAAAGCAATATAAGCAATTGGTTGATAGCAGCAATCTCTTAAAAGATATTGAACAAGTATATCTTTTCAGCTCATTTGTTAATGGCGTATCAAATAATAATAGCGATATTGATGTGGCTTTTGTGGTAAAGAATCTTGAAGGGAATTTTTTTGATATTATTCCACCAATCAACCGTCTGACAGAAAAAGTTGATTTCCGGATTCAACCGCATATACTTGCTCGTGATACCGACTATGCCGGCTTTCTTGATGAAATTCAACGAACAGGAATATTGGTTAACTAATAGTTGGGAAAAGAAATCAATAGAAAATGGACAATAAATTATAACATATTTACAACCTGCTACTTACTAATAAAGTTCAAGAAAAATCTTTTTTCCCCTTGACAAACGCCTTCTCAATGTGTATATTTGCAGCGCTATTAACCAAAACATTGAGAAATGAAACAATTATCTGAAATTCAGTCTGCTACACCCGAAGGCGTATGGGCAATTCTACAGAGAACATCGGAAATGATAGATAAAAACGCGCAAGAGTCTGAAAAAAGAATGAAAAAAATTGAAGAGACTATGGGCTCTTGGTCAAATAATCACGGCTGTTTTGCCGAAGAATACTTTTTTAATTCTTTTGAAAACGGTAAACAAAATTTCTTCGGCGAACAATTTGATGAAATAGAAAAGAATGTTAAAGGAATTAAGAAAAACTATAAAGACGAATACGATATTTTATTGATTAACGGAAAGTCGGTTGGAATTATTGAAATTAAATTTAAAGCACACAAAAATGATGTGCCTAAGATTTTGAAAAAAGCACAAACTATTAGAATTAATTTTCCTGAATTTAAGAACCATCAAGTATATTTGGGCTTGGCAACTATGGCTTTTTACCCAGAGTTAGAACAAGAGTGTATTGATTACGGCATTGCTGTTATAAAACAAATGGGTGATACTGTAGTAATTAACGACAAGAATTTAAAAGTGTATTGAAACGTAACAAAAAAATCACATTTATATATTTATTTAAACAAAACAATTTATTATATTTGCCACGTTATTAAAAAATATCTATTTAACCAATAAATTATAATCTTATGAAAAAAAAATCACTTTTTAAAGTTTTAGCCCTAATAATGATAGTGGGCTTTTCTAATCTCTTGTTTGCTCAAATTAATCTACCTTTTCAGTCTGATTTTTCCGGGGTAGGAGGTTCTTCACAGTCATCATCTGCTTCTATGCCTCAAATTACTTCCCAAGACAAAATGCCAAAGGGATTTTTATATGCCGGTAGTGAACGAATATATGAGGGCGGGCAAAAACTAAAATTTGGTGTAACCGAATCTGTTGGGGTATTACCTACTGATCTTATTAATACTAACGGTGTAGCTTTCATTAAAGTTTCTTTTAAAGCTATTGGTTGGCCCTCAACAAGTAGCAATCCCATTCCATCTGCAAAAGTGGTATTAACGTATGGCTCACAAACTAATGAATTTACTGTTGATTTAGCAACAGGATGGCCTATAACAGTTTCTGACTTGGTTGAATGTTCTTGTCAGTTTACGGCAATAGCCACTCCAACTTCTTTGTTTATTAAAACGATGCCCTACATTAAGGATGGGAATGGGTGTCGTATTTTCTTGGATGATGTACGAATTGTAGAAAGCAATTCGGCACAGGTGGCAGCGCCAACATTTTCCCCTCAGGGCGGCATCTGTGATGAACCCAAAAATGTAGCTATTAGTTGTGACACAGAAGGCGCTACCATCCATTATACTACAGATGGCTCTGCTCCAACTACAGCTTCCGCAATATATGATACCCCCATTTCAGTGACCACTACTACTACAATTAAAGCCTTTGCTGTAAAAGATGGTTTAGAACCAAGTTCCGTAAGTAGTGCCGAATATATCTTTTCGCAAACTGTAACCACCTTGGCTGCTCTTCGCGCATTAGCGCCGGAATATAACAACGGAAACAATGTAGGGCATAACGTTTATAAATATACTGGAAAAGCAGTTGTTACTCACATGCAGACATTCAATAATGTGAAATATATTCAAGATGGAACCGCAGCAATTATGGTTTTCGACACACCCGGGAAAATGAATGAACCCGAAACAAGAGATCAAATTACAAATATTACCGGTACTTTAACCAACTACTTCGGTATGATACAAATCGTCCCGGAAGGAGAATGTGACATCGTAGCATTCGACATGCAGGTTCCGGCTACTCTTATTACTGCCTCTCAATTAGATTTCGATAACAACAACCCACTTCAAGCCAAATTGGTTAAAATAAATAATGTAATGTACACACAAACAGGTAATTTTGAAAGAGGTAAATATTACAATTTAAGAGAGGGTAGTATAGTTTACGATTCTTTGGTTTATACCGAGAAATATGAAGCCGATTATATTGAAACCTCAATCCCAACAGGGTATATAAATATTATTGGCGTATGTAATTTTAAAGGTGGTGCCGGCTTTAAAACCCAAAACCGTATTGTTCCATTAGATATCAGTAATAATGTAATACAGGGAATTCATAATTTTAACAAATCAGCTATCAAATTATCTCCTAATCCTGCAAATAGTTTTGTGAATATTGTTACCGGATCGCCCATGAAATTAGAAATATACAGCTTGCTGGGAAATCTTATTACGACCGAAAGTTTGTACGAAGGCAACAATACAATCTCCGTATCGCAATATCCTGCCGGAATCTATTTGATGAAGTTTATAGATTTCAATACAGGAGATTCATATATGCAAAAGTTAGTGGTTAAATAATAATAACCCGTAGGGGCAGGTTTAACCTGCCCCTACGTTTTCTATGAACTCCATTATTACCATTCTTGGTCCTACCGCCACCGGTAAAACACGTATGGCAGCACTTTTGGCAAAAGAACTCGGTGCAGAAATCGTGAGCGCCGACTCCCGCCAAATCTATAAAAGAATGGATATCGGTACGGGAAAAGATTTACAAGACTATACTGTTGACGGCATCGAAATTCCTTATCATCTGATAGATATTGAGGAGCCCGGCAAAGTGAATACGGTCTTCAACTATCAAAAATTAGCGCAAGAAACGATTCGGGAGATTCAACAACGCAACAAACCCGTGATCTTGTGCGGCGGAAGCGGAATGTACATCGAAGCCCTACTGAAAGGCTACCAATCTACCCCTATCCCTTCTATCATCTTTGGCATTAAAGGCGATAGAGATGAAGTGAGAAGACGTATTACCATGCGACTCAAAGAACGACTTGAAAGTGGTATGATTGATGAAGTGCAAGCGCTTATTGATGATGGAGTCCCCATCGAACAGTTGTTTAAATATGGGTTGGAATATCGCTATGTGATGTTGTATATAACCAGACAATTGGATTACAATACGATGTTTAACAAACTAAATACAGCGATCCATCAATTTTCGAAACGCCAAATGACTTGGTTTAGAAAAATGGAACGCGCAGGATTTGAAATTCATTGGCTGGATTTGGCTTGGAGTTTAGAAAAGAAAATGGGTTTTATTTTAGAAAATCTTAATATTCCTTAATTTTTCTATTTTCGCCAACTAAAAAATAGCGTTATGTTTAAAACTCCCATTTTACTTGTTTTGTATAATCGTGTGGAAGAAACTCATAATCTGTTTCAAATCATACGAAAAATTAAACCTGAAAAACTCTATGTAGCCGCCGACGGTGCGAATAGAGATATTCCTATTGATTACCAGATGTGTTTGAAAGCACGCTCCGTTATTATGCCTGAATGGAAATGTGAAACCAAATTCCTTTTTCACGATGAACATATTGGGAGATCGAAGAATGTATATCAGGCTATCTCCTGGATGTTTGAACATGAAGAAGAAGGGATAATTCTTTTTGATGAGACGATGCCTAATCTCGACTTCTTTCACTATTGCGAACAATTATTGGAAAAATATCGCGATGTTCCCGAGATCATGCATATTGGAGCTAACTACTTGGAAAGAAGAAAAAAATACCTTAAAAACTCCTATCATTTTACCGCATACGCATTGAATTGGGGTTTTGCTACCTGGCGCAGCACATGGAACGGATTTGGATTGGAAATGAAACAAAATTCCGACCTATTTTTTAACCGTACTGTTGATAAATATGTAAGTAACCCCATAGAAAAAATATTTTGCCACCGCATTTATAATACATTGCGCAAACACAATTTGGATTATTGGGAATATCAATACAATTTTCATATTTGGGCGCACAACGGCTTGTGTATCTCTCCTAATGTCAATTTGGTAACCAATGTAGGGTTCAAGAAGAGACGCCGCCGCATAAGAAAATTGATGAAAGATACAGCGCCTATTCTGCCTCTGCAACATCCGGAAACTATTGAAAGAAATAAAAAAGCAGATGCCTATACGTTTAGGAAGGTGTATAAAAGGAGGTTGTCGAGAATCTTTGCCGACTGGTTCAATGAATTTATTTTAGGGCAAGAAAAAAAATTATAAGCGATGATAGATTTTGGATACCTTATCAACCAAGGGCGTGCTATAAATTTTGATCTTGATCGTGTTCCATTAAAACAATTGGAAGAAGTTGTAGGGTCATTTCGGCGGTGCATTCGCTGCGGTACTTGCACTGCAACCTGCTCTGCCGCGCAATTTACAGATTTTAATATTCGCAAAATTCATACTACTTTTCAGTCGGGTCTCTATTCGGAATTGGCTGAGAAGCTAAAATTGTGCATGCTTTGTGGAAAATGTACTTTGGTTTGTCCCCGCGGTGTTAATCTCCGATCATTGATAATCAATATACGTAATATTCTAAAAGAAAACGATCTATAGAAAAATATGCTGCAATACTTTAATCCATTTGTTATTCCGTTTAGTATTGGTGCTATCCTCTTATTTGCAATTTGTTTAATCAAATGGTTCAAATGGATACGACATTTCGACCGCTTGCAACGTGCCATTCTGTTAAAAAATATCTTCTCATGGAAATTTATTCCTGCTATTTGGGAAATAATTACCGAAGTTCTTTTTCATCGTAAAGTTTTCAAACACAAATTTTTATTGGGATACATGCACACCTCTATTGCTTTGGGTTGGTTTTTGCTTATTGTTTGCGGCGCCATAGAAGCAAGTGTGGCTATTGAAGGAAGCCACCCGCTTTGGGTTCCTATTTTCTTTAGATATTTTGGAAAAGAACTCCCTCAGTTTAATGGAGAAATGTTTTTCAACCACCTCATGGATATGCTCCTTTGTGTTATTCTGTCGGGAATTTTGTTAGCCTTTATTAAACGATTTTACTCCCGAATTGTGGGAATGAAAAGAGCAACAAAACATGTGGTTTTTGATAAATTTACCATGATCTCCCTATGGCTCATTTTTCCTTTGAGGCTTCTTGCTGAAAGTGTTACTGCAAATAGATACCATAACGGAGGATTTCTGACAGAAACTTTTGGAAAATTGATTAACTATACTTTTCCGGCAGTAAGTAATGATACTTTTTGGTATTTAGAAACTACCTGGTGGTTTTTCTACTCCTTAGCGCTGGGCGTCTTCTTTGTATCACTCCCTTTTTCTCGCTATATGCACATCCTAACCGAGCCCGTCTTAATCTATCTCAGAAAATTAGGAATCCACGAAGATACCAAACCTACGGGTTTTACTAAATTTGAGTTGAGCGCATGCTCCCGTTGCGGAATATGTATTGACCATTGCCCCTTATATAAAGACCTCAAAATACCGGATGTTCAGTCTGTTTATCTGCTTCGGGAGCTTCGATATAAAAGACTGAAAGAGGAGGTTGCCAACAACTGTTTAATGTGCGATAGATGTGTTCAGGAGTGTCCGGTTGGATTGGAATTAACAAGGATTCGCCGACTGATGCGCTATAAGAAAGATTTAGATACATCGGAAAATTATCAATATGTGGATTCGGTTCAACCTTTTAATGCCATTGGGAGAATTGCCTACTATTCGGGGTGCATGTCGCATTTAACGCCCGGAATCATAGTTGCCATGAAAAATATCTTTGAAGCGGCAGGTCAAAAATATTGGCATATTGACGAAGAGAAAACAATCTGTTGCGGACGTCCATTAATACAGCAAGGATTTGAGCAACAAGCCAAAGAACTGCGACGTAAAAATACCTCATTAATTCGGGAATCGAATGCTACACTTTTAGTTACCTCCTGTCCGATTTGTTATCAATCGTTTAAAAAAGAATACAAACTTAATATACCGGTAATCCATCATACCGAATATATTGAAAAGAGTATTAAGAATAATATGATTTCTATCAAAAAACAGGAGTTAAAAGTAGCCTATCACGACCCGTGCGAATTGGGAAGAGGTTGCGGCGTGTATAAAGCTCCGCGAAATGTATTGAAAAATGCAGTTACCCTGCTTTCTGTTCAAAATGAAAAGGAGCAGAGCCTTTGCTGCGGATTTAATTTGGGAAACACCACCCTTGAGGTAGATGCCCAAAAGAAAATAAGAGATGCTGCTCTGCAAAATCTTTTATCGGTAAAACCTGATCTTATTGCTACAGCCTGTCCTATGTGCAAAAAAGCACTCATCTATGACTCTAATTTCCAAGTGAAAGATATTGCGGAGATTATAAGTGAGCGTTTGAAATAAGCACTATTTCTTTAGCTTCTTTGCCGCTTTCATCGTTTCATTTAGTTTGTTGATAGCGGTTTGTGTGCTTGCTAAAAGTTCTGTGGTATTAATTTGGGTGCCCACGGCGCGTTCCATCCAAAGTTTGGGTGTTAATTTTCCCATGGCGTACATTCTGAGTACCTCATCCCCAAGATTTTTTCCTTTTAGATAATTCCCAATTTGAAAATCAATAATATGCCCAATAGGATAGTTCGACAAATACAATGGGGCGTCTATCATGTGAGAATAGATAGCCAAAATAGTTTGGTCGGGAATCCCAAAAATAGGCGCATAGTATTGGTTCCAAACCTCTCTTGCAATTCTCATTACCGCGTATTTTAACTCGGTGGCATTCGTTTCCGGATTTTGATACATCCATTGCCACACTTTAATATCTACTAACGAAACGCCCATAATTTCGTAACAACTCCAAAAAACGTCAAGCGTATTCAAGTACTCCATCAACTCATCGTCGTTGTTATAATCCAGCAGATCCAAATCTTTTTGCTGAAATGTAAAAGCCAATGCTTCAGTGAAAGCTGTATTCGGAACCCCTTTTAAAAAATAACTGGGGACATCGTGCAGCGAGATGGTTTGTTCAACATTATGTCCAAATTCGTGAATTCCAATATTGTATCCTTTATAGTCCATGCCATCCACAAAACGGGTACGCAACATAGACTTATCCGATTTCATTTCGGCGCCCCAGGCATGTCCAGCGCCCACAGAAGGATCTACATGAATATAGGAACAAATAGAGTTGGCTTTTTCAGGAGTAAATCCTAATTTTATCAATATGTTAGGTAGATCTTTTTTAAATGCAGCCACATCCGGATATCTTGCACGAACATTGCTGTCTAATTGTTCTTGATTAATAGAACTTCTTGATTTGAATCCATCATACCAAATATCATAAGGTTGCAATTTTCTTCCCAATCTTTTAGTAATAATATCTGCTACTTGTTTAACCTGAGGGGAAGTTAAGAGAGAGATGAACAGCTTTTCCACATCCTCAAGTTTCATCTCCAGATCACTTTCGTAGGTTCTTGAGATAAAGGTACTTCCTCCTGCATAGCATTTATCGGTAGCGCTAACAGCTTTGAATATATTGAGTAAATGTTGGTATCTGGTGTTGGGTTCAGGTGTAGTTTCAATTTCAACCACATCGTGCAAGAAAGTTTTGTTCATTACAGGTTTCCAAATATAGCCTTTCTCTTCTTTCAGAATTTCTATTGGAATGGATTGATCTATAATAGCTTTCATAATAGCATAGATTAACTGTTGCTTAATAAAACCATTTTCAGTATCGGCATAAGCGGCTTTCAATTCATCGCGAAGCCCCCAGTGGGAGATCAGTTTTGTGCCTTGAGACCAATAAAGATTATTTGCTCCATTTTTAATTAACCACATGGGAATATTGTAATTTGCGATATAATTGTCGGCATTTGCAATAGCAGCGGTAATATTTTGTTGCAGTTGAGCAGGCACTCTGTAATAAAAATAGTCGCCCAGCCGAACATATCCCCATTCGGTCTCACTCCAACGATGTCCGTTGTCTTCTTTCTCACTTAAAGTAAAATAGGGAAAATTAAGCGCGGCGATAAAAGCAATTTTAGTGGCAAACATATCATCTGAAAAATGGGCGTTCAGATCATAAGTGGCAAAAAGTTCATCAATAGGCAATGGATCATATCCTGTTACTTGAATGGGGCGCAACAGGTTTAATGTTACACGGTTATTGTGTCCAAAAATGGTTTCAAAATTGTCTGCCAAACGATCGAAGAGTTGCTTTTTTTCTTCGGGGGTTTTGCAGAAATATTCTACACAAAAATTATAAAAATCTGTTTCAGAACCATCCGTGTAGTTCCACAAGAGCGAAATTTGGTCAACACCTCTTTTAATAATCTCTTTAGGAATAGTGCTGTTTTTTGAAAGCTCTTGAATAGTCTTATTTTTAGTGGTATCAAAAATAAATTGCGCATTCATTGTAAAAAATGTGGTCATAAAAATGAGAGAAATGATAAGGTTTAATTTTTTTTTCATTGAAAAAGATAATCTTGATTAATAATGTTATAGGTTTGATTTTTGGGTTTTAAAAAAAGTTTGCGAAAGTATATTTTTTTTAGGATTTTTCAATAAAAAGTATATTTTTGCCGCCTCATTCGGGGTGTGGCGCAGTTGGCTAGCGTACTTGCATGGGGTGCAAGTGGTCGGAAGTTCGAGTCTTCTCACCCCGACTTTTATTAACTTTATAACACATTAAATATTAATTTTTTAAACGACGAACTATGAACGTAAAGTACACAAAAGAGCATGAATGGGTAAAACTACAAGGAGATCAAGCTATTATTGGAATCACTGCTTTTGCAGCCGAACAATTAGGGGATATTGTTTTCTTAGATGTGAACACAGTAGGTGAAACTCTTGAAAAAGAAGAGGTATTCGGAACTATTGAAGCAGTAAAAACCGTTTCCGATCTATTTTTACCTATAAGTGGTGAAATCATTGAGTTTAACGAAGAATTGGAAAACAACCCCGGATTAATTAATGCAGATCCTTATGGCGCAGGCTGGATTATTAAAGTTACACTAACGAACCCTGCCGAGTTTGAACAACTCCTTACCGAAGAGCAATATAAAGAGCTTATAGGATAAAAAAATCACTTGCCTCTTGACAAATCCTTTTTTCGGTTGTATATTTGCGGGCGCAAATATACAACCGAAAATTGTTATATAACGTTATCTAAATTAATGTTTCACTAAAAAAAAACTGTAATGGAAAAGGAAAAAATGAACCTTGACAAACTCAAAGTACTCAACTCCACGTTGGAAAAATTAGAAAAAACCTTTGGAAAAGGCGCCATCATGAAATTGGGCGAAAAACCAGCCGAAAATATTGAAGTGATCTCTACGGGATCCATTGGCTTAGATGCTGCGCTCGGCGTGGGCGGATTGCCAAAAGGCAGAATCGTAGAAATTTATGGCCCTGAATCTTCGGGAAAAACTACGCTGGCCATTCATGCCATCGCAGAAGCGCAGCGCGCCGGAGGTATCGCCGCCTTTATTGACGCCGAACATGCTTTCGACCGGTTTTATGCCGAAAAATTGGGCGTAAATATTGCCGAATTGTTAGTATCACAGCCCGATAACGGCGAACAGGCATTGGAAATTGCCGACAACCTCATTCGCTCCGGTGCAATTGATATTATCGTGATTGACTCAGTGGCTGCTTTAACCCCTAAAAGCGAAATTGACGGAGAGATGGGCGATGCAAAAGTAGGACTGCAAGCGCGCTTGATGTCGCAAGCGCTGCGCAAACTCACAGCAACAGTCAGCAAAACAGGATGTTGCTGTGTGTTTATTAACCAGCTTCGTGAAAAAATCGGCGTCATGTTCGGCAGCCCCGAAACTACCACCGGTGGAAACGCACTGAAATTTTACGCTTCCGTGCGTATAGACATCCGCCGCTCTTCGCAAATTAAGGAAGGCGACGTTGCCGCAGGAAACCGAGTGAAAGTGAAAGTAGTGAAAAACAAAGTGGCGCCCCCCTTCCGCTTTACCGAATTTGACATCCTCTTTGGCGAAGGAATCTCCAAAGCCGGCGAAATTATTGATATCGGCGTGGATAAAAACATTATCAAAAAAGCCGGTTCATGGTTCTCTTACGAAGATACCAAATTAGGGCAAGGCCGCGACGCCGTAAAACAGATGCTCGCCGACAACCCCGAACTCGCTACCGAATTGGAAAAGAAGATTAAGGAGGTGTTGTAACGAAACGGCATCCTCTCAATTTACCTTTGCCGAAAAAATTTGCAGTATGGAAACGAGCATCGTTGTTCATAAAAAACATGAAAGTGCTGTTGAGATGTCGATAATTCAACGGATACACGAAATAAGAGGTGTGCGGGTAATGCTCGATTTTGATTTGGCGGAGATATATGAAGTAACAACGTCAAATCTAAATAAAGCTGTTCAGCGCAATACAGAACGCTTTCCAAAAGATTTTATGTTTCAATTAACCGTCGATGAATTTCACTTGATATTCCAAAATGGAACATCAAGTTGGGGCGGAACTCGAAAACTTCCGTTTGCATTTACAGAGCAGGGCGTTGCTATGCTATCGGGAGTATTGCGTTCACAAAAAGCAATTCAGGAAAACATTAAAATCATGCGTACTTTTGTTGCGATCCGTCAATATGCTTTGAATTATTCCGAACTAAAGCACGAATTAGATAATTTTATGCGTGAAACCAATGCGAAATTTGATAAAAATGACTTGAAATTTGAAGCACTTTTTGAATTGTTTGACGAATTTATTGCGCATAAAAAGGAACTTGAAAAACCAAGCAATCCCATAGGATTTAGAACTAGTGCAAACAGTTAAATATAAGTACCCTGTAAATTGACGGAATTGGCAAAAATATCCACATGACCCCAGAAAAACTACTCCGCTCTGAACTGCTGCTTGGAAAAGAAGCTATTGTCAAACTGCAACATGCTCATGTGTTGTTGGTTGGGCTCGGTGGTGTGGGCGCCTACTGCGCCGAACAACTCTGCCGTGTTGGAATAGGCGAGATGACCATCGTGGATGCAGATGTCGTGGAATACCCGAACTTTAACCGGCAACTGCTCGCATTGGAAAATACGCTGAAACGCCCCAAAGCGGAAGTGATGGCAGAGCGGTTGCGCCAAATCAATCCCGAAATAAAATTGCATGTTATTCAAGAGTTTGTGCGCGATGAAGGAACACAATTACTCCTGTCGCGTGCCCACTACGATTATGTGGTTGACGCTATTGACTCGCTCTCTCCAAAAGTGTATCTTATTTACTATGCTTTGCAGAAAAATCTCCGCGTAATCTCTGCTATGGGCGCGGGCGGAAAAAAAGATCCCTCACTCGTAAAAGTGGCAGATATTAAGAAAACCTATCAGTGCCGCCTTGCGCATGCACTCCGAAAACGCTTGCACCGGTTGGGCGTAAAAACCGGATTCAAAGCCGTATTCTCTCCCGAAATTGTCCCTGAAAACGCCATAGAACTCGACCCAAACCCCGATATTAACAAACTGTCGGTGGTGGGAACCATCTCCTATATGCCTGCCATCTTCGGATGCTTTATGGCTGCCCAAGTAATAAACGACCTAACCGAAAACCCAAAACCATGAAAAGACTCTGCATGATTTTCCTTTTCATTGTCACTTGTCACTCGTCACTCGTTACTATATTTGCCCAAGCAGATCCGCCTCTCCGCATCGAACTCGAAAGCACCAAAGATCAACAAGACTATAAATTTGTTTCTTTGGGAAACCAAGGGGTTGCCGTTTTTTATCAAAGCGCTATTTTGAGTTTGGATACTGCACAATGGGTTTTTATTCATTACGATACAAATCTTGTGCGAACCAATCTTTTCAAACTTAAAATTCCTAATCTGTGCCAATATATGGCTGCCGATTATTCCAATGAGAAACTCTACCTGTTTTTGCAAAAACCTGCCTTTAAAAAAGATACTTTAAAAAATTTTCTTTTGGAGTGGAATATTATGACTGATAGTTTTCAACTTTTCGATTTGCAGAATTATAAACATCCATATTTGTCTTCCATAAAAGTGGTAGATGATTTTTTGTTTGCCATTGGAGATGAGCAAAAAACGAAATCAATTATTTACTATAACTATAAAACTCATACTAAAAAAGCAATTCAATTTCCTGAAGATGAGATTACTTCGATAGAGTCGTTTAGAATTGATACGATCCTAAAGAGAACCTACTTTTGTCTGTTTTTGAAGAATAAACAAAGCGCTCGTGCAGAGTTGTTTGATACAGATTATACGGGAGAAATCATAAATCGCTCGATTTTACCATACTATCCTGATTTGATATATAATTCAGCCAATATTGCAATTCTCAGTCGAGACTCTCTGCTGCTTTGTGGAGGTTATTCTAATATCAAAGAAAGAAAATCAAAAGGCTGTTATTCGGGAATATATACGCTATTTTTTTCTAAAAACAGATTTTCGGATATAAATACTTATTTCTTTGGGGCGCTATTGGAAAAAGATTCTGCTATAAACAGGAAGTTTTTAGAAGAACCTAACTTAACAATGAATGGACATATTACACAAAGCAACGGACACACTTTTGTGATTACCAATGTTTTTTATCCGGAATATAAATACTATTCTTCTCCATCATACAGAGCCTACGGGTATTATGGATACGACCCACCTACTCAAACATTTGAGGGGTTCAGATTTTTACATTCTTATATTTTAGAATTTAATACGCACGGGTTGCTTGTCAATGAATGGTTTTTTCCTATTAAAAATCTGCTTACCCAATCTCTTTATAATTTGGTAAAAGTGTATCAGGATGAGGAAGATAATACTTTATTTTATTATGTAAAAAATAATGAAGTGGTGTCTCAGTTGATGAATGGGAAGCATGTTTTGAGTGCACAATCGGCAATTCCTATTGAGTTAGCCCACAGAACGGATCTGTTAGAATATAGCTCGAATATTTCCATGCGACATTGGTATAGTAATAGTTTTCTACTATCGGGTTATCAGTATATCAGGAATTTGCAGAGCGGGAAAGGAAAACGTTATGTTTTCTTTATCAATAAATTGATTTGTGAATAAATAAGCCTAACGCACCAGCACAATAGAACCGGTTTCAGAATATCTTCCGGAGCCCTCGTTGTAGGAGAATGATATTTTAAAAGCATAGATACCGGCAGGACACTCTTTGCCCTGAAAAGTGCCATCCCAACGACCTTGCGGATTCGCATAGTCGGCATAAATAGGCGGAAGTGTCGAGCGATAAACCTCTTGCCCCCACCGGTTATAAATGATAAACAAGTAGTGGTCTTCTGATGGAAATTTTATGATGGGATAAAAAGTTCTATTTTCAATCTCTTTACTTTTTGGATAGAAAGCATTAGGAAAATCTATTACAGGCTCGTGCTCGATGGATAGTCTATTCGAATAAGAATCATCGAATGCTCTAATTTGATACTGAGCCACAATACCATCATCCATAAAAGGCAGAACATCAACTAAAGTTTTATTATTCTCTATAGTTAGATTGCTAACAATAGGATATTGGTCATCATTTACAATACGGAGCAAGTCGTAAGGTTCGGGAGGGTCAAAACGGATGAATCCCTTTTGGGTAAAGAAAATACTGTCTTTATATTTTTCTACTCGACTACCATATAAATAGATGTTCGTGAGAATATTGGAGGTGTCTCTAATTTTACAGTTATTATCGGCTATTGCCATATAATAATAAAGTCCTGAACTTGGATTTACATTTTCATCTTTAAAGAGATAATAATTTCCCGTATGGTATTCCGCCGAATCAATTACTGTAAAAGATAAAAAATCTTTATTCAAAGGTTCATTTCTCGGTTTATCTCTAAGTAAATATAATTTATGAAACGGGTCGGTAAAATTATCTGTAACTACCTCAATTTGAAAGTATGTATCATCTACTACATCCACTCGTGCAAGGGTTATTTCTACAGGTAAAACATACAGGGAACCTGTAGTAGCGTTTGCAATATTTGAAAAAACAGAGATCGTTTTTGTTTTGTTAACTGCTTCAATTACAAAATTATATTCTAAATTAGGTTGTAATTCCGTAACTTCATAAACGATGGGGAGTGTTGGAAAAAAATCACCGGAATTAAAAGAAAATTTATAGTGTGTAGCGGGAATATTTTGAAATAATTCAAAATTTTCATCACCTTTTGTCTTATATAAAACGCTATAGTAATCTATGGAATCAATCATATTTATGTATGGGTTCCATGAAAGGGTAACCGCATTGGGGCAACCGACAGATTGTATTTCGGATGACACTTTGGCTTCTAAAACCATGTTGTTTTGCGGATTCGTTTGTCCGCCTCCATCTACATTAAATAGGGTAAAATATAGTTGTGATGATTTGGAGTCTGCATCATTGTATTTCCATACTAAGTTTTCAATATCCATTCGTACGGTATCAATTTTATTGTATCCTTCTTTATCACATTCGTTCGTACAATAAGTAATGGAAATATAGAAAATAGCGCTATCGAAAGCCCATTGAAGCATAATGGGTTGCAGAGTATCTGAAATATCAACGGAAACTTTTTCAAATACAGGTTTTTGGGCATTAGCAATAAAAAATGCAGATAAGAAGGTTAATAGCATGAAGCACAAACGATATAAAATACTCTTCAACATGGTATGATTTTATGAATGTAGAAATTATTTAATGTAACATTTTTTTGAAGAATTTATTTTAATTGATATATTTTTTTTCCGCACTTGGAATATTTAAGATTTCATATACTTTTGCCGTCCTATAATAAATAGTCTAAATAATTATAAATAAACTTAATACATTATGAAAAGAGATTCTCAAGTTTTTGAATTAATTCAACAGGAGCGCGATCGCCAAACTCATGGCATTGAACTTATTGCATCGGAAAACTTTGTCAGCGACCAGGTAATGGAAGCGCAAGGTTCTATATTAACCAACAAATATGCTGAAGGGTATCCGGGAAAAAGATATTACGGAGGTTGCCAGATCGTGGATAAAACGGAGCAACTTGCCATTGACCGTGCTAAAGAACTGTTTGGTGCAGCATGGGCTAATGTACAGCCGCACTCCGGCGCGCAAGCCAACATGGCAGTGTTGATGACTTGTTTGAAACCCGGCGATACTTTTATGGGGTTAGATTTGTCGCACGGCGGACACCTGTCGCACGGTTCGCCCGTGAACTCCTCAGGAATTTTGTACAAAGCCGTAGCCTATTGTGTGGATGAAGAAACCGGTGTGATTAACTACAACAAAATGGAAGAGGTAGCGCTTCGCGAGCGCACGAAACTGATCATTGGTGGCGCTTCTGCCTATTCCCGCGACTGGGATTGGAAACGAATGCGCGAAATTGCCGACAAAATCGGGGCGATTCTTATGGGCGACATCTCGCACCCCGCCGGATTGATTGCTAAAGGATTGCTTAACAATCCGATACCCTATTGCCATATTATTACTACTACTACCCATAAAACATTGCGTGGTCCGCGTGGAGGACTTATTCTAATGGGTAAAGATTTTCCAAACCCGTGGAACCTTACTACGCCAAAAGGGGAGATTAAGATGATGTCGCAACTGTTAGATTCTGCTGTTTTTCCGGGTGTGCAGGGCGGTCCGCTCGAACATGTGATTGCCGCAAAAGCCGTAGCCTTCGGCGAAGCGCTATCAGAAAACTATTTGGAATATATTCAACAAGTGGCCAAAAATGCACAGGCCATGTCGAAAGCATTTACCGACAGAGGCTATAAAGTGATTAGCGGTGGAACCGACAACCATCTCATGTTAATAGACCTGCGCTCCAAATTCCCTGAAATTACCGGAAAACAAGTGGAGAACACATTGGTGTTAGCAGATATTACCATTAATAAAAATATGGTTCCTTTCGATAGCCGCACGCCGTTTACTACCTCAGGAATACGGGTGGGTACCCCTGCCATTACTACGCGCGGTTTGAAAGAGCATGAAATGGAAGCTATTGTAGAATTGATAGATGAAGTGATATCTAATATCGCCGATGAAAGTGTAATAGCAAAAGTTGCTAAAAAAGTGAATGAGATGATGGCAAACCGCTCTTTATTTGCATACTAAGAATGATGTCAAAAATAAAAATAGGAATTGTAGGTTACGGAAATGTGGCTCGCGGCGTAGAATATGCTGTAAGCCAACATGATGATATGGAACTGGTAGCGATTTTTACGCGCCGTGATCCTTCCATAATAAAACCTGTAACTGCCGGCGTGAAAGTATATAGCATTTCGGAAGCTGAAAAATACGCTGATGCTATGGATGTGATGATGCTCTGCGGAGGCTCTGCCACCGACTTGATGGAACAGACTCCCCGTTTTGCAGCGCACTTCAATTGTGTGGATAGTTTTGATACGCACGCACGAATCCCTGAATATTTTGCTATAGTGGATGAGGTTGCCAAAAAATCGAAAAAGGTAACGATTATCTCTACCGGTTGGGACCCGGGTTTGTTCTCTCTCTTGCGCGTTTTGGGAATGGCATGTTTGCCCAATGGTTGCGACTATACTTTCTGGGGAAAAGGGCTCAGTCAGGGACATTCAGACGCCGTTCGGCGTGTGCAAGGGGTAAAGTTTGCCGCTCAATACACCATTCCCATTGAGCACGCTGTTGATGACGTGCGAAAAGGCAATAATCCCGTACTTACCCCGCGCCAAAAACACCTTCGCGAATGTTTTGTAGTGGCAGAATCTAATGCAGATTTGAACCTCATTGCGCAGACAATCAAAACAATGCCGTACTATTTCAGCGATTACGATACCCATGTTCATTTCATATCTGAAGAAGAATTTAAAGCACACCACACAGAGATGCCGCATGGCGGTTTTGTTTTCCGCACCGGAACAACCGGAAACGAAAACCTACACCGGCAACGCATGGAATTTTCTTTGCAATTAGACAGCAACCCTGAGTTTACTGCTGCTGTGATGGTGGCTTATGCCCGTGCTGCGCACAAATTGTACCTTAATGGAGAAACCGGAGCAAAAACGGTTTTTGATATTCCGGTAGGACTGCTGGTTTCTAATTCTATGGAAGAACTCAGAGAGAGGGTGTTGTAGCAGGTGCATTTTCGGTATATTAGGACTTATTGCACCTACTGCTTCTCAAAATATGTTTTAGCAATAAAAATATTTGAGGGTTATTGATTTTTCCTATATTTGCGCCCTCATTTCAAAAAATAATAACATTTTATAAATCAAACAAATAAAAAAACGATGAAACTTTATCAAACCAAAGAAATTAGAAATATTGCCCTTATTGGCGGGAATAGAACCGGAAAAACCACCCTGGCTGAAACCATGGCGTTTCATGGGGGTGTTGTGAGCAGGCGCGGAACTATTGAAGACAAAAATACAATTTCAGACTATAGAGAAATAGAATTGGAAAGACAACAATCAATCTCTTCTACTGTAATGTATTCTGAATATGCTGGTTGTAAAATCAATATGATCGATTGTCCGGGGTTTGATGATTTTATCGGCGAGGCTATCGGCGCACTTCGAGTTGCCGACACGGCGCTCATGGTTATCAATACTCAAAACGGTGTAGATGTAGGCGCGGAAATCCAATGGCGCTGGACAAAAAAAATGAATACCCCCGTTGTGTTTGTTGTCAATCAGTTAGATCACGAAAAAGCCAATTTCGACGAAACACTCCGCCAACTAAAACAATATTTCGGCAGTAGTGTTATGCCTTTTCAATACCCTGTAAATGCAGGTGTTGGATTCGACTCGGTGATTGACCTGTTGCAAATGAAACTGTTGAAATTTCCTGCAAGCGGTGGAAAAGTTGTGGTAGAAGAGGTTCCTGCCGGAGAAAAAGCCAAAGCAGAAGAGATGCACAACGCTTTGATTGAAGCGGCTGCCGAAAACGACGAAAAACTTATGGATAAGTTCTTTGAAGAAGGTACACTTACCGAAGAGGAGATGGCGCAAGGCTTGAAACTGGGGGTAATTAACCGCGGCACCTTCCCTGTGCTTTGCATTGCGGCGAAAAACGACCAGGGCGTTACCCGTTTAATGGAGATCCTTAAATCGAGTGTCCCGGCTCCCGATGAGATGCCCGGCGTGATAACAGAATCCGGTAAAACCTTAGCCTGCAAAACAAGCGACCCCGCTACGGCATATATCTTCAAAACTGCTATTGAACAACATCTTGGAGAAGTTTCATGTATGAAAATTTATGGCGGGGAGATTACCGAAGCTATGGATATGGTGAACACCATCTCTAATAGCAAAGAACGTTTATCGCAACTGTTTTGTATCGCCGGAAAAAACCGCGAAAAGATTGAAAAAGCTACCGCCGGAGATATTATCGCTACCATTAAACTCAAGGGTTCTCAAACCGGACAAACGTTAGTAAAATCAGGCGACGAAGTTATTATCCCTACCGAATATCCTGAACCTAAATTCCGTACTGCCGTTCGCGCCAAAAATAGTTCCGATGACGAAAAATTGGGCGCTATTCTGAACGACTTCAAAAAAACCGACCAAACTTTCTTGGGTGAGCAGTCGAAAGAGTTGAAACAAGTGATTATTTCCGGACAAGGCGAACAACACCTAAATATTATCAAATGGATGATTGAAAAATTGAACAAGATTGAGATAGAATTCTATCCACCGAAGATCCCATATCGTGAAACTATTACCAAATCGTCGGAAGCGATGTACCGCCACAAAAAACAATCGGGTGGGGCAGGGCAGTTCGGAGAGGTACACATGCTTATTGAACCCTATTACGAAGGAATGTCTAACCAGACCAAATACCCCGTTCGTGGCACTGACACCTACGACTTGGCTTGGGGCGGAAAATTAGTCTTTAACAACTGTATCGTGGGAGGCGCCATTGACGCACGCTTTATGCCCGCTATCCTTAAAGGGATTAACGAAAAAATGGAAGAGGGACCCCTTACCGGTTCTTATGCCCGCGATATCGTTATCAATATTTACGATGGAAAGATGCACCCGGTGGATTCTAACGAAATGGCTTTCAAATTAGCCGGACGGAACGCTTTCCGCGAAGCCTTCAAAAACGCAGGTCCCAAGATCCTTGAACCCATTTACGATGTGGAAATCTTCGTTCCTTCCGAAAGAATGGGCGATGTGATGACCGATCTGCAAGGTCGCCGCGGTGTAGTAATGGGAATGGATAGTGAAGGTGGGTTTCAAAAAATCCGCGCAAAAGTGCCTTTGGCAGAAATGAACAAATACTCCACAACCCTAAGTTCCATTACCTCAGGCCGCGCCTCTTATGGTATGAAATTTGCAGAATATCAACAAGTTCCAGCTGACGTACAAAACGAAATTATTAAAAAGTACGAAGAAGAAAATAAGGATGAGGATTAGAAAATTTTAGATTTTAGTTTTTAGATTTGAAATTTTTAGTTTTTTTAACACTTGACATTTATATTTTTTTATGTATTATTGCAGCGTGTTTTATTTATATAAAACATGTAAACAATTACAATAAATGATATTCACATTTTTATTAACTTAATTTATTTATTATGAAAAAATTACTACTTTCTTTTGTCAGTGCGTTTCTCCTTTTTACATTAAGCGCACAAGTAACTGAAAATTTCTCCGACTACACCGTAGGCGGAAAATTAGCCCAACAAGCCCAAACCATGGGTAGAGACTATTGGACTACATGGAGCAATGCTCCCGGCGGCAACGAAGATGGCGTTATTGCTGAACAACCGGCCGGCAACAAATGCGTAAAATTGATTGCCCCAAACAATGACCAAATTTTAAGGCTTGGAACCAAAAACGGCACCACTTGGGATGCAAAAACCACCGGTGCTTGGGAACTTACCTTTAAAATTTTCATCCCTACCGGTAAAGACGGATACTTTAACGTAAAATCAGTCTTCCCAAGTACTGTATCTGAAACGTGGGCAATGCAAGTCTATATGGGCACCGACGAAGGTGATCCGGGACCTGCTACTCCCGGTGTAGGTAAAATTTATGGCGGTTCAGAAAACGGAGTTAATTTTAACTTTTCTCACGACACATGGGTGCCTATTAAAGTTTTTATAGACCTTGATGATGATGTGGCTGAGTTTTATGTAAACAATAACCTCGTTCATACCTATCAATATTCTTTAGGTTCTTTTGGACAAAGCAACCACAGATTCATTGCTGCAATGAATATCTTCCCTCCGAATACCGCAGCAACCTCCGAATTTTATGTTGATGACATCGTTTTTGAAAGTGCAAGCGGACCTACTGTTCTTTATCAAACAGGCTTTGATGATATGAGCGCCGATTATGTAGCCCAATCCGATCCTGCATGGTGGACCACTTGGGAAAATAACCCCGGTACCACTGAAGATGCCTTAATCACTACCGAACAATTTGCTTCTCCAACCAAGTCTGCTAAATTAGACTGGGGTACAGACTTACTGTTTTTAGCCGGTGATAAAACTTCCGGTATTTATACCATTGATTTTGATATGTATATTCCCGATGCAAAACCTGCTTACTTTAATTTATTGCATTTCTTTAGTTCAGGAAATGGCGGCCAAGATAGTGAATGGGCTGTAGGCGTTTACTTTAATATTCCCCCATCATTGTCCTCCATGCCTCCAGGAACTAATGTTAGAACAAATAATATTTTAACGCCATTTACTTTTCCAAGTAATACATGGGTTCCTATTCATTTTTATATAGATTTGGATAGTGATGAAGCTTCAATTACCATTAATAATAATGAATTAGTTACATGGCAATTCAGTACTCAAGAGAGCGGCGGAGCAGGCACTTTACAATTAGGAAGAGTTGATTTATATCCACCCTCAGCTGCTTCAGTGTACTATATTGACAATTTTGTATATACTGCTTTAAGTGAAGTGGAAACTTTTCCTATCATGAATGTTACACCTGATGCAATAGACGAAACCGTGGATCCGGGTGAAAATGTTACTAAAATTGTTACGGTTGAAAATACCGGTACCAGTATTGGTGAGTATTACAGTTGGATTGAATTTGACCTTGAAGAACCCCCTGTTGGAAGCAATGATTTTACGTTGGCATATTGTACAGATATACATAACGATTATGGTTTAGCTTTCGCATTAGAAGGTTATTGTGAATTAGGAGTAAAATTTTCCGGAACAGATATTTGCGATAAGATAGGGTCATATATTACCAAAATGTCTTACTATTTAGATGATATGGTTGATAATAATAATACGCTTACTTTCCGTATCTATGAAGGAGCCGGTGTGAACTCTTCTGGCGAACTTTTAGCAGAATTTACAAAATCAAATGCTATTATTGGCACATGGAATGAAGTTACATTACCGGAACCCGTGTTAATCACAGGAGACCTTTGGCTCTCTGTAAGTTACATTCAATTACCGGTAGGCGGCTCAATTTATCCTATTGGTCATGACAACTCACCACAAAAAACCGGCGTGAACTGGTTTAAAAGAGATAGTGAAGGATCTTCATGGACTAAGTTTTGGGAAGGGGACCCAGCAACACCATACGGTAACATTATGGTTAAAGCTAAAGCAGAAGGTGGAACTATTCCAGCATGTTGGGTATCTTTAACCGGTGAGACTTACGGCACCGTTGCTAAAAACAGCTCTAAAAATTTCAACGTGGTTTTAAATGCAACCGGACTTGCAACAGGTATCTATTCTGCAAATATTAATGTGTCTACCAGTGATGAATTACACCCATTGTTTGTTATCCCCTGTACAATCACTGTGGGTGACATTCCGTATATAACGGTTACCCCAACTTCAATTGAACATGAACTTTCTATTAAGGCACAAGATAAAGTGATTACGACTCCTCTTACTGTTTTAAACGAAGGTACTGCCGAAGGTGAATACGAAGCAGAATGTAGCGATGTGGTTTGGCTAACCCTTGAAGGAGATTTCGAAGGAGTGCTTCCTGCCGGCGAAAGTAAAATATTTAACGCTGTAATTGATGCTACCGAACTTGAAATTGGAGAATATACAGCCGATATTACAGTTTCTACTACTAATTTGGTAAATCCAACCATTACAATACCCTGTAAACTCAAAGTAAAAGTAGATGGTGTGGAAACTTATATTGACGGACTTCAAACCAAAATATATCCAAATCCCACTTCAACTACAGTTACTATCGAGTCAAATACCACGATCAATACTATCCAATTGATCAATAATATTGGACAAGTGGTTTATTCAACTAACGTGAACGGAGACCATACTACTATTAATACTTCAAACTTCAGCGCCGGATTCTACTTCATTAAAGTAAATACGGATAAAGGTTCTCAAAGTGTTAAAGTGATCGTTAAATAAAACGATTTCTGTTACATAAAAAAGGCTGCTCTTTATCGGGCAGCTTTTTTTTTATCTCATCCCTCAATGCACATGCCACTACTAATATAAAAACTATATTTTTGCTCTTCCAAATTTATCACTTTTATCCATGAGCTATATCGAATTTGACAAAGAGAAATTAGTAAATATCAATTTCTCAAAAGGGAAAGAAATTTTGCGGTGCAGTAGAACCGGAGCCTATTCATCCACAACATTATTAGGCTTAAATACCAGAAAATATCACGGTGTTTTTGTGGCGCCGCAAGACCAAATTGACGGCGAACGCCACGTGCTGGTTTCCTACCTGAATGAAACTATTATTATTGATAATATGGAGTTCCACTTGGGCGTACACCAATACAAGGGCGGCGTTATTGCACCCAAAGGAAATAAGTATCTCCAAAAATTTAACGCCGATAACATCCCTACTTTTTATTTTAGAGTAGGGAAATTTAATTTTACTAAACAATTCTTGATCTGCAATGGTGAAGATCGGTTGATATTAAAATATACCATATTAGATGATTATGAATCCGCACAAATTTTGTTCGAACCTTTGTTGGCGTTTAGAAATGCGCATCAACTTACTCACCAAAATCCGTACATTAATACAAGCTATAAATTTATAAAAAACGGTGTAGAATACTGTTTGTATGATCATTACACACCGGTAACTTTTCAATCTAATGAACCTGTTTCCTATTTGCACGCCCCCGTTTGGTTTCATAATTTTGAGTATGAAGAGGAATTGAAACGCGGCTACGAGGGGCACGAAGATTTGATGAATTTGGGTAAAATCAGTGTGAAAGTGGAACATAAAGAGATATACTTATCTATTGGAACCGAACCTATTGCACCAAATAAGATTCAAAAGCTGTTTGAAGAGGAGCTGAACAAACGTACCATGCGTTCTTCCTATGTAAATTGTTTGCAAAATGCTGCTGAACAGTTTATTATAAAACGAAACGGAAAAACGCAAATAGTTGCCGGATACCCATGGTTTGGTCGTTGGGGACGCGATACATTTATTGCTCTTCCGGGTTTAACGTTGGCCTTGAACCAACCCAGGCTTTGTAAAGAAGTGATGGACAACATGCTATCGGAAATGCAAAACGGGCTCTTCCCCAATTTGGGCGAAGGCGAACAAGCCGCTTTCAACTCTGTGGATGCTCCCCTTTGGTTTATTCGTACCTTGCAGAAATACACCATTTTTACAAAAACGCAAAAGAAAATCTGGAAAGAGTATGGCGAAGCTGTAAAAAAAATATTGTATGCGTACAGAAATGGCTCGCTGTTTGATATTAAAATGTTGGAAAATGGTTTGATCTATGCAGGCGACGATACCCATGCACTTACCTGGATGGATGCTGTGGTTGACGGCGTTCCCGTTACCCCCCGTACTGGCTGCCAAGTGGAAATTAATGGATTGTGGTACAATGCTGTAAAATTTGCTTTAGAAGTGGCAGCATACCATAACGACGAAGCTTTTATCAAAGATTGGGAAGAGATTGCCACGCAGTTCCCTGCCGTTTTTAAGGAGACTTTCTGGGATAGAGAGAAAGGATATTTGGCGGATTATGTAAACGGCAACTGTAAAAACTTTCAAGTGCGCCCCAATATGGTCATTGTAGCTTCGTTGCCCTACTGCCCTGTAAGTGAAAAAATTCGTCAGTTAATTTTGAAAAAAGCGCACGAAGAATTGCTTACACCTAAGGGATTGCGTACCCTTTCGCCCAACGATCCCGATTACAAAGGGAAATATGGCGGAACTCAAGCGGAAAGAGATGCTGCCTATCATCAAGGCACGGTTTGGCCATGGCTTTTAGAGCCGTTTGCAGAAGGATTGCTGGCAGTTCACCAAAAAGAAGCGATCCCTATCTTGGAAAACATCTTCTACAATTTCGATATCAGTATGTTGGATTACGGCATTTCAACCGTTGAAGAGATTGCCGACGGAGATCCCCCTTACCGCTCCAATGGATGTATTTCACAGGCTTGGAGTGTGGCAGCACTGCTGACGATAAAGGGACTGATTGAGCGTGAAAAAAAATGAAATCCTTTAGGGTGCCCGCAGTTCAACATCCTCCTCAATGTCCCAAAAACCTCTTATTGTTATCTCTTTGCTAATAGTAAAGAGATACTCCGGCTGGATTTTGTTTCGATAGTTTCCGGTATCCCATTTCCCGTTTCTATTTCTGTCTTCTATCACTCTAATTTGATAATTCCCAGGTAAAAGATGTTTATATTCAACTGTTTTAGAGTTTGATATAATATTTTTAGCAATAACTTTTTTGTCAGATGAGAGGAGTTCAACAATAAAATCTGCGTTATTACTATTCACAACTTTATAATTAATAATCAGATTGCCGTAATCTTTCTCCGTTTTCTTTGAAAATGAGATCATGGTACTGTCATTCGTCGTGTTGTCGTATCCAAAAAATAAAGAATCTCTAAACCATAATGTGTAGTTTATTTTCGGCTCAAAAGTAAAAGGAAGAGGAAGCTGTGTAAGAAAAGTATCGGGAGCACTTACATAGATAGCCGTAGTATCTCTTCCTGTAAAAAGGTTAGAAATAATGAACAACTGCACACTGTCCGCAGGTTTTACCGGATAAGAGAATTTGAGTAACGTAGGGGCATACAAATTATCTTTATTCATTAAATTTATGCTTAGCATTGGAGTTTGCTCTTTTGTCCTTCCTATGCGTTGTGAAACTTTAAACGGCGCTAACTCTACTGTATCCAAGCGTACAGAATCGGTTTGAATATAAGCAGTTGCAAAATCATTAAAAAAAGTTTTTAAATACAAAGAAAGCGTATCTCTTGTAGGAGAAATCTGTAAAAAAAAATCCACGAGTGTATCGCTTGCCATTTGAAAACCAAAAGAATGTACAGGAAGTTTAAAAGGGAAATGATACACGCCGACTTGAGGGTTGCTATAAGGGAATAACACTTGAACCGTATCCTCTTCCTGAAACATGCGCAACGTGATTATATCAGCGGCGTCTTTGGATTGCAAGGAATCAGTATCATAGAGTTTGGCTTGGAACATGCTGTCTTGGAAAGCAATAAGTTCATTAGGAAGATTATATATTAAGTCGGAATTAATATCTTTTAAAGCAAATATTTTATAACTTTTGGGTTTGAGGTGTTGGAAAATAAAAACGCCTTGTTCAGTTGTTTTAGTCAGGTAATAGGGTCGTGTGGTAAGAGGCAGCGAATCAATATTATCTTCATACAGCATCACAAAAACGCCTGCTTGAGGTAAGTTGGTTTCGGCATTAATTACCTTTCCGAAGAGTTTGTGCATATCAATAGAATCGCCGGTGGAGAATGCGTAATTGTATCCGGATAGCTTGTTCCCTTCATGAAAATCCTGAATACAGTCGGAAAACAGAATATTATAAGTAGTATTTTCCCTGAGCGTATCGTTAATTTTTACTACTACGGATTTTCCTTTGACGGTGTAATCAACACGCTCATTTAACGGTGGAGAGAAGATAACATTTTCTGTAGGATTATTGAGTGTGATAAATTCATCGAAAGTGATCTTAATTATTTTTTCGGTGAAATTGGTAGAACTATTTGCAGGTTTTTCACCCACCACTTTTGGAGGCGTAGTATCTCTCGGTCCTCCTGATGGGGCAACAATTCTAGCGCAGTTCAGTAAACAAAAAGCAGAAAGCAGAAAGCAGAAAGGGAGAATGAAGGAGGGAAAACGATGTTTCATTGTTCAAGTATATTATTTCAAAAATGGATGGTAATCTCCTTTCAGTCCTTCAGGTTGGCGGGAACGGATGTCATGACAAAGCGTTATATAGGGATAAGCATCCTGAATACGAAATCCTTTTCCGGAAAGGATATTATGATAGGATAGGGTATGGAGATCAGTAAATCCATCAGAAAAGTCAAACTCTTGTTTATCAATAATTAATGAACGATAAGAGTTTTTACTCTGTTTCATCATTTCAGGAGGAAGATTATTTTTATCAATACTTAAAAACCAACGCACTCGTGCTTTTTTTAGGAGCAAAAACCCCGCGACGGTCAAAGGCGATACAGAATGTACTTTTATATCTTGCACTTCCCCAAAAATGTAGGTCAACACATCAAAAAAATGGGAACCAATATTCGTAGTAATTCCACCCGATTTTTCCATGTCGCCTTTCCATGAATAGAGATACCATTTTCCACGCCCGACAATATAGGTGAGGTCAATATCATACACTTTATCTGGAGTGCGATTGTCAACTATAGATTTTAATTCTATAATAGCAGGGTGGAGTCGAAGTTGCAAAATATGGAAAATATGTTTGCCAGTATCCTGTTCAATTTTCTCTAATCCTTCTAAATTCCAAGGGTTTAACACAAGTGGTTTTTCGCAAATGGCATCTGCGCCGTTTCGCAAAGCCATACGAATATGGGCATCGTGCAAATAGTTAGGAGAACAGATGGAAACATAGTCTATCTTTGAACCCGTATGTTCTCTGAAGCAACGGTACAGGTATCTGTCAAAACGTTCTGCTTCTGTAAAAAAGGCGGCGTCGGGGAAATAGCTGTCAATCATTCCCACGCTGTCCGATTTATCCAAAATTGCAGTCAGTTGGTTTTCTGTTTCTTTAATGGCTTTAAAATGACGCGGGGCAATATATCCGGCTGCTCCAATAAGCGCAAAATTTTTAACATCCATGCGGTTCTATTTAATGGTCATTTTCAAAATATTGATTTCTGCTTCCGTTAAGAAACGATATTTTCCTCGTGGCAGATCTTTTTTAGTTAATCCGGCAAACACCACTCTATCTAACTTTACTACTTCATATCCGAGTTGTTCAAAAATACGGCGCACAATTCTATTTTTCCCCGAATGGAGGGTAATTCCAATCTCTCTTTTTGTTTCTCCGGCGTAAGCAATTTCATCCACTTTTATCTCACCGTCGGAGAGTTCCATACCGTTTGCAATCTTTTCAAAATCAGCAGTCGTAAGATTCTTATTCAGTTCCACATAGTAAACTTTTCGGATGCCATGTTTGGGATGGGTTAGTCTTTTGGTCATTTCGCCATCATTGGTAAAGAGCAGCAACCCTGTGGTAGTTTTGTCCAACCTTCCCACGGGATAGATCCGTTCTTTGCATGCGCCTTTTACTAATTCCATCACATCTTTTCGGTCGCGTTCATCATCCATAGTAGTAATATAATCTTTAGGTTTGTTAAGCAACAGATAAACAGGCTTTTCACGTTGTAAAATCCGGTCGCCGTAGCGCACTTCATCAGTAGGCATAACTTTGGTACCCAATTCGGTAACAATATTACCATTCACTTGAATCGCTCCGGTTTGGATCAGCATATCCGCATCTCTTCTTGAGCAAATTCCCGAATTAGAGATATATTTGTTTAACCTAATGGGACCATATTTTTCTTCATGTTCCAAAGACAATATCTTTTGTTTTTTTTGTGATGGGCGTCCTTCTCTACGTCTCATTTCAACAATTTCGGATAATATTTCCGATTCAGCAGTAACATCGCGGCGGCGTGGAGGGGGTGGGGGAGGAGTGGTTCGAGATAAGGAATGAGAGGTTTGCGGTGCGCGGTTTGCTGTGCGTGGTTTGCGCTCGGTATGGGCGCCCTTCTCTTCACCTCGTACCCCGTACCTCGTACCTCGCGATTCGTACCTTTTCCCTTCTCCTTTTCTACTGTCTGTCTTCTGTCTTCTATCTTCTGCCTTCTCTTCACCTCGTACCCCGTACCCCGTACTTCGCGATTCGGATCTCGTACCTCGTGATTCGGATCTCGTACCTTTAAAACTTCTTGGTTTTCTTTTCTCTACCATAATTTTGAATATTTATATTTAAAGCCTGCAAAGAAACATGTTTTTTTTGATATTTTTTTCCTAATCCTACTATTTCAATTCATCCAACTCTTCCAAACTTTTTTTAATAACTTGAATATTAGCATTGTAAATTCTTTCATGCATCCAATAAGTTACGAGTATTCCAAATAGGCAACCCACAATTAAAAATACCCAATATGAGAGAGTTGCGCTAAGTTCAGCATAGCATAAAATTCCGAGTATGAAATAGACAGGAACCAGACCAAAATAAGTAGCTATTTTCTCTTTTTTGAGTAGAATAATATATCTATTCACGCTAAAAATATTATCCTTAACACACTTGGAAAAGTCAATTTTTATTAAAATTCTCAATTGATAACAAGACCAAATCGCTACCAAGATGCTGGTAACAAAAATTACCGCAAACAAAATTTTTGGAAAAAGAAAATTTTCAAATCGGGGCAAATGATAGCCCCAAATGGAAAGCGGGATAGCCAAAAGCCAAACACTAAGATTAAAAAAGTCGGTGTTTACCAATCTGTTATGCGCTTTGTTTGATTTTTTTTGTAACATCTCCTGAATAATCTGTTTATTCAGCATTTCATTTTTCTTTAATTGTTCATCTAATACCGTCCAAGTATTTTTTAATTCAGGTAAATCCATAGTTTTCTTTTTTTTAATTTTCAGACATTTTTTTTAATTTTTCTTTGATACGTTTAATTTTTATAGCTATATTATTTAAAGTCAATCCTGTAATATCGGCAATCTCCTGATACGATTTTTCTTCTAAATAAAGCAAGATGATCGCACGTTCCAATGTATTTAACTGATAAATAAGTTTATACATTTCTTTAATATTTTCCGTCATGGATTCCGGTGCTACCAAATGTTCATTCAGTTCAAGAATGGGAATATGCTGTGGACGTCTCAACTCTTTTCTCATTCCGGTAATGCAGCTATTCAGCGCTACCCTATATATGAAAGTAGATTCCGAACATTCGCTTCGAAATTTGGGAAAACTTTTCCATAAATTATATACCACTTCCTGATAGAGGTCTGCCATCGGAAACTCATTGGAAATATACATGGAACACACTTTGTAGATCAGGTGCTCGTTCTTCCTGATGAGTTCTATAAATACTTTTTCGATGTTGGAACTGTTCATGAAATTGTTTTTTCTAATTAGTCGCTAAAAGTAGAAAAAAATTACAAATGAGTTTTTTTTCAAATATTCAAATTATATTTTGTAATTTTGCCGACAATATAAAAAATCAAAAAAAACAAACTCATTTCTTCACAAAAAACATATTTGTTATTTGATGAGATACAACTTGTTAACGGTTGGGAACGGGTAATAAACAGTTTTAGATTGAATCCCGATATTGACATAACAATTACCGGAAGTAATGCACAAATGCTATCAGGGCAACTTTCCACCTTGCTATCGGGCATGTATGTTGAAATAAAATGTTATCCCTTCTCTTTCAAGGAGTTTATTGAAGTAAAAGGTAGTAATTCGGATGATTATAAAAAGATTCCGGGTCTTTACAAAGAATATGTGAGATATGGTGGTAAGCTATTTATCCGACAATATTGGAAATATGATTAGTTCTATTGATGTTGGAAAACTTGATGCTTATGAAGTTGACTTTATTGCTAAAAAAATGAACGAAATTATTTACGTTCAAGTGGCGTTGGAACTCCCTGAAAACTCTAAAAGAGAAACAGATAACTTATTGAAGATACCGGATAATCACAAAATAATTGTAATCACGCAAAAATATGAGGAACTGCCTGAAATTGATGGTATTCCTATATATAATGTTATGGATTGGCTACTAAGGGAACTTTGATATATCTTCGCGCTCTAAATGCAAACGCTATGCTTAATAAAATATGCTCCGCAGAAATTACCTTATCATTCGCAGGGTAATGAGAAACGATCTTCCTACGAAAGAAGTGATAATGAATTATTTAACAACCCACGATATTGCCATTGACAGCCGTACGCTGGAACGCGACTTGCAGGCTATCCGTTACAACTTGGGTGTTGATATTGAATACGACCGCGATAGAAGAGGTTATTATATTGATATGGAACTTAGCGAACACTTCGATAAATTGCTCTATTTTATTAGCTTGGCTGAAAATGCGGACATCATTCTCGATTCTCTGAAAGATAAGCAAGCCTTGTGGCAATATTTGTCAATCAGTCCGGCAGGTTCATTCAGGGGAGTGGACAATATTGGCGTGTTATTGCAGGCTATTAAAAATAGGATGGTTATCAACTTCAATCATTTGAACTACAGCACCGGCAACAGCGCCCACTATTCTGTTGACCCTTATTTATTGAAAGAATTTGAAGGGCGATGGTATCTATTTGGGTATGTTTCCGAGAAAAAGGATTTCCGTACTTTCGGATTAGATAGAATTTCCGACATAGAGGTAACCAACACCTCCTTTAAGCGAACGCCGCAGCGCGAATCTGCCGTCAACCGTTTCGATGATATTTACGGATTGACTTATACGCCCAACCAACAAAACCCTCCGAAAGAAACCGTCTCCTTCCGCTGCAACTCCGATTATATACTTAACCATTTTT
>Ga0123354_10000432_pt1 | contig 40956 bp, 35 predicted proteins | sample TergutLab28metaG_2_FD_97872 | JGI IMG/M metagenome (GOLD analysis project Ga0123354, IMG submission 97872) | Labiotermes labralis P4 segment gut microbial communities from Petit-Saut dam, French Guiana - Lab288 P4 | ecosystem: Host-associated > Arthropoda: Insects > Digestive system > Gut ... | reverse complement strand
TATTCGGCTAAATCTGAAACTACGCGGAATGCTAAGTAAGGTTTTTGAGCTCCGTCAGGAGCAAGTACAGGGTAGATGCTGTTTGGCAACAGACTTGTTATTGCGGTATTTTGCAACAGGTAGTTGTAAAGCTTAACGCCTATGGACATATTGATACCTCTCTAAACTAAAACAAATGTTTTATGGGGTACAAAGCGCTACATTCAACTTTCTATCAACTTCTTTAAGTCTTCCTTCTTGGGTAATACGGTTAAGTATTTGCTTGCAAATATTTGTTTATTATTTTTAGGCAAAGTATATTCAACAACAGCTTCCTCTTTATCTTGGCATAAAATTATGCCTATAGTTTTGTTTTCGTCTTTTGTTTTTACCTTTCTATCGTAATAATTTACATACATCAGCATTTGTCCGATGTCTTGGTGTTTCAGTTTGCCGATTTTCAAATCTATCAAAATAAAACATTTTAACAATCTGTTATAAAACACCAAATCTACTCTAAAATGCTCTTCATTAAAAGTAAATCTTACCTGTCTGCCTACAAAAGAAAACCCTTTGCCAAGTTCAAGCAAGAATTTTCCTATTTTATCTATAAGTTTCTGTTCAAGTTCGTTTTCAGAATAGTCGTTTTGCTCTGATAAACCTACAAATTCTAAAATATATGGGTCTTTGATTGCGTCTTCCGGCTTTTCTATTAGCAGCCCTTTTGTCGCAAGCGTTAAAATCTTTTTTTTGTTTTTGCTTAGAGACAGACGCAAGTATAAGCCTGAGTCATACTGCCTTTTAAGTTCCCTTAAACTCCAATTATTTTCGATGGCTTCTATTTCGTAAAACTTTCTTTCATTTTCATCAGATATTCTCATTAACATCAAGTAATGAGACCAACTTAGTTTGAATTTGTCAGACAGTGTCTGACCTTTTTGAGATTTAGCAGACAGTGTCTGCTGTTTTTGATATGTAATATAAAAACTTCTCATTTGTTTTATATTGGTTTCAGAAAACCCTTTGCCGTTTTCTATCGTCAGCCTTTCTGAAATTGCCAATATGAGCTTATCACCGTACTCAGCGCGGTTATTTCCTTTCTGTTCATCTTCAACAATCATTCTGCCTATTTCAAAATAGGTTGTCGTCATAGTATAATTTATTAACGACGTTATTCTATACCGCGCATTTTTAACAAGCGCGGAAATATTTTCTATTAAGTTGTTGTTTAATGCTAATTTATTCATAGCCGTATGTCTGTAAACTAAAATTTAAAAACTGTTTACGCATATAAAAATTATTTCCATTTCAGAGTCGGTTTTCTTGCGGCTTCCACTTCGTTTAATCTGGCTACCGGCGTATTTACCGGCGCGTCTTTAACTTTTTGAGGTTCGTTTACCGCTTCTTCAAAAATTATCTTGTTTAAAATTTCTATAAATTTGTCCAATGTTTCTTTGGATTCGGTTTCAGTAGGCTCTATCATCATTGCTTCTTCTACGATAAGTGGAAAATACACCGTAGGCGCGTAATAGCCGTAATCTAGAAGCCTTTTGGCAATATCTAAGGTTCTTATGCCGTTTGCCGCTTTAGGCGATAAAACGAACTCGTGCATGCATCTGCCGCCCGCGGGAACGGCTATTTTGTCTTTAAATTTCGCAAGCATATAGTTTGCGTTTAATACAGCCTGAGCAGACACATTTTTTAAACCGTCGCCGCCCAAAGCTTTAATGTAAATATACGCTCTCAGAATTACGGGAAAATTCCCCATAAACGCTTTGACGGAGCCGATAGTTTTTGATTTTTTATAATTTAAAACGTATTTTTCATCTTTCTTTTCTACTCTGGGGACAGGCAAAAACTGTTCCAAAAATGATTTAACGCCTACAGGTCCTGACCCGGGACCGCCGCCGCCGTGCGGTGAAGAAAATGTTTTATGGAGATTTATGTGCATTACGTCAAAGCCTAAATCGCCCGGACGCGCGAAACCCATAAGGGCGTTTAAATTAGCGCCGTCATAATATAATAGAGTTCCGTTTTCATGGCAGACTTTAGATATTTCAACTATTTCCTTTTCAAAAACGCCCAACGTGTTAGGAACGGTAAGCATTATTGCCGCAACGTCTTTCGTAAGAACTTCCTTTAGTTTTTCAATGTCTATGCTGCCGTCCGGTTCGGATTTTAAAGGAATAGTTTCATACCCTGCAAAAGCCGCGGAAGCAGGGTTTGTGCCGTGCGCGGAGTCAGGAACTATAATTTTATGTCTTTTTTCTTTTATGGCTTTAAAATGAGCGGCTATTATCAAAAGCCCCGCGAATTCCCCGTGCGCGCCTGCCGCCGGCTGTAAAGAAAAAGCGTCCATGCCGGAAACTTCGCATAAATCCCTTTCAAGTCCGTGCATTATTTCTAGAATTCCCTGCATTGTTTCAGCAGGCTGGTACGGGTGAGCCATATTAAACGATTCAAATTTCGCGATTCTTTCGTTTATTAAAGGGTTATATTTCATTGTGCAGGAGCCGAGCGGATAAAAAGCTGTGCTTAGCGCGTAATTCTTTCTGGAAAGGTTTGTAAAGTGTCTTAATAAGTCATTTTCGGCAGCATTAGGCAGACCTAAGTCCGACTTTCTTTTTAAATGATCGGGAATTGAAACGTCGGTTTCCATATCACAGTTTATTTCATAAGCTGCTTTACATTCCGACGATAATTCGTTTAAAAGTTTTTCCATATTTATTCCCTTATAGTTTTTGGTTGTCATTCCGCACTTGATGCAGAATCTATTTTCACTATTATCGTCATTGCGGGCTTGACCCGCAATCTATTCCTTACGTTTTTAACAAGTAACGTGGATTCCGTTTTTCAACGGAATGACAACATAGGAAATATTATGCCTTTGCCAACAGTTCTATTAATTTATCTATTTCGGATTTTGTTCTTTGCTCCGTCACACAAAACAACAGACAGTTTTTAAACTGTTTTCCATGGTTTGACAAATCAAGCGGTCCCAAAATGCCGTTTTTTATTAAGTTTTTGTCTATTTTTTTGATGTTTTTGGTTGTTTCTATAACAAATTCATTGAAAAATATCGAATTTTCGAATTTTGCTTTAAAACCGTCGATATTCTTTATTTTATGAAAAGCGTATCCGGCTTTTGACATATTTGTATCCGCAAGTTTTTTTAACCCTTCGTTTCCCCAGCCTGACAAATAAACGCATGCAGCCAAAGCGTTTAAGGAAGCGTTTGTGCATATATTTGACGTGGCTTTTTCCCTTCTTATGTGTTGTTCCCTAGATTGTAAAGTTAAAACAAATCCTCTTTTTCCATTTTTGTCTATGGTTTGTCCAACTATGCGGCCGGGCATTTTCCATTCCAACCCTTTGCGTACCGCCATAAATCCTATATTGGCGCCGCCCGCGCTTGCAGGTATGCCTAAAGGCTGTCCCTCTCCTACCGCTATATCTGCCCCGTATTCACCTGGAGCCTGGAAAACTGCCAAAGATAAAGGGTTTACAACCGCGGTAAACAATACGTTATTTTCTTTTGCCGCGGAAGATAAAACCTGCATATTTTCAACTACTCCGAAATAATTGGGTGATTGAACTATTACTGCTGCGGTATTGTCATCCAATGCAGCGTCAACTGTCGCTTTTTCTATGCTGCCGTTGGGCGATATATCAAGCAGGACAATTTTAACGTCTAAATTTTGAAGATATGTTTTGACGGTTTTTATGTATTCGGGATGAACCCCTGAAGAAATCAAAATTCTGTTTTTTCCGCTGACGCGCATTGCAAGAAGCGCCGCTTCGGCAACAGCCGTCGCACCGTCGTATAAAGAAGCGTTTGACGTGTCCATGCCGGTTAAAGCGCAAATCATGCTTTGGTATTCGAATATTGCCTGTAAAGTGCCCTGGCTGGCTTCCGCCTGATACGGGGTGTATGCTGTCCAGAATTCGCTTCTTGAAGTGACTTCGCTTACTAAAGAAGGAATAAAATGGTCATAAATCCCCGCGCCTCTGAAAGAAGTAAGCGTTTTATTTTTGGCGGCAAGATTCTTGAAATATTTTAGCAGTTCCTGTTCGGTTTGATTTCCGGAAATATTTAAATGTTTTGCTCTGACGTCCGCGGGAATAGCGTCAAAAAGCTCGTCTTCGCTTTTTATTCCCAAAGCTTCAAGCATTTTTTGTCTGTCTTGTTTATTTTGAGGTGTATAGTCCATTTAACTTTTCCTATTGCAATGTCATCCGGCACCGTATTTAGACACTACGGTATAAACTCCAGCCGGTATCTGCGTTTATTCCCCTTTAAGATAAAGTGGTGTCGGCGAAGCCGACGGGGTATGTGAGTAACAATGGATTCCGTTTTTCAACGGAATGACAACATATTTAAATTAATTGTTTATAATCTTCGGCGCTGAGTAAATCCGAAAGTTCATTGTTATCTGAAAACTCTACCGTAAACAAAAAGCCTTTGCCGTACGGGTCTTGGTTTATAAGTCCCGGATCGCCTAATGCTTCCTCATTAACGGCGGTTATTTTACCGGTTAACGGAGAATATATATCAAAAGCGGATTTAACGGATTCTATAACAGCTGTCGGCTGCGCTTTTTTTACGTTTTTGCCGTTTTCCGGAAGTTCTACATGGACAACATCGGTAATTTCGTGCTGGGCGAAATCGGTTATGCCGATTGTCGCTTTATTCCCTTCGATTTTTACCCATTCGTGCGTTTTTGTGTACTTTAAATCCTGTGGAATGTTCATATTGAGACTCCTTTTAAAGGCAATTATTAATTAATAATGAATAATTGTTGTGTTTTCACTTTGCGAAAACATTTTAATATGTTTCGCCAAAGGCGAAACTCAAAAATTATTATCTATTTTATTTATTATCTATTAATTGTTGTTTCTGTTTTATCTTCTTGTTATATCGTCTGCCCAAAGTTCTTCCTGATATACAAAATAAACTTCTTTTAGCTGTCTTTTAAAAGGACTTTGTTTGCCGTCGCCCTGTGAAGATATTCCAAACCATTCATCGTGAAAATATCCGCAATTTTTGGGACCCGGCCATGCTCCTAAATCTGTGTCGTGGACTCTTGCAGAACCTATAAGCCACCATTTGTCGAGCCAACAGTAGATAACTCCGCCTATAGAGTTTTTGGATTCGCTATTTCCCCAATAGCTGTTTCGTTCAATATCTCTCCACGCTCCTCTGTGATACTGAGCCTGAAAACGTTCGTCCGGAGCTTTCTTTTTTGAATTCCAGGAATCGCATCCGAATTCAGTTATAAGAACCGGTCTGTCAAACGTAGCTTTAACTCTGCCCCATAATGTGCCGAAACCGTAAGGTCCTGTATATTGGTTAAATCCCAAAATATCTATTTCCTGAGAATGCTCCGCGTAATGCCTTAGAAAACCTGTCGTGGCATTACAGATTCCTACCGGATGATTAGCGTCAATTTGTTTTATCATTATGGCGACTTCGTTTACGAATTTCGCGTAAACTTCAGGGTATTGCAACGCATTGGTATTTGTTTTGGTGGAGTTTACTTCCAGACCGGGCGTATCGTTTTCGTTTCCCAGCATCCACATAAGAACATAAGGTTCGTCTTTGTGGTCAAGAATCATCTGTCTTACGCTTTCTTTCATTTTTTCGCGCTGTAGGGGATCATTATAATCCGTGCCTTCTCTCCAGTTCGCTCCGCTTCCTTGGGTATAGGCGCCCAGATAATTGCCCATTATAGTCATTATGCCGTAGGTTTCGTATAAATCTCTGAGAAGTTCTTTATTAATATTTTCGGAATGATAAATTCTTATGGTATTACAGCCCATTGCTTTCAAAAGAGCAAAATCGCCTATATCATTTTCATCTGGGGCCTGAAAATCATCTCTGTCGGCGTCAACCCAGGAATCATAAGGACCGTCAATTTTTCTGTTTCTGTTTATATCGCTCCACATCCATTCGTTTACATCAGGACGGCGTCCTACCATATCCGCAGAATACTCAAGACCTTTGACAAAATACTCCCATCCGTCAACGGTAAGTTTCCAGGAGCCTTCTTCATTGCGTACAACTTTAACAAACTCTGCCGTATACGCAAAAGAAACGGCAAAAGAAAAAAGAACGGCTATTGCAATTATTTTATATCTTAAATTCAAAAAATTCATTATTTTTTGTATTTTTCCCACAAGTCAAAATATGTAAAATACGCTTTTCTTAACTGGCGTTTAAACGGACTGAATTTACCGTTGCCCTGAGAACATAATCCGAACCATTCTTCGTAAGCTCCGCCGTCCATGAAAGGACCGAACCATTGGGGCGTTGTGTTGTGCGTAGAGATATCATTTTCCGGGGGAGGTCCTGCTTTCCACCATTCGTCCACCCACTCAAAAATAACTCCGCCCAAAGCATTGCCTACGCCGTTTGCTATGCCGGCAAGATTATCTTCTATATCGTTCCAGTTTCCCGCGTGATAAGAAGCCTGACCTGCTTCAATTCTTGCAATATCCCAGCCTTTAGCGTATGCCGGAGAACCGAATTCGGTTACAAGCACCGGTTTTTGGTATACATCCATAACATCCTGCCATAAAGGTCCGAAACCTGCTTCGCCTCTGTATGCGTTAGCTCCGTAAACATCCAAATCCGGCGCGTTTTTAGCGCAAATATCCATAAGATAAACGTCGCCGTTACATATCGCGACAGGTCTTTGCTGCGGATCAATTGATTTAATTAATAACGCGCATTCGTTGATGAACGCGTAATACGCGGCAGGATGAACTTGCGCCTGGTTGCTGGTTCCGGCGAATTTTCCTTCTACGCCTACTGTTCCGTAATTATTTTCATTTCCCAAAACCCACATAAGAACGTATGGTTCGTCTTTAAATTCTTCAACCATTCTGCGGACGCTTGCCTTCATACTTTCTTTCTGTTTAGGGTCTGTATAATCCGTTCCTTTAAACCATTCAGCTCCTGAATCAACTCCGTACATCCCGAGCATATTTCCTACCAAATACATAAAACCGTATGTTTCATATCCGTCTTTTAACACCGCTTTATTAAAGTTAGGATAATGATAAAGCCTTATGGAGTTTATCCCCATTCTTTGCATTAAAGCGAAATCGCCGGCTTTAGGTTCGTTTTTGTCTTGTTTGTCGTTTCTGTTGGCGTCAACCCACGCTTCATAAGGTCCGTCTACAATGCCGTTTTTGTTAATGTCCGACCATGACCAGTCCTTGTTAACGTCCCAGGATCCGTTATCGGGAGCTAAACCTATCGGCGTCGGAGAATAAGCTATTGATCTTACAACGTAAGGTTTGTCATCAACCGTAAGCTGGAAATGATTATTTTTGTACTGGATAAGTTTGACTTTACCTTTTCCCGTAACTTTTTTGACTCCGATTTTGCTTAAATCTAAAGATTTTCTTTCAAAATCTTTTGCAGTCGCGGGAACGAGTCTTCCGGGATTAACATGAAATATTTTATTATGTTTATTATTATCGTATCTGTTTTCTATTGTTATTTTTGCGCCTTCAAGCCTTATGCCGAATTCGGGATGCATTTTCGTTAAATAATTAATTCTGTCTATGGCTACGGTCGCTACATACCACGGAGTATTCCACTCCGTAAAACCCATTGATTTAGGGAAAAACACAAGAATAGCGTAATATGCTTTTATTGCCTGCAGGTAATTTCCTGCTTTATCTAACGCATGAGCGGTATAAAAGAGTTTTACGCCCGGTTCTTCCGGCGTAACAGCCCATTTGTAAAAATCAGCCTGATAATCGAGAGAATTTACAAACTTCCATTTATCGCCGTCAAGTTTTTTATCTTTTACATATTGCTTGTAACCTGATTCTTTATAGACGCTTTGCGTGTTAGGGTAAATTCCGGTTCCTGAGGCTTGCCTTAAACCCGGCATATCGGTTATTACGTATTTATATTTGTTTGTTCCGACATTCTGAAATTCGCCGTATTTTGAGTAATCAATCCATTGTACTGTTCCCGTATCTTCAATGGCAAAATGCGGCTTCGGAATGTATACAATTGAATCGTTGTATTTTCTGGCTAATGCAATGACGGAGTCAACGTATTCAAAATTAGGAGGTATAACGCCGCCGGCGTCATTTAAAGAAGAAGTTTTGGTTGGTGAAGGTCTAGAGCCTGCGCAGGAAATAACGAAAAAGCCGCACGCAAGAAGAGCTGCCAATTTCATTTTTGTCATTTTTTACTCCTGTGATTTTTTATTGTGGTTTTTGTGGTGGGCAGTGAGGGACTTGAACCCCCGACCCCTTCCTTGTAAGGGAAATGCTCTTCCAGCTGAGCTAACTGCCCGAAATATGAAGTTGTGAAATAATAGCAAATTTATCTCTTAGTGTCAAAGAAATCTGAAAGTCGTTGTTGTTTTTATCGCATACACGCGCCTATGAGCGAGCAATTTTTAGGGGTAGTCGGCGAGGACTGTCTGAGCGAAGCGAGTTTCACAGCCGCCTAAAAAATGCGAACGAATGCGTGTCAGCGCAGGGCGTTTTGCTTACTTTTTTGCTCGTGAAAAAGTAAGGCAGAGGTTGGGAGGCGCAGCGCTCCCCTTACGCTATTCAGCGCCAAAGCAAATAAAGCAAAAAACTATTTCCATAGGTTTCTATAAACAAAATAAGATTTGCGGAGCTGTCTTTTAAAGGGTGAATCTTCTCCGTCTCCTATAGAACATATTCCGAACCATTCTTCATAAGCGTGACCGTCTAAAAATGGTCCCTGCCATTGGGAAACTGTAGTATGTTCATGCGGACTGAATGTATATCCGGATTTCCACCATTCGTCGGTCCATTCAAAAATAACTCCGCCTAAAGCGTTCCCTGTTCCGCCGACAACTCCTGCAGTATTATTTCTAATGTCTATCCAGTTGTTTTTGTGGTAGGCGGCCTGTTCATGTTCTATTCTTGCCGTGCTCCAATCTACCGCGTAAGCGGGACAGCCGTATTCGGTTATTAAAACAGGTTTTGAATATTCTCTTAAAACATCTTTCCAAATAGAACCAAAGCCGTAATCCCCTCTGTAAACATTCGCGCCGAATATATCAATATCGGGAGCATATTTTACGCAATAATCCAAAAGATATGTATCGCCGTTTGAAATTGCAACAGGTCTTTGATGCGGGTCAAGCATTTTTATAAGTTTTGCGCATTCGTTGACGAATCTGTAATAGTCTTCAGGCTGTTCCTGGGCAAGACAGCCGGAACCAGGAGTATGCCCGTCGGTTACGGCGCCGTAATTATTCTCATTTCCTAAAACCCACATCAGAACATAAGGTTTATCTTTGTATTCCAAAACCATACGTTTGACGCTTTCAAGCATATTTTTTTTCTGTGTCGGATTCGTATAATCCGTGCCTATATACCAATCCGCGCCGGAATCGATTGTATACATTCCTATAAGATCTCCGATCATATACATATAACCGTACTTTTCATAGCCTTCTTTGAGCAGATCTTTATTAAGCCCGTCGAAATGATATATCCTCAAAGTATTTACTCCCATTTCTTTCATAAGGGCAAAATCGCCGATGTTAGGCTCGTTTTTGTCTTGTTTTTCATTTCTGTTTGTATCAACCCATGAGTCATACGGTCCGTCTATTCTGCCGTTTTTGTTGTAATCGTCATAAGTCCAGTCGCGTAAATTATTAAGCGTTCCGAAATCCGGCGACAGACCTGTTTTGCTGGGACTGTATGAAATCCCTTTTACAATATAAGGCTTGTCATTTACAGTTAAAGCAAAATGACCGTTTTGATAACGTATAAGTTTGACTTTTCCTTTTCCTGCTATTCTTTTGAAAGGCATTTTAGATAAATCTTCGGTTTTCATTTTAAAATCTTTTTCCGTAGCGGGAACAAGTTTTCCGGGATTTATAAGAAACACATCATTTGTAATGTCATTGTCAAACCCATTTTTGATTATTAAACTTTCGCCTTCAAGTTTAATGCCTATTTCGGGATGTTCACGGGTAAGATATTTTATTTTCGCAAGACATACGGGAGCTACGTACCAAGGAGTTCCCCATTGCGTCCAGCCTACTGCTTTCGGAAAGAAAACAAGACCGGAATAATATGCTTTTATAGCATGTTTAATATTTCCGGATTTTTCAAGGGCATTAGCGGTCATAAAAAGAATTACTCCTGGGTGTTCTTCTTTATACAAAGACCATTTATAAAAATTTCCCTGATAATCGTCCCATTTCACGGAGTTTAACTCGGAAAGCTTACGTTTTTTGTTATCTTTTAAATATTGGGATAAAGCGCGGGATTTTAAAACGCTTTTAGTATTCGGATAGATTCCCTCTCCGGACGCATCGATAATACCTTTAAGATCGGTTATTTTATATTCATATTTATCTGTTCCCAGCCCGCTGAACTTTCCGTATTTTTCATAATCAATCCATTCGTCTGTTCCGGGATCGCAAATCTCAAAAGGCGGCGGCGGAACGTAAGCAAGAACTGTATTATTATATTTTTCAGCCGTATCCAAGACTTTTTTAAGTCTGGGATCCGTGCCGTTAGCGCTGTAACCTTGCGAAAAAGAAAACAATAACGCGCAAATAATTGTTATTTTTAATAGTCTCATAAAATCCTTTTTTTGTCGTTAGTCGTCATTGCGAGCCGCTAAAAGCGGCGTGGCAATCTAGATAATAAAACTGTCTTTTTTGTTTGCTTCGTTGTTTCTCTTCCCGCAATGACAGCGCCAACGCTAATAAAACTAAAAATATACTTTCAGCGACTTCGCCTGAACTTCTCTTATTTTTGAAGCGTCGCTTCCTTTAATAACTTTACCGTCAACAATCTGCTTTTTACCGTTGTTCCATACTATTTCAATTTTTTTAATCTCTGCATCTTTTGAATAAGTGCTCTTTTTTGACGGATTTATATAAGTAACTTCCGTATTACTAAACAATTTAAACGAAAAATTTCCGCTTTTATCGAAAAACGCCGAATTTATCACCGGTTTTAATTCAAAGCAAAGTTCCCCGTTTTTATAAGAAAAAGGCTTAGCGCCTACGGTCATTCTGAGCCACATATCTATAAATTCTACCGTCGAACCGCTGAGTCTTGCAATAAATCCTCTGCCGTGATTGTCAGCATCCGGAAAAGCGCTTGAACATATAAAAGAAGAATTTTCCAGAATGCTTCTTTTATAAATTTTCGGATCAGTAAAACACACAAATCCGGTTTTTATCTCTTTAAAAAACTCGTCATAAAGACCTGCTTTTAGAATTTCAAGCAAATACTTGTACGCCATGTGTAAAAATACGGATTCGTTTTCAAGCCAGCCGCGGTTAAAAACTCTTGTTCTGCCTATTTCAAGGCTTTCGCTGTTTAAAGATTCGTTGACTTTAAACATTTTGAGTTTTTTATCATAAACGCCGCTGTTTCTCATATTTTGAATATGTTTTAAGACTTTTTCTTTATCCGTTTCCGATCTCATATAATGCACTTCGCCTTCTAAAAATAACGGAAGAGGAAAACGTTTAAACGAGTCTATTCTGACGCACGGCAGTCCTTTAATATTTTTTGAATTTATCTGTTTATATTTCACAGCTTCATACTTGAAGTAAGTGTAGTACAAACCTGTTTTTACGTCAACAGCTTTTTTTAAGCCTTCGTTTATTTTCTTTAAAACATTTTCCAAAAATTCAATTACTTCTTTAGAAGAAAATGTTTTTTCGCTGCCTTTTATTCCCATCACAACGCTTTCTCTGTATTTTTCTTTTATTTCCGAAGCTTTGTTCCAGAAGTCAAAAGATGAAATTTTTGATTTAAGGAGTTTTGAAATTTCCGAAAGCAATTCAGCAGTTTCTGAAGGCAGAGAAATTTTTTCACCGGGATTTTTACTTAATACATCCTTGAAATACATTGCAAAGCGTTTAAGTTCAAACGTTTCGCAGGTTGATGAGCCGAAAATCCCCGGCAAACCGTTAAGCGAATCGTACCAGCCGGGTTTATCGGATTCCATTTCTATACCGATTCCGTCTGGATCAAGCGTTGACATTTTAATCGTTATCATCGCTAAAAACTTTGAAGCCAAAGTGTTTTTATATACTTCGCCTTTGCCGTTTTCTGTTCTTAAAGCGTTAGGATTAACTTTTCTCGATTTAATCAACGCGTCTTTTTCATTACTTTTTGCTACCGCTCCGTATCTTCTTACTTTTCCTTCAAATAAAACATGTTTTTGATCTCTCGGAACAACGTAATGATTGCAGTCAAAGTATATGAAAGATTTATCTTTAAAAAGGAGTTCGTTTTCTTTTTCCGGATATATCGCAAGGAAACTGTCTAGCAAATCCTGATTGTATGTCCAATGGTCAACCCAGAAACCTTCGCCGTGTTCCGCATCGTTTACTTCCAAAGCGGAAGTAACGCATTTTGCGACAAAATCTTCAAGTTTAATTTTTGTTTTGATTTTTTCTTTAAGTAAAAACATCGCAAGCTGTCCGGGTTCAAAACCTTTGGCAAAAAACTTTTCAAGCTTTGCTTTACCGGCTTTGTCTTCTATCTGCGCTGCAATATCTTTATAGTACGGTTTTCCCGTGTCCATAACAAAATAAGCGCCTTTCACGACAAGAGGATTGTTTCCGTCTATCTGAATAAGATTGTAGAAATATTTTAAAGCGTTAGAACCGATTTCCGGATTAAAGAAGATATCTTTTCTTCTATTTTGGTTGATATCGCGGAAATTTCCGTTTCCCTGGGAATAATAATTGGGCGAAAGCTGGAAATCATTATAATCTCTTTCCAAATCGCCGTGTTTTCTTGAGTAAACGTAATAGGATGTCTTTTTCCCCGAATCTTCAAAAGTAATCGGGTATCCGCCTCTTAAAACGTTGTCCAGATACATTTGTTTGCAGTAATTATCAAAATTTACAAAAGAAGATTTCGTAGTGACATTTTCGGTAATATTTATTATAAGTTTTTTGTTTTCTTCTATTTTGTCTTCAAAATATTTTGCCGAACCTGCTTTTTTGACGAAAGAGTTTAAAGAATCCGTACTGTCGATATGTCCTGCCATTGAATAAAAAGTGAAACTCTGTTTAGAATTTAGCTTTTCGGATGAATATCCGAACGCGCAAGGGTATCTGTTTTCCGCGAATTGGCTTTTCGGATATTTAAAATTTTTATCATTAGAGAAAAATTCTTTCGGGTATTCGAAACTTAAATCGCTTCCGAAAAGAACATCAGGATTTATAACAACTTCGGCTTTCTTAATTTTTTTGCCGTTTGAGCTATATCCGAAATAAAAATTCCCCTCATTGATTTCTACGACTTCCGCGCTGTCGGCAGTATCAACTTTTAAGCGAAAAAAAGGATTTCCGGTTTTCTCAAAATTATCTATGGTTGTCCACGCCTGGATTGTCGTGCTCATAAACTTCTGCGCCCACTGGTTAACATAATAAGGTATGAGTTTGGGCATACCGTCGGCTATTTCTATTTCGATGTTTTCTTTTGAAATATTTTCAACGCTTACGGCTCTTATTATCGCGGCAATCGGTTCATTAGGAAGCGTAGCATATCTTACTGTTGTTTTTATTCCGAGAGTTTCATTTATTTCTTCAATCGCCATATCGCATGAAGTTATATACATTGTTTGTTTAACGTCGTAGCTTGGGTTTACGGCAAACGCTTCATAATTGATAACTTTTTTACCCTTCTTTATCTTTAGGAAAGTTCTGAAACCGAACGTTGAAACAAGGCTGTAAGAAGTATTAGCAGGATAAAACTCCATTATGGAATAATTTTTATTTTTTATGCCAAACGAAGCTATCCCCTGTCCTCTGTTTACATAAAATGCCCATAAAGGAATGCCTTTAAGACCCGCAATACCAGGAAAAAAACTTGAAAACGCCGGCGCGTTATTGTAATTCTCAATTACGAATGCTCCGTCATCCTGCAAAAAATAGTTTGCTTTTTTGTTGTTCATTTCTAATCCTTTTAAATTGCCTGTCATTGCGAGGAGTGAAACGACGAAGCAATCCATTTTTTAAGTAACGTGGATTGCCGCGACGGCTTCACCGTCTCGCAATTACGATTAATTATTTTTTAAATGTTCTTTTGAATATGTAATCTATATTTTTATACTGCGATTTGACGTCAAAATTTTTCTTAATATCTAAAGGCGTAAGATATTTTGTTATATTCTTATTTCTAAGGCACGCTTCTTCAAGAGAAGTTTTATTTTCTCTTGCGTCAAACGCCGCAGCTTGCACCATGGCATAAGCTGCTTCTCTTGAAAGACCTTCATCCACAAGAGCAAGTAAAAGCGTTCCTGAAAATATCACGTCTTTTGTTTTATCTAAATTTGCCTGCATATTTTCCGGATAAACTTTAAGACCTGAAAGAAGCGTCTGCATTCTTACAAGCATATAGTGAATAACCGCCGAAGCGTCGGGAAACATAATTCTTTCAGTGGAAGAATGGCTTATGTCTCTTTCATGCCACAAAGCTATATTTTCCATAGCTGTCATAGCATAACCTCTTAAAAGCCTTGCAAGACCGCAAATATTTTCCGAAATTATCGGGTTTCTTTTATGAGGCATAGCCGATGACCCTTTCTGACCTTCCGTAAAAGGCTCTTCCGCTTCCAAAACTTCCGTTCTTTGCAAATGTCTTATTTCAATGGCGATTCTTTCAAGAGCAGCTCCTAAATGAGCTATTGTTGAAAAATATACAGAGTGTCTGTCGCGCGGAACAATCTGCGTTGAAACAGGTTCGGGTTTTAAACCCATTTTCTGGCAAACATATTTTTCAACGCTCGGATCTAAATGCGCCATTGTGCCCACAGCGCCCGAAATTTTGCCGTAACTTACGGTTTCAAGGGTTTGGTTAAGTCTTTCAATATAACGCTTTATTTCGCAATACCAGCCCGCTGCTTTTAAACCAAAAGTAGTAGGTTCTGCGTGAACCCCGTGGGTTCTGCCCATTGTTGGCGTCATTTTATATTTTTTTGCAAGTTTTTCAAGTAAATCCGCGACTTTTTTTGTTTCGGAGATTATCAGCTGCGTTGATTGTTTTAACTGCGCGCCTGTCGCCGTGTCTAAAACGTCGGACGAAGTCATGCCCAAATGCAAGAATCTGCCGTCAGGTCCCGTAGTTTCAACAACCGCGGTCAAAAACGCTATAACATCATGCTTGACTAAAAGTTCAATTTCAGCGATTCTTTTTACGTTAATTTTTGCTTTTTTCTTTACCGTTTCAACCGCCTTTTTAGGAATTTTTCCCAGTTTAGACATAGCTTCCGCGGCAAAAATCTCAACTTCCAGCATTTTTTGAAATCTGTTTTCGTCCGACCAAATGGCTGCCATTTCAGGTTTGCTATAACGCGAAATCATTTTCAAACTCCCATATTAGAAGATGAGATGAATAGATGTTGAGATTTTGGGCAACGACTCCGTCTTTGCTTTTACCCATCTTCCCATCATCTCACCCTCTCATCATCTATAATTACCGCATATTCCATAAAAATTTTTTATAAGCTCTTTGAACTTTAAAAGAGATTTTTCTTAAAAATCCGACATGGCTTCTGAAACCGAAATATGAACCTATATCTCCGGTCGCAGATCCGCCGGCGGCTATTGTCGGATGAAGCCAGTATATATCAATAAGTCCTTCTTTGTCTCTGCGGTTTATATACCAGTCTATTACATCATCGCAGCCTTTTGTGTCGACATGATTAATCATATTTTTTGCGAATTCCAAATCAAACAGATACGCTCCGGCAAATCTTATCATTCCGGGATTTCTGTATATAAGCTGCCCTTTTACCCTTTTGCTTTTCGGGATATACTTTAACATGGTATCTTCAAGGCTTATAACGATGTTTTTTAAATTACGGGCTTTGATTTCATCTAATGCTTTGAAAATGATTTCGGTGAAATTTTTGTCTAAAATTATGTCGTTTTCAAACGCTATTCCGTAAGGAAGATTATTATTAACAACGTCTCTGAAACCCAGCAAATGCTTATAAGTACAGGAAGCCGTTCCGTAATTAAAATGGTTGTCTTTCCATCCGGGATTTAAAATTTTTAAAAACCAGTCGCCGAAATTTTTTTCAATAACTTCTTTTGTAAGATCTTCCTGATTTCCGTCCAGCACAAAATCACAAAATATGCCTATATCTTTGATTTGTCCTTTCATATGTTTTTCACGGAACGAATCGCCTCTTACGTGAATTATATAGCCTTTTATGTCTTGGCTTTTGATTACTTTCCGTATTGCTTCCGGATAAATTTGATGTTCAACTGCCAAAACCCGTTTTGCGACGTCTTCCGGGGTATCAGTTTTGTGAACAAGAACTTCTTTCTGAAGTATTATATTCCCCGTATCGTAATGCTCATCTGCAAAATGAACTGTTGCGCCTGATTTTTTTTCTTTAGCGGAAACAACCGCCGCATGAACATGATGCCCGTACATTCCTTTGCCGCCGAATTTCGGAAGCAATGCAGGATGAATATTTAAAACCTTGTGAGGATATGCGTCTATAATGTCTTTTCCGACAATTCTCATATAACCGGCAAGGCAGACTATGTCTGCTTTTGCGTTTTTAAGCTCTTTTAAAATCTCGGCATTGAACAATTTTTCATCGGAAAACTTCTTTCTTTCAACACAAACGGCTTTTATATTTTCTTTTGCCGCTCTATCCAGAGCATAAGCATTCGCATTATTTGAAATAACAAGCACAACTTCGGCAAGTCCTTTGAGAATTCCGTTTTTAACGGAATCCACAATGGACTGCATATTTGAACCGCCGCCTGATGCTAATATCGCTATTTTTTTCATATATCCTATATTTAAGTACGAAGTATTTTGTGAATTTGTCATTGCGAGGAGTGAAACGACGAAGCAATCCATTTTAAAAGCAAAGTGGATTGCCGCGCTTCGCTCGCAATGACGACTAAAGACAAAACTAAATAATCTCCACTCCGCGTTCGCCTTTTTTAATGTAACCGATTGCTTTCGCGCCTTTAAAGGATTTTTTTACCGCAAGCGCAGCTTCAGGTCTGACTATAACAACCATACCTATGCCCATATTGAGTGTTCTGTAAATATCTTTTTCAGGGACATTTCCTTTTTGCTGCACAAGTTTAAAAACTTTCGGGACATTCCATGAATTTTTCTCGATTACAACTCTTGCGTTTTGAGGTAAAATTCTTTCTATTTTATCGTAAAAGCTTCCGCCTGTTATATGCGCAATACCCGTAATATTTTGTTTTTTTGAATTAAACTTTTTTAACGCTGCAAGAATTTCTTTAACGTAAATTTTTGTGGGCGCAAGCAATTCTTTAGAGTATTTTTTAAGTTCCGCTTCTGAAAAAACTTTTCTTATTAAAGAATATCCGTTTGAGTGAGGTCCGCTTGACGGCAGACCGATAATAACGTCACCGGATTTTATATTTTTTCCGGTAATTTCTTTGCCTTTTTCAATTATTCCTACTGAAAATCCCGCCAAATCGTATTCGCCGTCTTTATAAAAACCCGGCATTTCGGCAGTTTCCCCGCCGATTAACTGTGAACCTGAGATTTCGCAGCCTTTTGCGATTCCTTTTATAACGTTTTCAGCCTGTCCTACATTAAGTTTTCCGCAGGCAAAATAATCTAAGAAGAAAAGCGGTTTCGCGCCAACGCAAATTAGGTCGTTTACGTTCATAGCTACAAGGTCTATGCCTACGGTATCGTGTTTATTTACAAGAAAAGCGATTTTTAGTTTTGTCCCAACGCCGTCTGTGGAGCTGACAAGGTTATATTTTGTCCCGTCAATAGGAAATAATCCGCCGAAACCGCCGATTTTCGGAAGTTTCTTTTTTATTCTTTTAACAAGTTCATTTCCTGCGTCAATGTTTACGCCCGCTTTTTTGTAAGTAATTGCCATTTTGTTTTTCCTTTCGGAATTATCTTCTGACATGCATAGTCGTCATGTTGAGCGGAGCAACATAGTTGCGTAGTCGAAACACCTGCATTTCAACGGCAGACCCTTCGACTTCGCTCAGGGTGACAACTTGAGACAACTGCATCTAAAAAGAATAATTCTGTTTTAATTATTATTTGTTATTTATTAATTGTTAATTGCCGTTATTTCCTGCTTCCCGGTTTTATTGCCGTGCCGCCGTCTTTGCACATAGGGCATTCTTCTTCTTTATAACTTTTCACATCAAGGCTCAGTAATGAAAACCTAGGAACGCCAAAATCAACTTTTCCGGCGCTTCTGTCAACAAGAGAAACCACCGCAACCACATCTGCTTCATATTTTTTCAAAGCGTCTATAACTTCCTGCGTGGAAAGTCCGGTAGTAATAACATCTTCTACAACCACAACTTTTTCGCCTTTTTCTATTGAAAAACCTCTTCTAAGCGTTACAGCTCCGTCAACTCTTTCGGTAAATACCGCACGCGTGCCTAAGGCTCTGCCCATTTCGTGCCCTATAATAACCCCGCCCATAGCAGGAGAAACTACAGCGTCAACTTTAATGTTGCTTTCTTTAATCTTTTTCGCAAGCTCTTTCGCGAGTTTTTCGGTTTCTGCCGGATGCTGTATAATCAATGCCGACTGAAAGTAAGTGTCCGAATGCAAGCCGCTTGAAAGTTTGAAATGTCCGTTTAACAACGCGTTATTCTTTTTGAATAGTTCTTTGACTTCGTTTTGATCCATTTGTTAACACTCCGTGTTAGAAGATTAGATGATGGGATGTTGAGAAGTTGGGTAAAAACAAAGACAAATCTGTTGCTCAACCTCTCATACTCTCACCTTCTCATCATCTTTTATTTTATATTTTTTATTACATCATCTATACTTTTCGCTGTTTCTCCGGGATTTGCCGCTTCCAAAATAGGTCTTCCCACAACTATAAAATCCGCTCCGTCTTTTACCGCGCTTTCAGGGGTAGCCACTCTTTTTTGATCATCGTCAGCTTTTGCAGGTCTTATTCCGGGCGTTACAACCTGAAAATCTTTACCGCATTCTTTTTTTATAAGAGCCACTTCAAGCGGCGATGCGATTACTCCGTCAACTCCGCAGTCTTTGGCAAGTTTTGCTCTTTTTATAACTTCTTCCGGCGTTGTAACCTGGCTTGTAAGCACAGTTACAGCCCAGATTTTTGGTCTGTTTTCAACGGAAACCGCGGCTTTTAACATTTCTTCCCCGCCTATTGAATGAACGGTCAAACTGTAAACGCCGAGTTCTTTTGCAGACTGTACGGCTCTTTGAACGGTCGCCGGAATATCATGAAATTTCAAATCCAAAAATATTTCTTTACCGTAAGATTTTATCATCTTAATTATTTCTTTGCCCGACTGCAAAAAGAGTATCGGACCGACTTTGTAAATATCAATATAATCCTTAGTGTCTTTTACAAGCTGTTCGGCTTTTGCAAAATCATACACGTCTAATGCAAGTATTGTCTTTTTCATTCTCTTCGTATTGTCATTCCGAACTTGATTCGGAATCCAAGTTGACTAAAAATGGATGCCGGTTTTCACCGGTATGACAAACCCTATATTTATAATCTGTTACTTATTGATAATTCCAATAATGTCTTTAACCGACTTTATCTGTTTTTCTTTTAAAACACTTTCAATACCGTTAATAATGTTTATCAGGCTTTCAGGCGATACTAAACTTGCCGTACCTACGCTTACCGCCGTTGCTCCCGCAAGTATAAATTCAACCGCGTCTTCGCCTGTCATTATTCCCCCGCAGCCTATTATCGGAACTTTTAAGGCAGGATATGCGTCATAAACGCATCTTATGGACATTGGCTTTATACAAGCGCCTGACATTCCGCCTTTTACGGTAGAAAGTTTGGATTTAAATGTTTTTATATCTATAGCCATTGCGGGATAAGTATTTGTTAAAGTTATTCCGTCTGCGCCCGCGTTTTGGGCTGTCAAAGCAAGTTCCGCAATGTCGTTAACAAGCGGCGAAAGTTTCGCGATTACCGGCACTTTTGAAATTCTTTTGACCTGTTTTATAACGTCTGTCATCAAAGGCAAATCGTGGCAGACTATTTTTTTCTTTAAGTTCGGGCAGGACAAGTTTAATTCTATTGCCGATACACACTTGTGTGTTTTTAATATTTGAACAGTTTCAACATAATCTGAAAGGCAGGCTCCGGCTACGCTAACAAATACCGGGACGCCGATTTTAGAGAGTTTTTCAAGCGGTTCTTCGACAAACGCTTTAACGCCGATATTTTGAAGCCCTATTGTGTTAAGCATACCGCTTTCAACTTCGGCGATTCTTGGCTGAGGATTTCCCGGGCGAGGCTCAAGCGTTATTGTTTTTGTGACAATGCCGCCAAGCTTTTTTAAAGGAATCAAATCGGCAAGCTCATAACCATACCCGAAAGTTCCCGATGCCGTAAGCACGGGATTTTTTAATTTTATTCCAGCAAAATCAACGCTTAAATCTGGTTTCATTTTATTGCTTATCCTCAAAATACATCACAAGTTTTTCATATACGTCTTGCGCGGAACGGCATGTGTCTAAAAGATACCCGGGCGCAGTTTTAAATTCTTTCAAGCCTCTGTAATAAAAAAGTTTGTGTCGTTCATCTATAATAAAAGGCATAACGCCAAACTTTAGGCACTCTTTAAACATTATCATCCTGCCGACGCGTCCGTTACCGTCTTGAAACGGATGTATCTTTTCAAACAGGTAATGAAATTCGACTATATCTTCAAAAGAAACAGCCTGCTTGCCGTTATACGAAACAAGCAAATCGGAAATCGCTTTAGCTGTATCTTTCGGCGCAGTTGTTTCCATATCGCCGACCATATTTGGCTTGGATTTATAATTCCCGACATTAAACCATTCTTTTTTCGAATCCGAAGTGTTAGATTTTAATATGCGGTGAAACTCTTTAATTATATCTTCCGATAAATCTTTGCTTGCCGTGTCAATCATATAATCAAAACACGTGAAATGACTGGCTGCTTCAATAATATCATCAACATTTGCCGTATCGTCCGAAGCCGTGTTGATAGTATTTGTTTCAAATATATAACGGGTTTGTTCTTCTGATAAACGGCTGCCTTCTATACGGTTTGAATTATAACAAAATCTTACTTGAGACTGATGATATAATCCGCCTTTAAGTTTGATGGATTTTTCTTCCGCTAATTTGGAAAGAATACTCATATCTCAATATCCTCTATTCTAAATACAGGACCGTCTTTGCACGTCATTTTGGTTTTACCGGATACTTTTACCGCGCAGCCTTGGCAGTTGCCTATACCGCATGCCATTTTTTCTTCAAGAGAGGCATATCCGTTTATATTTTTTTCTTTTGCTATTTTTATAACCGCTTTCATCATTGGCGTCGGTCCGCAAACGTATAGAATCGGTTTTTGTATTGCCGCTGATTTATCATTCGTAATTTGTAATTCGTAATTCGTAATTTTTTCTTTTAATGCTTCTGTAATAAACCCTTTATAACCTTTTGAACCATCTTCGGTGGAAACAATAATTTTCCAGCCAGCTTTTTTGAATTTGTCTAAGCATAACAAATCTTTTTTTGTTTTCGCGCCGTAATACAAGGTTCCCTTGTTTTTTAGCTTAACTGCTAAGAAGTGTACGGAAGCAATGCCTGTGCCGCCTGCAACTATAACCGGATTAGAAACAGCGGAAACATTATAACCGTTGCCTAAAGGACCAAGCATTGAAATTTCACCCGATTGTATCTCGGACAATATTTTTGTGCCTTTTCCCACAATTTTATACAAAAAAGAAATAATGCCGTTTTTCGCGTCGTGTATGCTTATCGGACGGCGTAAAAAAACACCCGGCGCTGAAATCATAAAAAATTGACCCGGATTACAAGCTTTAATTATCTCCGCATCAGCTTTTATTTTCAGCTCAAAATAGTCCGCGCATAATTCTTTATTTGAAATGATTTTGTATGTTTTATCAAAGCGTTTTGCCATAATTGTTAATTATAGCAAAAACTGATTGAAAAGTCATAAGAAAGAATGCATATAAGCAGTTGTTGTTTAAAACCGGTTTTGTATGCTATTGCGTTATCTTTAGCCGTCATTGCGATGAGCAACGAAAGTTGCGAAGAAGCAATCCATTTTTTTCAAGAGACAACTTGGATTGCCGCGTCGATACTTCGTATCTCCTCGCAATGACGCGAAGCGCTAGTTGTTGAAATTGCTTAAAAATATGAACTACTCGACCCTTCGGCTTTGCTCAGAGTGACAAAACTTATAACGACAAAGGCAACCCTCTCCCTGACGAGGAAGAGGAGTAAGGAGAGGGTGACAAAACTAAATAGGAATTTAGTTATCTATAATCTTTTTGAAGTTCTTCAAGCTGCTGTTCGTCTGCTGAAGTAAAAGCGCCGCTTTGTATGCGCTGTCCGTCTGCCGTGTCTATCCCGACGACTTTCGCTTGAAAATCAAACATATCGGAATGCTGTATATTAAAAGCTTTGTCTAAAGGAATTTTACATATTTCTTTATTTAAAGGCAAAAGCGTATTAGGCAAAACATAACTGAAAGAACCGTCCGCGATAATTTTATTAGTATTTTTGGATATAACCGCGCCTATAAAATAAACCTTTTTTATGGAATATTGCGAATTATTATTAACGGTTATTTCCGCTTTTGGCGCATTACTGACAGAATAGATTTTCGCGTTCGGAACGGTTATAAGCGTCAAAACCTGATCATATGCGTCTTCAGCGGCTTTTCTTGCCTGAAGCGAATACATTTCCTCTAAATCGCCTGAGTTTTGCTGAAAATAGGCTTTATATTCTATACGCGACGGCGGCGGCCACGGATAACCGTTTACCCATCCGTCTTGACCGTCATAATAATAGTCATAACCCTCGTAAAAAGGTCTGTCTTCATAATCCCACCAGGCAAAACAAAACGCGTTAAACATTAAAAAAGCTGATAAAGAAAATAATATTTTTTTCATAAATTCCTTTGCTGTCATTGCGAGGGGCAAAGCCCCGTGGCAATCCACGTTACTTTTAAAAATGGATTCCGGATCGTAGTCCGGAATGACAACTTTTAATTCCTTACATTTTCACCCGAAGACGTTACTACTCCCGTAACCATAACTGTAAATCTTGCCATGTCCGGCGGTCTTACGTTTGTCCAGCCTCTAAAAGAACTTAAAGGTATTCTGTAATTTGCTCGTTCCCCCGGCTGAAGATGCCGTGGAAGCACAAAATTGAAAGTATCGTCTATTAAAACTCTGTTTGTTATATGGGTTTCAATTCTTCCCCTGAAAAATATTTTAGATATAGCCAAATCCGAATTATTTACAATTGTTATTTCAGCCATAGGGGCAGGCGGCGCGGCGCTGGAAAAGACTCTGGAAAACCTTTCGTTTAATACGGTTATCGCGGAAAGATTTCTCCGCGCTTCTCTTGCGGCTTCCTGCCTTTCTCTTTCACGTTCATATCTTAAAGGATCCGGAGGCGTGACATTAACGACTCTTACTACGGGTCTTACTTGAAAATGATGTCTGTGGAAAAACGGATCGTAGCGCCACATAGACATATGTCTGCGATGTGTCCATGTCGGATGCCAAACACCGAAATGATGATAACGGGTCGGTACTCTGTTAAAACCCACCGGTGAAATGCCTTGAATATCACCGGAATTCTGCGCGAAAACCAAGGATGGAATTATAAAACAAACACTTAGTAAAACCATGAAAAACTTTTTCATATTATGCCTCTTTTGTCGTCACCCTATGTTGTCACCCTGAGCGAAGTCGAAGGGTCTGCAGTTAAAAGGCAGATGTTTCGACTACACAACTTCGTTGTTTCGCTCAACATGACAAAACAAATAATACCAATTCGTAATTGCCTTACTTGTCTCTCTGCCTTTGCCATTACCCAACATCTCACCTTCTCATCATCCCATCTTCTGCCATTATCAATGTTTAAAATGCCTCATTCCTGTCGCAACCATTGCAATTCCGTTTTCGTTTGCGGCATTGACTGAATCCTGGTCTTTAATGGATCCGCCGGGCTGTACTATAGCCGTAATCCCCGCTTTTGCGGATTCCAAAACAACGTCGGGAAAAGGAAAGAAAGCGTCCGAAGCCAAAACCAAATTAAATTCTTTTTCGTCAATTCCTATTACTGCTTCACGCATCTTTTTTAACGCTATTTGTAAAGAATCAATACGGCTCATCTGTCCCGCGCCAATTCCGACAGTTTGTCTGCCTCTTACCAAAATAATAGCGTTGGACTTTACATGCTTGCATACTTTCCAGGCGAAATCCAAAGCTTCACTTTCGGCTTTAGTAGGTTTACGCATTGTCATATCTTTAACTTCGGCAGAAAGACTGTTGTCTCTGTCCTGCACAAGCATTCCGTAAGACATCATTCTGTATTCCATCGCATTCTTTTCTTCTTTATAAGGTATTTCCTGTTTTAAAAGCCTGATATTCTTTTTCTGCATAAGTATGTCTAATGCGGTTTTAGAATAATCCGGCGCTATTACGCACTCTACAAAAAGTTTTGCAAGTTCATGTGCGACATTTTCTTCAACAGGCTTGTTAAAAGCTATTATTCCGCCGAAAGCGCTTACAGGGTCGCACGCTAAAGCCTTTAAATAGGCTTCTTTTACGTTTTGTCCTTCCGCGCAGCCGCAAGGGTTATTATGCTTTATTATCGCGCAGGCAGGGTCTGTAAACTCATTTACAAGCCTCCACGCCGCTTCTAAATCAAGATAGTTGTTATATGAAAGCTCTTTGCCGTGCAATTGTTTTGCCGATATTACGGCAGGTTTATCTTTTTCTATTCCGTTGCCATACAAAGCAGCTTCCTGATGAGGATTTTCCCCGTATCTCATACCGGAAAGCTTCTTTAAAGGTATGGCTGCCTGTGTAGGAAATTTTTCATAAGTAAGATAGTTTGAAATTAAAGAATCGTAATACGCTGTATGTCTGAATGCCTTTGCTCCAAGCGCAAGCCTTGTTTCATCGGTTATAGTTTTATTTTTTAAACCGTCAATTACAGTTTGATAGTCCGCAGGTTCGCATATAACCAAAACATCTTTAAAGTTTTTTGCCGCGGCTCTAAGTAAAGCCACGCCGCCGATATCTATATTTTCAATTATGTCCTGATTTATTTTTTTATCTTCCGGTTTAGGTATTTTATTGATTGTTTCTTCAAAAGGGTAAAGGTTTACGGCAACAATGTCTATCGCGCCTATGCCGTGCTTTTTAAGCTGGTTTTGGTGGTCTGCATTGTCCCTTATTGCCAAAATCCCGCCGTGTATTTTAGGGTTTAAAGTTTTAACTCTGCCGTCAAGAATTTCAGGAAATCCCGTAACTTCCGATATTTCCGTACAGTCTATTTTGTTGTCTTTAAGCGTTTTCGCAGTTCCCCCGCTTGAAATAATGTCCCAACCTAAAGATTTTAACTCTTTTGCAAACTCCAAAATACCGGCTTTGTCCGAAACGCTAAGCAATGCTGTAGGCATAACAAATTCTCCTGTTTTATTAATTTAATTGAAAATTCAATTTATTTTGTCATTCTGCGCGATAGTCGCAGAATCTATAATTTTTCTTTTATAATCTCCGCAAAAACTCATGCATTATATGCAGTATGTTCCAAAATGGAACTTACCACTTTTAATAATTGAACTTGTCGGAAATTCCGACAGGTTGGCTTTTCATCAAGTTCACCTTCATCAAAGATGTTCTTGATATGAAGCGTCATGTTTTACGGGCTAGTCTGAAAAAGTTCAGCCATTTGCGCTTGAGAAAGCCATACGTTATCGCCGTCAACACGGACTTCTACTTTTGTCCGCCCATCTTCGGAAACATAGATAATCATTTCTTGTTTTTTATCCATAATCAAACCTTATTTTATATATTTATCAACAACGCAATCTATGTCAGTCGGGTGTATATTTTCTATTGCTAAATCCAAGGTTCCGGCACATTCGTGGCATTTATATATCGTTTTCAAATATTTCTTTTCCAATAAAACTGGCAGATAATCAAATGCTTTTGGCTTCTCTTTGTGTTTATTGCACCAATATGTATAAAGCCCTTGCTGCAGCTTTCCTAAATTACAATCCTTACATGCAAAAATAATGTTATGTACTGCTTGTATTGTGTTGCATTTAGAACATCTTTCGTTTACTTGTAAAGTTTTCGGTACAATATGGTCTTTTTGCAAGTTATCTTTAGTTCCGCAGTATATGCACTCTTTTTCTTTTTCAACAAACTGCATATCTTCACGTAAAATGTCAGACCAAGACATAGTCCCACTTTTTAAATTTCTAAAAGTTTCTTTTATAAAACCATAATGCGTTTTTTTAGCATCAACACCGTTATCCAGGTTAAACGCGGATTTAGCTATTATTTTGGCATATTGAAATAATATCTGGTCTTTTATGGTTTTAACGTCTTTGTCAGGCATTTGTTTACCTTTATCTTACTTCAACATCTCATCAGTTATTTTTTCGGCTTGTTCTAAAACACGTTCAGTCGCACCTAGTTCTTCATCCGGCGGATACTTATATTTTCTTAAAATGCCTTTAATCGCAATTCTTATAGCAGCTCTAACATTATCTCTTTTAGCCCAATCCACCTTTGTAGATTTTCTTAAATACTCTGTTAATTCCCTGGCTATTTGTTTTAATGTGTCATTGCCAAGACTACGCACAGAAGCCTCATTTTTTATAATCGCGTCATAAAAAGCTTTTTCCGCATCGCTAAGTCCAAGTTCCGCGCCTTCTTTTATGGCCGCATTTATATCTTTAGATGTGTTAATTAATTCTTCTATTACCTGCGCCGTTTCAATAGTGCCGTTGTTATATTTTGTAATTACATTTTTTAACAAATCTGAGAATTTTTGCTGCAAAGCAATATTTAGCCTAAACTTAGTTTTAATCTCGCCGTTTATTAAACGCTCTAACAGTTCTACCGCCAAATTTTTCTGTTCTATATTTTTAACGCGTTCTAAGAATTCGTCAGATATAAGCGATATATCAGGCTTTTCTAATCCGACGCTTTTAAACACATCAACGACTTTATCGCTTATAATAGCATTGTCAATAATAGCTTTTATTACGCTTTGCACCTGAGGGTCTGTAGATTTTTTTCCGCCATCGCCATATTCAGATTTTATAAGCATAGAACGTATATACTGAAAAAATGCCAACTCATCGTTATATATTCTTGTCTCTTTTTTACCCTTACACAATCCATATGCTTTTGTCGCATTTAAAGCAGAATCGCAAAAAACATCTCTTTTCTGTTTAGATAATATATAATCCATAGCATTAGGAAGTAATTCAAAAGCTTTTGTTTTAAATTCACTGTAATCAAATTTATCAAGACACTCTCTGCATACTTCTATATGTTTTAAAAGCTCTTCATAAGCGCGTTCTATATCAACTTCTACATTACCTCTTCCGCCGTTTGTCGTATAATTTGCAACCGCTTTTTCTAAATTTCTGGCTATGCCTATATAGTCAACAATAAGACCTGCCTGTTTATCTCTAAACACTCTGTTAACTCTGGCTATCGCCTGCATCAAGCTATGCCCTTTCATAGGCTTATCAATATACATTGTATGCAAAGACGGCACATTAAACCCTGTAAGCCACATATCGCAAACAATAACAAGCTTTAGCGGATCTTCAAATTTTTTGAAGCGTTTTTCCAAATCTTTTTTTACTAAATTATTATGTAAATGCGGTTGGAAGTTTAAAGGATCGCTTGCAGAACCTGTCATAACTACTTTAATTGCGCCTTTTTGTGGGTCATTGCTGTGCCAAGTTGGTCTTAGCTTTACAATTTCTTCGTATAAATGAACCGCTACTTTACGGCTTATACAAACTATTAAACCTTTGCCGTCTATTACGCTGCACCTATCTTCAAAGTGCTCTATAAGGTCTTTTGCTAAAGTTTTAAGCCTTGGCTCCGTATCAATTAAGGCTTCAACCGTTGCCCATCTGGTTTTAACTTTTTCCTTATCATCCATACCTTCTGTTACTTCTTCTATCTGTTCGTCTATTTCAAGCATCTTGCCGTCTTTGGTGTTTATAGGTATTTGCCGCGCTTCATAATAAATCGGCACTGTCGCGCCGTCATTTATGGCATCTACTATATCGTAAATATCTATATAATCGCCAAAAACCGCGCGGGTATCTTTATCTGTTGTTTCTATAGGCGTGCCTGTAAACCCTATAAAACAAGCATTGGGCAATGCATCACGCAAGTATTTTGCATAACCGTATGTTATATTCCCTTTTGCAGATATTTTGGCATTAAATCCGTAATGGCTTCTGTGCGCTTCGTCCGATATAACTACTATGTTTTTGCGGTTTGATAAAACAGGGAATGTTGTTTCATTATCTTCTAAATAAAACTTCTGTATGGTTGTAAAAAATACGCCGCCGGACGGCTTATTAGTCAATTTTTCTTGCAAATCTTCTCTGCTGTCAACCGGTATAGGCGATAAACTTCTATTTCCTTTGGCAAACTCATCGAACAATTGTGTGTCCAAATCATTCCTGTCAGTAACAACTACTATTGTAGGATTTTCCATTTCAGGCGCTTGCATTATTTTGCTTGCAAAACATAACATAGAAATGCTTTTCCCCGCGCCTTGCGTGTGCCACACAACGCCTGCTTTACCGTCTTTTTTGTTTAACGCTTGTATGGTAGTTTTTACAGCTTTACGCACAGCGTGAAATTGATGATAACCTGCAATTTTTTTAATAGTATCTTTACCACTGTCTTCAAATATTACATAGTAGCGTATATAGTCTAAAATAAATTCTTTATTAAAAAAACCTTTTATTAATACTTCTTCTTCATACCTGCCTTTATTTTCTTCCCTTTCTCCAGCAATGGTACGCCATGGCAAAAACCATTCCATGCTGCCTGTTAAAGAACCTAACCTTGCTTTCGCGCCGTCTGCAACAACGCAAGCCAAGTTATAATAAAACAAGTCTTCTATATCGTTTTTATATGTTTGTATCTGGTTGAATGCGTTATGAATGTCAGCTTTAGGTTCTGCAGGATTTTTAAGCTCTATTACGGCTAAAGGCAAGCCGTTAATAAATACAATTATGTCAGGGCGTCTGTTTTGTTTACCTGCTATGGTAAACTGATTAATCGCTATAAACTCATTATTTTTAACATTTTCAAAATCAAAAAGTTTTACTATTGTTGCCGTATCTGCTCCGTTGTCGTTTTTGTGCAAGACTTTTACGCCTTCGGTAAAATAAGTATAAAACTTTTTATTATTAGCAATAATGGATGTTTCATTGGGCTTAGATATAATATCAAAAGCTTCATTTAAAATATTGTCGGCAATTTGCGGGTTAATGTTTTTTAACGATGCCTTTAAGTTATCTTTTAAAACAACATCTTTAATGTCAGCACGCAAAGGAGTATTGGTATCAGGCAAAACATCAGGACCAAAAAATGTTTGGTATCCGATATCTTCAAACCATTGCATACAAGCTTGTTCTAATGTGTTTTCAGTTATTTTAAACATAAGTTTATTTATAAATTGAACTATTTTTCTTACAATGCTCTTCTACAAAATCCACCCATGGTTTGTACCAGTACCAAGTCTTTCCTGCTACTCTACCGCCAAAGTTGTACTTAGGATTTTTAGCATCTTTATCTTGCCAAAGTCTGACAAATTTATCCATGTTAAACTTGGCAAATCCCAACCCTATCATCTTTAGAACAATTTGTCCAGGTAAGAATTTTTCTTTTTCCGTTTCTTTAATCATAACATATTCTTTATTTAATCCTTTAGCCATCTCAGAACTTTCTTTTACAAATTCTATAACTCGGTCCGCTTGTCCAACCCGATTTGCATTTTTTGGTACAAAGAGGTACCTTGTAGCATATTCTTCACTGTTATATTCTTCTGCAGTTAGTCCATTATCAAAGGTTTTCACATATCTTTTTATGTTGTCTGGAAGGTTATATTCATCAAGTGTGTCTTTTTGTTCTTTACTTAATTTTGAGAACTGGAGAGAAAACAATAGATGTTTTCCTATAGCCCATTCCTCCCCAAACAAATCAGTCACATATTTATTGTAATTTAGGCAACAAGCTTGCAATCTTGCACTAAAAACTTCATCTATAACTGGAATCATTTGGTGTTCTATTTTATGGCGTAATCCTATAAGAAAAAACAAGTTTCTGGTTGCTGTTTTAGATATTGGAGAAATCTCTATTTCTAAACACTTTTCTAATCCCCAATGCTTATATTCACCATATTTTGTTTTTTGATAAATTTTTCTTTTATCTGTACTTTTTACATCATCTATATATCTATATTCCACTCCCTTGTTACGATAAAATGCATGTAGTAAATATGTCCACGCAATTATCATAAGTACAATAAAAGACTCAGTTTTAAAAGTTATTAATGGATTGTTATATATCTGTACCGCCGCCAAAGCAGCTTCTGAAGATTTTTGAATTAGAGTATTTTTTATAGAGAAGATTTTTCTATTTCTTTTCATTGCCATATTATTCTCAATTTATAGTCTCTATTTTCATTAGTTTTTTAATTTTTCAAATCCTACACTTATATAATCTACAAATTCATCAAAATCTTTTAATTCTTTTTTCGAAAAAGAGTCTTTATTAAATTTTTTTATATTTGTAATTACTTCATCCGATAATTTCAAGCCTTCATTTAACCTATCACTCATTTCCTGTGCAAATATAGCTGCTCTCGTATCTAAATTTTTCTCTATCTTAGCGATTTTATTTTCATTAAAGTCAATTCTATAAGAAGTTTCTAATATTTTTACTGTATTTATCAATGATTCAAGATACTTTTTGTAACTCTTTAGCATCTTGTTTTTATTAGGGTATATAAATAAATTCTCATCTACATATAATATAGATACTATATTTTTATAAATCTCTGAAGAAAAGTAATTATAAAAAGCCTCTGTGATAATTTTGTTATTGTGAATATAGTCATTAGTATTAAACTTGTTTTGTTCTATGAGATAATAGATAGTGTTATTACCTTTAATTAATATCTTTTTATTTTTATTATACATATCTGTCAGTTCAACAATGGAAACCAATAAAACGACAACAGCACTTGAAGCAATGCCAATAAACAAGTCATAGTAAAATGCATGTCCATTTAGTGTATATGCACAAATATATAAAATTACTGCTATAAGAAAACAAACACAACCAATCCATTTTTTAGTAAGCATTTATTGCACCCTTACCTTACCGGAAATTAGTTTTGGCAATAAATAATCTCTAATTGAAGCAATAGTTCTCGCCTGCGTAGCATTGGCTACAATCGCATACATCAATGGAGAAACGATATTATTAAATTTTATAATACTCGCTATATCTGGTATTATCAACGGCACAGAGTTCACATCTGCTTGATTTAATCCTGGTTGGGCTGCTTTTGCAGACGCAAGAGTTGACGTAATTTCCTTAATGTTATCTTGCGCAAGGAATAAATATAAAAAAAACTGCGAAGACAATTGCTCATTTACTCGTAAAATAAAAACATGCTCGTTTACAGCACATACTTTATGAGGAAAGTCTCCTAAAGACATTGACACTTTTCCAGTATATGCACCATCTTTATAAAGCAATACATCGCCGGATTTTACTTTTCCTTTTTTTAAGCTGTTAAAGTAATCTTCATTAACATATTTTTCTTTTGTGTAATCATATATTCCGATACCTTCTATATTTTCTGCTCCAATACTTGGAATTCCAAAATTTTCTGCGCCACCCTTTGGACGAGAACCACTTTCAATCGTATCAAGAATTTCTGACAATTTTCCCGAACGCCAATTATCTGGAATAATTCCTCCAAAAGGTTCAAAATCCACAAACCAGCTTTTGAAAATAGCTTTGGCAAGACCTTCTAAAGTTTTATTCTGTTTCTGCAACAATTCTATTTTATCATCCAAACTTCCCAAAACATCCGCTATCTTTTTTTGTTCATCAGCATAATAGGGGAATGATATTGGATATAACATTATCTGATCTTTATCACCTCTTGGCATTTTAGTACCTTTACTGCCTTGCATGGTATAATCAAAAAAAACATCATTGGAAAGTATATAATATAAAAGCTTTTTATCAATTTTATTTGTTTTAAAAACTAACACATCAGCAGAACAAGTCCCATCAATATTGGCTAACCATATTTTTTTAAAGTATGGGCGTATATTAGAAACTAAAATATCTTCTTTTTTATAAACACATACTTTACCGCTTTTAGGCATACTTTCGGCAATAAAAACTCCTTGTTTGTTAGGCAACATATTATCTGTTGATACATATGAATTACGCATAACATCACCTACAAATGTCTTATCTGTTCCATAATATGCAACTTCACTTAATTGTAAATATTCCCAGTCATACAAAATTTCCACCAAGTCATTTTTTATATTATTTCTAAAACTGTCATCTATTGCATTTAAATCCACAATATCTACTTTGTATGGAATGTTGCTTTCTTCAAAGGCATCGGTTAAATTTCTTATAAGTTTTTGAGGTATGTTTTTAACATCTAAAGCTAAATCAATATCTGCCGTGTCTTTGGCAGTCCATTTGGCGCGCGAACCAAAAGTATATACTCTGGCATTTAAGCCTTCTAAATGCTCAGTCAAGATAGTTTTTAATATTTTAAAATAATCGTCTCGTAAGTCTATAGGTTTAGTCATTTTTAGATTCTAATGTTGCAAGTAAATCTTTTGCGTCTGTTATAAATTCTTTAGAAACTTCAAAAACATTGCTTGCTTTTTCATTATCATAAGTGTGAGAAGTTTTGTTTCTTGCATCGTTATAGCTAAGCCAAATTTCAACATCTTTAATAAGCTTATTTTCAAAAGCTATACGAAAAAGTTCTTTACGGGTTAAACCGTCAATGTCAGGGTTATAATTTACTTCTAACCAACGTTTCATAAATTTCCAGCAAAGTTCGTAAGTAAATTCAAAGTTTTGTATTACGCCCGCGCGGACTAAATCATCTTGTTTATCATTTTTACCTTGTATTAAAACTTCTGCCATTTCTAATGCACTGTTTAATGATGATACAGCTTTTTTTAAACTTGATAAATCCAGTTTCATTTTCCCTCTTTATTTATATTTTCTTTTTTAAGCTTTTCTTCTCTCTTCTTTTTTCTTTCAATTTTCTTTTGTTCTCTGACTTTTCTATTATTCTCTATTTCTTTCAAAACACTATGCCTTATTGCATCAATTTTTACTTTATCAAAAATAAAAGTTTTATCGTCTTTTTGTTTACACAAACCTTTTTCTGTTAAAGATAATAACGAAGGCGGATTCTTCTCATATATTGATGAGAAAACTAATGTATTATCTAACACTACCCATTTTATATAAAATTTTTCATCTTCAGAAAACGTATTATATATATTTTTAAATTTTACTTTAACATATGCATACTCATATGTTTTCCTAAGAAAAAATGCAATGCCGAAAAAAATACACACAGAAGCAAATATATACCAAATAGAATTAGGCTTATTATTAAACAAGATTAATGCTATTATAACACCTGCACCTACAAAAAAAATATCAAAAGGATGCTGCTTAGAAAACAAATACTTAATCAATTTTTCCATATTAAAACACTTTTTTTAGATTATCTTTTATTTTTTCATCAAGTTTTTTGCTTTCTTCCATTTGGGCAAATAATTCTTTTGTAAGTCTTTCAAATTTTTGTTCAAACGGCTCCGAATCTTCTTCTGCTTCTTCGGTCCCTACATATCTGCCCGGTGTAAGTACATAATCGTTATTTTTTACTTCTTCAAGTTTTGCGGATTTACAAAAGCCTTTTATGTCTTTGTATTGCTTATCTTTAGGCGCGTCTTCATCTAAACGCCAAGTATGGTAAGTGTCTGCTATTTTAGAAGTATCTTTATCTGTAAATTCTCTTAAAACTCTGTCTGCCATAAAGCCGATATTGCGGGCGTCTATAAACAAAATTTCATTTTTTCTTTTCTTTTGCTTTCTTAAAAACCATAAGCACGCTGGTATTTGTGTATTAAAAAACAGTTGTGCCGGAAGCGCTACCATACATTCCACGATGTCTGCTTCTATAAGTTTTTTTCTTATTTCCCCTTCGCCGCTTGTGTTGGAACTCATAGAACCGTTGGCAAGCACAATGCCGGCAATACCGGTTGGCGCTAAATGCGATATCATATGCTGTATCCATGCGTAGTTAGCATTACCTGCAGGCGGAATGCCGTATTTCCAACGTGAGTCGTCTTGCAGTTTATCACCGCCCCAATCGGAAACATTAAACGGCGGATTGGCTAAAATATAGTCTGCCTTTAATGCCGGATGTTGATCTTTTGTAAAAGTGTCAGCTGCTTCTTTGCCTAAATCAAAACCTATGCCGCGTATGGCTAGATTCATAGCAGCCAAGCGCCAGGTTGTAGGGTTTGATTCTTGCCCATAAATAGATATATTGGAAATATCACCCTGATGCGATTTTACGAAAAGTTCTGACTGAACAAACATACCGCCGGAACCGCAGCACGGGTCGTAAACCCTTCCTTTATGCGGAGCCATTATTGCAACTAAAGTTTTTACTATGGAAGCAGGCGTATAATATTGACCGCCGCGTTTGCCTTCGGCGCTGGCGAATTTTCCTAAGAAATATTCATAAATTTCACCTAAAGTATCTTTTGATTTTGAAAAATCTTCGTTAAAACCTATTGTTGAAACCGTATCTATTAAGTCGCCAAGTTTTGCAGGCGGAAGCGAAAGCCTTGCATAAGTTTTGTTTAATATGTTTTTAAGCTTTGGATTTTCTTTCTCTATTTGATACATAGCATCATCTATAATTTTGCCTATGTCTGTTTGCTTGGCATTGTTGCGTATGTATTGCCAACGGGCATTATTTGGTACCCAAAAGACATTGTCTGCTATGTAATAATCTTTATCTTCAAGCGCGTATTCTATACCGGATGGTTCGCTTAAAAAATATTGGTCTTGCGGATTTTGAAAGCGTTTTTTTAGACTTGCGCACTGAAATTCAAAAGAATCTGAAATGTATTTTAAAAATATTAAACCTAACACAACATGTTTGTATTCCGCCGCATCCATATTAGAACGAAGCTGATCAGCCGTTTTCCATAAAGCCTGTTTTTGTTTATTATCCATTTTTACCTTCTTTAAAATGTTGTTTATGTTTTATATTGTAGCAATTTCTTAAAATTCACTCTATAAACTCAATTATTTTATAGCTTACTTTATCACGTTTTTTTGAATTAGTTCTTTATAATTTCCCAATGCCCGCCTTTGTCCGGTCCAACACGCCGGATTGTGCCAGCCTCACGAAGTTTATTTATGTTCCACTTTACCCTATCTTCGGTCATTCTAAGAGTTTTGGCTAATTCTTGGCGGCTTGCGGATGGATTAATTGCCAGAGCATCTAAAATTTTCTGGGCGTTTTCTGGATGTTTTCTGGGCGTTTTCTGGGTGTTTTCTGGGCATTTGTTTTCAATGTCACCAATTTTGATTTGCATATCGCGGTTATTTAGTACGTTTTTTTCTCCCAACAACAGATTTCCAAAAAATCTGTTTAGATATTCCATTGTTTCATAAATACCATTTTCAAGATTATTATAATTAGCCCTAACCAACGCATTACGAAAATATAGAGAATTTTCCTCAAACAAATCATTATTCGCCTTGAAACCGAGAGTCCGTAGATATTTAATTATAAATACCGCTGTTGTACGTGTGTTGCCTTCGCCAAATGGGTGTATTTGCCAAATACCTGACATAAATTTTACTATATGTTCTACCTTTTCTTGTTTGGTCAGACCTTTATAACTAAATGCCTTTTCTTGGGCAAAATCATAGTCAAGCGTTTCTCTAATGCTGTTTGCTCTGCCATAGCTCACAGAATCCCAATTTAATATGGGTTCGTCTTTGCTTATATCATATTCGCGGATTTTTCCCGCTGTTATAGAATCCAATATATCAATAAATAAAAACTTATGAATTGCAATGTATTCCGCGGGACTAAACACGAAAGTATTATTGCTCAATAATTTAGCAGCGCGTGAAGAAACTTCATCGGCTTCTTTATTCTCTTTTTCTTTTGTAGTTTTTGCCGGATTTTCTTTATAATACCGAGCTATCTGCTTTCCCGCATCGTCAATTGAAATTTTGCCTTCAATATTTTCTTTTGCAATTTTAATTAGGTGTTTTGACGGTGTAAGACCATCGACTTGTTGAAGTCCGATAGCGATTCGCCAGTTTTCTGCTCTTTTCTCTTTATCGGGTTCGCCAAGTTTTTTATACTCTTCAAAGTTTTTTATTTGGCTCATTAATTACCCCTATTTTTATGTTTCCAAAGCATAAATCCAATCAAAGCACAAGTTAAAAGGATTAGAGTTATTAATACCGGTGTTGATACCATATTGCCGATTAACTTAAACAAAATTATTATGGTTATCAGAGTCAGCATATTTTAAGTTAAAATCAAATCTTCTATTGTTTTGGCGCTTTCTACGGATTTTACCCAGTCGGATTTATAATCGTCAAATTTATCTTTTACAGGACATATTTTTTCAAGCATATAGCTTTTTACTTCTTCAAAGGTCATTATTCTATTTTCCGGTTCAAAAACAAGTTTGTATTTTGCCGTAAACGGCAAAATTTCTGATAAATTATGCAGTTTTTCTATTCCGGTTATTTTAAAAATATTTCCGTCGGAATCAACTATAAGATGCCCTGCCATATATTTATTGAACGATTCTTCATTGTGATGAAAATATTCGTCTTTGAGGTATATTTCAGGAGCGTTTTCTTTTTTATTATCTCTGTTCCAGTCTGCAACCGAAACATCAAGCGCGGGAAATCGTACTTTTAAGGATTCCATATAGAATCTCCTTTTTATTATAAATCTTCTATCTTAAATTCGTCATAGCCTTCGTAGTAATAGCTTACATCTATACCCTTCATAAAAAGTTCACGTTCGTTTATTTTGTCTGTAAGGGCATTTTTAAGAAGTTGCTTTATCTCAACATCTTTTATGGGGCTGCGCTTCATTGCTGAAAGATAGTCGGACTTGTCAACATTGTTCCAATCAATAACTTTTTTCAATTCCTTTTTGAGTATTAAATCCAGCCAAATTCTTGTTGCGCGACCATTGCCTTCACGGAACGGATGGGCAATATTCATTTCAACATATTTTTCTATAATTTCGTCAAAAGTCTTTTGCGGCATTTTATCTATATTTTTAAGCGATTGTTTAAGATACATCAGCGGCGCAAAGCGAAAATTACCCTTGGAAATATTTACCTCTCGTATTTTCCCCGCAAAATCGTAAATTTTGCCGAATAAAAACTTGTGTATCTGGCAGAGACCGGCAAAAGTCCCGACTTTTACTTTATTAATTTTACCGCTATCAAAAAACAGCTTTGCTTTTTGCTTGCTGATTTTTTCTTCGGATTTATTTAGTTCAACCTGATTCTTAATATTTAATTTGTTCTTCAAAATCATTTTTACCCCTCTATGCAAAAAAACAATTTTAATTTTCTTTATACAGCCTTAAAGCTTTTGATATATCTTCCGAAGCAAAGCCTCTTCTTAAAAAAAATGACGCGATTTTGCGTACTTCGTTTTTGTCTTTTATATTGAAGTCTTTAAACTTACGTTTTATTGTTTCTATAATCTGTTCGTAAGGTTCGGCTTCGGTTTTTAACGAATCTAAAGCGTTGCTTATCAGCTCTTTTGATATTCCTTTTTCTTCAAGAGCCTGCTTTACGGCATATTCCCCTTTTCCTTTTTCGGACAGGTATTTTGCATAGGCTAAAGCAAATTTTTCATCGTTTATATAACCTAGTTCGGTAAGCCTTGCTACGGCGGATTTTATGTTATCTTTTTCATAGCCTTTAAGAAGTAATTTATCGGACAAAGATTTCGCGCTGTAAGAACACCTTGAAACAAGCGTTAAAGCGTCAAAAACCACCCTGTAAGCCTTATCTGCGGCTAAAATCTCTTTATAGGTATCATCCGATACCTCAACGCCTTGATTAAGTCCGAATTTGACTATTATGTCAGCCGAAAGCAAAATATTTTCGCCGTTATCGAAAAACACTTTAAAGAAATCTTTTTTAGACAATATTTTTTCTGTTTTTGTTATTTTCATAAAAACCTGGATTGCCGCGTCGGAAACTTCGTTTCCTTCTCGCAATGACGGCGATTATTGTTGTATCGATATATTTACTCTTCTGTATTCTTCCTTTGTTTCGTAAGGAAGTTTGCCGTACATTGATTTTCCGTAAAATTTAGTTTCTATTTTGTTTGCCGGCACTCCGCAGTCTTTAAGAATTTTATCTACAGACTCAGCTCTTCCTTTTGACAAAATTTCGTTTGCTTCTTCAGGACCTATATCGCAGGTATAACTTTCAACAAGTATGTATGACTGTCTGTTAGTATCAAGAAAGGTCTTCGCAAATTCTTGTATTAAAATGGTTTCATTAGCCTGAATAACGGTATCGTTTATGGTAAATAAAATGCCTGCCGTCGCAATTTTTAATTGTGATGATCTCATCATTATTGTTTCTGATTTGGATTTTTCCATGTATTTTCTGAAAGAATCAATATCATTTACGGTATAAGCAATATCAGGCGTGCCGTTTACAGCCGTTGATAATTTTAAGACGCGGACGGTTTCAGAAATTTCAGCCTGTTCCGTATAATCCCTATTGCAGCATTTGAAGAATAGGAATCCTAATAATAGTAAAAGCAACAAAAGTAAAAGTAGCAAAAGAAAAAATCCTTTCTTTTTGCAGTCAGGACAAATTGGTTTTTCGGCATCGCCTTTGTTGTCTTTAGGATCAAACTTTTCTTCGCATTTAGAACACTTTATTTTGTTATCAGTTGGGACTACAACAGGTATAACGGCAGCCGCTGCTTTAGGAGCAGCCTTTTTAGGCGTCTTAGGTTCTTTTTCCTTAAGCTTAAAAACAGGTTTAACTACGGGAGCGACATATTTAACGGTTGAACCGGATTTTTTCTCATAGTAATATTCGCTTACTATAAATTCCGCGCTTTCCGCCCATAAAAGCGATTCCGTATTTTGCAATACCAGATATGTGTTGGAATCAAAAAACTCTTTACGAGCCGTTTCTATATCTTTAGATTCTTTTTTTGCTATCTGAGAAATTACGGCTTCTATCTTTTTTTCCGTATCAGCGGTAACATCCTGCCCGTGATAAATGTATTTATTTTGCATAATCTTCTCTCCTTCTTGCGGTTAAGCGTTTTAATGCTTTAGGGGTATGTAATGATACTTGAAGCGTAGTAGTAATATTTTTTAATTTTTCCAAAGTTGCAGCGGATTTTTCTATTCCCGATACATAAGCGGAAATTATTTTCATTATATTATCGTCGCAAACCGGAGCAATAACAATATCGTACTCATGGGAAAGATTCTCTTTTGTACGTCCTTTTTTCAGCAGTTTAAGATATTCGTCAGTAACAAAATCAAATCTTTTTATTTTTAAACCGGGCTCATACACATCGGCATAATATTCGTATATGAATATTTCTTCACCGCCGTATCTTGCCACCATAGCTTCCGCCCAGTGTCTTGCAAGTTCTTTCTCAACAACAGTGTAATAACCGGGTCCGAAATCTCTGAAACTTTTCGCATTCGCAAGCTTTGGCGTACGAAAACTTTTGTTTGTGCCGTGGTAAACCATCATACAGGATGTCTCCTTTCAAGCAAAATTTTATTTGTAATTTATTAACTCGTAATCTCTTGAGCCTAAACCGATTTTTTCGGCGTATTCAAGCTGTATTTCCGGATCTATATTCGGATGTACTTTTTTAAAAAAGTTTTTGCCGTAAGCTTTGTTTACAAGGTCATAACTTGCCTGATCAACAGCCACCGGGTCGTCCCCGGCTACTATTCCCACGTCTTCCATAAGAGGCGGATTTTTTATTGAAAAACAGTCGCAGTCTTTGCTTATATGGTTTAAAAAATTTATATATGACGCTTTTTTGTTTTTCAGTACGCCTGCCGTATATTCGACTATTTTTTCCTGAACAATTTTAGGATCTTCATCCCATTTAAGGTCAAAAACGCCGAAAGCACAGGAGACAATACATTGCCCGCAGCCGACGCATTTGTTTTTGTCCATAACTATTTTTCCCTTGGATTGCTTCGTCAAGACATTGTCTTTCCTCGCAATGACGACCGGGGCGAGAGATAAAGCCTGTTGATAGCAATTCTTAACACAAATTCCACAGGCGGTACATTTAGAGGCTTTTACGATCGGCTTAGCGGAATTATGCATCGCGTATTTCCCTTCTTTATTCGCGCAGCCCATGCCGACATTTTTTATGGCGCCGCCAAATCCGGAGATTTCATGCCCTTTAAAATGGCTCATAAAAATGTAGCTGTCGCTTTGTATTATATCTCTTCCTATTGAAACGTTTTTAAAATGTTTTAAATTTACTTTGACGTCTTGTTTATCGTTTCCCTTTAAACCGTCGCCGATTATTATCGGACATCCGCAGGATTCAATTGTAAACCCGTGCTTGTTTGCCAAAAGCAAATGATGGTAAGCGTCGGAACGTTTGCCGACATAAATAGTAGAGCAGTCCGTCAAAAAAGGAAAAGCGGTTTTTTCTCTGGCAATTTTTACTACAGGAGCGACATATTCGGGTTTGATATAACCTTTGTTTCCGTCTTCACCGAAATGTATTTTAATCGCGATAAAATTTCTTGCTTTAACGTGGTCAAAAGCTCGCGCTTTTTTGAGAAATTTGTAGAATTCGTCTTTTCTTTTCCAAGGCAAAAAGTAAACTTTTGAAGACATGAAGATTTCTCCTGTATGAAGATTTCTGATATTATACAAAATATAAAGGGCGACAATTACAAATTACGAATGACGAATTACGAAATAAACGGCAACTACGTTACGAAAATTTTGCTATAATTTTGAGGTT
>Ga0123354_10000431_pt1 | contig 40986 bp, 20 predicted proteins | sample TergutLab28metaG_2_FD_97872 | JGI IMG/M metagenome (GOLD analysis project Ga0123354, IMG submission 97872) | Labiotermes labralis P4 segment gut microbial communities from Petit-Saut dam, French Guiana - Lab288 P4 | ecosystem: Host-associated > Arthropoda: Insects > Digestive system > Gut ... | reverse complement strand
CCCCAGTGGTCTCCTTCCCTCCGGTTTCCCCATCAAGACCCTATACACCCCTCTCTCCTCACCCATACGCGCCACATGCCCAGCCCATCTCATTCTTCTCGATTTTATCACCCGCACAATATTGGGTAAGGAGTAAAAATCATTTAGCTCCTCGTTATGCAATCCCCTCCATTCCCCCGTTACCTCATCCCTCCTCGGTCCAAATATTCCCCTCAACACCATATTCTCAAACACCCTCAGCTTCCTTTCCTCCCGCAATGTCAGCGACCAAGTTTTACACCCATACAAAACAACAGGCAAAATTATATTTCTATATATCTTGATCTTTACATTTTTGGATAGCAACCTGGAAGATAAAACGTGGTCTGCACTTACAGTACCCTTTATTCCTGTTCTTAGTCTAGCTGAAATTTGCCAATAATTTTAATTTTACTCCATAATAACATTCTCTATCAACAGCTGTTCAACGATCTCCGTTACTTTTGTGCGTACAGACAAACGGACGGCAGGCCGATTTTAATAGTCGTTGCATAGGAATGAGGACTCGCCTCGGAAGGAGAGATGAAAGGACCTTTGTGTAATTCCTGCACACTACCCGCTTTGCATGTAGATGGAATTATTTTCTGCAATCAGAGCGTGTTAGCGGCTACGGTTTGTTGTCTGACGTGGTTCTGGCTATTTATTCACTTCCATCCATTGAATTAGGTTACATAATTATTTTTACCCCTAAAACAGGAGTTTATTCGTCGCCTGAGTGTACAAAAGTTAAACGTGTGTCATGCTTACTGTTTTAGCAGTCCAATTTTACTAGCTGGTATAACTTCGGGAGTTCGTAATATTACGAAACGGCGGGGGTCTGTCTGTGCAGGCGTGTGTTTGATTGAAAACAGCGAAATGACGGCAAGCAGCAGACAGAAGTAATTTATACAAAAACTAAAAACTGGAATATGTTAGGTTTTGTACTTCTGTGTTCTTTGATTCTTGCATATATATATATATATATATATATATATATATATGTGTGTGTGTGTGTGTGTGTGTGTGTGTGTGTGTGTATGTATATTACCAATCTTCTGATCTCAACTTGCGAAATGCGGAAAGACAGGGTTTCTGTAGCTAGTATTTTCGCACATTGAGAAATATTTCAGACAACGTGTGTAAGATGCTATATTCTTTATCGGGATCGCAGTGGGAACTTAAAATCTTGCAACATTTTTAGAAGTTAGTGACATTTCTACTGAGTGCTGTTCTTCAGTTTTAAGACGCGTTCGCGTTTTCTGCCGAGCGTTTCACGTAATTATCCACTTGTCTGTAAATTAGCAATAATCCGAAAACTGATGAAAACGTGTCAATTGAATTTGATATTGGATGATTTAACTGCAATGGGTTCGATATATTCGTGCGTTTATCCATATGGGATTCTGCTATGTCCTCTGATGAAGAATAGCTTTATGTACTGGTCCCAGATGAATAGATTTCATCCCACTTTTTGTATCAGAGGGCAGAATTTAAGCCAGGTACATATTCCGAGGGTTTTTAGAAAGTTTTACTTTAATAGACAAAGAATAAAACCCAATTGTCGTGCCGTAATAATAATAATAATAATGAAGGTAATTTAAAAGGTTTATTTTCCCTGTACACACAATGAGGGAAACAGGGAGAGTAGAGATTATGACTGGAATCATTTTTAACCTCGATACTACATGCAAGTGAGTGGTCAACTTCACACCCGGCCTGTTTACTCTCGGAGTTGTACTTATGCAGTAGCAGGGTGGGTGGACCCCACCGCCTCTATGTACGTTGAAGAGAAGAGAAAGTTTTCTTACCCCAGATCAACCAGCCTGTAATTTAGTCATTATACCGACTACGCTATTCCGACCCTAATAATAATAATAATAATAATAATAATATAAAAATACAATAGATTCGAAACTGAAACTAAATATATAATCGCTATGAATAGTAACAACAGAATAGCTGCAACACTATTCCCTAGGGACATAGTTTGTCTCAGGAATATAAGTATAAATACCCTGCATAAAGGAGATGATGATGATAATAATAATAATACGTTAAATTCCATTATCAATTATGAACGTAGAGGAGTATCAGCAGCACAAAAGAATTAATTACATCAATCAGAAGCATATGCGGTAAAAATACAACAGACCGAATGTTAAACAGCCTAATTAAATTAAAACCACAACTCCCTCACAGCACACACAATTCACACTTTCATTCTAGTTCATCAGATGTCTCACGTGGTATACATTTTTTTTGTCATGGCGTGGCAGCTCCTAATGGGCCAGACATTCCTCATTATAGAGGTTTCACGAACGCACTTAGACACACCACACTTGGCAGGAATCCTCTGGAGGAGGGATCAGCTCGACGCAGAAGGCTGTACCCCTAACAACACACAATACTCACAAGAGAAACATCGTTGCACGCAGCGGGATTCGAACCTACAATTCCAGCAAACGAGTGGCTGCAGACCCATTCATTAGACAGCGTGGCCACTGCATCGGCTGTCGCGTACATACCGTGGCAAAATATACTCGTACTTTGACTTTGGTTGTGACACTGTGTGGTCTTGTAGACAGGTACCAACGATCAAGAGCAACATACTTTGTCCAGCTTCGGGACAGCAGTGGAGGTACTGTTTTTCTCTAAAATGTAGGTACCTGCGTACCGGAGTGCACACTTTCACACCCAGAACATCACGATGTCGCATGCAACAATAGCAACACAGTGAAATTATCGTTTCCTACAAAATGTGATAAATTTTTCAAACGTAACGACCTGTTTGACGTACGGAATTACCAAGTTGTCATTGCAACAACGAACGACTGCCATGACTAATCACTACGTTTTAAAGCAGCTACTAAACCATCATACACCAGTTTAGATGTACGTGCGTTTATTCAGAGGTTATATTATGTACTACGTATCCGTCCTTAATAAGGTTACCGAGGCCCGTATTTACTAAACAGAAACATTGCCAGTAAATGCCATTAACGACCTTCAGGATTTCGACTTTACGACACTGACACACACTTTAGCATGGCAGGGAGGTAAGTCCTTAGCGGCGGCAGCGCCGCTCGATACTTCGTCGGGCAGTTTGAGCATGTTTTCCTCCTGTTTACAGAATTGTTGTTTATAAATGCCACTACAAACTGTTTGTTTATGTGATTTGTAAGGTACTTACGTTGAAGAATATTAAACACTGAGGTCTTTTAGGATAAGACAGTTTCAGTGGAAACTGTTTATATTTAATCATGTTAAGAAGACGTACGGGGTGTTGTCCGTATGTGTCCATGTATTTTTTACCACGGAACTACACAGGAATGAACAGTTAGCTTCACTCCCTGACAACTTTACCTGAGATTAGACAATGCGGTGCTAATTGGTTAGGTATATGTGTGGGAGTCGGAGGTCATCCGTGCGCTGTATCGTAAGGAAAACCGACCGGCCAGAATTGCAACTTGTTACGTGGGTCGTCCATTCCTTGCCTAGTCACATTGCGACGAAGATATTCTAGCTTCTCCATCTCCACGGTAGAAGGAAATTTATAATTCTCTCTCCTTGAAAATGGATACAGTAGGCTCATTCGAAACAGTGGTATCTGCCACACAAAAGAATGTAATTGGATTTAATTTTGTGCTGTCTTAATCTAGCAGATATGTTTTTGTGTTTTAAGTGTTCACAATTCAACAAATATCACATTTTGCCTATTTGTTATTTGGATTTTGCTTTGCTGCTCATATGAAGAGTCGCATAATTTATGACAAGCTTTTCAAATTCTTTGTAATGAATGATTTACATCTCCTGTGTAATGTTATTGAAATATATTTTGTTGAAAAGATTTGGTCTTTTGATCTTTCAAAATCTTTACAGGTGGCGTCAAGACTGGATGATTGATTAGCTACGGTGATGAATTGGATCATAACGATGATATTACGGTGCACATTTTCACATTAGTGAGGCCGCAAAGAACAATAATGAAAACACAATACACTTTATAAAAGTACACCCGTCCTCTGCCATCTGCGCCCTTCTGTTCGCTTCCATTAACTAAACGCGACACGAAGCACGCAAGCCATTTCTTACCGCATTCTTAATATTTTCTTTTCCTTCGTTGTGGAGGCCGGACTTATCTGTTAACTGTTGATACCCGAACAAAGTTCTGCGTCTTGAATGATTGTGTTTTGGCCCTGGTTTTGAATTTTAAATCTTGTTTATATGCTTCGTTTTAAGTATAAATAATTTTATCTCTTCCTTAATCTTTATACAGGCCACAGGATGACAATAGATTCGTACACTCGCCCACACTAGCACGATTGCTTATTACGCCATGCAATTCGAAAACTTTACTCGACTTATATACTGAGACGTTTAGTTTTCAAGTTATACATCACCACAAAATGTACTGGAAATTTATCACCAGTGTTATTTTACACTACGAGAAAACATGGTTTTACTGGTATTCCAGCCACGCAATGCGCAGTAGGGCTCAGCTGTAATAGAGTGATCATGGGATACACACGACGAATACGGTGACATGCTGTTCATCCTCGATGCCTGAAGCAGTCGAGCTGGTACAGGTGGGCTATTATGCGGCTACGTTATCTTCGTCGACGTCAACCAGGCGCTAATATACTTCGACGACCGGAGGATTGTCGCCGTGAGTAGGTTGGAAGCACCCACCGTGCCTGCGTGTGCAGATAGCCTATGGCCTGTAGGGATACTAACCATTTAATATGTCACAATTGTAGCTGTGTTAACATAGCCGTGGAAGTCACATTTCATCGCACTTGAAATGGGTCCCAACAGAGTGTCCTGTAAATACATCTCGATCATCTGGAGTCTTACTCTTTCCCGCAGACCGCACATTACTTCACAGACGACCTTCTTGTGCACCTACTTTACGTATAACTAGAAGCGCCCATTTTCTGATTATTTGATATTTTCGTCCTTTTAACGTTAAGTTTTATCTGAAAAACTAAGTGTTGAGATAAGTATATCTATAATAAAATGACTTATTTTCTGAAAGGCATCAAAGCAAGGATCCCTAGTGCTAGTGCATGAATTTCCGTATAAGACCGTTACATGGTCCATGTTTCTCACCGATTTTCAGACCTAGAGAAGTTCATCAGATATTCGTCGCTGAAGGAGAGGTATTGGAACAAGTTTTTATTCCAGCGCTTCAGTTTACCCTGTCCGTATCCATACTCATTCATCTCCCAAATGGGACTGGAAATTGAGTCCGTTAACGGCAGCAGTTTCGCAGAAACTTGTTCCAAACCATCAGAAGAGAATAAATAAATGAAATACACATGTCAAAACGAAACTTCTTTAATCCATTTGCAGCTGATTAGGACATTTCGAAAACACGAATACACGATCCTGTCAGTTTTCTTAAGCCTGTCTCCTAATTCATTCAAGAAGAAGTGGTAGCCGATTCCAAGTAAAATTTGTTTGCTATACAGCGCTTCTTTCACTGGTAGAGCTACTTCATAAGGAAGTCCTCTCCCAGCGGTTTTATAGGTGTTTGGTTTTACTAAGAACACGACCAATTTCTACCTTATCCTTTCCAGTTCATTTATTAACCATCCTATATTTCATCTCTATACAGGTGTAATCCGAGTGACTGGCAACACTGTCAAATTAATAACAGTAAATAGTGATTATAGCATAACAATTATAATGCATTTAATTAAAAGAAATGTAATGCAAACCAGCCGCAGTGCTCATTTAGTAATGAAAGTAAAAATGACTGTAAATTCATAGCGTGAACACAAGACATCAGACACCTGATTCCAGGACTTACTTAATTGTAAGAAAGATTTAAAGTTAGATGTTTGGATTCAATAATTGTTTCAAGAGAAAAATACTTCTTATTTTGTATTTTAACTGTATTGTAACTATAACACTGATTTTAAGAATTGTAATATTTTATCATCACAACAATAATGTTAATCATACGTGGAATTTCTAACACATAAGTTGAAAAATAGGCTGCAAATACTAAAGAAAGCTTTCTGAAGATGGCGAGAAGTGAAGGTCGAAACGTGTCGAAGCATTAAACAGCAAACAAAACAATTGTGCTACAAGTTGGTGTTGAATTCATAAAGGTAATCTATATTGTTATATATTTTAAGTTTCTTTTAATCTGAAATATAACAACTGTTATAAATGTGGGACACACGTTTTAGAAACACCGCCGGAATATTAGGAATAATTGTGTTTTTTATCTTCGACGTCGTTCCAACTTAGTCTGAGAGCAACTTTTAACACAACAGAAGTTTATATTATCATATTTGTAGTTCGGCAGTAATTTTTATAACACAATTAAATTTTAGTCCTTGAGACAGTAAAAACTGCTTCAAAGTGGCCAACAAGTTGCCTTCATCATTGTGGGATATTTTCTGTAGAATAATTTCTAGCTTCTGGTTTTAATGTGTTGTGAAAGGTCTGGAGCTTACAGGTGTCAGAACACGCTGTGTAAACTAAAAATTAAAGATTAGTGCTCTGTGTAATATCCATCCAATTTGTTAAGTACTGCACTGTCTGCAGTGGACTTCCATGTATACACGCACGAGGTAAATAGGAATATCTAAACGGGAAAATTCTGAAAAAAACCATTCTGGCATTATCTCGGAGTGTAAAGACAGAGATGGAGAGAATTTCTGGTGATTGATGGGATTATGCCGTGACATTGTGTCCGTTCATATCTCATGCGAGACATGCTTCCAGTTATTGAGAAAAACAGTAATGCAGGCTACCCGGAATTTTTTGATTTTGGAGGGAAACTGACGTACCCTACATTGCGGTAGTCTTAGTACTGGTCTTCTTTATCACAAGGTCAAAATTTCTTTGGCACTGTATAGATAGGAAATGTAACCTGATTTAATTTGTAACGTTTCCTCTGCAGATTCATAGTTGTTGCCAACCAGACTGACAAATATCCAAGTGTTCATTACCGGACTCAACAGACTTTTCACTGTATTCTCGTGATTGTGACAATGTAATAGATCGCTGAACGACTGAAATTCTCTGCGTCATTGAAAAAGTTTAAATTTATGTGTCACAAGCGACGCAGTGTTCTTCACCTAAAAAGACTATTCGGTAAAGACACTGTAGGGATGTTCACCTTGTAGAGTAAATGCAGAGTGTCACTGTTAAATCTGACGGTACGTCGGAACAATTGGACTCGAAGGGCCAGGTAAAGCTAGGTGAGTACTGCTGAAAAAGTTACGGAATTATGTATAAACATGCTCCAGAGATTTGACGTTATTCCTCTCAATGAGAGGAGATACAACCTCATCCGTACGAACTATCGCGTAATAACATTATGAAAAATGTATCTGAAGTTTAATTAAATTCTCGGTTAATATCATCCCGAAGACACGTGTTGTTTAAGGAATGACCAATTTTTCTGTATCTGTTTTGTAGTATGCGTGATTTCTTGTTTCTGCCGCGGTGTAAATGAGATCTTCGTTCTTCTGGGATGTTACGCAGCGTAGATTGACAGGTTACCGACGTTCTGTGGAAACCTATCAGCCCAATCTTCACACACACATGTACGGGACTTCTTGTACAAATAATAAAAATTACCTTGTCAGTTTCTGCCTTAGTTTGTGTCATTCTATCACATTTTCTCCTGCAGAGTCTGATAATTTATTTTCCTCAGGGTGGTATCCATTTCAGATTCTTAATGGCTACCTCTTGTTTAATAAGTTTAGAGTTTCAGCGCTGTAAGATGTTTGCAGCGTAGAAGGATTTTGTATGCGGAATCGGGTCCCTGGCGCTTAGAACAACGGAAAATAACTAAATTTCATTTCACGGAATTCCCTATTAATCAGATTATAAATTCGGTTCATTTAGTGGACTTAATGTGAGCATCACATCTCATAAATATTTCAAATAACTTGTCATAGCTAATGGCGACAGCAAGGAATGGAGCGATTCATTGGATAAACAAAATATCACACACACTCACACACTCGTCAGGCACTATAATGATCAGTATAAATATTAATCAGAAGTAACCTAGAGTCCGTACCTCATTCTCTTCCCAGCAGTTTATAATTTCAGACCTAATTCAGTGCTCTTCACATCAAAACTCGATTTGCGTGATTTGAAACATGACGTAAAATGAATTCTCACGGTTTTTTGTTGCCTTGACCTGTGGGGAAGGGTGGATCTGGTATGCATGTGATTGTTCTTTTTGTGCAAGAACTGAAATATAGGTGCAATGATGTAGCTTTCACGTAATATTTTGTGCATACATTGGCTTTACCCATGTGCTTCGAGAATTGTAACAATAATAAAGCCACTGCTTTACTATAGTGAAACTTTAGAAAGTGGTCTTTTTTCTAAAAGTAGTATTGCTGTCGTAGTTTAGGTCCTTACAAGGGAAGTGTTTGTGTGTGTGTGGAAAGGATGACGATCTGCTAATGAGTTATGCGAAATGTCTTCGAGGATCTCTTGTTCCAGAACTATCTCCTCAAATTTCATTTATCTCTCTCTCTCTCTCTCTCTCTCTCTATATATATATATATATATATATATATATATATATATATATATACTATCACGTTTAGATTTTAAATACTCAACATTTTTCACAGAAGGTGTGTTTCTGTGTTCAGTGGGATTAGGTGTTTTGTCTTTGCGATGGATATAGAGCTTTATCTGAGGTGTAAGTTGGCTTTCATACATATTCTACATATTTTTATGTTAGTCATACTGTGCATATTCTTACATTGATCATATCGACCAAACAATGCACTCAATAAATTTTACTGAGCGCATTGTTTGATTAATGTAGTGAATAGTGTACGTAATTTTGACTCTTGAAAAAATTATTTTGAGTAGTTGGAGTGGATCGATTCACTAGACGTCGTATATTTTTAATACGTCAGTACATTTTGGACGAAATCATTAAAATTTATTTGATTGCCTGATACATTTCTTGTAGTTCAGTGCTGTACCAGATATTTCAGGCAATATGCTTTACACTTAGCCATATACACATACTTTAATACTTTTATGTACGTTCATTTCGTGTACTATTATAGTTGACTGTGAGACTATCGTATCCTGCGTCAACATGTTCGTTTTAGTGGCCAAATCCACTATTACTGACGCTACGTTTTGTATCAATTACGTCAGAATTGTTTATTGCAAATGGTTATGGTCTGATTGGACACTGATGCCCATGACACCATCGCTGGGCTGATTGAGAGCTGTGATGAATGAAGATGAATGATGGCCCTTCCTTGTTTTTATCATTTCACCAAAGTGCATAAATGTAATAATGTCTATGTTCCAACGTTCAATAAACTACACATATCCTGGCAATAATAATTAAACAATAAACGCATTGACACGTTGTTAGACCAAATGGTGCCCCTGATAATTGAAACATGTTTGATTCAGAATCACGTAAAAACCACGTAACCTACAATAATCTAATGTTACTTATTTATCATGTAAACAAATTAATTCTACCCTATGTTCTGTGTCAAAATGAAACAAAGCGTTACGCTGAAGTACAAGAACAGAATGTGGAGGACAAGCGTTTGGTTCTAAACATGAGTTAATAACCCCTACGTGTTCATCGTCGGTGAATTTTAGAATGGTATGAGGAGAAGAGGCGAGTTAGAGGAATATAAAACAGGCAAAGCACATATAAACCTAACACTGAGGCCCCTTCTTGCAACCATTGTTGCTGCAGAAAAGCAGTAAGTATTACATATTCTGAGTGTGTGTTTGTATCCTTAGTTATTCAGCATGCAATGTTCATGAGCCATATTGTCATCTGTGCCCTGTCTGGCTGTACCATATGTTTCCTCATTATCTCGTAAACAGCGCCATTTTTGAGAAAAAGTACATTGCACTTAACATAAGAGTTTGATTTTCTGTACACCTTCTGCCTGAAACATGGCTCATTCTAAGAAGAGCTGGGCAAAATATTATCATAACTGTGCGTAGGGTTTCTTGTCAGATTTTAATAAAACTTTAATATTCTCGGGATTTTTGAAAATATTAAAATTTTCGATTTCATGAAAATCTGTCCAATGGAAGGTGAGTTGTTCCTTGCTGACGAACAAACAGACGGGCATGGCGAAGCATTCGTCGCTTTTTGAAACTTTGAGAGTGAGTCTAATAAAAACCTAATTACATCCAAGACTAAAGTGAGACTCTTTTATATGGTCAGGGTTCGGTGTAATTCATAATTTTCTACCTTCCCTTTCTTTATCTCATACATCCCTTAATTAGCAGCTTCATACTTTACTGCTTTCCACCAGATATTATACTATTAGCGTCATCACAGAGTGTACAGGATTTGATGTGCATACAGCAGTTTAGTGGAATAATGTGAAAGGAAGAGCGTCGTCACTTGGCAGACAGAAATTAAAATATACCTCAACGTACTCCAATAGCTTTTGAGAAAGTGTTCGATTTGTGTGGCTCAGGGTAGGAGGCTAGTAGCCGGTTGTGAAAACTGCAGTGAAATGTCAGGCTACACATGACACGACGAGAATCATTAACGGTTTTTTTTCCTACTACGTCGAAGGTTCAAGTCTTCTTTGATGTCAACGATATGTGGTTCGGTCGGTAATAGATACCGACATTTCGAAGGGTAATAGTCCCTACATCTTTCAGGTCAAGCAATCCAAGGCGAGGCTCCTCTTGGATCGTGTAGGTTTTGATATTTGTACAGCGGGTTTCTTGATTCGGGTCTGGAAGGTTAGGCTGTTGTGCTGCGTTAGATTTTCCCAGCGTTCAGAAGGACTGCATTCACTTCAAACGTGAAGAAACGCTAAAATAGTGACATGTCGCCATATCCCAGAACGCCTGAGTCATCTGGACTGCTTTACCCTGAAGACGAAGGCACTACGCTCTTTTTCATAGTCAGAGAAACTAGAATGCATTTGTGCTAAAAAAAGGATAGGAGATTAATGTTAGTAATATACAGAGTTTTACAGACCTTACCATGTCGTGAAAGGGAAGTGACTGTAACATGAAATAACTACCTCGAAGAAGAGCGTCATGTGGCAAAGGATCACGTTTATGACCGACGTCATTAACAAACTTTCTGCCCTCTGTAAACAGAGGCTCCATAGTCTCTTTGTTAATGAAGTGGTTACGTATAAGATCAAGACAAGGTGGAACTTCCGCAGAAGGCAATAATTGTGGTGTGTTCCAAATGAAAAATCTAAGGACTTTGTCCATAGATTTTTAATTTGGAAAAAATTTAAATTCGAGATTGTCGGAAATGCTTTCCCGCCTTGTACAGAGTACACACTATAAGTGTTCTCCATTCCCTAACACCAGATTTTCGATAGTTCGTAATCGGTATATCGTAGCGAGCCTTGTCGTGTCTAGGTCATTAGTTATCGGTCTGTTTCTTCTGAGGCTCGGATTCAGACTCAAGCCGCTCCGTGCGGAAGGTGTGGTGGACAAAGCGACACTGGAACATTTTTCTATCCCATTACTTCGGAATTCCCCTGTCAGTACTTTCGCATCAAGATCGCGTATAAATTATTACTTATCATCGACGCCATGTAACCTCACTAACTGACAGTATCATTAAATGACACGAGATTAAAAAAAAATTACTCCTAATCATCCGGATGTTTTATTCCTTGTGCTTACTTCTTCAACGATTATGCTAACGGTTATATTTACATATATGTGAGAAAGACAAAGAAGATTGACACTTTTTCTTAATAATTTTTGTCATTTAAATTACCTTCGACATGTTTCGAACAATTAATTGTTTACCATCAGAAGGTCTGTACAAGCAGCTTACAGTAATTTACCTTGCTTCCTTATGAAAAAATTATTAAGAAAATGTGTGCATCGTGTTGGTCTTTCTCACATATGTGTACCACGATCCATGGTTCAGAGAAGTTAAAGATACTTAGATCGCCATTTTACCTCGGTCTCAGATTGTGCTCCACGTAGGGTTCCATGTGAAGTGTGGGTTCCTTTGTCCTATTTTAACTACGTAATATTGGAATGTTTCGACACAAATGGAAATAAGAATCCCAAATTAGAAACCTTGCGATAAATCTTCCAGTGTGGGATCGCACTGAACCAAGCGGGCAAAAAACCGACGATATGACATGAGAAGTCTGATAATAGTTCTACTCCATTGCTTTGCAAAACGCCTAAAACTGTTAAAGGATCTCCTGACCGCACGCCTAACTTGATATATCTTTCCTCTAAAGGCACATTTTGTATTACGCGCTTGCGGAAGCATGCTCCTGCAAGGCACTTACAGACTGCTCGTGCTGGTAACCGTAATTTTGCTGTTGACACTCGGGGTGTTGCCTCTCCACTGTCTTGAGAATCTTAACTGTTTTCATCCTTGGCGGGTCTTTAGTACTGTCCATGTGACGAACCCTCTGATTCCAAGGCTTCACCTGTTCGTGCTACTGGGATGTACAAAAAGACTATTTCGAGCGATCCGGACACACCCTAACGTCTTTTATTCTTGTGGCCATTTTTACAGAGCTCCAACAAGTTTGTTGAAGTTAAAAATTAGTGACTGCCTCTGTAGTTAATTTTGACTGGGGACGGTCCAGTCTGTTCCACATGCATCGCCCGATATTTTTTTTATGTGCATTGTGATTGAGTTAAAGGTTCTTTCGAATCCTGCGGACTTACTTTCTACAATTTCTGAGCATGACTTTACTGTTACCCTCTTACTAATGAAAATAATGTTAAATTTATCTCAGTATTTAACCAACTGGATGCACAAAATTTGTTTCACAATAAGTTAAGAAACAAATTTTGTACATCAAATTGGTTAAATACTGAGATAAATATACTGAGATGCACGGTCAGCAAAACGTCAAAATTTTACGTTAAATTGTTGCTTGAAAATCCTATTATTCTGTTTTCTCTGTTCTATCAAGATTCCACGAGATAATTTAAGATCGTTATTAGTTTATAATTCATATTGATCCTCTAATATGATACGATATAAAATGACATCTTTGGTTTAAAAATGTTCTAATACCATTAGGATATTACATGTTAGAACGTTAGTCCCCTAAATCCCTAATATTTTTCAACTTTCTCACCACTCAGTAGTTGCCCTAAGGATGGCCGTAACGATTGAAACGTACGACAAATTGTATTGTAAATATAGTCACCATAAATCATCAATTCGTGTATTTTTAATGGCTCAAAAATATTTTTTATTTTTAAAACTAGCGCGGTGTTGAAGTAAACTATTTTAAAACTCGTTGTTTTTTTACACCATCTTTAAAGCACCAGGTTCACCGAACTTTACTATTAAAGTTATTTTTATTTATTAAGAAAATCTTCCTTTCCTCCTGTTAATATATTTTCATTTCAATATAGCACTATTTTACTTTGTTGCATGGAATCCTTACATTCTTCGCGACAGTTGAAGTTATGTAGGCCATGATACAGTGACATACAGCCGAAAGGAAAATGAATCCAATATCTGAAGTTCCAAATTAACGAGTACAGTGAGGAATTTAATATATCTCGATATAATTCTCAGTATGAATCCGCGCCGCATTCATTCTTCTTTATTTTATCTCAGTAACTAGTAAAGATTGCCGGTCCCAGTGGCCGCGCGTTCTAAGGCGTAGGTCTGCGGCCGCTCGCCTGCTGAGATCGTGGGTTCGAATCCCACCAGGGGGCATGGATGTGTCTGTTGTGCGTGTTGTGTGTTGTCAGGTAGATGTCTCTGCGACGAGCTGATCACTCGTCAAGAGGAGTCCTACTGACTGTGATGCGTCGTTGTGTGTGATCAAGAATCCTCAAGAATGAGGAGGCCATGACCCGCGCTGGGCCGCAGCGCCACAGGAAAAAAAAATCTAGTAAAGATTAAAAAGCTTGAAACTTTTTATTTCGCAGTTTCAGATTTACGATACAAAACGAAATAAATTTTTTCCTCTGATTAAAGTTTAATTTCCAAGGTTCTATAACGATACAGTATAATCAAATAAGAATACAAAAAAAAAAGAACAAATTAATGTGAACCTAATGTACCTCTATCCGGGTTATTTTATTCCATTTTATAGTGATGTATTTGAGTTGATACTAAATGTTTTACTGTTATGTCGAGAGTTAAAATATGACAAGCAGCACCCAACAACAATATAATCACACCACAGTCAGAAATAGCTCGCTGACCATTGCATTTACACATACAATTTTCTTGCAACTTCTGTTGGATACACTACTCTATACAGTTCAACACATTAATGGAAAAGCGGACTATATTCACACTTTAAAGTGACGTTTAAAGAATGTACCGATATACTGGCTTGTTATGACTTTCCTATTTCCAAATACAAAATCATGAATTCTATAGTAGCATAACGGAACTTTACCAGTTGTTTCTCAGTGATCTGCTGGAAGTTTTTTCCCCTTATTAATATTGTGTGGGTTTAGATGCTTACTGCCGTGACGTGGATGACGGCCTCCTAAAATCTGATGCCATGTATTTCGGTAGACTGCCTCCATCGTTTTCAAGAAACTCCCAGGTTCCCAAACTGCCAACTGGACTCGCGACTTGTGACGGTGCTGACCACCCTCGTTATAGTCTCGATCTCGCAGCTAAAGAAGCACCTGGCTGGAAAGCAATATGCATTAGACGTCGACGTCGACGTAAACAAGCTGTCACGTCTTGGCAACAAACACTTGACACCGATTTCCCTACGCCGGGAAGCCTTATATATACCATCTGCTACCCATATGCTATGTATATCGTACATCCAAGTCAGAATAATTTCCCCTAATCGAAGTATCTATTCCGTTATTCTTTGAAACTTTTGTACAATGTCGAAGTATTAATGTCTATGTACTACCGTACTTGTATGATGTGGTTTGTTTACACTGATGTGTTGACTCACGTGTGTATATGGATACATGTATTGACCGGTCTGTTCCACGGTATGGCGATATTTATGTGTAATATTGAGCTCGTACAAAGTGACGAAGGTCTGTAACGGGAGAAGATAATGCAGGCGGCGAAGCACCTACAGATTCAATGACAGAGAACTGGGCTGCTATATCCAGACAGGAAATTTGTGTAAATGAAAGACGTGTTTTTTATTTGGGTTTGTTTGTGAATAACTTAAAAGTATGATAACAATTAATTGGAAGTAGATTGTGTCTGAAAAATAAGATTAAAAATTATATTGTTCATACAGATAATGGCGGTACTGTCAGTGAAGTTATGTATTGACTTTAAAGCGGATTAACATAATAGTTTTTTGGTGTCTGTGTTTGATTAGGTAAAACGTGCATCGCTCTTACTCACAGCGTACCATGCACCAGAGCGGTCTAATCTATAATGCTCTGATAATGTCAGAGTGGTGATGTTGACGCTGAAGGAAAATTGATTTACATTGTACGTACCCTTGGGGGGGATCTCTTTTAATGCATAGGGGGAAAAACAGGTTACATACACTCTGTAAAAAGGCCTAAACAATTTCCGATGAATTGCACAAAGTAACGAATGACTAATGAAATGCGTTCAGTGATTTTACAATACAAAATCAAAAGGTTTCGTTTCTGGTGACACTTATTAGAAACTTGAGGGCAGCGGGCCTAAAATGATGGTGACGTTGAAATTAGAAAGGCGACAAAAAATGTTATTAAGGTCATAGTTATACGGCAAATTACATAACACTGAATCAGTTACAATTAATGTTGAACTTAAAATTCTTCAAATGTTTGGTGTTGTTGCCAGTTAATCCTGGCACAGTGCTCGGTTTTTTAAAATGAAAAAAAAGAAATCAAACCAGTCTAGAGACATTATGGACGTTTTGGGGGAAGATGGACATTTCTTGGCTCTGCCAATAATCGAACCCCGTGTCCTCAGTAGTCTTAATAAACAATATTTAACCTTTTTATCTCAGTATTTAACCAACTGGATGCACAAAATTTGTTTGTGTAATGCAATTTTGACCTCCTGATGATGAGCATATGTGCTCGAAACATGTAGAGTCATGAAATAAAACTTATTGTGAAACAAATTTTGTGCATCCAGTTGGTTAAATACTGAGATAAATATACTGAGATGCACGGTCAGCAAGACGTCAAAATATTTAACCTGTTGTGGACGCTTAGCAAGTAACAACAGGTTATGTTACACAGTGATTTTTGTAAAATAATATAGGTCTACATTATTTTCAGTAAGAAATACTACAACAACTTTCTCATCACGTAGCCTGTGTCTTTTTTATATAAATGGTTTAACATCACAGAGTTAGTCAATTTAATGTCCGTTTCCTTAGACTTATTAGAAGAAATTGCTAAATCTCATGATAGTGCTTATGTGGTATAAGTTAACATTTTTTGCAGAGACAGAGATCTGTGCAAATCAGAAGGGCTTATCTTTGCAGCATCTTAATTGTTTGGATTCGTTTCGACCTGGCTTGTTTCGACACGATTCAGTTAGGGTGCTAACACGAACAGCCTTAGGATAAAACTGGATTCGATCAATTACGACGCCTGGCCTAACTGTGATATTTAAAGAAAATTGGAATATCGAGCATGAGCATTTGACAATACTCATAGTGATTATTATTATTATTATCATCATCATCATCATTTTCATCATCGTCATCTCCTTTATGCAGGGTATTTATACTTATATTCCTGAGACAAACTATGTCCCTAGGGAATACAGTTTTGCAGTTCTTCTGTTGTTACTATTCTGGTGCTTATATCGTTAGGTTCAGTGTTGAATCTATTGTATTTTTACATTAGTACTTTCCGAAGTATGTGTGCAGTGCCCAATATGGTTGTTTTCTGTAGTTCCTTGACTTCATGTTTTCCAGGTATGTTGCTCACGTATTTTCTGAATGACTGAAATAGTCCCAGTCGCCCCTATTATTACTGTTACCACCTTTGTTTTTATATTCCACATGCGCTGTATTCCTATTGTAAGGTCTTAATATTTTAGAATTTTCTCGGCTTCTTTTTTAATCACATTTATGTCTCCTGAGATTGCAACGTCTATTAACATACATGTTCCCTTTTCATTATCACCGATTATAATGTCTGGTTTGTTGTTGGGGATAGTTCTCTCAGTTTGTACTTGTTGATTCCACAATATGGTTACCTGGCCTCCTTGACTTGTTTCTACTTATTTTGGCACATGTTCATACCATTGTTTTTGTCCAATTGTACCCCTGTTTCCTTGCATATGTTGAAGTGTAGTTGTGCACACATTCTATCATGTCTTGTTATTTACTCTTCTTTCGCCGGTATTGGGCATGCTGAAATTATGTGGTTTATTGTCTCATCAAATTGTTGGCGAAGTCTGCACTTGCTGTCTGTCTCTGTGTTCAATATTTTTTTCACATATTTTGTTTGTAACGCCTGGTCTTGTGCTGCCACTATTTCACTTTCAGTTTCTGCTTTTAGGTCTTCCTTCGATAGCCAGAGGATCGTGCCTTCTTCACTAATAAGCTGTCTATTTATATTTCTAATGTATTGTCCATGCATTTATTATTATTATTGTCATTATTATTATTATTATTATTATTATTATACGATATGGATGTCTGTTGTCACAGGCCTTTTCTTCCTGGTACTTCTCTTGAACCAGCGGTGATCCCCACCGCTCAGGCTTCAAACTTCACGCTGCAGTACTTTCTGTATTACGTGTGATGTTTCAAGTATAGCTGTCTTTTGTAGTGAAACTATCAAACGTTTTTCTGGTACAGCTCCCAAATTTTTCCTTAAGATTCTCGTTACTATTCCAGTGGCTCCATTTATTACTGGTATAATCGCATATTTCAGGTTCCACATTCGTTGCATCTCTATATATACACTCTTGTATTTTAACTTCTTTTCCGCTTCTTTTGCACAACATTTCTGTCTGAGGGTATTGCCACACCTACCAGAGTGTATATTTTCTCTTTTTTTGTTTTTAGTTATTATATCTGGCCTATTTGTTGTAACTTCTCTGACTGTATGTACTGCATGATTCCACAACACTGTGACATCTCCCTCTTCGTACACTGGCTTAAGCATGTGTGTGTACCATTTGTCTGTGGTTTCAACGCCTAAGGCTTTGAGTAGTGCAAATGTGTACAAACTTTATCTTCTCTCATTAAATATTCGTTCTTCGCCAAAATGGGGAACCCAGAGGTTAAGCGGTCAATAGTTTCGTCATGTTGTTTACATAACCGGCATTTACTCTCATTTTCTTCCTTCAAAATTTTATTCTTAGAATAGTTTGTACTAATTGCTTGGTTAGTGTTATTATTATTATTATTATTATTATTAAGGTATTGTTATTGGTGATGATGATTATGTTGACTACGATTCTATTGTTAGTATTGTTAAATGCGATGATCTAGTCCAATTTGCTTAATTTTCTACCCACTTTCCTTGAATCTGTATGTGTTGTTTTCTTGTTCATGATATTCACTCAGGCATTGAAGCTATAAAATTTACTGAAGCGCTGGGGATGAGAGGGGAGACTGCAACAAACACACGGAAGAAAGTCGAAAGCCACTCCTTAATATTAAACGCCGGTCGCATTAATATAAGGAAAATAATTTATTAAATTTTAAAGCCTAAAGTTGATTATATGCACCACCAGTTTCGACATCGAACAATTCTGCTTTCTGCCCACAGTATTTATCAATATTCTTCATGTAGATCTCAGGATAAACGGGAATTATTTCCATATATCGCATCTACTTAGTGTTTATTCATAAGCGAGGAGTGTGTTTACTGCGCGGTACGTTTAGAATATTTAAATATAGTTCAGGCTAATTTAAGATTTTAAAGTGTTACTTTCATAACTGAGTATTTTCCATGCTGTAGAAAGCAGTGATGTTGTAACTACAGAGCGACGTGGGGTTTCACTTTTATTTGTAGAGACAGGAAACAGGTCAGGGAGTTTAGGCGCTATGTTAGCTACGTATATGTTAAGAAGAATGTGTGTTGTCGCAAGAAACATGACATCGATTTATCGATACGCGTACTCCAGGCATAATTCGAGTGCATGATGAAAGCGGAAGATTCTCACATTACGGCTGAACCCTGTTGCTATTATTAGGCAGAAACAAATTAATCACTTCTGCAAGCTATCACCGGTTGCGCGACTGCACTCTCAGACTTGGGAAAGGTACTCTCAAGAACACGTGGCAATAGGGCACAGATCAGATATAACCGCTAGATTACGTGCACTGTTGCTTGCAGAAGGATGCTGATTTAACCCGGAGTGAGTTTCAAGTTTCTCCAGTATTTTAACACTATTGCCGATTTCTTTCGAAATATTCTTAATGAGATATTTGAAACTTACCATTTTTTCGGGTTGTATTGTTCCATACAAAATATTAAGAAGGTACCAAACAAATTCTTATTTATTGTTGCACCGTGCACTTCGTAGAGTCACTTTAATTATACCAACCAATGCACTCATATAAACTTTCACATTAAAACACTTAAAATCACTCCTTTTTTTACCTCTTGCTACTGACAATACTATGTGCTAGCACTGTTTATGTCTTTTAGTATATATTGGTGCGCCCTGAAATGGCTACGCATAATAACCACAACATGTTGGTGTGAGAGGTTGTCTATTGATGGACAAGTGCAGCGTGTTGACAGTAAGCTGCCTGTGAAGCACACAACACACTTCATTGGAACTCTGTCTGCTTTTATTTAATACAGTAATAGTAATTTAAGTTTGGGGCGATTTTAAGAGTTTTAATGTGAAATTTTATATTAGTGCATTGGTTGGTATAATTAAAGTGAAACAAATTCTTATTGAACTGAATGGGTTTTTGCAATCATGCTCGTACATTTTCTTCTATGTATATTTTAAGTTCGAAAGGTTTATACAAATTCTCAATTTTACCTACATTTTCGTAAAAGGTTTTCTTCTCACACGCTGATTCACTTTGTTTCATTGACTACTCAATATGCCAATACCGTTGTGTTTTGGTGAGTAAGCCCTAAATTCCCTTCTTAGTACACAACTCATCTGTTGCCTATGTCTGTAACTTCTGTATGCATGCACAGTGTTTTCACAACCCTTCTAAATATATCAGTATCCACCAACAAAGCTTCATTTACGTAAGGTAACCAGCATCTCCACTTTTCCTTCCGCATTAGTCGGATGAATTCTGACGGGTTAATATGGATTTAAATGGTGGGTAACTAATTTATATTACGAAAGCCTGAACGCTGCTCACTGGTAGAGCAATTTTATGTTTGTAATTCCACAAAGCTAGCGTTCTCTGTTGCTGTTTTGTTTCATTTCTACTCTATTCTGAATGGGCGAACTAAGTATGGCTCAGTTTGCCTTGCAAAGTGCACATTCTTATGCTTTATGAGGATAATTACGTAATCGAGGGACTCTCTGCACATCTACAAACATTAACAGTAACAAATCTTTGTATATTTTTTAAGATGTAGCCTACAATTTATTCTGTGCGTAATTCGTAATATTTAGGGGTTCATTTCGACGTAGTGAACAGAGTATTTATTAGCATTTCCTTTTTAACAAATAATTTAAATTATATTTTTTAATATTTAACCATGGGTAGCAATTTAATATTATTTAAAACTTAACCTCTTTCTTCATATAGAACAGTGGCATATCATTTTCACGTAGAATGCGTAATCTGTTTTCTCCTAACTCATATGTTTCTCATTGTTCATATCTTTAAACTTCATACAAATTCTTGACCAGTAGACACTATTTTATTCAGTAAATATTTAGAATTAAGTTTTCTGCTCTAGACTTATGCGGGTCAGGTATATTCAAAATAATTAAGAATTAGAAGCTTAGATGAGCTGGTATGAATGGAGGAAATACTGCAAACCGGGGAGAATATTGGTCAGAAATATTCCTGGAATTAGCTTGCTTGAAAGAAAAATGAAGATTTTTTACGACAACATTAACGTACATGATACGGAAGTGGGTTGCGGAAATTGAAGGTGTATGAAGCTGGCGTATAATTGTGCAAACTGGCCGTGTTTCTACTACTGATAACACTAAACTTTGTGGTATTGCTACACAATATCGGGTGTAAGTCCTACTTTCTGTGGATTATGTGAGGAACCCTTGACCAGATTTCAGTTACTCTTCGATGGATTAGGCGAACATTTTCGTCATAAGGTTATTGTGACCGTTTCCGTGCTTCCACATCTATGTGCAATTGTACATGTGTACATGTGTACATGTGTACAGTTGTACAGTTGTACATGTGTACATGTGTACAGTTGTACATGTGTGTACATTTATTACGTATGTTTTGAGATTTCGTAGTTTACAAATGCAATAACGGCTTCTCAGGATACAGTCGCACCAGAGATATAAACCAAGGTTAAAATGAAAAGTACTGGAGAGTAATAGTTTTCGGAAAGCCTCTTGTTTGTACTCATGGTGCTTGTGGATCAGTTCTCTCTACGCTGCCTTTAAATTCCTCTGGATATGTGAACAGAGAATGAAGCAATTAGCATATTTTATGGAGGCTTTTTCCAGTTCTCTTATTTTTCTTCGCGACTTTATGAGAGAAAGTGGTGCATTTTCGCCTACTTTCTTGTAGCAACAAATTTCTTTGGAACAACATCGGCTAAACGTGCGAATGGGCCTTTTTATATACAGCAAGAAGCTGCGTGATCAAAACCAATGCTGTAGTTTTAACCCTGGAAATAATACTGGTGACAAGGCTGTGATATATATATGAGGACTCGGAGTAATATTATTACATTAACGTGCCGTATTTCTCGAAATTTATAATTTATAAATTTAGAAGTAAGTTCTCCCACTGTGTATTACGTTTGTGATTAGGATTTTGGACTTCTCCAATGTCTCTATTTCTTGAACGAATCAGAAAGTTACGGAAACCGGAGATGGACCTGACTGCTGAGTTGAGTTCGGTAGAAAAGTCTGTTGTCACTGTGATTACGAAAATTGATTTCCTTGAGACGCAACTGACTATGTGCTCAACAAACTTTAGCCGTGAGGACGGAAAAATGTCAGTTTCCGAAGCATTGTTTTGTGTTCATGAATATCAGAGAATTAACAAAACTCAGAAACCTAAATGTCTCTGAACGTACTTGTGCACGTCGAGATGTAGATAATCCCAGTTTACTACCAACTTGGGAACAATACTGCTCAGAGTACTTATTTGGAAGGTTTTGGTATGACTATATGCTGCACAGCGGAACATGCGTTACCGATTACCGACGGGTTCAGTGGACGTAAATGTTTTGTTTCTGTGCTGGCGCTTTTCATGTGTACCAGGTAGTACCGTAAAAAAAATAAATCAGCCCCATTACAGGCCCGATGTGCCCAGAGGGTTTCAGGAAGTTGAGGTTCCCATATTATGTGACAATGGCCCAGGATGGCGGTAAGGCTCTCAGCCTTACGCACCGGCCGCTTTTCACCCCCAGGAAATACTCCTGGTACTCATTTCTGTTAGAGGCTGAGTCGATCCCAGGGCCATAGTGCGATCGGAAGGATTTTGTGTCAATGAAAAATTCCAATAACACCATCTGGAATCGAACCAGCGACCTTCCGATAGGTAGTATTGTACATAACAAAAATCTACCACAATCACTATAAGAAGAGAAGAAAACTTCTGTTTCTGTCACGTGAGATTTCTGCTGTTTGAGGCTTCGAAGATTCCGTCCAATCAGGGTGGCTGAGATCTTACTCTCTTCAGTTCAACTAAGTTCAACTCTCTGAATGCCCACACTGATCGTCAAGTTCACATAATTAATAGTGCGTCAACGAAAACTGAGGTATAGGTGCGAGTGTTCTTTGATATTCCATGAATGGATATTTAAAGACTAATATCTTTTTTAATGTACTATAGCAGTTCGTCGTAAAGGTATTTCTTGTGCTTTCTGTGTATGGTTGTACCTCAGAACGTTGCTTCTCAGTATTTAATAATTGCATAACATGTAACGTATGGATGACATCATGCTCTATGTAAACCACTTATAGTTGAAATGTCGCTAAATGGCATAAGCTACTTACGGTACGGCTGGCAACGAAGGAGGATAAAGGTCTTCTTCCAGCAATGATAAATTACCATACTCGTTTCCCACAGTACAAAATACCTCTACCAAGCCACATCCACCACCACGAAACATAACGACGAAGCCCTTATCTGCAGAGAAAGACCACAAGAACGAGGATTATGGCTTTATCGTTACTTCACATTACAATCTGTACAACAGTGCGCACTCATTGCTTAATTGCTGTCATTTCAGTTTTTGTATAGGCCTTAAATTATAAATGCATTTATGAAATTTAATGTTACTGATAACTTTAGTATTACCTTGCCATTTTTTTCCTAACGGTATTTGACCTTGGCTGATAGGTTACACAGATGTAACTTTTCATTGTCCATCGACTGGTGTGAAACCCCTTTAATTGGGAACACGATGTTTCGAAAGATGGCTTATTTGCCGCATTTTGTGATTAATTATCATTAAGCTTTATCTTATTTTTGCTTTGATATTAGGGAAGAAGTTTTGAATTGAACCATAGGTCACTTCAAGTACAAAATAGCTGAGTTCATATAATTCACTTGCTATCCGTTACATCTGATCTTCTTACTAATATGGCGAATTCTGTTAGTGCAATTACAACCAACCACGTTTACAGCCGGCCTCAAATTGTGGTGCTTAGACCATTATATATGGCGCAGAAGTGGTCAAAAGTCCGACGTAAGTTTCGTGTAATATCTTAACTTTTGTAACAAACGTTATATCTGATGGGGTGGATCGGGTCACTTGAAAAGGAAGCTGTTTTATTTCAGTCAGGTGATTACCAAATTTGAATTATTTGTTGACGGTGGAAACGTGACACTCTATAGCTTCGATACAGCACTCTGTAGGTTGCGTTGACTATAAAAATATTAATTATGTAAATTTCTTTAAGCAATATCTGTCCCCCGTTTTACCCGAACTGTCAGGGTGAATCGAGTCGGAAATTCACGTGTGAAGGTCCAAGAAAATATACTACACATGGACTACAAATTTCAATTAATACAATTCAAGTTTTTTGGGATAAAAAATTAAAATATAAAGAAGCAAGAAAAACCTAATTGGAAGATGGCGTATGTAGAACACTCTGAACTTGCGGACCTTCTAAGCACACTTCGCAGATCCACTGTTGATAAAAATTTTTCCGTACTGTGAGGAATGTTAGTCCAAAATGTTTCGAACATGTAATTTGCTGAAAAGCCACGTCATATGTTTATAAATATTATCGTATACAGAAGCAGCAACGCGTGCCAGTTTTGTCTCTGAGTACATAATTCAATCAGTAACGATTCCAGCTACATTGTCGCTACTACATCCTACTGGGTCGGTAATGAAGCCATCGTGACATCATTGAATATGCGCGTCATATACATGTAGAGATCCTGACGTATACGGACTGCACTGGTCCATTAAATGGACAGAGTTACAAATTACTATGGCATTATTGTTGTTTATATGCATGGTACTGATCTAAATGAGGTATCGACAGCTGTAATGAAGCATGATTCTTTAAAAAAATTTGAAAGTCTTTTGAATTCAAGATATGCACAACTTCATATTTATTCAGCTAATACAAAAAAGGTAAAGTGATCCCGTTACAGACTCGGTGTGGCCCAGAGGATGGGTAGAGTTATAGCCCTATTCTTCCATGACCGCGGCACTAGAAGGAGGTGAGTGCTCAGCAACACGCCCCGGCCGAACTTTACACCCGGGAAAGACCCGGTACCCATTTTACAGAAGTTTAGGTGGGCCCCAGGACCGGTTTAGACGAGCTGAAAATCTCGCCCCTACCGGGATTCGATCCCGGACCGTCCAGCCCGAAACTCAGTCTTTATACCGACTGAGCTACCGGGCCCGCATTTGTTCGACTAGTACTGAAACACAAATAGAAAAATAAGGAAGTAAATGAGAAAGATACTCGATTCTACGCTCCAGAGCTCATGTTAAGTAAGTGTGAAGCACAAGAGATGTGTGTTTTCTTTGTACATATGTTGAAGAAATTATAGTTGATAGATCGAAAATGACAAGTGGTATGGATTGAATGGAAATCTGTCGGCCAGATTTTGTCAGTAGCCCGGTACAGATTTTTTTTGTGAAACCTGTGGCGCCCCACCAGAAATATATGCACAATTTCAGTTTGATCAGCTTATAAAACACTTTTTCCTTCCGACACTAAATTCATACTACATAATTTTGTCTATTCTGAGCCACGCTGTTACATCGTAACAAGACTCTCAAGCAAAAAATGGTCTGTCAAAAATAATATATTAGTTTTTTCGAAACCTTTAATGCTTCCTTCTGCGAGATCGAATTAAAACTTGTAATTCCTTAAGATGTTTAAATAATGTGACTTGTTACATTAATCTTTTTGTTTGAATTTTTTTTTCAATGTATAGCAAGCTGGGGCTCTCTCTGTCTGCACCAGACCTGTATATGTTAATTGTCATAAAACATTCTGCTCGGAGCTCTGGTGCAATGACTTTATTTAGGTCGCAGTGTGTGCCGCACGCAATCCGCAAAGTCCATTACGAATTTTACGTGTAAATGTTCTTTGGTAATTTTTACTTAATTGTATTTCATTTTTCCGCGGTGTACGGATGTTATTGTTTAATTACTTCAAACTGAAACGTTTTCGTCCACTGATATAGCTTACTCAGTTCTGTTGAAATGTAATGACGAATGACAAGGTAGGAAGCGGAAACATTTATTACCACATTGGTGCAGCACGATGTAGTTACATGATACATTTGTGTGGAGTTCTCGCCGAGATAACAATCAGCTATATGTGTTCGTTAAGTGTAACAACAAAATACTCTTAATGTTTCAGCAATTTTCACCTGAAATTTTCTTTGTTAGAAGTCAAGGTTGGCGGAAATGTTGTCAGTTTAATTTTTTTCTTTTTAAACTTTTTTTTTGCGTCGATCAAGTTTCTTGTAGCCCTCTACGTCATGACAGCTTGTTGTTGGGTGTGGGATTGTTTTGGTGTGTGCTAGTTACCAATTTGTACGATGTTTAAGCGTTGTTTGAACGTGAATCTTCCTCATGAAATAATTTGAAATGCCAACTTGATGCAACAAGGCAATTTTATTAATGTATTCTTAGCTCGACATGTTTCGGGTGCATACGCCTATCATCAGGAGCATTAGATGTTGAGTTGCACCATATGGTTTTCTGCACCGAGTTTTGGATGGGTGGTGGTCTTGAGAGCCGCTGCGTAGGTCGTATGTACGGTGCGGATGGTGCCGTGCGACTCACAGCACCATCCGCTCCGTACACACGACCTACTCAGCGGTTCTCAAGACTCTCACCCATCCAAAACTCGGTGCAGGAAACCATATGGTGCAACTCAATATCTAATGCTCCTGATGATGAGCGTATGCACCCGAAACATGTCGAGCTAAGAATATATCAATAAAATTACCTTGTTGCATCAAGTTGGCATTTCAAGTTATTTCATTTTACACGACGTTATTACCCAGAAGCCCGCAATAAGATTATGTTATGGTGCCTTCAGTTCCATTGCCTTAGTGTTTTTACAAATGACCGTTACAAATATCTGCATCTTGTCAGAATTTATTGTGGCAATCTAGCAGTTTACAAGTTTTATCCATATTATTTACATTATAACTATTTTACGTGAAACACAGCTTGTTTGCTGATGCTTCAAAATCAATTTTTGTGCTCTTACTCTTTTCGGAATTCAAATTGTGGCTTCTCAGACCAGAATTGTAAACAATTATCTCTGTATTCCAGTCGGTCGCACACACGCGCACTCACAAATAAAATTCCCTGTCAGCTAAATTGGCACGGTCCTGCGACCCTACCCTGAGGAGTTTAAGTCGTCGACTATTCTAACTACTTCCCTCCATATTTATTATCAATATTTTCTCCATCGCTTTTTTTGTCAGATATTTTATATTTAATAACTGAGAGAATTTTCATATGTGTGCATATTCCACAATTACATCGGCCATAAAAGTTGGGATCTGTCCTACAGATAATATAATGTCCTGCTGTGATACATGGATTCCTTATTACTGTAAGCAAAATGACTAATTTACTGAAAAATATTTCCATTTATGAAATTCCGCCATTCCTTTATTTATTCTTCCTTAACCCTTATTCTGCTAACGTAGAGAATATGGTGAGCTCCCAATAATGCCAGCAAATGGCAGAGGGGATTTAATTCGGCGTTTAAAGAGTTAACCCTTTAAACGCCGAATGTTGGACCCAGTCTATCGTTTGTGAAACCATCCGCCGCTACGCTGGCGGCTTAAAATGAGACTGCCTTAAAATATCGAAAATCGTTAGGTACTGGTTTGTACTTTGCCTGGAGAATGGAATGAGACAAAAGGCTGGAAACTGACCGTGTTAAGCGATAGCCTCACAAGCACTTTGGATAATGTAATGATATTATAAGGACCTAAGAGATGTGTTTTCATATTTCGTGACATTGTGTTTTGATAATCACACCTTAATGGAATTGGGTGCTTGGGGTGGCCACTTTTATTGACAAATATGATTACGTCGGCATTGGCTGCAAACACGGCAAATACGACACCTTTAGTAGAGCACAGTGAAGGTGTCTGTGCGTTCAAATAAGATACATTACCATAATCTTACGAAAAATGTGTCAAACCGGACTCGATGTTGTAAGCGTGCAAAGTGCCATTCGGCCAGTGTGAACCAAAAGAGCATTCACAAAGGCGTGTGTTGTAATACAGATCAAATTTATCTAATACATAAGACGTGAAATTCTGTTGTCCCACGGTGTCATAGACGTACAAAGAAATGAGAAACGTCTAAGTGTATAATAGGCCTCTGTGTGTTTAGGAGTTTCAATGTGCATGTTTCTTAAATGATGCTCTTCCAGGGTTATTAAAATCTGTAGGATATTAAGTTTGTTTTAGGACATATATAGGCTGCTAACTGCCTATTTAGGTTGAGTGAGTTTAGTTATTGTGGATGCCGAAATAAGTGAGAATACAAAACGAGTCAGTTTATGTATCGTTGCAAATGTCATGTATAATTTTCTCCTCCCAGTCCTTTCAAAATTAGGGAGAATTTTACTACATAGTTCTACGATCGAGATAATCGACCAGAAAACATAAAATTCGAAGCTCAAGAGGGAGTAGATGCAGACCAGTAAGGCCCTTATATATTGAAAATTGCAGTAGAAAATTCGTCAAGATAATGAAGGTGTAAGAAGGCTACTGGATTTGATGATATACTTCAGGGTGTACTCAAATAGTTGGGAGAAGATGTTTTAGACTGACACTATTGATCAACAACTGAAAGCGGATAGTGGTCCACAAACGTTACTGAAATTACAATAATTTCCTTACAGAAGAAGCCAAGAGCTACAAAATGCAGTGACCATCGCACCATCAGCCCTATTGCAAAAACAGAAAAAATTTTAGCGAGGATACTTAGAAGAGGGATTGTACGGAATATTTAGGATGTATTTGGAGACGATCAGTTTGGATTTAGATGAGGAAAAGTAACTAGAGTTGCAAATGGGATGCTGAGAAAAATATAAGAACGAACTGTGTACATAGATGAGGAATTTTGTGATCGCGTCATAGACTGGCAGATGATCGTGTCCACTGGACCAAATTAATGGAAATCCTAAACGGACCTGTCATCGACTGGGGCGAAAGAAGACTCGTCAGCGTATTGTACATAGATTAGAGTGTTAAACAGAAACTGGACCAGAGGGAGATAAAATGTATGAAGATTGGAAGAGGAGTCAGATAAGCATGCTGTTTGTCGCAGATTATATTCAAACTGTTCAGCGAATACCTTAACCAGGAACCTCTTGAAAGGTTTGGAGACTTAAGAGAACAAGTAATTCGCACTGTTAACTGTACTGATGATCTTGTTCTGCTGGTTAGAGAAGAAACGGTACTAATTGAAACCTGAAGATGCTCTGGAATGAAAATATGCGTGAAAAAACTAAATAGAATCTCAAGGCCCGTCCCCAGTGCAGAGTATGATAGAAGACACCTGGAAAATATGGAATATTTCTACTACTGGGGTAGCATGGTAACACATGATGCAAGATGTGAAAAGAATGCCATGGTTGTCAAAGCAAAAGCAGACTTTTCACCATCAAATGGGACTTAAATTTAAGGAGCTATTTATGATGATGAAACTAGGGCACTTCATCAAGTAGATTAGAAATGCCTGAAAAGTTTTGAAATGTGGTGCTTGAGAGGGATTGAGAATATCACTTGGACGATCGTGTGAGAAGTGAAGTAGTGTTACAAAAGGTCAAGGAGGAGAGTATGTATGCTATAGAAAATAAACTGAGGGAAGACTAACTGGACTGCTCACATCTTGAGTAGGAACTGCCTTCTCAAACACGTTATAGAAGGAAAAATATGTGGAAGGATAGAAGTTATGGGAAGGTTAGGCAGAAGACGTAAGCAAATGTTATATGACCTTCAGGAAAAGAGAGGGTACTGGAAATTGAAAGAGAACGCACTAGATTTCACTCTGTGGGGAACTGACTGTGGAAGAGGATGTGGAACTCTCGTGAAACAGGCAATGAAATGAATGATTCCCTTCTGCATTCACCTGAAGCAAATTCAGTTACCCGTAGGATAGCGACAACGTTTCTCGGGAAACGTCAAGCCAACCTATTATTCTGCTCAGTATAAGAACCAAAAAGACTGTTGAGTGACTTACGTCTTCTTTAATCAATGTTGCTTTCAATAAATGAATGTTATGAGTAATGGGGAAGTTATATTTCACAGGAAAAAATATACACAGCCAAAAAATATTTTCTGTCGTACACAGAAATCAAACATTAAAAGCTTTACCATTTGTATTATTACCTTTGAAATTCGTAAAGTTTGAAACTTGTTACATAAAATGTGTTCTCCCTAAACTGTGAGGTATTAAACCTATATTACCTATATTCTGGATTAGAGATTTATGTTTTATTTCTTTGAAGTTTTATTATAATGTAAAATGACCTGCTGTTCCCTGAGTTAACTTACTCAAGGTTAAAACCCATAGATTTTGCAGTCGTTGTTTATGAGGTTGTAGTCCATTTCATTCATTAGCATGACGTTTGACAACTGCACGCATCTAGTGTGTCCACAGAATAAACACGCACAGGCACACAATACAAGCACGTCACACGCAAAAGACATGTACACAGTATGTACGTTAACTCGTACTAGAATTCATTTCGTGCTTTCTCTTAACAAGGACCAGGGGTGTACAAATTTGAAATTTTCTAAGGGAGTCATGAAATTTAACAGTACGTATTATGGGCCGTTACTCAGATGAAGGAGGTAGTACGTTACTTTTGAAAAGATCCCACACTACTACCATAACACGGAGTCACATCCCAGAAGACACGAATCTTTGTAGTTACCTCTGTGAAGACAAGCTATTTCACTTACTAAAAGTATAGGTATATAGTTCTATTGGTGGTATAATATTCACATAGTCTTGTGTAGTAATCTCAAGAACTAGGTCTTTGAAAAATTTTGTGCACAGTTAACTGAAGAATAAAAAAACCAACTAGATGCCACTTGATATTTTATTGTACTTGTTATAGGCTCAACATGTTTCAAGCATTACTATGCCCATCATCATAAGCTCGCATCTATGATGTTGATTACCACATTGGTCGTTTCGTTCTTGGCTTGCTGTATGTTGGAGGTTAGGTGCAGTTAGGCTGGAGTAGTGTCCGGGCTGCAGCCTGCAGCCTGCAGCCCGGACACTACTCCAGCCTAACTGCACCTAACCTCCAACATACAGCAAACCAAGAACGACACGATTCATGTGGTAATCAATATCATAGTTGCGAGCTCCTGATGATGGGCATAGTAATGCTTGAAACTTGCTGAGCCTATAACAAGTACAATAAAATATCAAGTGACATCTAGTTGGTTTTTTGATTCTTCATTTATCACATTGATGCACGGTCCAAAAAAATCAGGTGCACAGTTAAATCTGAGGGGAAAATAACAAACGTTCAAAAAGATTTCGCCCGTCTGTGGATTCTTGACGGGCGGTAGGAAGAATGTTGATTCTTTTATATACAGAAACAGCATTTACTCTTTTATTTATAATAACTGTAAAATAAAATACACTCTGTACCTGTAACATGTTATTTTTAAACTGATAAATATTTACTCGCAACGGACTTATGAAGTGTTCTGTTTCCCATCCCTTACCATTCTTACGCCACAATTTGTTTATCGACGAATTGTAAATTAGAAATGTTATTTCTTTCACTAGTACAAACGAACTGAGGGACAGAAACAATATTTATCCTGTTCAGTTTGTAAAATCTCATTTTACATATCAGTCAGAGTACACAGTTTAATTAGACAGGGTGCAGTCATATTTAACTTGAAATAAATGTACCGTTATACCTGCGTCGTTAGTTTTGTGCAGCCCTGATATAGATCCACAACATACCCTTTTACACTGTATTCAAGAATGACCGTAATATGTATTTTGTACATATTTCACCACCTTGATAAGTCGGATGCAATCATCTACGGGTGTATTGTGTCCCTGTTTGTATACCTACAGTACGTGCATACTGATAAGAAACAAGAGTTGATATTTGTTTCATTTCCTAACAACAGTTTATTTATTCTCTCCTTCAGCCGCTTCATCATAAAACAGCTATGCATTTTCTTTGCGAACCATTTTTCATTTCTCTCTTTCTGCCCCCTCTACCTGACGTAATAATAATTAATATTCTTCTGCCAGGATATTAAGTTTTTAATTGTGCGTCAATAAGATGAAATATCAATACAAGTGTTTTAATTTTTATTAAAAGATAACTGAGTTATGTTTACATTTGTAGAAAGCTAAATAAGGCTGTCTGTTTGAATTGTGTATAAAAAGCTAAATACTACCGCCCGAGTTGTGTATACAGAGCTAAACATGTTGGTCTGTTTGAACTGTGTATAGAGAGCTAAAGACGACTGTTTCAATTGAGTCTCTAAAGCTAAATACTTCAACCTGAATTGTTTGTACACAGCTAAACACAATGATCTGTTTGAATTGTGTATAGAAAGCTAAATAGACTGTCTGAATTGTGTATGCACAGCTCAATACGATGTTCTGTTTGAATTGAGTACATAAAGCTAAATAGACTGGCTGAAATGTTTATTCAGACCTAAATACGATGGTCTATTTGAGTTGTGTATAGAGAGTTAAATAAATGGTCTAAATTGTGTATTCAAATCTAAATACGACAGTCTCTTTGAATTGTGTATAGGAAGCTAAGCAGGGCGGCCTGTTTGAATTATGTCTATAAAACTGAATACTACTATCTGAATTGTGCACAAGGAGCTAAATGCGACGGTCTGTTTGAATTGCGTATAGAAAGCTAAACACGACTATCTGCATTGCGTATACAGAGCCAAATGCGATGGTCTGTTTTATCTGTGTATACAGAACTGTATATGAAAGTTTTACGTGTGTATACGGAGCTCTATACCTGTCTATTCATAATCGATAGGATTAGATCAATTAAACATGTTTCCTTTCAAACGTCCTTTTTAAGAATATGTATTGTTTGCATTACGTGAGACCAGCCAGATCAGGTTCATACTGCACACGCTTTACGCCCTTGAACAGAGAACTCTCCTCTGCTATTTATAATCTTCTCTTTTCAAGCGATGGTGTGCATTTTCTGTAGCTAACATAAAGTCGTTAAACAATATATAATTCGTATCGTTGTGTCCTGTATAATTTAGAGCTTTCTTCTGCGTGTTTGTGTTTGTCCTATTCGGCCAGGGTGTTTGCAATAAACTGAAGTGCTTTAGCAGATATGTTCAGGACTTTTTATAAACGAATTATGAGGTTGGTTTTTACGTTTCTAGGGTGTATAATGTTTCAGCTACTTTGTGGTTACGAGATGTTGTAGGTAGTGCAGTGTAATGGTTCATGTCAAATGTTTTGTTCTTTCACTTTCCTACTTTCTGATATGTGTGAAGGGCTCAGTTTGTTTGTTTCCTGTAGTTCCTTGATGTCGTGTTTTCTAGGTATGTTGTTCGAATATTGTCTGAATCATTTCGATATGGTTCCACTTGCCCCTGTTATTACTGCTATCGCTTTTGTTTTTGTATTCCACATATATGTTATTTTTATTGTAAGTTCCTTATATATAAACATTATTATTATTATTATTATTATTATTGTTTCCCTGCCTATTGGGTCCTTTACTTCCTCCTAACAGTTAATTTGTCAGGTTTTATCCACCAAATTGTATTTTTTCTTCTAATATTTCGTTTTGTTAACTCCCTTGATTTTTTTGTCTTATATTCTTATGCTTATTTTCTTTGTATCCTATGTTTATATTCTAGTCCCTTCATGAATGATACTATCTAAATATTTAGCAAAACGTTTAATTTCACAATTTTTTTAACTGGCATTATTTTATTTATGCTGCTATTCGTAGGTGTGATTTTTTATTATCTGTTTTATTCGTGATTTATTTTGTTCGTTGTATTTTGTATTTTTTTTGTTCCTGTTCTGCCTCCGTAATTGACCTTGTAGCTGTCGTGTCAACACATAAATAATAAAGAAGTGAATTGAATTATTATTAATGTTGTTTCTTTTTCCTCGTTTCTTACAGGTGAGTAAAAATCCGATGATCACTCTGCGGCCGAATTATTCATTCAGCACAAGAATAGCGTAAGTTAAAGGCGACGTTGTGAAATAAACACCGATATAACATCAGTAAGTTTTATGGTTTTGAATGTATCTAAAGAATATAATTCGAGTGGCTTAACGACGGTGGAGGTTCAAATCGTGTTCTTTTGGATGTTGGCATTTGGTCTTGCAGTTGAGTTTCAACGTTCTGGAGACACCCACAATCTCAGTATTCCATGCCGAAGAAATTTGCGGGCTCTGTAAACTCTAGTTTCGTTCGTAATGACTTTCCTTTGTGAAGTAGGGTTTTAAACATTGCTGGCCATTGAAACCAAGTACTGGCACTGGTTGAGTGTAACAAATGATGCGATGTCGCCGTATCAAATGCGTCCGTCAGGTCTCATGTTCTGCTTGCTTCTCGTCAAGAAGCGCACCAATTCTGTAGGCCTTTTGCGGCGCTAAATTTTATTTGCTCCCAAATGAGCCACATTAAACACCTTTATTTGAACATTAATATGCTGTGTAATAATACAATAACATAAATAGCCAACTAGATACAACAATAATAATTTCATTAAAAATTTCAATCAGCTCAACATATTTCGGGCGATAATTTCGCCCATCCTCAGGAGCACTAGACTGTGTTTACAGCTTGTTGGATGAAGCATCATCTGTGCATTATACCACAAGCTGTAAACACAGTCTAGTGCTCCTGAGGATGGGCGAAATTATTGCCCGAATATGTTGAGCTGATTGAAATTTTTAATGAAATGATTATTGTTGCATCTACGAGTAATTGGCTATTTATACTATTGTTTGAATGGTGCACGGTCACACAAACCTCAAGTGCTGTGTAATCTTACGTTTTTATAGCTAATTTTTACTGCAGCCTTATGAAAGTATAATATTTAATGTTTTGGGGTTCCACGAATAACACTTGGCGTTAGAGAGACGGCGACGTTCATGGTTCCCGAAGGCTTGCCCTGAAGTACGGTAGTCTAATTTCGTCACAAAGTAGGCCTACACATTTCTGTTTAACTTAACTTGTCGAGTCAATACTGTAGGTAAATTTGGTCTTCAACTCCACTTCAGCATATTATCTAAAACCAAATACTGTCATTTCATTTTCATATTTTCTTTATCGTTTGTCATTTTAACTGCTGCACGTGTTTTGTGGTGGAAGTAGACCAAAGTGAATTTCGGTTCTTGCATGTCAGTATATAAATAGCTTTTAACCTTTTGGCGCCCGAATTATTTTTTTAATTTTAGCACATCCTGTACATAAAATGTTAATAATACAGGAACCAAATACGTTAGAATTATGAAACAAACTGCATTTTGAAGAGAAAAAATGGAGAGTGTATACCATGTTTAAAATATTCAGTACCTATATTTGTTGACTAAATATACAAAATGCAACTTTAGAGGTTAGCGGTGCGGTACGACCACTATAGTTGACGTTAGGCGTCTAAAGGTTAATGCTTCCATGGTAATGTTTCTTTCTGAAAGCGGCAAATGTGTTCTTTTTATTCTTCAATTCGGCAGCAGCCATCTTTTAATTCCATGGTATCGTTACGAATGTTTAATGTTGTTTTAACTATAGCAAAACGTTGTCAACAGAAGCGCTGTTTTTTATTGAAACATTTTAGTGACTAATTGGCTACTTCAGAATTTTATTTTTGAGTTTTACCTTACGGATTATTTCTGTCTACGTATTGCTTTGCCGTTTCCATACCTGATGCGAAAGGCAAGAGATTCATACTTTAGAAGGGGGGCTAAATTTAGAAGGTTATACACACATACACATTCCGGTTTTCTCGACCTGCAACAGGTAAAATTGCGTACTTCTAACATATTTTCTTCGTATGGGTCTTCTATCGAATTTTAACCACAGATTTACCAGACACCAGGAAAGACCAATTTCGATAAAGGGGTGCGTGCAGTAATGGTTGCGTGGAACATAGTGGGTGTGCGGCAGGTTTGTGTGCGAGTCTTAGCTTCGTCAGGCAGTTCAAAGAATGTCCACCGACGTTCCTTTTAGTTACTTCGTAGTTACAACCTAATTTGTAATCTGTTTGTACTCTTTTACTTGAGGTACACTGTGAAGAAAGAAATTTGTGGCCTCAGGTAACTTGATATCATGTGATTCTGTGTGGTTTAGAACGGGATTTACCTGGAAAATTCCACTTTACTTCCGGTATATATTTTAAAAATATCTGCCCGTAAGTTCAGGGTCTGAAAATAAGTTGGTTAAAGAGCTTCAGCAAGTCAGTGTAAAGCACCCCTCTCTCGTTTTTGTCAAAATTAGTCCGACGATTGTCGAATTATGACAGGAAACGCTAAAATTCCTAAGGTTCGTGTAAGAAGCGTACTGGGCACAGAACGTATTTATTTATTTTTCAGTTTTTTTTGTTCTATGACTTTTTCATTCCTATTATATTTAGCGGTTTACGCACGAGATGCCCACAGAACCACAATTTGGTTTGCGTGTGAAATGTTCGCTTTTATTTTTCGACTGTAATCGAGAATGGGTCTGTATGACAAACTTCAGTGGAAGTCGTTCCATATCGAATTGTAAAAAATCTGCTCAGCCGCTGATAATTCCCTGCCTAGTATCAGACAGACGGACAAACAGAATCTCAACATAAGGCTTTTATTTATACTTTATACGGCATGCCTAAAATTAATGTGAAACTCAGGGGGTTTCTTATGTATATTTAGAGATTATTCATAAAGGCTTATCTCTAAATAGTTTATCAGCAAATTATAACATAAACTTATATATGTGCTTTGTGTACGTACGTAGTAGTGTAAGTCCCTAAACCCATACTCATATTCGTTTTGTTCATCCTATACCACGAAAAGTCACAAGACATAAATTGCCTCTCACATATGTAAATAAAAACCGGAACAATAATTAAATTATAAGCCAGTTTATCGAATTTTGCATAATTAATTAAAATGAAGTCATCATATAATAACTTATGGAAATATTAAGCATTCGTGGTAAATGTGATTTACAAGCAAGGAACTGTATATCAGTCGTACGTTTTGGTGATATTGGCTGTATTTAATATAAAGTAGTGTTACATTATTGCATATAATACATTGTGGGATATACTTAAAACTTTTCTAACACTTTATTATTAATTGCAATGAATTGTTGTCTAGTAAACTTAGTTAAAATTTCGAAACTTTTTTCCTGAGGTCTGAACCACAAGTCGTAAATGCTTTGAAATTATATAAATGACAGGTTATTACTTATAATGAAGAAGTCTGTGCCATGTAATTTGGTAGCTGGAGACGTATGAGCATTTCGTAACGAAATGTGAACACACTGAGAAACTAGACTAGAAACCTTTCTGTAGTATGTTTGTCTCATTAATTAACCAACTAGATGCACAACATTTTTGTTTTACGATAAGTTTATTTCATGCATCTACATGTTTCGAGCACATGTGCTCGAAACATGTAGATGCATGCAATAAACTTATCGTAAAACAAAAATTTTGTGCTTCATGTTGGTTAATTACTGAGATAAATATACTAAGATGCACGGTCAGCAAAACGTCAAAAAAAACTTTCTGTAGTATGTTTTCTTACTCTACAAAAGACAATGTATTTTGATTATTTAAGCCCTTCAGTACATTTATGTCACGTCACTGACGACAAACACGTAAACGGAAATACCCAAAACATCAGATTAATGTATATGTTATTTACGTAAACTCATAATTAATGAAACTTATTTTTATAAATTTCAACCCGCTACGAAATAAATTATTTAAAAAAAAATAGGTATTGCCGTCAACCAAACAAATATTATTAATTTTGTTAAAATATATATTGGCTTTGCATCTTAATATTTTCTATTTTAAATTCTTGTACGTGTTCATGATACGAGCTGGACGAACTCTAATAATTTTTGTAAAATTCAACCCGTTGTGACATATAGTATTAAAATTGACGTACGTGCTGCCGACAAACACAACAAATTGTATTAGTAATATATACGCAATTAATTAGGAATCCTAAAATGACGCAGGTAATGCCTGAAGCTGGCCAGTACGACTGAAACATGTAGAAAGTTTTGAACTATACATACAGGTTGCATATAAATTACCGGAAGATTTCGTTACGCCATAACTGCAGACCTGACAGTGTGTGATTTCTTCCTGTTGGGGTTTCGCCAAGGACAATGTTTACGTCCCACCACTTCCAAAGACACTACCAGAATTGCGAGAACGCATCAACACCGCAATCGGGAACGTCACACAAGACATGTTTGAGAGAGTTTGACGGGAATGGGAGTATCGCCTGGACATCTGCCGTGTCACACGTTGGGCGCACCTCGAAGGCATTTAAGGTCACTATGAAACTGCAAACATTCCTCTTTAAAATGGTAGTAACATAATGTATTTCTGTTCGGTATTTGTGAGAATATGGTTTTGCAAATTCCTCCGATAATTTATACGCACTCTTATGTATATATATATATATATATACACTCGTAAATATATGCATTTTATTTTGAGTTTGGACACCAAAAACAGTTGTGACTATCAATTTAACTATTATTGTTTAACCTATACTTTTACTAAAACATAGAAAATACTGTTTGTAAAACTGAGATCTCAATTGCAGCATTTTATGTATTTCTTTTATGTATCCTACAAAATGTGTTTAGCTACGTGATGACCTATTAATAGGGTGGAGACACGTTGCTCCATTACACACTTACATATGTAGATGTGTCTACTGTTGTTACGTAATTACGAGGCTTACTCAGAAAGTAAGTACCGTTTCGCTGTAAAAAAATCGAATAAGGCTTTGTATAAAATTTTATTGTTATCAGATTCTACATTTTTCAAATTATTTTTCCACATATTCACCACCACTATTGAGGAATTTATCGTAGCGGGGCACAAGTTGTTGTACACTCTCCTCATAGAATGTGGCCGCCTGCGATGTTAGCCACTTCTGCACTGCGTCTACATATTAACTTGAAACACAGCGGGATTTATGCCAACCCTTGAAATTTATTGTGGTTGACGGCAACACTTACGCCAAATTATTTGATCTTTTGTTGTGTTTATAGCATGAAGTTCGCCTTGTTTAAAGCAAGACTTGAATTCTCTTGATTGTTGCTCATTAATTTTACTGTGTGTTTTAGAATTTAACAACAGCGTGGAACTTTTATGGTAAAAAGTGACTTCTTCAAAATAATTTTTCCTCACCATTCAACTAATGCTGAAAATCTTACTGTGACGGTTATTTGCCTATGGCCCCATCACATCGCGTCTCAGCCACAGAGCACACAGAGGAGGGTGACAATAGTTACAAAATGAAGACAGTAGCAAGTGTGTGTGAATCGGTGCCTGACCTTTCCTTATCTTCGTCGTTTTGTTGGCTGTAAAGTGCTTTTGAAGCTAGAAGTGGGTGGGGACTGCTAAGGGTGTTTCTTGCCAGAATACGTTCCCACCTCTCTAACATCACCACCCTTTTCCCAAACGAACTTTTGCAATTGTTCAGGATCCCGAGCAGAACCTTCTGGAGGGGATGACAAAGAAAGAAACATGCAGACCCCTTCCTTACCACCAAGAATATTTTCGTGCGTGCCGGGAAGTTTATAAACCCTCAAAACCCACAACAGAGAGAGAGGGTTCGTGGAGATGAATGTGATTTAAAGTGTTGTTGCAGGTAGGGTGAGCGCTTTGTGGCCGCTGAACACGCGGCTCGACAGACCAAAATCTTTGTTGACAGCTAGGTGGTCTCCCTCATTTTCTGACCCTATTTCCCCCCGCAAAACACAACGAAACATTGCACAATTTGCACATTCTCCCCTAGTCATGAGACCTTATACTCATCCTAATGTTTCCTGTATTTACCGAAATCTTATACTAATTTCTTGGTTTTGGAAGTTGCTTTAAATTTCTGTAAGACATCCAGGGCAGACCTTCAGCTTTCATGTAATGTGAGCTGTGTCATACATGTAAATTCTCCGATAAAGTTGCCTGTACGGTACTGTGATTTGGTTGTGAGTTTGACTTCTGTGGAACTGTGGCTCTACTTAGAGATTAGATTTATTACAGGATAAGAGATTTGGACAATATATCTCAAATAGCGTGTCACAGCAATAGTGTCATATAAGCAAAACATAAGAAATTTGTTGTAAAGTGTATAGCTTAGGTGAAGCTATAACTAACATGTAATGTTAGTAGCATAAGATCTACTTAAGAATTCTGAGTTACGCAGTAAAATATCAGAAAATTAAAAACGTTAATCGAGACCCATTTTCCGTTGAACATTTCAATATCGCTGTCGATGGCATTTCCCGCCGAAGCACTTCTAGCAGTGGGACAGTTTCCAGTTTGAAGTCAACATTTAACAAAATAAGTTATTAATAACAATATTAATATTAACATTAATAATACCCTTAGCGCTGGTGTTGCTGCTGCTGCAAAAATATGCAACTTTTGGGCTGTTCTCCCCATATAAAATTTGTTTACACCAAATTTTCTTCGGTGTTCTAACGTCATTGAATCCTCTGTGTATGCCAAAGACTCTCAAAATATGACAAGGGTAAAATAACGAACCCTCTCAGGTAACCCGTTCTGCACAGCAAACAGACGGTAATTTTTCGCGGTCGATATAAACTTTTTTTCGACCGTCATTAGGACGCAGTGTTGCAAATTTTATCTCCTAGTGTTTGATATTAAGACAAATTCTAATCGTCGAAGTGTCTGGGAGATTAACTATTCAAGCCACATTCTCTGTCAAAGTTTAGGGAACTTAAATTAATAACTATTGCACGAAATTGACATTCATATGACCGTGCATCGTGATATATTATAATAAAACCCAACGAGATGCATTAATTCTCAAGTTTATTTCGATAAAGAACTCTATATGTTTCGGACATTTCTACTGTCCATCATCAGGAGTCTCAACACTGTATATACAACATTAGGTATATGTCATGCTAGTTATGTTGGTTGTCTGCTATTGGGGTCAGAATGGCCAATTTTCTTACCTGTCTGCTAGCGAGGTCAGAATGGAACTTCATCCTGACCTCGCTAACAGACAGTCAACGTAACTAGTATGACAAATACCTGTTGCTGTGTATAAAGTGTTGAGACTCCTGATGATGGACAGTAAATCTGTCCGAAACAATAGAGTTCTTTATCAAAATAAACTTGAGAAGTAGTGCATCTCGTTGGCTTTTATTATTAGGATACTATTAATATCAATAGTTATCAATATTAATATCAATATTTTTCAATATCAATATTAACATTTATCAATATTATCAAT
>Ga0123354_10000430_pt1 | contig 41017 bp, 19 predicted proteins | sample TergutLab28metaG_2_FD_97872 | JGI IMG/M metagenome (GOLD analysis project Ga0123354, IMG submission 97872) | Labiotermes labralis P4 segment gut microbial communities from Petit-Saut dam, French Guiana - Lab288 P4 | ecosystem: Host-associated > Arthropoda: Insects > Digestive system > Gut ... | reverse complement strand
TGTACAACGAAATTAATGTGACTTTTTATAATGTGACTTTAGCAAGGACGATACGGCTCCCTGATGATGGTCCTAGGACCGAAACATGTCGGAGCGTTTTTAATGTTTTAATGTGTAAATTTTTTATATGTGCAGTAGTTGGTATAATTGAGTAATTCAACAACATGCACGGTGTAACAACGAAAATTTAAAAAAAAAATTGTTGTAACATGTTAAGTTCTTTTCATATTTAGAGTTTTTCACACCCCGATTAACCCCAAAGCTGTAGGACTACACCGTGTAGAAAATATGCGTTTCTTCTATAAGGCAAGTATATGTGTTGAAACTTAAAATGACGGTAGATTGAGTTAAAATTTTGTCTTAAGGAAGTGATCGGATCTTAATAAAAGGGATTTTCCCAGAAGGATTAAGAAAACTACGGAAACATATAAGGGTAATTCGTATCTGGGCTCAGAATCTATACCCGGACCTCCTTAATGTGAATCAGTGATGCTATTCCACGACTTTCAGTTTTTCAAAGGTAAGAAGAAAAAAACTTGTATTGTTCTTGGTTTTTTTTTTATTTTCAGACTCATCTTATGCCCCCATGTACAGATACTACTACCGTAAAAAAGCGTCCAAAGAACTTTTACGTCAATGGCCGCAGCTGTGCCCGGAGGAAACTTCTTCCGTCGCTTGAAGCCATGAAGCCGTCACCCAAGAGCACACAAGTCAGCGATGTACTGCCACAACTTGTGACTTTTCTACTTGTGTAGGCAGTTCTAGCAGGAAAATAGTCGGATGACATTTAATTTTAAGCATAGGTGTATAGTGAAATCTCAACTTGTGCTTTTATATGGATCGAGAGAATTTATACAGACGATCGAAGATTATTATCTTGCACACTTGGGTAGAAATATGTATACAAACAGTATGAGAATTTTCTGCTATCTATTCTTCTTGTTTTTCTTCCAGCTGTACGGTACTTCTTTCAAGCTCTCTATTTATATTCATTCTGTTTCTACTATGCTTCCTTTACCATCTTCCTTTCTTTTCCAATTCCTTCTTATTCTTTACTTTTTTATATAGCAAAACTAGAAAAAGGGAAGGTCAAAGGATAAACAACGGACTTGAATCATTGACCAGTACACGAATATGCAAGTAGCTTGCAATGGTAATAAGTGTATATAAAATTGTACATTGGAGAACACGGTGCAAGAAGTCACTTCGTAGGTAAGGGATTTCTAGAGTCGTATCTGACGTCTACGACTCCAGTTTATTCATATACATGATTAAAGAACATAAAAATCATTAGCATTTAATAACATTTATCCAGCATTTACCCATTGGTTATAAGTAATTTAACATCAAAGTACACATCTGGCCAAAAAATCATGAATATATAACAGTCACTCAGCGACCGACTGACCAATACAATTTTGCAGTTGCATCATTGTGATAACTGTGAACTTGTGGGATCCCAGAGAGTAAAATCGGAACCATGAATTTATTTATATAACGTTTTACTATCTTTTAAATACTGTATGTCAGTCCAGTGACAGTCAATTGTGACTGAAACATTCAACAAATTTTTCAATCAACACAGCTGTGTTGGATGGACTGTTTTAAATATTTATTATCGAATGTTCCAAAGCACAACACTGTGAATTCTATCAAATTATTATCCAATTTGATGTTAAAGAAACAGTGGACATAATGTAACCTCCTGATGATAGACTAAATATAAAAAATGGTAAGTATAGACATGCCGATTTAAATGGACGCGCTGTCTAAGGCGCGGATATGCAGCCCCTGGCCTGTTCGGATTGTGTTTTCGGACTCAGCCTGGGGCAAGGATGCCTGTCTCTAGTGATTATAGTGTGTTGCCAAGACAGAGGTCTCTGCGTCGGGCTGATCACTTGTCTAGAGTAGGCCTGCCGAGTTAGTGTGCCTAATTGAGTGTGATCGTGAAGGCTCGACAATGAGAAGACCATGGTCCATCTAAATCCAAAACAAAGCAATCCTCTTCTTGAAGATTGCAAGGCATATCACATTCAATATGTAAGATCAGTAACATAGACCTAGAACCGTGTTACAAACACCAGGGACTATATGAAACAACATAACGTGCTGGACCAGACATCAGCTGACAAACACAAATAGTGAATGGTGTGTAAATTAACGCTAGATGTAATTAATGCAAAACAATTCCCCCTACACTCAATTATGTAACAATTATTCTTCCGGTCACGTTCCTCTAATTTACACTTCATGAAAAAGGAAAAAATGCGTTAATTTATTGACAAATGTTCATCATTACTGATGCAAACGTGCGTTAGCCCGGAGAATGGACACATAATGACAGCAAGCGTACTTTTTTGCCACAGGTTGTAATTTCACATTTCGATTGCGATGTATTGACTGGCAAAGTCTGTTTTAATTACTGTTTTCTGATTGATTTCGTTCGATTTACTTTAAGCATATGACTTCTACTTGCAAAAAATGACTTTTAATCTGAGCTGGCCCATATCGGAAATCCTAAATTTGGAATTGTGATGACACAGTGTACGATGAAAGGTTAATTGCAGTGTCCGCGCCGTCTTTACACCTGCGCGAAGAGGAACAAAGTTTAGAGAGTCAAGGAATAGGCGAAACAGGTGTCAAAATCCACGAACGAAATGGATGGTTGAGGTCATTTTTCTTTAGCATCAGAAGAATATTTCTGGGTAGGAAAGTAATTTCTACTAAAGTATCAACCAACTACCTTAGAAATCCCCACAGCAAAGCTGAATATGAGTAACGACAAACGTAAAATATGACTTCAGTAGTATCCTACCGAAGACTTAAGTGTGACACTAAATGATGACCACGCACTCTCAAAGCAGTTACAGAGACTGCACTTGTCTTAGTATGGCAGCAGGTTTCTTGGACCCTGAAGATGGGACCGATATGTTGTCCCGAAACTTCGGTAAGAAATTACCACTACTCGTGCCTTAACAACCCAGAAGAGCGCAATTCTCAACCGCTTCGTGGCGGCAGCATGACACCACGCAGGTACCAACCAGTTTGCCTGACTCAGTAAATTTTCTTAGAATGACGCTGGTTCATACGGTAAAATTTCTGTCCTGCATTTGGTATGTCCAATTCGAATTTCGAACTGGTACACCGAGTCTTCTGTAATTTTACTGCTTCCTCCAGGCAAATACATTTGCAGCACTTTAAATTGGACCACAATCACTTAATTCCATCTTATTTCCAAATCCTTATTCACAGTCAGTTGATCACTGGACGTTATGGTCTGAGTTGCAACTAAATAAGACATATGATAAAGAGAAAATACGTACGCCTACAGATAATGAGGAGAAGGACGAGAGGAAAAGAATAACGAATTATAAATATTGCTCTTGTCACTGTTGGATTTTACGACAAAAAAGTAAACAATATAACACGCGTACCAAAACGGTATAAAATGCATATTGATCGAATGATATTTCCGACAGGTGGTGGATGTCTGGCATATCCAGAAAGTCTGTATTCCCCTCCTCCACATGCGCGTTCAACTACCGGTGTTGTAAAAACGTGCATTGTTCGCTACCTTTAGAACAGCTCAGGTTAGACCTGAGAGTTCAGAGTGAATGGTGGTCTAATCAATTGGGACTTCATACGTTGGTCAGCCTCATCCTATTCAAACCTCGAGATACATTATACTGCTAATGGCGCGTCCACAGTTGCCCCTCTAATGCTGTGCTATCCCCTCTTAACATCAGCCTCCTCGTGGGTCGTGAATATGGTAGTTTCGGCTATTATCGGCTTGACCCCATTTACAAATGTACACGTCACACAAATGAAAGTGCAGACCTGCGAATTTCGATACTATTTTGTTCCTGTCAGCAAAATGTTAGGCTCTGAGGAAGGAAAATATCGTTATTGGAAGATAAAGCAGATTCCTGCTGAGAAACCATCCGAAGATAACTGAAAGTGTTTAGGTCTACCTACATGTCCCAAAATGGAATATTCTATCCTAGTGATAATGGTGACAGTGGTGATAATACTATACTACGTACTACCACTATTACCAGTACCACCACCACCACCACCACCACTACTACCACTACTACTACTACTACTACCACCACCACTACTACTACCACCACTACTACTACCACTAGTACTACTACCACTACTACTACTACTACTACCACCACAACAACCACCACTACCACTACTACTACTACTACTACTACTACTACCACCACTACTACCACTACCACTACTACTACCACTACCACCACCACTACTACCACTACTACTACTACTACTACTACTACTACCACCACCACTACTACTACCACTAGTACTACTACCACTACTACTACTACTACTACCACCACTACTACTACCACTAGTACTACTACCAATACTACTACTACTACCACCACAACCACTACCACTACTACTACCACTACTACTACTACTACTACTACCACCACTACTACCACTACCACTACCACTACTACTACTACTACTACTACCACCACCACCACCATAACCACCAACACTACTACTACCACTACTACTACTACTACTCCTACTACTACCACTACTAATGATAATTACATTAATTTGAACTTCGTTAGAGTACTATACGGGCTGATCGGGACCTATCCAGCAATGGCAACAGAAGAGAAGTAAAGGTAAAGCTATCGCTAGAGTTGGCTAGGAATATAGGAAGTTGAGGCTCCCAGAATTTCTAGACATTCGGCACATAAAGTTGGCAAGGATGTTATCCCCACGCACCGGCCGCCTTTACTCCCTGGAGACATCTGGAACTCTTATGTGTCAAAGGATGAGTCGGCCCCAGGGCCACAGTGCGGCCGGAAGGTTTAAGTCAACGAAAAATACCAATGACCCCATCGGAAAACGAACCCGCAACTTTAGAGCTTGTAGCGCAACCAACTGCACCGTCGTGTAACCCAGTGTCACAGTATGCTTATAAAGCTTAATATTTTGACTTGTAACAAGCCTAATGTAGGGTCAGAGTGATGAATTTTCCGATTTGAAGAATTTTCGTCCCTATAAGCGCTATCGGCAGAAGTGGCGGTGACATTTGGAGCAATGGTAGAATAATGATAAACTGGGAGAACCGAAGAAACGCCGGAATAAATCATGCTCGAGTGCCACTCGGTTCGCGATGAATCACAAATGACGTTATTGCGGACTGAACACGTGGATCCGCAACGTGGATATGCACGCCACCATACGTCTACATATACAGAATATTTACCACGAATGGAACTAATTTTAAAATCTGTTATAAAATTATACACACAAACTTTCGAATCGCCTGTAGTATTAATTTAGGCATTCTCCTAAGCCAGTATTTTCCGGTGCTGGGAACTATGCAACATATTATTTAATTTTACGCATGGTAATGCTGCTAATTGGCTCACATTTAGCTTTTGCTCCTCCCCGCTGTTAAGCATGTGTCGTGGCTCTGAATGTGGGCTGCTGTTCTCATAGCACGGGACATTTCATACAGCCAGGATGTGGGTGCCAGTTGTACCCTCTTCCTGTAGCACTGAAACGCGTCTCCGATAAAGGAGACTTAATATTTCCACATCCTAAACATGATACACGTTTATTCTGTTACACAGAGTGGTAACTACAAGCTGACATATAATTTTTCTTGTATGGAACACAACTACATCCAACAGCTCACGCAAGATTCAGTGTCTTTATGTGACTTCACTTTGTTTGCGGCACGGATCACCATGGAAGGTAAATACACACTTCCCATAAAATACCATATATCGCAATACGACCAAATACGCCAAAAGTTTTGTTTTGAAAACTAATTTTAACCTTTTAAAAACGAAATGTGATCTGCTTAATATAAGGAATGAGTCCATACCGCGGTGTAAACACTTTCCACCACGGTTATAAAAACCAATCAGTTAATGGTGTATAACATACAGGTCGCTGTCTGTTCTGAGATCCGTACCTTCATTTATATACACCAACACATGCTCATGATAAAATAAGTTTATCATGAACCCTCTTGCACATTTCAACGATAAATCGCATTCCGCAGGAAGACGTTAATGCAAAGGTACAGAGGCCTGTAATGCAGTACCCAACACCTTCCTACACAGGTCACATCAATACACGGCACAGGGACGGGATATTTCTGAAGAAAAACGTCGATAATAGATATCTGTATACATGTTACTACACACATTGTAAACAATGGCTTATAAATGAATTTTAACCATAAATGTGTCAACATCATACAAACCATAATATCCATATTATTATGCTTATAGCTGCTTTTATATGTCCTTAAAATTGTACGTGTAAAATTCATGTATTTATAATATATATTCTTTTGTACTGACGTCTCCTCGAGAATGGCGATTTATCATTGAAGCAAGATAAAAGCTATGTTTGTGGAACAATTGTAACTTTAATGTGTGTATATAGTAGTGTACATAAATACTTAGTTCATTACCGGGTTTTAAATAGTCCACTCCACTACTTGCCCCTTTCTTGAAATAGACTAATCCAGACGTCATTTTATCCTATTTACGATTCAGTTGATTTAAAAATAATTAGGCCTACATACGCGAAATAATTGAGATGCGAATTTATAGGGCCATATCACGAAATAAGGACAGGTTTACCCTCTAAGTAAATAAACCTTGATAATTTTCTTTATTGTGTACTGTAACACAACACGATTTCATGACACTTCCGTAGCTGAATACGTGGGCGTTCTTTTTGCCTACAGGGACAAGAATCATCTCCCTTATTTTGAAAGAGTACGAAGTCCGAATGCCGGCCGTCGTCGAGTTTATCTGTCAAGAAAAATATCACGGATGTTGCTCTTGCATCACAAAGGCAAGCCACACAGTTTTGCGCAACTCTGAGGCCAAGACACAATATTTGACACTTTTCCGCAAGCAACCTACAGATCTGACTGCACACCATCAATTTTTAACCTGTTGGGACCCTGAATGACAGCGTGCAGGAGGTGCTGATGCAGATGATGCACTGCGCAGAGTACTGTGCATAGGTAGGAGGTAGAGGAAGGAGAGAAATGTTCTCAGGGGTGTAAGGCGGAAGAACGCTGTCGACATACATGAAGAATATATTTTGAAAAATGTAATCTTTCAACGAAACTGTAGTTAAGTTTTGAGAAATTTTCACAAGTATAACTTGAACACAACATTAAAAATGTGGCATTTCTTTCTGACAAATTCCCGTATATGTCAAAGGAATAACTTTAGATAATGAAGGTAAGAAAGAAGTCGTAGTTTCGTTGATGGACGGGCGATGTTAATTACTTTCATAAGGATTATAGAGCAGCAAATCACAGGAGAAGTTTGGAAGAACTGAGTAAAACAGGATAATTGATAAAACTCTTGCTGTTGCAACTGCAGATGTAGCCGCAATCGCATATCGCCTAGTGTGACTTTTGACGACTTCTTTCTCTAAACGTCTTTCAACGTAGCAACTCGCGTTACATCGTATAACAAACCTTCACGATGGCTAAACTTGTAGCGCAAACGGTGGAGTAGGCGCGCTAGATTCTAAACTGTCTATTCCCATCTCCTTAAAGCGCCACTTCTTTCCACAAGGCCATTGTCTTCCCTTTTTGTCCTTTATCGTTGTCCTTATTCTTCTCCCCTCTATCTCCAAAGAAACAAGTGTTACAATGACGTCACAAACAATTCCCACCTAACTGTGTTCCTCTAAACTTCAGCTCTGAAAACAAAACTCTTTAAGATGCCCCAGCTGAGCTGAGTACTTCATGCATTATTTAAGTGTTCTTGAAGCACTCCCACACAAGTATTCCCACATAACTGTTTTGACTTCAATTAACTTTGCTTCAATAAAAGTCCTAACAAGATCCAACACGCATGTGTGTACTTCCTTATACAGTCATTCTCCTGTAATGGGGCGTAACTTAAAAGTAATCCTTAATGAAATGCGTTAATATTAAAGGGAGAATTTTCTGAGATGCAAGGAAACAATCGTAGCCTGAAGATTATTAGGCTGCAAGGACCCTTCAAACATTACTGGGACAAACTTGTAGGAAACTTAGGAGGAGACTGTTGCATAGTTAAAGTAATGGAACTTGGTTCCCTTCACACATCTAGTAATCCACATGAGAAGGCTTCAGAACTTTCAAAACTTATCGAGGTTTCCTTCCTTTTAAACATGAGCTCATTGACGACACGCAGGCAAGGATAAAATAGGTTTTCTCTTTTGCAAGAACTGAATTTGTTTCTATTATTTAGATAAACTTTGGCTTCAAATAATTAACCATCTAAAGTCTCATGGTTACAGCACCTACCAACTCATTTAATATCAAGGGATTCTACACTTTACCCACACAGTGTAAGTTCTTATAATAAAAAAAACCAGATGCACTAATTTCTCAAATTTGTTTTTTGGAATAAAACTCTACGTGTTTCGGACAGTTCCTCTGTCCATCATCAGGAGTTTTTCACTGTACACAAAGCAATGGTATATGTTACACAGGTTTGCTGACAGCTTGCCAGCAACCTGTATAACATATACCATTGCTGTGTGCACAGTGAAAACGTCTGATGATGGACAGAGGATCTGTCCGAAACACGTAGAGTTTTATTCCAAAAATAAATTTGAGAAATTAGTGCATCTAATGGGTTTTATTATAAGAATTTATCACGATGCACGGTCACCTGAACGCCACACAGTGTATTGAAGCCTCTTCATTCTGTTATCAATGTAACTACATGTAACGATTATCTTCGCAGCACTACTAAAAGACTTGGCTTTCTAATGGAGACGAAAATCGTCCTCTGAAGCGGGAACTGTAGTTCTACGTATCATTCTGGCGAAGGCCTCTCCTCAAAATGTCTATAGATTCGTCCTTGTGAATGTCCATACTTGGGTTAAATTCTCGTGCGAGCCATCCCAAAATGGAGGAATATAAACTGGAGGGTCCTTACAGTAATCCGTCTTATGTAGACAGAAAAGACGAGATACAATGAAGTATTTACTGATTTGGACGCATCTTTGTTAAAACTTTAAGTTCAGGTGGTAACTTTTTGTACTATCAGACTTAACATTCAAGAATGCAACACTCTGCCAGCACAATGAATTTGTGTATTTTATATTGTTCTCAGGACTAAGAGCGATTATTTCCCTGTACGGCATTAATTGATAGGTTTTTATAGCCGATGCGGATTTCGTTTTCAGCGCGGCAGATCTAAATATTTATATACACCATTTAGGCTAACTTGTTTTTAAAGGGTTAACAAGGAATTAAGAAGTGGCTGACTCAATAAACTTTTCGGGTCAAGGCCTATAAATGTAGCAGTGGGTTATCCGTAGCTTTTACGCGCCAGTATATTGCTGAAAGTCAGATGATAATTTATATATAGACAGAGATTTCTTTATATGTTCACACAAATCCTGAGCCGAAGCACGTATCAAATGGTCCCTTTATATAACCCAAATCGAATGAAAATGACACAGGTTGTATCTTGTGGGAAAACGTCACGAGGCAGCTTTCCTGTGTGCCAACCATAATTCCTACTTGATGTGAAAACTGGAAACAAACAGCTAAAAAAAAAAAAAAAGTCTTTACTAGGCAATGTTTCCCATCTTGCGCAAACTAACTTTTAGTTTTGGAGAGCACCCTTGTTTTCTGAGCAGCATACGTATATTTTAGAAGCAATATAATTTTGGTCAGCAAATTAGAAATTTATTAAACAAATCTTAAATGTCAAGGGAATTTCCTATGTCTGAACAAAAGACGAACCAAGACATCGGATTTTAAGTCGAAGTGTTGCAGTTAGACACAAAACATTCACCTGATTTAATTAGGCGCTGTGTAATTAATTAGGCTTGTGTAATTAATTACCGACAAACATCAAACGTTGAGGATGAAACGCCGACGTCATCTTGAAGAGTTCTCCTGTGTATTCCCTGAAATTAATTTCGCCTTTGCCAGTTTACAGTTCCACAAACGACTACGTAAATTAAACTATCATCCCACAAAGTCCGAAGGTAGACTGAAAGCAGCTGTTCCCAAACGAAGCTATCGTCAGTGTCATTTATGATGGAATGGCGACCTTGAGGGCAGAATAGCAGATACCGTTCTTGCCGTGCTGTTTCGTAAGAATGAAACGAGCAATTTACATAAAATCACAATCCCATGATTTTACTGTTATTCTTGAAGATCTTCATTTTCATTTCGGCAGCCGGTATTCGCCTATTTCTTCGACTTTAGTACAGGATCTCTTCCCACATCCTCGTGTTACTTACCTCACTAATTTTGAGTAACCATGCATATGGATATTAATAATTGTCCAACGAGATGCAACACAAAGCAGTCTGCTTGGCCACGCTGGAGGGAGGTAGCTGCACAGCACAGCATGACCAGTACCGGAGGCAGTAGTTACAGTTTTGTGTACTCCTGATGATGGGTGTGGTTGACACCCGAAACATGTAGAGTGAACTTGCAGAATAATAAATAGACGGTGTTGCATCTCGTTGGACAATTATTAATACATATCAGCGATGCACGTAACCATAAAATCCATGCATATGGACATAGCAGCCTTGAATAATTTAAGTGGTATCCACTTAAATCTTTCGCTTATATATAATATTTTGTCACCACATTTTCAAGTAACAAGTTACACTCTAATTACATATAGCCTCTTCCTGGACAGTACTTCTGAAGTGTCGGCAGGTCTTCTGCTGGTATTTATAATAAATAAACTGAAATTTAAACTCTATCAGCCAGTGAAACCAGAAATTAGACAAATTACGACCACTTCTATTGAAGTACATACGGTGAAAAACGGGAGTTTCCGCTCTGTAAGTATTATGAACTTTGAGGGTTGTGATGCAGCAAAAAAATGGAAGACTGGAAATATTTATATTTGAAGGAATTGGCCTGTTTTAGCGAGGATGAGACAAAAGTCTGTATTTGGGAATAAAGTGCTGGGAAGAAAGCTTTGACCCAACAAATTCGAAGTAAAAGCAGGACGGACATAAACAAATTCTGAAGAATTTATACTCCTTACCGAATCTTAGCATAGTGATTAAGTACAAGGGAGCTGAGACGGACGAAGCATATATTTAGATATGAAAGAGGTAACAATTAAGACCTAATTTTGATTCGAAAAGAGGAAGAAAAGATAAAATTTGTGAGCCCTAACTGCCACTGAGAAGACAACATTAAAAAAGAAAAACTTACAGTTAGATTAAGAGGGTGTCACAGTGTGGACTGGAACTACATGAGTACTACGCTCTTTTGGGCTATTACATAGCGAGCAGTGGAAATTTCTTACCGACGTTTTGTGACAACCTATCGGTCCCATCTTCAGGGGTAAAGAATCCTTAGTTTCCTGTCCCCTGAAGACGAAATGCACTATACTGAACAGTTGTGTTACAAACACACCTTCTGTCACAATGTGGTGTTCACAATAAATTGTCCTTATATTTCCGTAAAAACATAACATGCTTAAGTGATTTTCTATTGAGGATCGGTCAAGTTTATTCTATCTCCTGTAAAGGTGTGTATCAGTGGGTTACGAAAGCTTGTTTTTTCATGGAGAGATATCTTGACCACATATTCAAGTGTCCTAAAGATCGGAGGAGCAAGTTATTTCAGAACGTACCAGTCTGCGAAATTACTGCGCGATGTCTACTTTAATTAAACTTCATGTTCCTTAAGATCAAAGAATTGCTTGACCAACTGAGCATCTAAAACCTTCCTAGTCTTACCGTTGAGTGCGGAGTCAGTTAACAGTCAATACTGGTTCCCAGTCGTGTGGCTCACCACGCAGTGCTGCTGCTGGCTACGGTGCTTCACGCAAGGGAATTTCAACAAGAGATCTTTAGACTTTAATGTACTGAGGCCAACACCATACACCTTAATTAGCTTGCGGCAACCCTCTTAGTTATGTAATCTTAGCTGCATAAAGTTCTCAAGAGCAGACAAACAGCATCTACCCCCCCCTCCTTCCCCCTCCCCCAACCCTCGCCAACATAGATGCAGTACTGAGAAGGTTAAGCGAGCAGAAGCGAGGTGGCGAGGACAAGCAGTAAGTGCGAAATGCAAAGTACACTTTACTCAAATAAATAACAAATGACTAGGCATGTATATCTCTGCACGAATTGCTGGCAGTGTGCTTGTAACGTGTGACGAACCATACCGAAAGGAAACGTTTAGTTTACAGTAAGCTGTGTTAGCGAAAAATTCTTTGTAACAGGGAATTAAGCCAATCACAGTGGCCGCGCTCTAAGGGCGTCGGTCTGCGACTACCCGCTTGGTGGGATTGCGTGTTAGAATCCCGCCGGGGCATGGATGTCTGTCTCTCTTGACTGTCATGTGTTGTCAGGCAGAGAGTTCTCTGCGTCTGTCCGATCACTCGTCCAGAGAAGTCTTACCGTGTGTGTGTGTGTGTGTGTGTGTGTATGTGTGTGTGTGTGTGTGTGTGTTTGTGAGAGTGTGATCGTGAAGCCTCGATAATGAGGAAGCCCTTGGCCACTAGGGGCTGTTGCGCCATAAAAAAAAGAAAACTTGGGAAATATCTTGTACAGCGGTAATGTTATTTGCATGCATTACTCCATGGATATCCCTCTATTTGCCAGTTGCGTGAATGTGGCGTCACGATTTAATCTCCTCCGTCGACTTTTAAGCAATTTAACTACAGCTGTTGTTATTCCTTCTTACTGCGTAAGCCCTTCGCTTGTGTATACCGCTAAAAATGTGAAGATAAGGTTTCAGGACGGATTACTTACTACAGAAACACAAGGGTAATGTTTGTGAACACATGCACACTATGTCTAACTACTTTATAAACACTAGGTAGCGTTAAAACTTTCCACTACTTTGTCGTCAAAACTTCGACACAAGCACAACATTACACTGGCTCCTATGCCAAGTGTCGACACTGTCTATTACCGCAGTTACCTGCCCTCTGTTGAGGAATCATTCAACTCCATGCTCATGGCTTCTTTGTTCTACATTGAAAAACGATGAATTTGAATTGAATATTCTAATTTATCTTATTTTCTTTTGGCAGGTGTGTGAAGTATATCTTTCCTGCAGAGTTAGAGTGCCCTCTGGCAAAGGTGCAAAATATTAGAGCGGAAAGGTCAACCCATTCCATGCCACGCTGAATATATATAAATATATCCCTCAGCAGCATCACTGTTTACGGCATAGTTTTCTGGCACCGGAGAGGACTAGTGGAAAAAAAACTTAGTCAGAAAGTTTTATGCTGCTTAAAATAAACTATTCCCGGCTTTTCAGTAGTATGCGCATGTTATAATAATGCTTTATTAAGAAAACGTGTACAATTTTTTCAACAGTACTGGAGCCACTTCAAAATTCTAGGCCCCAAAAGGTGACATAAAGCTAGTTCCTTACTGAAGACCCAGAGATATCAGGACGCCACCGCACCTGACACCCGGGACTTTTTACGCGCCTGGCACAGAGGAAATTACACCATGAAACAGGACACGTTTTGAGAAGTTGTTTGTTGCAGAGGTATTCGAGGATATGTTCACCTTTCAGGAAAACCGGAAGTTTGTTTCTGTTCTCACAACAAGCAGCACGATAATTATTTACTTGTATATTTTCTGTTTTAGCTTTTTATTGATTAACTGCATTAATGCCCACAAACACCGTATATTTTTCTGCGTTTACTTGGAGTTCTTATTTTATTCTAGTCTGCAGATTTATAGGCCAAATTCTTCCCAAATTTGGTCACCTGTGTCCATCAATGCCGCGTACGTAATGTACATCTTATACGTCTTCTATTCTTAATTTGGCAACATTAACATTAACTTAGAGTATACGATGTCGAAGGATAGCATAATTACAGAATAATGAATTGAGTATAGGGAAAGAAACATTTGTGGCCTAAGTTGAAGTACTAAAGTGTCTCCCTGGAGACCCTTGAGAAAACCACGAGAAACCTTTATCAGAATAACCTGTATTCCATTCCAGATTCAAAACAATACTACCGAATACAAGTAATAAATGCTACAGCTTGAGCCAAACTCATCGCCGATGTAGCTAGCCTACCTGCAGATATCGCTGCCGTAATTTTCTCATGCATTTAAGTCCTATTTTACGTAACTATAATCGCTTTTATTCAGCAACGTGACAAAGCTCTAATGCCTCTAATGTCTTATTACAGTCTTGTAAAATATATTAAAAAACAAACTTTATAAAAAAAATACCAGCTAAGCTGGTAAATCTCTGTAGCGAGACATGGTTATGGGTAGCCTACAGGGACTAGGGCACGAACTAGAATGCCGGGAGTACCTAGTGCGTTTCCCGGTAGAATCAGAAGACTCTTTCTTTCAACACGTTCTATCGGAAAATGGGGCCAACACAACCTCCTAGTCAGTGCTTTCCAGGGGCAATTTACCTGTTAGTAAAACGGTAAGGCATAAAACTGACCATAATTCTCCACCTGGTATCGTGGTCCAAAAATGAGCGGGGCTATACTTCCACTTATCCACATGCTTTCATAGCTTGCACGGAAAAAAATTTGCTTTCCATCCACTACATGTTTGATCAAAGTGTATGTGTTTCTAAACGTGAAGAGCTGTGGAGTGTTATGAGAAATGGCTAAAATAAAAATACAACAATTTATTTAAGTCTATTAGTCTATTTGTTGATATTTGAATGCTCTAGAAAATTAAATTTCTTTCAATTTTCCCTTACTTAGTGAGAAGAATTTTTTTTGGCAGTATAGCTTTCATTAGATTACAGAGTGAAGTACAACCACGCACCTAACAAGCCAACAGTTACGATACGTTGAGGAAATAAAAAGTTCTCGGATATATAAAAGAAAAATGTCTGCTTTGTAAGTAAGGAAACGAATGGGTTACACAGTGAAATGAAAAGTTCTTTGTCGTTCGGAAAGTATTTGTAAAACAAGCACTTACGTTATCTGTTTTGACAGCGACTTCAGAGCCCCTGAGTTTGCACTGTCGATGTCTCCATACCGCAGAGGAGCCTCGTGTGCACTCCCATACAATTGGGCTTAATCCAATTACACTTTCTAACAACGTAAATTAAATGACGGGCTTGTAATTGCTTCTCCACACATTATCCTAGGCTCGGAAGATCTGAGGAGCTAGTGTGATGCAATAAAACTACTGAAAGTTTTACATCACGTACATTTCCTTAGTTATGTAGGCCAACTTATAATTCTTAACAAAATTATAATGCTGTCGTTTACAGAAATGAGCATCTTAGCTACGTACAATGTGTTATTTCGTATTATTCAATGCCCTTTTATATTCGCTTTTTACACACAAATGTACTATTTAAACAGTATGCGTACCGCAGACATTATAGTGTACAGTGTCTTCGTTTTTTTACTGTGACACTATTAGCGAATAGGAAGACGAGGAAGAAGATGTAAGCTACCACTGGATGACCGTACTGAAACAACACAACACGGGCTTTTGAAAGAGAAAGCATTAGATCGCACACTGTTGAGAACTCGTTATGAAAGAAGTTAAGGACGTGTCTTAAAGACAGACTATGAGATGATGAGGTAAAAGAATGTAAGGAGAACCAGAGATTATTAATGAAATTATGAGTCTTATATACAGAAAATTTTTGATAAAAAAGTCTTCCCTCTGTAAATTCTATACTTTACTTTGTTTTCATGCAGCACCAGAAGATCAAGGGCTGTAATAGATTGATAAGGATCCAAATTCAATTAACTGGAAGCAAGTTTATACAACTGCGTCGCCAAATCGACCGAAAAATCTTAAAACATATCAGAGAGGTGTTCTGTGGAGAGAAATTCGGGGCAATGTTTTATCATTCAGCCCCATATCTCGAAACCTACAGACAAAATACACACCAATGCAATTAGAATCTTCTGGGTTACGATTTCTTCGGTTTCGATATGTGAAGACCGGCTAGTCCGAGAAAGCTACACCTTTTTTCTTTTCGACGAAGAGGCATTTTGCACACTAACTGGAAACGAACTAGGCTACTGAAGGAGGAGTCTGGACGTAGGAAGCACAAGTGTACGAAAAGATGGAGAAACTACACAATGACTTGTACGGCTTTTAACCTCACTCCTTTGCAGTATCAACTTGAAACAAAGGATATGGGGGCCAGGACACACAGCATGCATATGAAAAAAGGAAAAGACATACAAAACATATCAAGAAAAATTAAAACTAATCTTTAAGGAAGGTAGTGGAAACCTCTCGTCTAAAAACCACTTTTCTTGCGTATGGTCAGAAACATTCGGATGCCACATAATGTGGTAAAGTTGAGCACATGAAAGGCTAACTTTTGCAGTAATATCCCGTACCGGCTATATGACTATTATTGTTATCGTCTGTCATCTATGCAAGTCAGGATCTAAAGATTGGTGCAAGTCTCAGTATCCACGTCAATAGTGGTCCAAATATATGCCTGTTCTTCTAACAGTGTTGGCGCTAGTCACTGATTACGCCTTTAGTAGCTCTAAGTATATTCTATGGTGCTTCCTTACTGCTTCTAGTATATCGTGCAAGTAGGATGGTCTCAGTCATGTGGTTCACAACAAAACAGGCAAAGTAGGTATAACGTAACACTGAGACGAATTCGATTAACCATTTTAGGCATGGAAAAACAATATGTACATATTGTTAGTGCCTTTCTGGAGCGTTAGTTATCCAGCATGAAAAGCGCATGCGCCATATGTCATTTGTAGCTTATTCAGGCTGTACGGTATTTTTTCACATTATCTCATAAACGAAATGATTTTCTAAAAAAAGTTTTTTGAACACACAATGTCTGCTTTGATATTCTCTACAAACTCTACGGAGAATTCGGCGATATATTGTAATAATGTACATACTTCTTCATGTAAAGTACCCGTACTTCTTGTCAGATTTTAATTAAACTTGAATCCTCAAAACAATTTTCGAACAGTCTTCAAATACAAAAATTTCATGAAGACCCGTCTAGTGGGAAACGAGTTGTTCCAAGCGGACGGACTAACAGATATGACGAAGCTAACAGTCGCTTTTCGCAATCTGTGTACGTGCCTAAAATGTGGTCTATATTTTATGCAATGCATAATGTGTTGGCACATGTAATAATGATGTAAGTATTGATTTTTTTTGCTGCGTTCACTGTATCGCATAATTTCGTTGCTTTGATGATGTTATACTTTTATATCCAATCATGGTATTGTATTTCATTATATTATACGAGTTCTGATGATTACGTTTATCCAACGATGCGTGAGTTTATGCCTATTGGCTAACCCAATATGACAGACACTAGTGGCAAACCATGTGTGATGGATACTACACAAGCTCTACACGTGCGTCAAATGAGCCGTGACGTCATATAGACATGTGATATTTCACGAAACAACCAGCTACTCTGTGTACAGTGGCTCTCCTGGCGTAGGCTGCCATTCAATTAACATGACGTGCATACAGGCAATCAAAAGCGAGTCACAGTCTATTATGAAATTCGATTACTAAGCAACAGTTAATGTCCAGTATGTATACGTATAAGTTTTCTACATTTTTCACGGATGTTAAGATGACTGGTTTGTGACGAAATTATTGACACAGCGAATGGTGTACAGAGCTAAGAAGTCTGCATTGGAACTTCGTTTCTTTAATATTACTTTTACATCTAATGTTTGACGTTATCTTTGGCAATAGCAATATTCAGCGCTTTATAAAACCAATCAACCAAACAACCAACCAACCTTCCAGCCAGCCAGCCAACCAACCAACCAACCAATCAGCCAGCCAGTCAGCCAACCAACCAACCAACCAACCAACCAGCCAGCCAGCCAAGCAACAAACCAACCAACAAACCAACCAACCAACTAAACAACAAGCCAACCTGCCAGCCAGCCAACCAACCAACCAACCAACCAACCAACCAAACAGCCAGCCAGCCGACTGATCGACCGACCGACCGACCGACCGACCGACCAATCATCTAGCCAACCAACCAACCAGTCAACAAACAAACAAGCAAAAACCAGCAAACAAACAACTCCATGGTAGAGAGTCCTTCCTGATAAGATAACAGGTCCTCAGCCTGTCAAGAAATTCCCCGCACTTTATGGAACCCGAAGGTTCATTATTGCATTCACAAGAGACTGCCAGCTGTCCCTTTCCAGAGAAATATCTGCTTAAGCCTTGCCAAACGATCAGTCCAATTCAGAGGCCTTGGGAAATATTTCGTAACATGGTAAATTTTTGTGGTGAGAGGTTGTTAGCACCTCGCTCAACCGCCAAGCTGGAGGACCACACTTTATTGGCTGTCCGCGTCTGCTTATTCAATATACTTGCAGCAACTCTGCGTAAATGGAAGCCGTTCCTCCAAACGCAACCCGAGGACATGTCCGCCGTGGTAGAAGAAACTCACTTATCGCGGATTATGCTTCAAAAGAAACAAAGAGACTGCAGAGATACTCACTCAGTCATTTACAAGTCCGACTGTCAAATGAAACCATAAATCCACGATATTTTAACGTCCTTATTATTGAGGTAGGATTTAAGCAAGAATATTCGTCCATGCCCATTGCATGAAAAGAAAATGAATTCTTAATGTCGACAAAATACAGACAGGCACACTTCACCATACCAAAACATGTAGTGTCACAAAAAAGTTCCTAAGTCAATTGTAAATTACAGACGAGTTGGATCAAGGATTACAGAGCATCTTACAACTTTCTTATAAACCAGAATAAAATTAAAGGAAACTTGTGTACATTCCTTTCAAAAACTCTTGATACTACAGATAAAAAACACATTGAATAATGACGTTTTCTAAGGTTTGACATCATCTCATTTGGTAAGTACGCTTCTATCGGACTGCACTGCACCACACCGCACAAGAAGGGGTCTCAGTAGCTAACAACCTGAGGACAAGTCTTACATGACGTTGGCTACTGCTTCAGAACAAATTTCTGAGAAGACTGGTATGTGCTTCAGAGAAGTGAGGTGACTAGTGGACGGGAAAAATGAAATGGTAATTAAAGCATTCTCGTCTCGAGATATTAGGTGAATCATGCGGCCGGAACACGTAGCGCCCAATGAGAGTGCCTGAAAACAGCAGGATCTTCTACGCGTAGTAATGATATTTCCAGTTTTGCTAAGTGAGAGGAAATTCCATACACATTGGCGTATGTCGACTTGCGAAATTTGAGGTTCCCTCAGCTATGTTCCTAAAGGTTCAAGTGTTGGATGTTACGTCACGACACTGGATTTATTGCTCCAGACGTTTCGAAGCATCTCAGCGTCTTGGTGTTCTGTTTCAAGCAGTTCAGCAATGTTATCAGATTATTTTCTCTCAAGGCGAGGGCGTGAAAATGCTTTGAAACTTCGGGACCTCTAATCCCAACGACATGGACTAATATCCCAGAAGACGGCCGACTCTCAGCTTCTCAAGGAACAAGGGGTTAGTAATTTTTTTTAGGAAAGGTTCACATAACGGCTCTATTGCATGGCAGATTATGATACAGTGATTGCCTTCTGTATCGTGTACCGCATTTAAACAGTCCCGTAATAGTAAACAAATTGTATATCTGAGTAAGTCGGTTCTCAGATCTAGGTCTACATGTGGTTTGCTAAAGCCATAAATAAAATTTTGGCAATAAAATACTCAACAAACTGTTTTAAGATGGATAGAACATTTGTGGTCTAAAAACTGACGGAAGTCCTGAAACGAAGAAAATGTTTGGGCGGTCGGATGTACATACTGGGTACCGGGAAGCTGGCTCAACCGATAAGGCTGCTGACATATTTGGGAAGAAATTCTCGGTCAGAAACACCGACTATTTTGACTGAAGTTTTTTCTTGTTTCTTTCAGTCCCACCAGGCAAATGCCGAAAATTTACCTTACGTAAGCCTACGGAAGATTCCTTCCTTCCGTATCCACGACCATCCAGTTACTCGGTGGTATATAATAATATGTTATCACTGACAGCGTCTTGTAATAAAGTACAAACTACTTAAGTCACAGTACCACACTCCGAAGCTTTTAAAGACCAGCGTGCGCATGCGTGAAAGCAAGTGGGAAAATACCCTAGAAATTGATTTTATATAATTAGACATCACATGCTGCATAATCGGTGTTCCATTTCCAACAAACTTGCGTTTATTTTAAAATTTTTTTCCTTTTTTGTTAAAAAAACGCTCACTGTCTTGCTCATCGTGCGCTAAAATTTAAATACCCACGCCGATATTGCAAAAGTTAACAGATTAATGTATCTGCAGGAACGTTGGGTTCTGCTGATTTCTGAGATTAACTTGCCTCTACCATGTATCGTATTTAGTCTCGCACTCCAGTGGTTGTAAAAACAAGGTCTCCAAACCCAGATACCTGATGTCGTCTTATTTGTTCTGCTTCGTCTCTCAGATTCTCTTAAAATGTCTAGCACAGAAGAGCAGTAGTTGCGATATCACTTTCAATTTGCTGGCAGTCTATAGGACAGCTAGTGCTTTGTGTGAAATAAAAACTTTTGTTAAAAACTGAAAGGAAACTCGTAGTCCACTTGGAGGCCCCATTTCAGAAGTATTTTCGAATCCAGGTATTTTCGTTACCCCCTCTTCAAATAGAGCTACGTTTTCAGTTAGAATTCTTTGCCTTCAGATTTTCTCTCCAAAAAGACAGTCGTTTAGCTCAAGAGACCCATATCTCGCATCCTTTCATAAGTGAAATAAAAGAGAAGAAAGGACACTGGTACGTAGCACAAGAATGAAAGAATAATATAACATCCTTTTTTATAATTTATTTGAAATGAATAAGAGAACGTCAAACGAGCCCTGCTACTGAGAGAGAAAATGGTTCCACAAGCTCCGAACTGCGATTTCCTTTTCATTTTAAAGAAAGAAGACGAGGAAGCATCAACATCTTATCTCCACATCTCATCTCTCTCAGCTTCTCCCTTGCACTGTGAGGTGGGCACACGAGTTAACAAAGCAGCAGAATCCAGCCCGCTCAGTGCTGTAATCTGCCGGAGAAGAAATAACTAAAATACTAGCAAGAAGGTCACGCACTTATCTCAGCCGATGGTTGCTCTTAATCTTATGCAACAATTAGCACAGTTGCAGAACATAACATGACAACAGAAAGCAACTACGCAGTAGAAAACACTCCAGCTTTCCATTTCGAACGCTAAGGTAATGGGTTTGAATCTCGTTCCTGAGAGCAGCTGTGTCAGCTGCAGGATACAATGTATAGCGTAGGATACTTAATAGGCCATGAACTGAAAAGGAAGGAAAGGAAGGAAGGAAGGACAGAAGGAAGTCGCCATTTCCTACTCTGTCGCATGAACATTACTCGCATGTAGGCTAGAAAATACGTACAGATGTTTCAGAAACAACCGCTTCCTTTATTACCAAGAACGGTGTCTTCATTTGCCCTCATAATGAATGCAGCAAATTCCTCCAAAATGTCAGCCTGTTCTTACCAGAATAGTGTGTGTCACATCCCAGAAGACAGTAATATGCATAATCATAGATATGAGAATCTCTTTCAGTCCCTGTCTTCAGACATTTAGCAAAATACTTGGTAAATATAGAGCATGAATGTACAGGTAATATTGATTAGTACTGTCAAGGCAGCCTTGCCTGTATCTCTATAAATATGCCACGCGTTATAACTATAATATCTTCCGGCAGAGTACAGCACGATGTGGTGAAGACGGAGGAATTTTGTAGGATTTGACAGTTGAAATAATACCGCCCTACACATATACAACTCTTTAACACAGACAAGGTCACTTGATACGGACGTCAAGGTCAAAATTAAAGAAATATAGGGCTAAAGAAGAAGGGGAAGAAAGCCACTTGAGTCTAAAGTTTTAAATAAACACAAGAAAATCATATTCCATTATTTCTGACCAAATACACGAGCTTCATGCATTCTACTGTAAACAAAACTGGCAAAGTAAGTTTAACGAAAGAACGAGGCACATTCGTACAGAATCACTGTTGCAGTAGAAAACAATAAGTATTACATATTCTGAGTGTATGTTCGTAGCTTTTATCCAGCATGCAACGTGCAAGCGCCACGTTGTAATTTGTGGCCTGCACGACTCTACAGTATTCATCAACATCATCTCACAAACAGCAAAAATTCTAAAAAGAAGTTATTGAACATGAAATGTGTATTTTGATTTTCTACACAAATGTGTCTGAAACTTTTTTTTTAAAGTGTCTGAAACATTTCTCATTCTAACAAGAACTGAGAGAGATAAGATAAAAGTGTATACTGGTCTTCATGTAATGTACCTTTTATTCTTGTCAGAATTTATTGAAACTTGAATTTTCTGGGAAGATTTTCGAAAGATGCTCGGATTATCAAAAGTCACGAAAATCCGTCCAGTGGGAGCCAACTTTTTCCATGCAGGCGGACGGATAGACGGACAGAAGGAGAGACAGACATGATAAAGCTAATAGTCGTTTTTCGCGGTTTTGCCAACGCACCAAACAAGGAACATATTTTATGTGTAGGGCAATAAGTCGACCCATAAAAATTTAATTATATATATATATACAGTGTCCAACGCTCAAAAGTGACACAAATCTCTATTCATTAAAAATTCCATCAACAACACGCCTGTAAATTTCTCTACGTTATAAACTCCTTCTTTAATTTCGGCTACAACAATTCGAAAAAGGGATGGGTTATACCCCCCCCCACCAAAAAAGGAATGGTTTTGGATTTGCAATAAGTGAACATCAAGTGTTTACAGGTAAGAAAATTATGAAAGAGAGCAACTTAGAATTAGCGTTGTACATCTTTACAGTCTATTACTTACTGTTGATTTTTGCCTGATACAAATGGGACACAAAAGCAAATAGATCTTAGCCATTCAGACGGGCACGCCACTGGTTCCAATCGAGAGTAGACCAATACAGATGAGGGTAGGTTACAGAAAGAAGAAATACAAAACACTTCAATTGCATTCTGGAATAAGAATTACTTTAAAACCTGACAGTATCCTTTCTAAAGAAAGACAGTTTCATTGCTTGATGAGAAGAAAGACTAGAGTGAGAATAGAAAAAGGTAGCCAACCCTACAGGGTCTTTGGAAGGACAACAGGGAGACACAGGAATCCTAATATTTACTCTCGAGACACTGAGAGGGAATTCTTTTAAGGACAAAAGGCTACAGATGAAAAACCCAATGAAAGAAAACTTCTTCTCCCTTCCGTGCTTGTGATACACAGTGTTCTGCCTCTTTTGTGCCCCTCCTGCCAAAAGCGGTTGAATTACGTTCGTACCTTGTAAGCGCCGAACTGTCGATTGCAAAGTTCTGTTCGCAAGAATTGTCATTTAGTCTAACTTACAATTCATCTGATACAAACACCAGACGCGGTAGTAAGATGAATAGACTTTTCACTTCCATCAGGACACAAAGCTCTAATTCCTGCCCCCCCCCCAGTGTAAGAGTAATTATGACCGCTAAGCTCACCAGCTTCTGCTCCAAAAAGCCTGTCCATTTATGTTGTTTGCATTGACTGCATAAAATAGAAACACTATATATATATATATATATATATATATAGAGAGAGAGAGAGAGAGAGAGTACAGGTCAATCAACAAATTGCTAAAAGGACTATTATGCAATTTGCTAATGCTGATACACAGCCGCATTTCTCAAGAGGATTAACACAATTTAGGTTTGCGCACGTAAATTTAAACATATTTCATGACACTAAAAGACAAATATATTTTGAAAAAAGCTTATTAAAACGATAAATACATGATACATACACAAGATCTGATTATTATCCATAACTTCTACTTGAAACGATTTTCTATGTGGTACAGATTTGACTGAAGTCATCCCGATATGTTAAGAGTATAAATATTAAAAGATAAAAACAGTATACGTCAAACACATCATTTATTGTATGAAGGCTACACGTTTCGACCATTTATAGGGTCATCATCAGGACTGCTTTGGAATCAAGTCAGTGAATGCTGCGTACATGTTGGGATCCCAACACTTATGCAGCATTCACTGACTTGATTCCAAAGAAGGCGTGATGATGACCCTATAAAGGGTCGAAACATGTAGCCTCCATACAATAAATGATGTGTTTGGCGTATACTGTTTTTGTCTTTTAATAGGTGGCACAGACTAAACCAAATGGCGAAATTACATAGCTTTACATTATACAGGGTGTTTCGGGGGAAATCTGCCACATTTTGGGACAGTGTTCCTAAGGTTAAATTACGTCGATATAACAAATAAAACGTGAATCTGAATTTGAATTATTACGGAAAAAATGGCGGGAGAAGATTTAATGAATGAGAGCTGTTACACATTTATTGATTACAAAGTACATATGTAAAACAGGAGACGATTCCAGTTACCTTACGTTAATAACCATACTTAACATCTAATTAAGGTATGAGATTCATAAATATATTAAGCAAGAAAAACTCGCAATGCTTTCATAAAATGGACTTTTATTTCCAAGTACTTTACATAGCAAATGAGCCGACGCATGGCTTGGGTCTGGTATCGGCTTACAGAAGGACCTGCGCCGTGTATGGATAACGCATTACGTAATCAGGTAGTGTAAGAAAAACCGCAACAAGACCACATTTTTCTCGCTTCCTTGTCTCATAGCCTTTCAGCTTCGGATATAGGTATGTTTGTTTATGCAGGCCTAATTTAAGCTAAGGAACGTTCTCCCGAAATAAGGCAGATTCGCCCCTGAAACATCCCGCAAAGGCCAATGTTTTAAGAGACTTACAAAATTCCGCGATCATTCCAGCAAGCTGGGTGCAACATAGGACATATACGACAAAATTCTGTCGTTCTTCTATAATTTCGTAATGAGAAAACCACCGTCCACCTCCCCCACTTCACGCGAAAAAAATAAAGCCATCATACCCTTTATATCAAGCTCCTGAAATCTAAGTTTTTAATGAATATCATGACAGAAGCCCTGTACCTGCTCAGAGGTTTTCGAGCTACCTACACGTCTTTGCCATGTTATGTTAGGATCCATTAGTCCTCATTGCTGCCACCAGAGTGCAGCACACGATTGAAAGCACAAAAATACTTAAAGCGCTTTGACGTCTGTCTGTCAAAAACCACCCTTTTTTCAAAGGCCTGTGTTAGTATCGCAGTACCATCTATACTTAGCTCTCAAAGCTCTTTCTCTGAAGTTTCCAGACCAAAATACTTGACGAGTTTCCTTGATACGTTGGCTTCTTCCTCTACGTAACAGTCCTTGCTTTTATTGGAGAAGTTCTTGTTTCGAATGTCGGATGTAGCATCTACCATCCTGACGTAGAATTTTCGGAGGTTTCATTCGTCCCTCCATACATATTTCAGGATAGTAGCATAGTTAGGAAAATCGAGCTTCCTTTCATACTCGTTTAAAACCATCAGTCGTCAATCAGCCTGTATTTCGACACTGTATAATCTCCGACATTGCCAGTGTCGTTAAATGACCGATATATATCTGTACGAATTTTTAATAAAAATTTCCTTTTAATAGATTTGTTAATGGCTTGTGGCAGTTATGAGTTCGCTTCATAATTTAAACCTCAAGCAACAGCAAGCCTGTTTTTTTTCCGACAGACACATGTGGCGCAATTTTTAAGTTCTCATTAACAACGCGACATATGCAAAAAGTCGAAAATGAAAAAAATAAGAAGCGAAACATGGATGAGACGAGAAGAGAAAATTGGACATCACAATAACGATATATTTTTCGTTCGTGAATTAGAGAAACTTGAATCCTAAACACTAGTTCTTCAACAGACACAAAAAGAAAGGCAGACAGTGGGGTGGTTCAACAATTTGAAAGACAGCTATTCTGGTTTCCCCTCTTTCATTTCCCAGCAGTACGACAAAATGTAGCCTGCACTCTGAAGCGTCTCCACGTTTCGTTTATCTCGAGTTGTATTCTAATTCAATCGTTGCATTTTGTCTGATAGGCACTGGTATAAAGGCAGGAAATGAGTAGATACAAAGAATTCTTTTAGAGGAAATACAGAGTCCTTTACGAGTAAAGAAAACACATCTGTACGAGACAAATGCTTAGAAGATTTTGACACTACGTAAAACAAAATAATCTCACCAAGCTGTTAATTATAAAATGGAATTAAACTCTTACGTGATTTGCGGTTTGCAAGGAAAGTGCGCAAAAATTTACCAAAAGAAATATACGTATTTTAAAAAGCTTACATTCATTCATTGGGGAACGCGGTAGCACAGTGGTTAAGGTTCTGTGGTACAAATCGGAAGGTCACTGGCTCGATCCCAGCTGTAATCATTGGAATTTTTTATTGACATAAAATCCTTCCGATCGCACTATGGCCCTGGGGTCGACTCAGTCTCTAACAGAAATGAGTGCCAGGAGCATTTCCTGGGGGTAAAAAGCGGCCGGTGTGTAAGGCATTCACAAATATAGTTCTGAAAATAACTAGGTAAAAAAGGTTACCAAAATCCCAACGTTTACAAAGTTAAGAAATGTAAATGAATAGAACAAAACCTTCTCTAAATATTCACTGCGCTGCAGTGCCTGTGGCCCGGGCCCAAACATGACTGCCACTCTCTTCCCATCACTCGGCATATCTGAGATGACTACACGCGCAACGTCTGCTTAGGGCACAGCCGGCTCTCCTCCAACATCGTTCAGGGTTGTCGCGAGTCTTTGAATTTAAAATGATTTCATTCGTATTATTTTAAAGAATGCACTCACATCCTAACGAAAAACATTTTTCGGTCATTTGTAGTATGCAGCAGAGATTCAGGTTATTTCAGTAGCAAATTCTGAAAATTTTTTATTCTAAGGAGGAAAATATATAAAAATGAAAGAATACGTAATGAGGGGCCTAATAATATTGCAGTCCCCACCTAGTAACTTCAGTGTGATCTAATCCTGGGGTGCCCAACATTCCATACATTCATTAACAATTTATTTACCAACATAGGGCCCGTTTTAATGTGAAATGAAAAAAAGTTTACACAGTTGTGAGAAAACCACAAGCACACGTTTGGGCAACAGACATATAAACGGTAGGATAATACTACGATGGATTTCTGATTCATACAGCTCACAAGTGAGACCTGAGGCGGGTTCCTATTAATATAATAATAATAATATTAATAATAATAATATTAATAATAATAATACAATTTTCAGATCCATAATATAAGGGGATTTATTGACCTACCGAGCTAATATATGCTCCTCAAGGAAAAATAATTTCTATTGAATCAAGTGATATGCGAATTATTAATTTACTAAATATTTACGTCATGAAAATGTTATATAACTCATTTTCTCAGTTAAACTAGGCAAGATCGTCACTTGCGAGAATTTGCATGTTATTCGTTGTTAAACTACCCAAGCAGGAAAAGGCAAGAATACATAGAATTTGATCAATCAAACACGAAAAACAAAACTTTATTTATCCTCTAAGTTTTAGCATTTTCATATGTTACAGTCACAAAGTGTTCTTGCTCAAACCATAATCTACTAGCGAACTTCACAAAGTGAATGGAAATTTTATCAGCCTATTTTGATTTTGTATGGTGACATGTATTAAATGTGCCACTATATTATAAGGTCGTTTCACATAAATTTACGCAGAATGTTAGTTAATGATGTACTGAAGTTATCTAAAGTTCCTTTCATGAAACCTATTTTACAATTGACATTTGTATAAAGGCAGGTGACCGATTTTGGGGACGAAATCATTCAGGGCCAACTATAAATAAACCATTCCCTTCTGGCGGCGTTATAACGGTATAAATTAGTCTCCATTGTGTCCCAATACATGTGACTCCCGATAAACGTGAGTGATTGGCAAATGTTGGTAGGAAGGGGGTTCAGTATGTGAGGGATGCGGGTCCAGATAACAGACTGACTCACTCACGCCCCCTCTGCATTAAAACTGGGGATGGCAAGATATGGGAGCAGCAACCGTACACACAGCTTGGCCGGCGAGCAGCCAAGGGTTGGAAGAGGAGGGTGTACATTGTGTAGGGCTGACAGTGACGTGGGTGGTAGGTCACCAGTGAGGTACAAGTGTCATGTCAGGAGATCCTGAGGCCATCGATCATCGTTAGCCGACGTTACCAAATAGGGATCATTTCTTTTCAGAAATCCTTTTTTCCTGGTGTGGTTAATAGACAAAATATGGACTACTATTAGTAATAATGAAGATGGCTTTGGACACGATTTTTGTAAGGGTATTGTATTAACTGCAACCAAATACAGTGTATTTGTTAGTGTATCTGCTGATAGAAATCGCCTTTAATCCTGATTACGGCTGTGATCATTTGTTTTTGCTGAAGGCACTCTGAACAGAGCTATGCTTGATGGATATGTTGGTGCCAACAGCACCATATATTACTCAAACTTAGAGGAGGTAAATCCACGGAAGCACCCAACAGAGAGGGAGCTGCCGGAGTGAAACTCCCGAAATCGAATTTAAAAATTATTTTGTAGACATGATTTTATCAAAGTATTTTACCTCATTTACCCTTCTACCGAAACTGCCAATGAAATCGTCGGATGTCTAGTACATTAGAATTGTGGAAAATAAATTTAAAAACTTAAGAGGTCTTAGAAGAAATTAAAATAACCAAAAAGATTAGAGAGTGGGATACAAATTGAGTGAGTCATAGCACATGTATTTATTGTGGTATGTAGGTAAATGCAGTGGCAAACAGTGTTGTTACACTTACACGTACTACATGATTTTTATAACACTAGTTTTAGAATTAAACATAAATTACATATAGTCACATGGTCAGTCACCCCCCCCCCCCAGAGAAAAAGTCTGGGTGCACACCTGGGTGGATCATTATCCAGAAGTTCTGACTTGCCGCACAATAAACAAAAATAGACTCTTACTTATGTTTGTACGATGTTAACAATTGCAGATCTTGAAAAAGGCATGTATAAAATTCAGAATTTAAAAAAGATACCTGTATATTCATATTCACATGGATTTCAGTTAATATATTTCAAACCATATTTCACTTTCATTGTATTTATCCAAGTGAATCTTAATGGAATATAATTAATGGCCCTTTGAATTCATCCGTGTGGAATTTCCGCTAATTCAGTTTTGTTATAAACACAATTTTATACGCTTTCCGGTGTAAACAAAAATGTTATGTATGTGTTTGTATAGGTAACGCTTATAGCTACGTGAAAGTAAAGAGTTTTAATCTGTTGAACTGTGACTTCCTACTGCGACATATGACAATGCTAAGCAGAAAAGAAAGAGAGTCTTGGGTTTTAAATTCATTTTAACTGAAACACCACAGAGCTAAGGATCTGGAAATACGTACATACAGCGAAAATTTATTGGTGAGTTGCTAACAGATCAGTATACATGTATTCGCTGCTGTAATTTGTAACTGAAAGAAATTAAAATCCTCTGAATTAAGTTAGGGAGTCAAGCTGGGTTTAGGTGAGGGAATTCATACAAAATGATACCACAGAAGGTGGGAAATTCGCCGTAAATCTGGCCTGAGTTGTTGACGAAGCTGCACGTACCGCGCAGAACAGTCTGGATACTTACAGAGTAGCTCTGATGATACTCTCGACGAATACTTGGTGTCCGTATGAGGTTTCCTTTCGTCGCGAGTTTTCCTTTTGAGGCCCAACCGTCCTCCTTTTGATGGTATGAGCTGGTGATAGAGCTCAGTCGTCAGAATACAGCAAGTGTTCAAAAATGCATATTTTTTGGAAGACATAACCGCAGATGACATTACTTAAATCTCTAAGTAAAATAAGTTAATTATAATATATGATAGAGAACAATATTAATATTAACGAAGATATTCTGTGACAGGGAGGAAATCTGAATGTGAGAGAAGATAAGTAAGAAAACGTGAAATATGCGGTTGAAAAAAATGTCGAGATATTAGGCATTGAAAGATGTCGTTAAAAATTGAACACGCAAATCGTAGCGGATTCAAACTTGGTGACCCACGCCTAGCGCGGTACTTCTGTGCAAATATGCGAGGTTTCGAAATAGTGTTCTGTGTCTGTGTTTGTGTTCTACGTTCTGCTTCTGTTCAGACCATGGGGTCTACCCGCATTATAGACCGGCAAGTGCACTGCTCGATAACAGGACGCATACGTTGGAGCAACCGTGCAGTGAAACGGAATCTTAGTAAAATCAGTTCGTCAATGTCTGCTTCTTTTCTGTACAGATCGAGGGTGGAAAGTTTGAAAAAGTTTCCAACAACAAGTAAAAACTTAATGCAGCTCTATGTCGAATATATGGAACAGTGCTATTCACTTATGCTTCCAAGTGAATAACAATGTCCCTTAATAAATTAATGACTCAAATTGTAGAGAAGCTGACAGATTCAAATTCATATATTTTTGGATGATTTTACTCAGGTAGATTTTTCCATGAAATCTGCAACTTCAATACTGCTAAATGTTAAACCGATAAAAGTTTCAGCTTTCATATTTTCGTCAAAGACACTGCTCTGCGACTGTCACCATGTGAAATTGTTAATAACACTTTTGGGTCCATTTCGTGAAGCTAAATTTTTCTAAAACAAGTGCATGCAGGGAAATGTTAGAATGAACATCAATACTTTCACCAAAATCCTGTTGTCTTAATTGTGAAGTAAGGTTAGAAATTCATTTACATTCTGACGCAAGTTACGGTCTTCACATTGTCGGTTTCACAAAACTTACAGTCACTCAGTAAATATTTATGGGCATTTTTTGTACAGATTTTTTTTTCTAAAAGCGTATAGAAACATACTGAATACGAAAGAACTTCGTTCACCTCTCTGAGTGGAGCATGACACTTGCTGCACTGTTTTTCGCGAATCTGACAGTTGCTCAACGGCATTATGCGTAGATCTCCTTTACCAAACTTGAACCAAATCGTTCAAAATATATGTAGCTAATGGGCAGATATACATTTAGACTTTTAAGTAACGTAGTACTGACATTGGGCCGATTTTCATTAATCTCGCGCTTGATTGACAAATTTTGCAAAGAACTCCTTTACCGGTCGATTTTCTGATACTAGGCCACAGATAGGCGGATGGACGGGCGATGGCTCCATAAAAGATTCTCTTTTTTTTTCTAATTCGTAGAGAACTCCTGGTAAAGCATTCGATGACCAGATTCATCTGGTTGATATAACAAATAAGCAATTCCATTATTTCTGTACTGTTTACGATAAGAAATGCATGATTAAAGCAGGAAGAATTTAGAAGATTAAGTTCGAAACATGAACTATATTTTGCAATGTTTCCTAACTGCAGAAAGTAAGTAAACTAAAACATAAGGCGTCTAATACCAGACTTTAAATTTTAAACCATTTACGCTCCAGCAGGTGGGCTGAGACAGCGTAGCTCCTATAGCGATTGGCTACGGGTTGGACGTTCCGGGGGTCAAATCTCGGTGGGGGCTAGATTTTCCGCACCCGTCCAGAGTGGTCATGGGTCCCAACCTACCTCCTATACAATGGGTACCGGGACATGCCCGGGGGGAAAGCGGTCGGTGAGCGGCGTTGACTACCCACTCCCCTACCAAGCGCAGAATTTAAAGAAAGAACAGTTTATACTTCCATGCCACTTCTGTGCCAGTAAAGTATGTTGCAGGTTGAAATTTTTACTTTTACACTAAAGCAGTGCGATTATTTTTACTCGCGTGCTCTATGGAGGTATTTTGACCCGAGTCAAAAACAAGCTATGAAGAGTCTCCTGTAGCAGCCTTAAATAGACATACAACTACAACTATATTATTTGCGGTGAACATTTTCCTTTATATATTACTTATGACACTCAGTATATAGCCTACACCTTGTGACTGCATATCACTTTACTATGTCTACAGACTGTTATTTTATTTACATTTTCTTTTATTTCCATAGCTCCATGGCCCCTAGCGGGCCAGGGCCTCCTCATGGTTAAGGTTTTGAGATAGCACTCAGAAACACCACACTAGGTAGGTCTCCTATGGACGGGTGATAGGACTGTTGTAGAGGCCTCTACCTCACTGATCACAACACCTACTATGCCATTGACGAGTTTCGAACCCTTAGTCCCCTTAAGCGAGAGGCCGCAGACCAAACCCTTAGACCGCGCGACCATTACAGCGTCTTACAGACAAAAAATATTGTTTCTATCTCCCTTAATTGAAGTAAATTCAGTAAAAGAGTGTGGAATTTGACTTTCAGCATCTAGGGCACTTTAGATATTAGACATTCAATACCAACTGCAACACAGTGCGTGAACAAGCACAGTGTTACTGAAGTAAGAACAAATGAAGACATTGGCACACTGTGCTTAACTGCGGAAAACGCGGCTACTACAGGGGGACAACATAACGTGACGAATGACGTTCTTCGAATGTTCTATATTCGTCAGCTTTTGGATCTGTGTCAAGTGTGTACGACTTTTTCCTGACCGCGCCGCGAATACCTACATGCGGAGCAGAAGTGCAGCTCTGTTCGTCCCTCAACTTGGCACTAGATAAAGCTGAGTGGCCAGATTCAGGCTCCGGCTGCTTCACTCCATGGGTAGAATTTCCAGATTGTCATTGAATAGGAGGCTGGGTGAGCCCCCAGAGACGGTCTAGACATTTTGGAGGGAGACAATTTCTCAATCCAAGCCGGATTTCAAACTCTGGATCTTCCAGGCCGTAGCTTAGTTACTATACTGACTACGCTGCACCCTGATTGTATCAGTCATTTATATTTTATTGGTACATCTTGCACTGAATGCTATTGTACTGCAAATGTTTTCGACAAGGACCGATGTTATGGAAGCCCATCATGTACGGATTCCAGCAATTCACAACTTGGTGAATTTCCACTGGGCAAGTGTTAGTGAGAAAAAAAATTTCGCTCTATTTTAAAAAGCACTTACCAATGTACTGATAGTTTTGTTGACACGAACTGGAGCAAGAACACCCAGATTTTTTGAGGATATTTTTTGAAAACAGAAAAACTGTTAGGAGACTATAAAATGTTATTCATCCTATACCTTGTCATGAAGGCACATAGGATAGTAGAGGTACAGCCCTACTCTTTCTTTAACTTCGGCGCTATTAGTGGTGGGTGGTTAACACCAAGCCCTCGCCACTCTACCCACAGGAAAGAGACCCGTTACCCATTTTAGGAAATTGGGTGAGTCGCAGGGTCCATCTAGACGGGCCCGGAATATCTGGGTCCCACCGGGAATACCATAACGTACACTTAGGAATTTAAGCCTTGGGGATTGGTTAAGGACTGGATCCAAATTCAGGCTTCGTTATTAACGACATTGAAACCACTGGTAGAGTTACCAGAGTCGGAGACTTAGTTAGTTGCAGATTGTACACGTGTAGAGTACTTGGAACTTGACCAGGCAGGGAAAAACTTCTGCTAATCATGTCACGCAAAAAAAAAAACCACAGCAAATGAAGCTGAATAGCCCAAGCAACTTCTTGTTTTAAGCAGGTCTGCATTTAATTCATTAACCAGAGGCGGTCGGTGTCACGCAAAGCGGCAGTAATAACTGGAAAAGCTCCATTCCATTCCCCATTCTCCGCCGACTGTATCGATTATTCTGTCGGACCCTTGCATTAAAAATAAAGTAATTTTTGATATTTGGGGTGTCGTCCTCACAGGGGGTGGTGACGGTACCTAACCCCCTCAACAAGGGGATGGGGTGCAGCAGATTTATTATGGAGCTCAGACCGTTGGCAGCTGTTCGTTCCACGATGTCGCATGAAGGACTGACAGGAGAGGAAGTACAGCAACTATGTTGCAAGGGGGTGGGGCTGATATGACACGGGGACTGCTGCATTATGCCGTACAGTCACAACATAATTTAACAAGGCCATTATCATGTATCGGAGTATGTGGTGGCGCAGCTGGTGGAGGCACCGAGCTACTAGCCGGAATGTCGAGGGTTCTCTCCCGATGGGTTCAATGGGGATTATCATTGACTTCCGGCTGCACTATGGTCCTGGGGTGGACTCAACCTGTAACAGGAATTAGTACCTATGGCTATCTCCTCGGGGGTAAAGGTGGCCGGTACGTAGGACACAAAGCCTTACCACCTTTATATGCCGATTTCATAAAAATTCGGGGAGCTACCAGCTCCTGGAAATCTAGGCTTTAGTCCAAATATTTTCCAATGCAGAGGCGTGAATAATAATAATACAGTTCCAACGATCCCATACCCGAAACTCTTTGGAGCTAGATGTGTTTCGAAATTCAGGATTCTTCGGATTTTATAAGGGTAAAACAGTGCGAATACCGTATCTTACGGTTCTCGGGCAGCGAAACGTATGAGTATTTATACTGCGCGATAAAGGAAGACTATAAAGGGTATTACAGTTTAATTATATACTGCAGTCATAAGCTGTTAAATGAAGTATTATTACCCACAGGGTATTGTTTAACCCAAAGTCATAAAATACAAAAAAGGCAAAAAAATTCAGCGAAGAGTGGAGGCGCGTTTGACTGGCATGGACGCTGAGTTACGGGTGACGTCTCCCATCTGCATCATGAGTGGCTTGGGTCAAAACTTCCGGTTTTCAGAACTTGTCGGACTTCGGAATCCCAGATAAGGGAGTGTGGGCCTGTAATCCACGATTCTACTCACGGATGACGTTAAATGACATACAACTGCTAACTGCTCCTTGAAAACGACAGTACGTTTTGAAGGTACAAAGTGTGCTACGTCACCGCCAGAGTTTTAAAATGGCTGCCTCAGCCGCATCATGTATTAACATTTCTGCAAAGAAAGCTTGAAGTACAGTGATTTACGTGGCCACTGGGAGAGTGATTTTGACGTAAGTGAGGAGGAATATATGACAATCGAATATGATACCGAGAGATCTAGAAGCAATTAGACTCAGGTATAAAAGTTTAATTTTATTATTATTTATGAATTACTACTTTTACGCTACAAGTAAAGTTTTGTTGATATTTCACACATGGTATGAGCCATCTAATATGCTGGGCATGAGGGAAATGTTTATATCACAGTTTTTTAATTACTTTGCTGTGAAAAACATTCCGTTTTAGAGTCGCATGTAGTACATAAGTTTTAAATAAGTAAATTTCCAGCCACAATATAAGTTTTTTATAGTACTGGTTTAGACCAGCAATTCTGAATTTCATTTACCATTTCATGTGGGTGTCTGCACTTCACCGACAGTTTCAGAATTATTTTCTCCAACAAACATGGACAAATGTGGTGAGAATCAAACGATAAGAGGTACTTAAAAGTAAGGCATATGACTTCCACACTTCCCTACAATATACCTTAGCCAAAGTTACTGTTCACATTTTAAACATAATCAGTTATTATCCACTTTACTTCAATTATTATACTGCCATTCAGTATTCAAGCATCAAGTGTTCCTTAATCACCTCCATCAAATGGGCTATTTCTATGTAGGAGATCTCATGACTGATTCCTATAATACGAGAAACACAACTAAGCGGGAAAGATCATATCCGGAGGGAACAGGAAGGGTGTAAAGGGAAAAGGAGAATCCAAGTATAAAAGAGACAAAACTGGAAATCAAATATGTGCTGGAATTTTGGTCCAAAATTTACGTGCAATAATATGACAAGGAACTTAGTTTAATATAAGAAAGTAATTTTCAATTTTTTCTTGAATTTGAAAGATTTTTCAGTCCCATATTCCGTAATCAAACAGTCACTAAGTAATAACCACAGATGTCCACTATTGGTGTTTCCCAAAACGGACCCTGCAAGGGGATGCCCCGAAAATGCAGGCTTACTATGTCATTAGCCGCCGTGCTGAAGGACACTAGAAAAGTCACACATTAAAAAAACATGCTGATGATTTAAGAATATTAGAAGTGCTGGTGGTGCCTTGATGTGAACACCATTGACGAATGGAAGACAGTTGCCCTGCACAATAATAAAGTAAGGACCTTTTATAGTTTTTGACATGAATCGAATGATACCCCAGTTCGGTCCGGTAGTGTCCTACAGATCACTAAGGCAAATATAAGAGTTTAAACTGAGATGACAGTAGGCTTAACATCAGTGGCGTTATGAAAACTTTCTTAATTAAGAGGAATGATTTATATTTTTTTCTATCAACATAACAAACTTTTGTAATCCAAAGAACGGAACATAACACAGAAGATTTCCGAAGACTACAGATCATAAATTCAGCAGCTACAGAATTCTAAACCCCAGTTTTTGTAAGGCCTAAATTTAAATTTAAATAAAAAATTTCCCTACAATATATATATATATATATATATATATATATATATTACAGGTATACGTTTGCTCTAAAGTCACGTAGAGTATTGTGAACAAAATACATGAATGCAAAACAAAGAATCCATTCCAATAAATTACAGAATTTCTGAAGCATAAGAACGTTTATCTAAGAACTAACAAGAAGTGGCATAGTAACTTCTCGCTTCAAGTCCTTCCTTTCTGACGTTACTCAATACAATTAACATTCCTGCGGTAGAGTTTCGATACACAACAGTAGATGTGAATCCATAATAACACAACAATAACAGGTTACAAATAAGTCAGAAAAACCTGCTAGGAGTGCCTGTAATATATTCCATTACCTAAATACAAATTTTGCTATTATCAACCAGTTGACAATTAGAAAAATACTCTTTGTGTCGATCTTTGTTTACGACACGTAAATAGCTGTTAATGGCTGCACATAAGCCCTAGCAGTAGCTTCTTAAGAAAGAAGTTCACCCAAGTGCCTCGCTGCAGTTATCACAAAACAGTAAGAGCAAACCGTCCAAAATTTTCCCGGGGACAGGAGAGATGATTTCGAGAAGTGTTTACGCCCTGAGCGACTCCCTCAGCTCGCGTTCTGTCTGGCAATGTGGTTAATTTCTGAGTGACAATTTATTAGACATGACTTCAGAGCTTGCGTCCCTCTATTATGTCCAAGTGATAAGATGTGGGAGGGTGACATCAGCGAGATGCATCGTGGGTGTTTCGTTGTCATAGCAATGTTGAATTGCCTCACCCACCCCATTTCTCTATTCTTTCCCTTACTATCTTGCACAATAAGGAAATTACCCCGAGTGGCTTCTATACAACCCAGCTATCCTATCGCCTAGATTGCTTCGGACCTACCCTATAGTTCTGACATGTCGGAGAATGCTTGCGTCTAGCCCTACATATGAGATTCGCTTGAATGCAGAATTTAACACATGGTTCGCTGCACTGCAATAGCAATGTTGCTATATATACTGGCCGCATGACATGTAATGTGTCAATATGTAAGCCCAACTTGAGTAATATTAGTTACGGTCTGGCTTACTCATGCACGGCTCAGACTAATAAAAGTGTTGAGAGAACGTTCGATACATTCAGACCAATGCGTGTCTCTTCAATAAATAACGAAAAAATCTTCGAAAATATTACTGTAATTTTGGGTACACATTTAGTTAAAACGTTATTTTAATTAGCTGAAAAAATACTGTCATCTGAAATAGGATTCTGTTCTATGAAGCAAAAAAAACTCTGAATTAAACAGTTTGTGTTTTGTACTAGCCGTCATGTTTACTTATACCATACAGAAATTTAGGGTTGTAAAATTTATTTACATATTACTTAAACTGAGCGAACGGGAAGACAAGAAAGAATAAGTAAGCAGCCCCTAGACGACTTCTAAACATAGAAGATGCTGGAAATTGAAAGAGGAAACACTAGATCGCTCTCTGGGAAACTCGCTATCGATGCAGTTATGAACCTCTCCTAAGACAGACTACAGAAGGATGATGAGGATTTTTAATTTGCATAAAGACGTTTTAAGTTTATAGCGTCGAGTGGTAAGTTGAAAACTGAGTAATGAACGCCAGCAATGTGAAGGCAAGACGCTGGGTTCTACCATCTTGGTATATTTCCTATTTACAAAGGGGATGTTTGATCGGCAGTCAACTACAGACCCATAAGCTTAACCTCTGTGGTCTGCAAGCAACTGGAACACGTTATAGCAGGGCATTTGTGGCAAGTCTGGGATAAGAATGATTGGCTATACGAGGGACAGCAAGGGTTTAGACAGGGATACTCTTGTGAAAGTCAAGACATCACAGTGTGCGAGGACATAGCTACCTCTTTGGACTATGGGGTCGGTATAGATGCGATTATAATAGACTTTTCCAAAGTTTTCGATTTAGTTCCTCATGATCGGCTGCTTACGAAACTGGCGGTCACGGGCGTGGATTCGAAGGTAGTCGTTTGGGAAAGGGAATTCCTTGTAGGTCGTACATAAAGGGCCAAAGTAGGAGGGCAATTATCCAAGGAAGTCGAAGTAACCTCAGTTGTGCCGCAAGGGAGCGTTTCGGGCCCACCGTTGTTTCTAGTGTACGTCAATGATATTTGGAGGAAAATCGACTTAAGTATTAGACTCTTCGCTGACAACTGTATAATATATAGGAAAATCTTAAATAAAAACGACATAGAAAAGTTGCAGAAGGAACTTGACACCTTGGGGGAGTGGTCGGTAGAAAATGAGATGAAATAAATCCCGCTTAAAGTAAGGCAACAAGATTTACGACAGCTCGGGTTCAAAAGCCACTGGGTCGCTCCCTTGGTGACCAAAATATTCCGGGAACGAGAAATTGTAAATACTTGGGAATAATCTTACGAAGCGATGTAAACTGCGTGGACCAAGTAAATTGCATAGTGCAAAAAGCCTGAAAGGCATTTCATTTTGTAACGCGGTTCTCAAAAAAGGAAATAGGAATACAAAAAGATTAGTCTACACGTCGTTGGTACGTCCTATTCTTGAACTTGGGGCTGCATGCTGGAATGCATGGACAGGACAGATATATGTGCTGGACCGAGTACAAACGAAAGCTGCTAAATATATTAATCATATGAAGGATTCGGACTACGGACAGTTGTCTCAGCGTAGGACACGATCGGGCAAACAAACATGACGCAGCTCGTAGTCACTCTTAGCAATTTTGTGAACACACCTAAAAATGAGAGCGTTAAAGTGATCATTTGTTTCTCTTCATGCTGGAAACCGTAAGGACAGAGGTTGTATAGCTCTTCTGCCAATTAACCTCGGTACTACATGGAATAAAGCAGTCAGCTTTATGCTCCGGCCTTGTACTCTCTCCAAAAGTGTGTCCCTAATACCGATTGAATATGAGGTTCGGTTTGTACATAGCCTCTTTGAACACTAAGGAGAAAATAGAAATCTCTTGTTTTTTGCAGGAAAATCCAACCACGATTAACACCGTTTTCAGATCGTAGCAATGCTGCTTTATGAACTACTCCATCTCTACTCTTAAAAAGCAGAAAGACGTTTAAAGATTAGAGAAACCTACCTATAATGGAACCGCAAGAGACAAAATTTTTTCCGTTCCAGGCAGGTTCTTTTTTAAGCTGGCACTTAAGTTTGAATCCTCGGGACTCTACACGTCTTCCGCTAAAGAAAAGTTTCCGTTCGCCCATATTCCGTCTAAGGCAGGCTACACTCTACGTACGTTTATGCCTGTGTTGTTTGACGTGGTCGGAAATGTTAACGTTGCAAACTCATATCCAATCTGCTCATAAAAACAGCTAAGTTAGCTTAACTGAAGTAAAAACAGCTAGTAGGTTTACATTGCGTCATTACACCACCGTGTACTTCAGGCAGTACATACTGAAAACAACATCTTGGCATGTAGCGTGAATTAATTTCCAAAATGCTTCGAACTGTACTAATAAAAAGTTTAAGGGGACATTGAAAGGTGATGGGGATTTATTAAATAATGTGAACAATTCTTATATGATCCGTGAAGGCCTTTATTATTGTGCAAGGTAAAACAGCAATTCCTATACAAACCTGGACAGACCTTGATGACTCCAGGAAGTTGCGGCCCCTACAATTTCTAGACAATTGGCATATGAAGGTGGCAAGGTCGCCAGTCGTACGCACCGGCCGCCTTTACCCTCCAGGAGATATTCATGGTATTCATGCATGTTAGAGGCTAAGACGAGCCCAGGGCCATAGTGCGGCCGGAAGTCAATGAAAATTCCAATGACTTCTCGGCTTTTAGCAAAGTACCTCAACCAACTACGCCACCGCGTTTATATGTAAAGTAAGTAGGTTAATAAGTGAAGCGAACAAAAACATGAAAGTGGTCCACGAATTTAAATTCTTATACAGGGGAATTTCAAACGGATGTAATTCTTTGGTATTCTTTTAATATTACTGCGAAGTATAGGAACATAACGTATAGAGAACTGGTATATTTCTGGGCGTATTATTGATCATAAGTTTATGCACTCAATCCGGAAATTTCAAACACGTTGTCACAAAGAACGCTACGTAGACAGAGAAGCAGGAAGCTACAGGACATTGCAATTCACGAGCTTAAGAGCACTCGGAGCGAGCCGTGAGTGACAAGTTTATTTGCCAGATCAATGAGCATGCAACTTACTCCAAGTAATCTTATTATTAGAATTGCTTTGATAATATCGATGGAATGGAGATATGTATGAATGGAAATTTATTATTGCACGAAGATTGAGTGGCATGAATATGATATCGCTTTGAAAAGGGACACTACATTTTTGGTACAATTCAACAACATTGTCACCGACATAAAAACTGAAGCTTTCATATGAAAATGGGGAGAAATCCAGGTGACATCCGTGACATGTAGGCCTCTACGGGACCGGAAATTCCCAAGTGTTGTGTACTGTACAGCACTGTGAAGGAAAACATGTGATATGGATTGCCGCTCTGAAGCCTACTTATAACCGTAAAGAAAAAAGTTAGGAAATATCAACACAGTACAGTATTAAAACTTTCATTTTCCCAGCTCCTTCGCTTCATTTTCCAGTAAAGAAAACACTGGCAATTTTAACACAAACACTGTAAATTTTCCCCTACGTTAGCAACATCGTGACCGTTTATCACCGAAACATCTTAAGCGATGAGATTTACAACTGATAACAGTTTATCGTCGTTAATCTGCGTTCAGTCTATGAGCCTCGGTCATACATCATCAACTATTTCTTTGGCCTCACTTTT
>Ga0123354_10000429_pt1 | contig 41029 bp, 39 predicted proteins | sample TergutLab28metaG_2_FD_97872 | JGI IMG/M metagenome (GOLD analysis project Ga0123354, IMG submission 97872) | Labiotermes labralis P4 segment gut microbial communities from Petit-Saut dam, French Guiana - Lab288 P4 | ecosystem: Host-associated > Arthropoda: Insects > Digestive system > Gut ... | reverse complement strand
TTTTGTACCTGTTTGGGTACGTTTTGCATATGGGTAACCTATGGGTTAACCTAGGTGTAACCTAGATTTAAGGTTTATGGCTAAATTTTAAAAACAGGCGTAAATCAATGTCAAACTATTGACCTAGGGGTAATTTTGCCGAGTTCCGGTTTTATAATAAAAAACATTTTACAAGACCAATTACACAACACATTCATATGACTTCACTAAAAAAAGGACTAATCATGAATATTAAAACAAGCGTTTATCAAAACACATGGCCAAACTTGGAAAAGTTTGGAATCTAATGTACCTGCCAATTTGAAAACAAAAAAAGGAAAGTTGGATTAAGCCAACCGGTTTTGTTTAACTAGTTGCAAAAAGCGAATCGTCGAGGTCGTTCACTTTAATGTCGGAGATAGTATAGCTAATGTCGTCTGCTGTGTAGCTGTAGGTTGCTGATAGGCCATCCCATTTATCTTTGAGTTCAGTTGCAAAGCAATATGCCATCTCTAGATACAATTCATCATCAGCAAATTTGGATTTTGTCCAAGTTTCGCCAAAATCTTTACTTGCATATGATGTGGAATCTTCCAAGTTCAAGATATAACTGTAGCATGCGTCATCCATAACCATGTCAACTCTAACTATATCAGCTTCTCCGTTGAAGTCGTTTATTGCGCAATAATAGTCTAAGCCAGTAGTGCTATCGGCAACCTTAAATTGTAGAGAGTCACCATCAGCAATAGTCTGCGGCTCAGGTGCTGGAGTTGTTTCTGTTTCGTTGTTCATCAAAAGGGCTACTGCGGCTACGGCGACAATAACTACCGCTAAAATTGCAACAATGATGTAGATAGTTTTTTTATCCACTTGAATCACACCATTTTATAGCGATCTCTTTGCTCAAAAAGTAATATAAGCTTTTCCAAAAGCTGGCTCACCTGAAAGACAAATCAAAGAAAAAATACAAGAAAACTACAAGCAAAAAACCAGCCACACAAACAATCCACATCATAAACCCAAAAATAAAAGACCGTGAAAGACAGGGAGCAGTTTAGCGTTCAATAGAGAGCTTACTTGTGTTTGCTTCTTTAGCTATACTAATCACATGATCCGCAGTTACTGCGAAAGCTTCACTGTGAGTAACGGCAATTATCTGCTCAATTGCTCTAAATTTACCAATGGCATCGGCTAAGCGCTCAATACTGCCGTCTTCACTACCCAAATTTTCGGTGGGTTCATCTAACACAAGCATACTCAGACCCTGACCGGTGTGGGATTGCAAAATGAGCTGTCCTAGGCCCATACGATAAGCAAACGCTAAGAGGGTGCGTTCTCCGCCTGAGAGATTGTTGACTTCACGGTTTACCCCGGCTTCGCTTTTTACGTAGGGGGTGTAAGTTTCGTCGATAACCACGTTTAGCATGGGAGTTTCGCCGCCCACTAGGCTGTCTATTACTTGTTGGACAAAGCTGTGCAGCACTTTGACAAATTCGCGTCGGAGTTTAGGCTGGATGCTACGGTAGGCGTCTCGAATGGCACTTAGTAACTCGATGATGCGGCTGATTTTTTCGCTCCGATCAAGTTTTTGTTGAGCTATTTCGAGGCGGTCTTTGATTTCTTGGAGGTGGAGGTTTAGATCGGATTTACGGTTTGCTTTTGTGCGCAGATCTAATTCGGCGGCGTAGTATTGTTTTAGGGTTTGGTCTTTTTGGTCTTTAGCGGCCTGCAACTCAGATATGTCGAATTGGGCGATTTGAGCTTGGCAGGTTTGGAGCTCAGTGTATTGTGCGGCTTCAAGGTGCTGGTGGACTTCTTGTTCCGCAAGCAGATTTTTGAGGTTGTCTTGCTCCTCAACGATTCGAGCAACCAAATCAGTGTTTCTGGTCAGATTGGTCTGCAGATCACCGTATGCTTGGGAGACAGTTGTTTTGGTTTTTTGCAGAGTTGCAACTTCAATACGCAGATGGTTAATGGTTTTTTCTCGATCTAGGTTTGTTTGGGTTATGTTTTTGAGTAAATCGGTCTTGTAAGCACCCATTAGAGGTTGACTACAGACGGGGCATTGGCTGTCTTTTGAGGATTTACTAAGGGTCTCGGCTCTTTTTTGATCTTGGAGAAGGTTTTGGGAGGCAGTTTCCTGTTCGGCTCTTAGTTGAGAGAGTTTGTCATCAAACCCCAAAATATAAACGCGTAACTGATCAAGGGACTGATCTTTGGGTATCCCGGCCTGTTCGAATATGCTTAAATATTGCTTTATTTGGTTGCCAAGAGAAGTTTGGCGTTGAAGAAGGTTGTCAAGTATTGTTTTTTTGCCCTCAATTCGCTCAGTTAGTGAGTTGGATGTTTGGGTCATGTTGGTATAGTTGGCGTTTAGGCGGGCTTCTTTGCGTTTGAGTTCTTCTATGGCGAGTTTTTTTTCTTCGGAGCGTTTGAGGCGTAAATCAGTTTCGTCAAGGGCGGATTTGGCGTTGGTTAGTCGTTGGGTGGATGTCTCAAGGGCCATCACAAGATTGGTAAAGTCTTCGCTTGCGCGGTTGTATTCTGCGCTGAGTTTTTCTAAGCTACAAACATCGGGGTCTTTTTCGTAGACACGTTTTTCGGTTTCAAAGTCGCGTTGGTATTGGGCTATGCTACTCCAGGCGGCCTCATACTCAGCTAAGCCGAAAAATTCGTCGATGCGGATCTGGCGGTCACGGGGTTTGGCATCTAGGAGTTCTTTTAGGTGTTCTTGGCGAAACCAGACGATTTCGCGGTAGAGATCGCGATCTAGACCGGTTATGGTTTTGATTTGTTCTGCAACGGCCTCGTTTTTCATTGAGGCAACGAGTTTTTCGTCTTCGTAGAGTTTTAGTTGTTCGCTGTCTTGATTTAGGGATTTGCCTTTGCGTTTTAATCCGCGGATTAGTTTGTATATGCGGCCGTTTTGGCTAAACTGCAAAGTTACGCGGCAAAAGTCCGCGTCTTCACGCATGAGATAGTCAAAGCTTTTGCGGCCAATGGTGTCGCCAAATAATGCAAAGTCTATAGCGTAGAGTACGCTGGATTTGCCGCATCCCACGCCTCCAACGATGCAGTTAAAGCCCCGGGTGAAGGGCACAGTTGATTTGGTGTGGCTACGAATGTTTTCCAGCTGCACGATGTCAATTTTCATGGGTGAGCTCCTCGATGACTTGTTTAACTTTGGCATCTTGTTTTTGTGCCAGCGGCTCAATCAAATTTAGAGCGCCATGTGCGATGCGTTCAGCGTCTGTTTTGCCATATCGATCAGAGAAAATCTGCACAAAATAGTCAAAGGCCTTAGTTTTTAGGTCTTTGAATTCGCCCTCAAAGATAGAGCGCACTACCTCATCAGAAACCACCGTTTCTCTGAGTTGGACAATAGGATGGACCAAAAGCGCTTTGGGGGCGGCATTGCGGATTTTGGGCACGTCTAATTCGGCGCGGCTAGCCTCTGTGGGCAGGGTACCGCAGAGGATGGGAACGATTATAACATCGGTTTCATCAGCTTCTTTGACCATCTGTACTGCCATCTCGGTGATCTTGGCAGGTGACAAGCCGGTGTAGTCATGTTCTAGGAGAATAAAGCGTCGAGGGGTGTATAGTTCAATTAGCTCAGGGGCGGGTTGACCTTTGTCGTTGACTTGCACATGGTAGAAACCTTTGGTGATTTTGCCTTCATCATAGCCGGAGGATTCTGTGCAACCGCTGTATACTAAAATGCCGCTCTTAAAGCGGCCAGTGTAGCGGTCGTGGATGTGGCCTGCGGCATAGTAGCAAAAGCCATCAGGTAATAATTCGGGGGGAATCTCAGCTTCCATGTAGGAGGGTTTAACGTTGGGTAGGTCTAGGGCGCCGTGAAATACAAAGATGTTAGCGAGATTGGGTTGGGGAGTTGGGGGGTTTTCTTCCATAAAGCGGGGGAGAGCTTCAAGTGTTTTGGGACGGTTATGGTAATTGGGAATACCGTAGACATAGCAACACTCGGGTTTGCTCCAGCAGGAGCCGCGGTGTCGGGGTAGATGAAAGATGAGCCCTGCGCTGTCAAGGGGGTAGAGGATGGTACTGGTTATGGTGTTTGGGGCGGAGTCGTGGCTACCATCTACGGTTAAAACGGGAATATTGGCGTCTTTTAGGCGTTTAAAACTGCGCACCGTATTTTCCAGCGTGTGATTACTGGGTCGGGCTTGATGAAATAGATCACCCGCGATAATCATAAAATCTGGTTTGAGATCGAGTGTTTTGTCCACAACTTCGCTAAATGCGCTGTCAAAGTCTTGTCTTCGGACTTCTAAGCCATACTGGGTGTATCCTAGGTGTAGATCAGATACATGGACAAAGCTAAATGGCTTCAAGGGCAGTCGCCTTCTTGTTTTGGATACTAAGTTATATTAAGTGTTCTTTGAATATAGCGGTTTTATCTTCAGTGTAAACTTGGTCACTATGCATTTTTATGATTTTATAGGTAGTGATGGATAGAGATTTTGGCGTATAAATATAAGAAACCATGGCATTATCAAAGCAAGGCGTCAAACCATGCAATGCCAAAAGTGCACTACAGAAACGGTGATGCCGTTTCGCTGTCCTTTCTGCGGTGGACAATTTTGTAGTCATCACAGACTGCCAGAAAACCATGGCTGTATTGGAATTAACAATGCTAAGGCTCAAACACAGCAACGTGTTGTAATACAGCAAAGTGATGGGTCCTACAATTACAGCTACGTCTATGGTCAAGATCCCTACAGACGTCAACAGCGCATACGTTGGAGCAAAAAAGAAGCCAAACATTTAGGCGTTGCAATTGCACTTGTTATCGGCATTGGTTTTGCGATAGGTATTAGCTTAACGACCAGTATGTATAGTTTTTGGCCGCCGCTGTGGTCATGGGAAGTGATAGGCGTGTTTGCTGTGATTATGACTATGTCTTTTCTTGTGCATGAAATGGCACACAAAGTTATGGCACAAAAAGCAGGTATGTGGGCAGAGTTTAGATTAACCAAACTGGGTGCAATTATTACGTTTATCTCGATATTTGTACCGTTTTTTAAAATGATTGCTCCAGGCGCTATGATGATTGGAGGCCATGCACCCTCAGCTAAGAATATGATAAAAATCGCCATTGCAGGGGTCATTACAAATATGATCTTTGCTGTTGTTTTTTTGAGTTTAGTATTTGGATTACCACTCAACGCTTATACGTTGATGTTTGTCTACGCCGCGTTCTTTAACTCGTTTATGGCAGTCTTTAACTTGATTCCCGTTGGGGTCTTTGATGGTTATAAAATCTTTATGCTAAACAAGAAAATATGGGCGTTAGCGTTTATTCCAGCGGTAAGTATAATGGCATTTATTTGGTGGATATTTTTTATTTGAGGCACTATTCGCCTCTAACAAATAGTAGATAATGGTTTACGGTGTAGTTCCATGTGCCGCCCATTCCGGCGGTGTTGTAGGTGTGTAGTTTCCAGCCTTGGGCTTCCCAATCTGCGATTGTTTTAGCGACGTTATTGTGGTGTCCCACGACTATACATTGCCATTCTTTCAAGTATTTTACCTCTAAGGTGAAAGGTTAGCAATAGAATTTAAGGTGCACGCTAAAGAAAAAGAGACTAGAAGTGAAATTAAAAGGGTTAGATAAGTTCGATTGTTACGTGTACTTCTTCAGGCACGCGGATACGCATAATGCGGCGCATAACGCGTTCTTCAGAGTCAATATCGATGAGGCGCTTGTGGATACGCATTTCCCATCTATCCCATGTTGCGGTACCTTCACCTGAGGGGCCCTTAAGAACAGGCACACGGAGGCGTTTTGTTGGCAACGGTACTGGACCGTTCATTTTTACGCCCGTCTTATGAGCGATGCTACGTAATTCCCCGCAAACCTCTTCAAGCTTCACGTAATCAGTGCTTGTGAGGCGTATTCGTGCTTTTCTTACCATCTTGGTCCATCAATCCATCGTTTTACCGTGTTTAATATACGTTGAGTGCACCTATGAGATTTAGCGGGCACATAAAAACCTTGCGACTACCAAGGAACAAAGCATAGAACAAAGAAAAACCAGAACACACAAAAGACCACTATAAACACCAAATTACCAACAAACCCAACAAAAAACTTGACAAGCACAAACGACCACCACAATCAGCACACCCAACAACATACAAAAAATAAAATCAAAACACAAAAACCACTAACAACTCTTCAAACACAAAAACCCACAAACAAACAAACAAGCACACAAACAGTACCTAAAATGGAAAAAAGAAAAAACCAACTATATTACAACATCGCCAATGCTATAAATTATTTTTCTAATAGATAATAAACTACCCCTTAAATTTTTGTCTAATTATCAGAAGGTTGCCTATTGTCGAAAACCAAAACAGCATAAATGGAAGGTTAGGATACACAAACAGCCCTTCTACAGCGCTAATAACACCGTTCTCACCACCACCATAAAAAATCATTGTCAATTGTGTTGGAGCCCATGTACAACTAACTATGTTTGATGAAGCGGCATTATTTCCTGCAAACACGCTCCATTGAACATAATTTCCATAGACAAATAAAACACACACCACTATATTGAAAACGATTGCAATCTTGACCAACCTCAACATTTTTCTCACCAAAAAGTTTAATCAAAAAAACTATTTAAATTTTTATTAATTATTGCTGAGTCTCTCTGAGGTGACGCCTTATTTTTTCTGCATCAATATCTAATGCTTCAGGCAATCGACCGTGAGTTTGTTCTCGATATGCGGTACCATGAGTGAAACCTTCATGGGGCTTCAACGGAATAACATGCGCATGAAAATGAAAAACCACCTGACCAGATGCAGAACCATTGTTCTGCACCACACGAATACCTTCTGCAACCATAGCATCTCTAACCGCGTGTGCAATTTGTTTAACAACCTTAGATAGGTAAGCAAGCTCAGAGTCAGGCATTTCATAGATATTTTCGTAGTGATTTTTAGGAATCACAAGTGTGTGCCCTTCGTTAACAGGACGGTTGCTCAAAAAAGCCACAACCCAGTGGTCTTCATAGATAAAACTTGCAGGCGACTTTTTTTGGATGATTTGACAGAACACACAATCATCAGACATAGAGGTACCTCACACCAGATGGAGTTAGCTTTAATAGAATTCTCAATGGATATACTTTATGGACACATTAATCGATGACATAGGTAGCTTTCCTCTGCCGCAAGGCATTAAATCAGATGATTACGCCAAAGCCTATGAGCTGGCTCGAGAGGCCATACTTGGGAGGCGAAATCCATGTGAAGATCTTTTTGTAGAGAGGACTTTTTGCTCAGTTGTGGTTGAGTCGTTTAGAAAAAAGCTGGCGGCAGGTTTGGATGTGGCTAATTATCCACAGATCTACAGTGGCATGCGACAAGTTGGCGATGCTATCCATGAAGCCATGGCAGACGGCTCCTTTGTTGTTCCCAAAGAAAGAGCGATTCTACCCGAAGTTTATGTGTTAAATCAGGCGGCTAAACGTTTAAGTGAAGAATTTGGTAAAAAAATCTGCTTACGGATTTCGATGTTTGGCCCCATCGCACAGTACCTCTCAGAAGTAGGTGCAACCGCTTATCCGGATGTATTGGAAGGGATTGCTCAAACCATAAATAACTTTGCTAAAAACAGCATTCTAAACAGCAAATACATTGAAACAACAGTTGTCTCCATTGATGAACCTGGTCTGGGTCATTCTCCTTTTAGCGGCTCAGCGGAGCTTATCAGGGAAACTTTGGAGAAAGCCTACGATTTTTCGGGGCCGACAAAACAGATTCATCTCCATTTCGCTTCAAGTATTCATGATCTCTTAGCAGTAAAGGGACTTGATGTTTTGTCCTTTGAATACGGCGGTTCCCCACAAAACATAAACGAGGTTCCAAAAAGCATGCTAGATGAGACAGACAAACAAATCCGCGTAGGCATCACCCGAACAGATATTGACACCATATGGGCAGAACTCTACGAAAAAGGAGTAACTCAACCCACCTCTGAGCAACTAGTAGAATCTATTGAAACCATACAGAAACGCTATCGGTTTGCTAAAGCAAAATATGGCGATCGGATGACTTTTACAGGCCCAGATTGCGGCATGGGAAGCTGGCCCAATCAAGATACAGCGACATTACTGCTTAAACGTACTGTTGAAGCAGTAAAAACAGCATAACCATTAGACTGCACTATAACTGCCAACAAACATGACATGAAAATAGGTTAGTGAAAAAAATAAAAAATCTGGGACGCTGTTTTAGTTCCAGCGTTTGTCTATAAATAAACGAGTCGATGAAGCAATCGCGAAATCAGCGTTTATTTGGGGCGAAATGAAGGGTCGTTTGCGCAGGGGTGGAGCGGGAAACGGGGAGGGCGGGTCAAGTTCCAGCGGTAGTTTTGTTATCAATCTGGGTGGTCTCCATGTGCTGTGGGGATTATGGTGGCTTCGAGAAGGGTTTCTCTGCGGATTAGGATAGCTTTGGTTTGTTTGCCTATCACGTCTTCTGTGAGTAGCCTTGGCAAGTCATAGAAGTCGGTTACGGGTTTGTCATTGAATTTGATAAGAACATCACCCATAGATAGACCGGCTTGGCGGGCTGGGGAACCGGCTTCGACGCTAAATATCATAACGCCTGTTTCCTGTTCAATACCTGCTTGTTCAGCGATATCTTGGGGAATGGCAACTGTATTTGCGATAATACCTAGATAGCCTCGTTGTGCGGTTCTACCAGTCATGAGGCGGTCGGTGATGGTTTTGACTTTGTTTATGGGAATGGCGATGCCTCTTTGCCAGATGTAGGCGGTGTTTATACCGATGAGTTTACCTTCAGCGTCGACAAGTGGACCACCGCTAAAGCCGGGGTTGAGTTGGGCATCGGTTGCAATGACGTTTTCCATTGCAGTCATACCGCGCCAGCCGCGGACGGTGCTGTTTACGCCAGTTACCATGCCGGATGTGGCGGTGGGTTGGTTTTTGTTGAATGGATTAGCCAATGCCAAAACATATTGGCCTACGTTTAGTTTTTCGCTGTCCCCTAGCGCAATTGGGGTATAGTTCCCTTGTTCGGCTTTGAGTAAAGCGATGTCGTTGTATGGGTCGGTGCCCACGATTTTTGCATTGATGATTTTTTCGCCCTGACCGATTTTGACAGTGCTACAGCCTTGGAGCACGTGATTGCAGGTGATTATATAGCCGTCTTTGGTGATGATGACACCTGTACCGCGAGACATTTGAGCTTTGACGGCAACAACTGATTCAGAGGTTTTTTTGATAAGCGTGCTGGTTGCGTCTGAAACGGATTTGAGGACTTCAAGGGGATTTACTAGTTGGGTCATTTATTTTCACTAAAAGAGAAATGTACAAAACGATATTTGTTGACTAAGGATGAGATAAACTTGGTCACACTATGCAGGTACTTAATTTTGGGGATTTGACATCAGATAGAGAAGACAGTATTTCACAACCATCAGCAAGTTGAGTGATCTCATGTTTGAAATTAAGAGTTATGCAGTTGTGTAGAAGTTAAAGTAACTTGTCGTTTGGGTTGTAATGGGATTAGTCAAGCGGGAGTTTATGACGAATTTGCTGATAAGTGTCATCAGTTGGTAGGATGCTTTGAGAGCTAAATTGAGGTTGTTGTTGGTTAGGAATTTGGCTTCGATGTTTAGGGCGGTGCCTTCTATGTTTGCAGCTATTTGAATTGCGCCGTCCTCGGTAATCCATTTCAAGGTTATGCCTTGGGGAGTTTCAGATATACCTAGCCAGCGGAGCATGCCAAACCATTTACCTCGGAGTTGGAGTATTAGGCGTTGGGTCATTATGTCGGAGGGTAGAAAAGTTTGTATGAGCGGGGTAGTTGGCGTTTCGGTGTGTGGTGAGTGGATGTTGAGCTGGGTAATTTTGGGAGTTACGCGGTAGCCATCAGGTTCTTTTTTGAGGATTCCCTCGGTTTCAAGCCGGGCTAGTATACGTGAGAGTGTTTCGGAATGCAGACCTGTTCTGCGTTTGAGTCCATCAAAGGTGAAGATGGTAAAGTCTTCGGTTTCAATTAATAATAGTACATCTGCATCGCGTTCACTTGGGGAATATTCTGTGGATGGACTTTGCCAATTAGTGTCTATAACAGGTACCATTGTAGAATGGAGTTTTCAAGAGTTTCTTTTGAAGATTACTGAGGTCTATAGTAGTTTTCAGGGAGAAAAACTGGCCGTATACGCACATATATGCCGTGAATTTCACAATGAAGCCTAATGTGGGTTAATGGTTATTTGAGCAACAACTGGGGGTATCGCAAAGTTAGTTACAGCTTTAACTATCAGATAAGGGTATTTTTAAAAATTATAACTGATTGCACAGCGAATCAAGCGCCAGTTGGGATAGGGAATTAAACTATGGGCATTATATGGTTGCTGACGCCAAATTCGCTGTGCATACCTACGATTGGCTTTCCAGCTTTCGGTTTGGCTATAGAATACACTATTGCTCTTAAAATTTACACAAATATTATATATAGATAAAAACAAAATATATATTATATCAACATATTGTTTAGGCCATACACATTTGCTATATTTTGAACAAAACACGCATTAATTAAATGATGTTATTGCTTTAGGCAGTTTGTTTTTCCCAGGCTTCAATCAGGCCTGCAACTGCTTGGGCTTTTGCTGAACTGCTAAATCGATACATGCGCACGCGTCCATAGGTTCGAAGCTCCAATATGCCCTCGGATTCCAAGATTTGGATATGACCACTTATGGAGGTATAGTTTGTATTTAGTCTCCGGGCTATATCTGAAACGTTTAGTTGTCCTAGGGTGTAGATGAGTTTTAGGATTTTTATGCGTGGTCTAGAGCAGAGAATTTCTTCGAGCGCCATGTTTTCACCTTTTTCCTTGGAGGCTAAGATTCATTTCTTGTTCAAGCTCAGCTGCGGGAATGGAGGGCAGAGAGATGCGGTTTGCTCTGCCTCGGGTTTCAGAGCTGACAACTTCTGCTTTTAGGACCCCTAGTTTTGAGAGGTATTGTACATAGAGCCAAATTTGTGTGTGGCTCTTGGGGGGTTCTTCGTATTCTTCGCATATAACTTGGTAGGCTTTTTCGGCTTCGCCGATTTGGACGTAGGCCTCTTGGTTTTCTTTAAAGTAGCGTGCAATTGCTAGCAGGAATAGTTTTTCATGAAAATCCAAAGAGGCTAATTCGCTTCGGTGTAGTGTTGGGATGATAGCAGAGATTGCGTTGCGGATGCATTCGGCGCTGATATGGCCTAATTCTGAGGCATCGGCGTATTTTCCGGCGCGCCATAAAAGTTCAATGCCAAAGCGTGCGTTTCCGGTTTGTGAATGGGCCAGCTCTGCGGTTAAATCTATCACATCATCTTCCACAGCGCCTAAGGTAAAGGCCAAAGCGGCACGGTCGTTTAAGATGTCGATAAGCTGGGGTTTGCCATAGCGTTGTAGGCGAATGATGTTTCGTTGCAGTGTGCTCTTTGCGCTGTCGTCGAGGTGTTCGATGGCGTTTAGGTCACGCATGATAAAGATAAATGAGAGCCGCTGGGGTTGGCCTTGGCGGGTTTCATGTATTCGGGTGAGTTTATAGACGGCATCGGAGCCTACTTTTTCGATAAGACTGTCAAATTCGTCTAGGGTAACTATTAGGGTGGTTTCTTCTTCATCAAGTACCTGCATTAAGGTGGCGAGGATTTCATCAGCGGCATATCCCCGGGCGGGATAGGTGGGGCGAAACGCGGTAACGATTTTGTGCAGAATCGGTTGAAGACTTCCGCGGAATTCGCGGCAGTTGATGTGGACGTAATGGAATTTGAGGTTTTTTCGTTTGGTTTGACTTGTGAGATCTGCCCCAAAGGTTTGGGCAAGTGCGGTTTTGCCGGTGCCCACATCACCGGTTAGGATGACACGTTGAGTCATTTGTGTGGGACACTGTATTATGAAATTGAAGAATTCGCTCAAGAGGCGCTGTTCTTTTTCGCGGTGCGGCAGCTTTGATGGGATATAGTTTATATCCAGTTTGGATTCGTCTCTAAATACGCTATATGAGGTTGTCATTTGTTGCCTCAGTGTATGTGTTTTTTGGGGTAGTGTTAATTCTTTAAACAAAAGCCTAATAAATGCATTCTGCAATCCATATTTTCTGATACATAAGATGATACCAAAATACTTCTTTTTTACAAAGGGAGTCGGCAAACACAAAGAACAACTCCAATCATTTGAGTTAGCTCTCCGAGACGCAGGCATACAAATGTGTAATCTAGTCAGCGTATCTAGTATTGTTCCGCCTGGATGTGAGCTGGTTACACGTGAAAAAGGCCTAAAGATGATTCATCCCGGAGAGATTACTTTTGTTGTCATCGCCCGCAATGCAACCAATGAACCCCACCGGCTGGTCGCCTCATCGGTAGGTGTTGCCATCCCCTCAGGAAAAAATCAATATGGCTATCTATCTGAGCACCACAGCTATGGACAGACAGATGAAACCGCAGGTGACTATGCGGAGGATCTTGCAGCCACCATGCTTGCAACTACTATGGGTATCCAGTTTGATCCCGAGACGGCTTGGGATGAACGCAAACAGCTCTTTAAGACTACGGGTTTGATTATAAAGACAGCAAATACCACTCAGTCAGCAGCAGGCGATAAGAACGGTTTGTGGACTACAACAGTTGCAGCAGCAGTTTTGGTTCCACCAGAAGACAACACAACAGAACGATAAACATAAACAAACTATCAACTCCGATTTTTTCATTTTTTAACTTCTATATGCACAAGTTCTTTAGGTGCTTGTTTTAACGGGCCCGTTTGTAGTTTGCTATATCATATGCCCTATTTTGAGTGTCTTTTTAGATATATCTTGAGGTAAGATATTCCTTAAACCCCAATATATCATTTTTTCAAATGTTACATATATGAAATGTCATTTAAATAGATTTCAGACAATTATCTCGTTTGATAGTTTGATTGATAAGAATCAAGCTTTCAGGTGAATATAAATGAAAAGCAAAACACAAAAAGGCTTAGCGGCCATAATTATGTTTGCGCTTGTTATAGGTTGTTTTGCAGTAATGCCCCTAAAAGCAAACGCGGCGTCCACATATACAGAACCTACCGCACACCAGTTCTATGCTGGCGGCGAAGATGTTCTGTATGCTATCGTCAAAGGTTACACTGGACCCTGGTGTACCCCTGACAGACTAAACTATCCAGGCCTTAACGGCGGGGGAGAATTCTTCTATATCGCCGTAACCAACACATACACAAACGAAGAGTTCGCATCATTCTGCGCTCATGCCGGCTCCAAAAACTTTGCAGGCGACAACACCCTTGGCTGCAGCGGCTACATGACATCCACCGACTTCATCGAAGGCATAAATACAGACGATTTCGTCTACGCCCTCAACTACATCGAAGACCACCTAGGCAACCTAAACGAAGGCAACAACAGAGTCATAACACAAACAGTCATGTGGGCCATATTAGGCGCCATTAATGTCAAAAGTGACGCATTCAGTACAACAAGCCTCAATAATGAACAACAACAACTCGTCAGAGATGCTATAGATGCTATTGAGGAGAAATACGTAGGAGAAGGCAAAATCGTAGACGTAGCCTACTTGACATGCGAAAACCATGAACATGACTTTGAATACTGCCAGCCACAACTGGTCCCATTATACAAAACACCCACCACCCAATACGGTGAACTGCGAATAGAGAAAACCGTAGACGGCATCGCATTTAAAACCTGGCTCAACAGCTACACAGATGAAGAAGCACGCGCAATCCGCCTAGGTGTACAATTCGCACTCTACAAAGCAAACGAAGACGACGGCAGCTATGATGAAACAGCACCCATTGCAACCGTCAGAGGCATCTCAGTCGACGGATATATAGACTTCGCAATAGGCAAACTAGAATCAGGCTACTATGCAGTAGTCGAAACACTCATCACACCAGAAGCAAAAGCAGTCTTCAAAGAGGCTAATGCACCACTATACTTCCACATACGCAACACCGAAACAGGCCACATCTTTAGCGACTTCGACTACGACGCATTCTACACCATCCAAAACGGCTGGGGCAACACACTCGCAACACTAAACCATGGCAACCTCAACATGGGCGGCATCATATTCCCCATCGGCGTCACAAACACCAAAACCGGAACCACATACCCATCCTTCTGCGCACACGGTGGCTCCCAAAACTTTGCAGGCCAAAGCGGCATAGACTGTAGCGGCTACATGGTTGCATCAAAATTAGGCACCGTACTACCAGACAAATATGGCGACTTCGTCCTTGCCTACAACTACATCGAAACCAACTATGGCGACCTAAACAACAACGACAACAGAATCATCACCCAAATAGTCACATGGGTCCTGCTCGAATCCATCGACACCGCAGACATTGACTACGGCATGCTCGGTGATGTATCAGACGCAAACATTTACTCCATACTAGATGTGCTTGATCACTTCGATGAACAAGAAGGCGGCAGAATAGTCGACCTCGTCTATATGGTCTGTGAAAACCCCAACCACGAATTTAAAACATGCCAGCCACAACTAGTGCCCGTTTACGGTGAAGATGTCACATTTGACAACAAAGTACAACAATACGGCAGCATCACACTCAGCTATGACGTAGGCACAAAAGTCAACATCAAAGACTCAATAACAGGCGGCTACTCATCTGAAAATATAGTTGCCCGAGAAAAACAAGCACACAACCTTGACCAAAAACTCGGCACAAAAGGCAACTGGTTCCAATTCAACGAATTCTCCAACGGCATCGGCGGCACATTTGAACTAATAAACGGCAACAACCTAGCAAAAGTCGGCGAATACACAATCGAATACAACCCAAACACACAAGAATACACTCTAACCTTTAGCGACGAACTAATAGGCAGCAGCGCACAACTCTCAATCTCAAACACATTCATACTCAACGCAAAAAACGCCAACGATATCAAAAAAACCCCAGCCAATGTCTATAGCATACCCGACCCTGGAAACAGCAAAAAGACAATAGACTACCTAACACCAATCTGGACATCAGCACCCGGCCAACAACAATTCAGCCTCGGCAACGGACACTCATTTACCTTCAAAGCACCCTGGGTAGACACCAACAAACCAGTATATGTCTATCTACACCTCGGTGGACTCACAGGCTACGCCAACACTGACAAAACACCAGAAACCATCATCCTCAACGTATACTCCGACGAAGCATGTACAATTCGCGCTTGCGAACCAGTTGAGATTTCAAGACACTCCACAGGCTCAACTGAGCTACTCAAAACAGGTCAATACTACTACACAATCACAGCGGCTGGATTGCCTACATTACGCACAATGACTTCAGTCACTGTTACCGCTGGTGTACAAGCACTTCCACCATACAAACCATAAGAAGTCTATAAAATAGTGTCTCTTTAGAGGCGGCGCAAGCCGTCTTCCCTTTTTATTTTTTTGTTTAGCGTTACATGCCCAGTTCTACGGGTTGTTTTAAGAGCTCGAGAATTTGTTTTTCGTGCGCTTGCCGTGCAGCTAAAGGATAGATTTGACGGTCACATTCAAAGAAAAGAGGGTCCTGTCCGATGATACGGCTGAGTTTTTCATCAGATTCAGCATTAACTATGAGCATACTACCCTGATGTCCAATAAGATGATAGGTGAGATCGAGGCTTTTTTCTTTCTCAAGACTCTCAAAATATTTAAACTGTAAAGGCAACAGTTTTGCCCAACGCTCAAGGGGCACATCACGTTTTACCTTCTGTATAATTAAAAACTTCATGCTGATCCTAACGTTGTTAACTGGTTAAAGTATAAATAAATTCACAGAACAACCTATAGCTTAACTTTTATGCACTATCTCATCAAAGTGTTGGCCTAGTTGTGTCCAGTCAGCTTCAGAAAAATAGTCCAATCCAAATGGCGTTAAAGTTTCCTCTTCTTTTAACCAATGGGCATGCATGATATCGTATATGGGGATGAGTTTGTATTTCCAGATTTCTGTGTCGGTACGTTCCGTTTTTAGGGTTTCAAAGAGTTGTTTCATATCGGCATGTTCCACTTCAAGCTCAAAGGCTAGTCCCCGCAACTCAGGTATCTGCATCATCTTAGGAAAAATTGTCAGCTCTTCTGCTTTGTGATGTGTATAGATATTTTGCATAACCTCTTTGAGAGCAATTTCTCGCATCGGCCCATCCTTTGGGGTTGTCTTTGACATTTTAGTAAAAAACCTGCGGTATATATCATGATCACGTTTTATAGATTCACTAAGACCCAAAACAAGTCACCTAACTAATTAATTAACTAAAACAAGTATTGCACTAAAGAAGAAAACGTGGGGATATTTATAGGTTAAATAAATTAGGGTGCAGGCGGCTCGGGTTCAGCGGCTCTGCGTTTTCTAAACAGGATAAACACATGGCCTCTGACTTCTACCAACGCAGACTCTGTTTCTTTTGCAGCTTTATTGGCGATGTCTTCAGCGGTAGTCAACTCTTTGAGTGCCGCTGGCAAAATCCGCACCTTAACCATCTTGTTTCTCTGTAGTTGCTTCTCAATTTCGCTTATCGATTGCGCCGATAAACCATCCTTGCCCACCCAAATCGTTGGGTTTTCATCTTTTAGAACGTGCTTAACATGGCGCTTCATTTTTGATGTTATCTTGATCAATTGCTTTGCGCACCTTTTTTCTTAACATATAGCGAGTGTAATTCCCGCAGTTTAAACATGTTACTACCACGTGAGGCTCCCTTTTTTGTTTTACTCTAACTCGGCAGTTAACTCCATATCTAAACAGGGCATTGCATTCCCGGCAAGTCTCACGCCGAAACTCTAGCGGCAAACGAATTCGAGCCGCCATCGCAATCCGCCGTGCAGACGCTACATACACAGCCGCTAACGTAGGATTTGAGGGCGCGACCTTTTTAGCTTGCCCAAACAATATTTCGATCCGTTGCCGTGCAATCTGCTTGATGCTGGATTGGTTCATCATTCTAACATGCAAAAAGCACATTGCTACATAACAGTTACGCTAGCCAAGTTATGTTTGGGTTAACTCGATTTTTAATTGGGCAAGAGCAGCCTCTAGGGGTAAGGGTTTGGATTTGAGAACGCGTTGTGCTAAGGAGGTGTCAAGTGAAGAATCTATGGGACGTTTAGCAAGCCAGGAAAGCTGTGAAGACGCAACCTTATCGATTAGTCCTGTATCTAAACCAAAAGCAGTAGCGATTGCTTTAGCAAATTCTAAGCGGGTGACTTTTGTGGCACCACACAGATGATAGAGTCCAACCAAACGGCGATCAGCAGCCTCTAGAACCATCTCGGCAAGATTGGTGTTTAGGGTAGGCGTGTTCCATTGGTCTTTAACGATTCGGACGCGTTCGCCTTTGCGCAGTGTTTCAATGAGCCAGAGGGCAAAATTGGTTTTGCCTGCGGCGGGAGTAGCGCCATAGATTACGCTGGGTCGGACGATGAAAAATTCTGGGAGGGTTTGAACAATTTCCTCAGCGATTAGTTTAGTTAGGCCATAGTAGTTTTGAGGATCCGCTGCATCAGATTCTACGTAGCAACCTTTCTCACCGCTAAACACATAGTCGGTGGATAAGTAAACTAGGAAGGCTTCTTCACGCTCGGATGCTTCGCGTATGTGCATGGTTCCATCTACGTTAACTTTCCAAGCAAACCCTTTGTTTAGTTCACACTTATCTACATCAGTTAGTGCAGCGGCATGAACCACTACATCGGGTTTTATGCGCTCAAATACTGCGTCAACTTGGGTTTTGTTTGAGACATCTAGTTTAAGAGGAGTGCCATAAGGTGATTGGGCTTCAAGATCTGAGGAGTAGACCTCAATGCCTCTCTCAAGGGCCATCTGGGCTAATTTGGAGCCAAACAGTCCATTTGCGCCGGTGATTAAGAGTTTCAATTCAGATTCCCCCGTTTCCAAGGTGTGGGGTGTAGGATTGCATCGGTAGCAAAGGGAGTCCACCACGGCTCATTTCCAACATACCACTCCACTGTTGAGTTCAGAGCATCTTCAAAGATTTCAGTAGGTTTCCAGCCTAGTTCGTCGCGGATTTTTTTGGAATCTAGGCTGTAGCGGACATCATGCCCCGGTCGGTCATCTACAAAGGTTAGCAGGCTCTCGGGTTTTTTGATAGAGGTAAGGATTTTTTTTACTATTTCAAGGTTGGTAGCTTCGTTACCGGCTGATATATTGTAGATTTCACCGGGTTTACCTTTCTCAAGCACCATACCAACGGCTTTGCAGTGATCTGTAACATGTATCCAATCGCGAATGTTTGTGCCTTTGCCATAGATGGGAAGCTTCAGATCACGCAGGGCTCGTATGATGATTTTTGGTATGAGTTTTTCGGGAAGCTGGTAGGGGCCAAAATTGTTAGTGCATCGAGTAATGGAGGCTTTCAAACCATAGGTTTTGCAGTAAGATAGCACAAACATATCCGCCGCGGCTTTGGAGGCTGAGTATGGGTTGGAGGGTTTAGGCGGGGTATTCTCTGTAAAAGAGCCCTCCAAGGCTTCGCCATAAACCTCATCGGTTGATACCTGCACAAAGCGGGCTTTGTGGTTATGGCGTTTGATAGCTTCAAGAATTGTAAAGGTTCCCACAGTGTTGTTTTGTAAAAACACGTTGGGGTCGGTTATGCTTCTATCAACATGGGTTTCAGCAGCAATGTTTACAACTGCATCAACTTGATGGACTAATCGGTTGATTAGCTGCGGGTTGCAGATATCGCCTTTGATAAAGGTGTAACGTTTATTGTTCTCTATCATCTGCAGGTTGGCCGGGTTTGCGCCTATGCCGACTTTGTCTACATTTATCAATTCACATTCAGGGTATGCTGCAAGCATGTAGCGGCAGAAGTTGCTTCCGATAAAACCTAAACCACCAGTCACTAAAACTTTCATCATAATCACCTATGAGGGACACTATTCCAATCCCAGCTTTTACCAACACGTTCATCAGATTTTTTGCCGTTTATGCTTTGGGGAATGAGTGTTGGATCATTCCAAACCCGCCGCTCCTCGTCAGGATCAGCAACATCATAGAGTTTAGTGGTATAGTACACAAGCATCGTTGACTCGGTGCCAAGGGCTTTAAACCCATGCCAATAATGCCCCGGCACCCTAACCACCTGTAACTCGGTGCCGCTAGAAACGATTTCGGTAAGCTCAAGAGTTTGCTCATCAAACGCACAGAGCTTAATCGAACCCCTCAAAACCAAAAAGTAATCCACTTGACCTCGAAGGTGACGATGCCAAGCTCGGATAATGTCAGGGTAACTAAAAGAATGATTTATCTGCACAACCACATCATCTCCAAAGAGATCGCCCCAGTCATGGCGCATGACCTCACTAAAGAAACCCCGCTCATCGACTAAGCGTTTTATAGGCTTAATGCGCATCCCCTCTAACATCGTCTCACCTACGCATAACATAGCGACAAGGAGTGCTTATAACACTTCCCATTAACCCGCTATACTTCAAGCTCAGAGTAGTCACCTACATGCAATTTTAAAGTCCGATTACGCGGGTTTCGGGTTACTTTCGCATTTTTTCCAATTAAACTATCCTCGAGCCGTTCCACATCTTGTATTGTAACACCATCATGTACCACACAGTATTCAAGATTGGAATTACAGATCTTAGAGTTGTCGCCAATGCTTGTGTAGGGCCCAATAAAGGAGCCCTCAACCAAAACATTTTTGCCAATTACACAGGGCCCCCGAACAACACTATTTATGATCTCAGTATCAGCTTCAACCCGTACACGACCAACAAGAGTACTGTCAACAACCTTGCCCTTAACATCATATGAAACACATTCATCTAGAATTATGGCATTAGCAGACAAGATATCATCTTTTTTGCCTGTATCAAGCCACCAAGAATCAAGAAGCTCTGCCTTCACCGTAAAGCCCATGTGTATCATTTCTTGGATCGCATCAGTAATTTCAAGTTCGCCACGCCACGACGGCACAATACGCTCAATAGCCTCATGAATCCGACTTGAGAACAAATACGTACCAATAATGGCTAAATTACCCATGGGAATTTTAGGTTTCTCTACAAGCTGAACAATATTACCCACCTTATCGAGCTGTGCGATACCAAAACTAGAGGGGGTCTCTACTTCTTTGAGGATAATTAATGCATCCAATCCTTCGGCAATAAATTTTTCAATAAATCCAGCCAAACCCTGGCCGGTTATGTTATCGCCTAAGCACATAACAAAAGGATCAGACCCCAAAAACTCCTTAGCAGTTTTTACTGCATGTGCCAAACCCAAGGGTTGCTGAGGAATATATTGCACATCAAGGTTCCAACTTGAACCATCAGCAACATAGGCCTCAACAAAGTGACCCGTTTCAGGTGCTGTGATAATGCCCACTTCTGTAATAGATGTTGCAGCCACCTGATCAAGAACATAACCCAAAATAGGTTTGTTTGCTACAGGAATAAGCTGTTTAGCACAAGTAAAAGTCAGGGGACGAAGCCGCGTGCCTTTGCCGCCGCTGAGCACAAGAGCCTTCATATCAACCTTAAAGGTTAAGAGGAAAACCAAGTATTATAACTTACTTAATAAAACAAACTGCAAAAGTAAACTAATTAGCGAACCAAAAACAGAGCACATATCGCTTTCTAAGTCAGACAAACAGGATTTTCTGTATCGACCGCTTGGTTTAGGTTATTACTTCGAATAGGATAGAAATTATGTAAAAATGTGTGGAACATCCCTAAGGAGATCTTGGAACCGATAAGTGAAAAAAGGCTTAACTATCTACCGTGGCACTCTTTAGTTAGTTATGAAAACGAAGCTAAACGATAGCTGAACTATTTTTTAAAAGCTCAGGTAATTCGCCAAAACGAGCTCTATCGTAGGGCATCATATCTTTTTCAATCACCTTTGTCATTTCTTTAATGGCTTCTTCTACGCTTAGCCCCAAATCTTGACGAACTCTATATGCAGTGTACTCCTCCAAGTCTGCGAAACGGGTTTCTTTATGTACCATGTAGTCACCCCAGTATCGCCGTGTCAGGGAGCGTTTGGGGCTTTTTATGTTGCAGTGAAAAACGTAGGGTTCATGCCATCTCAGGTTGTTAAACCAAGGTGGGAAGCGATGACCCCAGATGCTGTCTCCTGAGATTTGCTCGTAATAGTTGTCTTTTAGGGCCCAGCGTAGTTCTGGACTCCAAGTAAAGAGACGCCCCTCATAGGCACCAAAGGGCAATGTACGAGATTGATGTTCAAGATCACCCTCTAAGTTGATGCGGGGTATGTCGATTACGTAGTAACGGTTTGGGTCGAGGTATTTTAGTCGGTTTATCCATTCCTGTATTGCTTGGGGACTTTTGGCAACAAGATCGCTGTCCCATTTAAAGAGCCATTTATAATTGGCACTTGATAGACCGATGTGGAGTGAGAGAGCAAAAGCGTTTGCCCCTCCCCAGTAGAATTTTATGTGCTTAATTTTGGGGTTACTTACTACTAGAGATTCGACAATTTTTGTTGTGTTGTCCTCAACAGAGCTATCTACGACGATGATTTCATCTGCGACGTCTTGGATTGATTGGATACAGGGTTTGATCCATCTTTCCTCATCTTTAACTGCCACAAGAAACGTGACCCCGTCTTTGTGATACCGGGGTTTTTTCATTAACCCCAACTTGGGAGCCCACGAAGCAACATTTTTGATGCCTAAAACCACTTTGTCTCGAAACACTAAGTCATCTCTCAAAAACCATCGCCTCTATCCAAGACTTCTCCAAGGGTTTATTGAATACATAAGCCCAATAGCACCTCTTTAAGCTTTTTCACAAGTATCCCACACCCACCCACAGCCATTAAACAAATATTCTATAAAATGGATAAAAACAAAGTTTTAGAAAAAAACTAGCACCCATATAAAAAATACAAATAATCACCACCAACTTCAAACACAACCCACCGCATAACGAACGGCTATTGTTAATTTTAACATAACACAACCCCACTCAGAGGATAAAACAATTCACCCTACTCAAAAACAGAAATAACCACTACAAACACAGTTCACACATGTTAAGTTAACTGGACATTAAAACACAAATTCGGAAAGTCAAACAGAACCTAATAATTAAAAATTTTGAGAATTTAAATCAACTAATCAAGCATCTGGTTTCCTTTTAAAATGCATTACCGATATACCATCTTTGTTGCCTCTGTCAATATCTCTGCTCACAGTAAAGCCTGAACTGTTAAATTTCTCAATGAGCTGTTTTCTGATTTGAGGCGTGTGAAATTCAACCATCACATATTCTAGTGTTCTGAGCGTTTCTTTAGGCACTGTGAGCAAAGACAGTTCAGCACCTTCACAGTCAAACTTTGCAATATCCCCGCCACTTTCAGCAATAACCTTTGAAACCTCTTTGAGCCTAATAGTCAACTTATTGGACCCCCCGGTTCCAAGACCAAACCCCAAATCAATTTCATCGTAAGCAACAACCCGCTCACCATCACTATCACCTATACCTTCAGAGTGAACCTCAGCATTTACTTTATTCAAACGAATATTTTCACAGATAACGGGATGATGCTCAAGTACCGGTTCATAGACCACAACTTTTTTTGCGCCCCTTGACCAGAAAAAAACAGCGGACTCGCCTTCAAAACCGCCAACATCAAGAACAACTTTACCCCGATAATCATAGCCATAGAAGCCTGACTCCAGCTCGGTCACGACATCTATCAGTACACGGCAACCAATCAATTGATACTTATCGGTGGTGATTTTGAAAGCGTCATCGTTTATCTGCTGTATCTGACAATTTTTTACAAATGTGTAGCAATCTCTAAACGATCTAAACTGTGACCAGGTCACTTGAAAAGCATCGCCATTTGGAAAAGTAATGTTAACTGATTTTTTCCTCAGTTTTAGATTAATAAGAGTAACTGGATTTTTGACCATAGACAACGTTCGAAGCATTCCCTTTATAGTGACCATAAAAAACACCAGTCAATAATCGGAACACAAAGACGTATTTAATTCTTTCCAGATACCGATATTTCCAAATGGGTTGATCCGATAGGCTAAATTGAGGATCACACTTAGTAACGATTGTCTAGAAGGCCAAAAAGCATGATCCACATGATCCATTGCATAAGTAAAAATGAGCTATAGCATTTCGCTTTTCCGTAAACATCATAAAAACACCAGAAGCCGTAGAGGGGCAATTGCACAGCTACATTACCGTTTCATTAATTACTTTCAAGCTTTCGGCATGAGCTTTTCTAGTATACCAAGCACAATGTTTAGAGGTTTACGCAATGGACCCAGACCACCCACGATTGTTCGGATGTTTTCCAAGTCGGTTCGGGTTATGGTTCGGGTGAAAACTGCAATCAGTATAAAAATACCCACAAATGCCACTACACCTATCGCCAGGCGAATTACGCTGATAAAGGGTAGCCAAGTGACCAAGAGGTAAGTTAAGACCCCGGTAAGTGCAGATGAGATCAGAATCTTTGCAGATGCGCCCCAAGCTACTGAGACTCCGTAGCGTTTCTTTATAAAGTTTAAACTCAAAACTAATCCGGGAAGGACAACTGTAAGGGAGCTAATAATTAAACCGATAATACCAAATTGGGAAATCAGCACAAACCCCAATGGGAAACCGATGGCTGTTTGAAGAATCGAGAGTTTAAGGCTGTATTTTGTGTCGCCTTGACTATTTATAAGATTAGCCGCACTCAAATTACCAAAAGCAGTAAGCAGATAACTTATTGATAATAACATAAGGAAGAAAGGTGCCTGTGAGAAACCCTCAGGAAATAGGGTATGGATCGCGGGTTCAGCAAGAGACATGACCAAAAAAGTAACAGGCACAACTATGAGTGCAGCATACTTTACAGAATATTGAAAAACATTTTTCAGATCAGCAGAATTGGTCCGGTAATCAAGCTTTGAGAAGGCAGGGAAAAGCATAGTTGTCACAGGTGAGGCAAAGAATGTAATTAAAACAACAAAGGTTTGTGCAAGAGAATAATTACCAATAATGCTATTGTCAATAACAAAAATAGGCATAATAAGAGAATAGAAAAAACCAAGTAAACTAACCAGCATGGTGCCTATAGAAAGCGGTAAACCGTACCCAAGCAGGGTTTTTATCGTTGCACCTATGGCTAATTTGCCATCCTCAGGCTTAGGCAACGAGGTGTACATTAGATACATAAGCAAAACGCCAGTTATACCTGCAACTAGAACTGCTATAGAAAAGCCAGTTATTGCACCCAAAGTACCGAAACCCAAAATCACAAGAGCCAATATCAGACCGGTCTTAACTATGGATTGAACAATTAACATGATACTGTTAAGGTGTAATCGTTCCATACCAGTGAAGGCTGCACCTGCAGCAGACATCATTGCACCACTTAGCACAAATATAGAAGCTATTTGGATTAAGTGGACTATTTCTGGGCGTTGATATGCATTTGCAAGAAAACCTGAAAGTGCAATAGATGCAATCGAGAGCGCTAAACCTAAAACAAGCTCAAAGATAAGGCCCGCAACAAAGACACTTCTTATCTTAGAAACTTGATTTTCACTATTGTACTGGGCAGTATATCGAACCATCGCAGTGTTCACACCCCAGTCTCTAAAGGTTGCAATCATAGTAGGTGCAGCAATGGCGATGGTGTAGAGACCCCAATTATCTGCACCCAACAACCTACCGATAATAATAGTACCAACAGAGGAGATAACCGTAGATATAACAAGGCCCCAAAGCATATGGAAACCGCCTTTAGCCGAAACCTTTGCCATATCAGCAGCCTTACTCATCGCTCATCCTCAAGTACAGTTTTAAGTTAAGTTTAATGTTGGTGTTAAGGTAATGTTTATCGCTTTTGGTTTTCAAAAAAACAAAATCAGGGAACAACAAAGATTACGGCAACAACCCAAAAAAGCCACCAAACAACAACTAACAAAACCTAAGCAACTAATCAATGATTGCATACGGATACTATCAGTCGTGTGAAGTGCTATGAGCGGAGACAGTGGCTTGGTTGGCAGATAAAGTGAGCATATGAGGTTATTGTCCTAAACCGATAGCGGAAAATTTCAGTGTTTTGCTAAATTTTTGAGGGTCATAGATGCGTCTGCCATCGATTAGTATGGGTTGTTTCATATTAGCCTTAAAAAAGTCAGGAGTTAACGTTTTAAATTCAGGCCACTCGGTCACAAGAATACAACAATCAGCATCTCTCAGACATTCTACAGCAGAAGAGGCATAGCAAATAGAATCTTTGAAAATAAGCTTAGCCATCGACAATGCAACTGGATCATACGCAACAACACAGGCACCCTCCGCCAACAGCTGATTAATAAGGGGGATAGCTTGCGCTTCGCGTAAATCATCGGTATTGGGCTTAAACGCCAAACCTAAAATAGCGATTTGTTTACCGCTAAGGGTACCTATGTGTTGTCTGCAAAACTCTACGGCTCTAAAGGGTTGTTTTTTGTTAACTTTTTCAGTTGCATCCAAAAGCTCAGGCGTGTAACCAGCCGCGTTGGAACAAGCAAGCAATGCTTTTAGGTCTTTAGGAAAACATGAACCGCCATATCCTAAACCGGCATCTAAAAATTGTGAACCGATGCGCTGGTCTAAACCCATAGCCTGTGCTACAACTTGGATATCTGCACCGGGGATTTTTTCGCAGATATTGGCGATGGTATTTATGAAGCTTATTTTGGTTGCTAGCATGGCGTTGCTGGCATACTTGATAAGTTCAGCCGTTGAGAGGCTAGTTTGCAGTATAGGAGGCACCTTGGGTCTATAGACGTCTTGGTAGAGCGTTTCAAGACAGCGGCTAGCTTGTGGGTCAACTGAGCCAATAATTATGCGATCGGCATGTAGGGTATCGTGGAATGCTGAGCCTTGGCGCAAAAACTCGGGGTTCATGCATAACCCAAAATCCACAGAGCATTTCTTGGCTGATTCCAACTCGAGAAGGGGCAATATGACATTTTGGGTTGTTCCGGGCACAACGGTACTTTTGATTATTATTAGGTGATAATCGTTTTTTTGTTTGAGCGTTTTGCCGATAGTGGTAACGGCAGAGTTTATGTAGGTGAGATCTATGTTGCCATCGGGCTTGCTTGGGGTTCCTACAGCCACATAGGTATAGTCGGTTTCCAGTATTGCCGTATCAGTTTGGTTAACTAACCCTTTTAGGGTACCTTTTTGGATACATTCAGAGAGTTTTTCTTCAAGACCCGGCTCAAAGAATGGAGGAATACCATGATTTATTTTATTGATTTTTTCTGCGTCTATATCAGAGGCAACAACACTATAGCCTCTGCTTGCCAGACTTATCGCAGTACATAAACCAACATATCCAACACCGATAACAGAAATGGTTGGTCGCTTATACAAACCTAAAACCTCAGTCAGCAACAGATGGTAGGTGATCGGGCTAAATATATATAGTTAACACAACAAAGAGAAAAGGGGAAGTGTATGGTTTATAAGGTAATTATTCCAGCTGCGGGTCTAGGAACCAGATTGTTCCCAGCCACCAAAGAACAACCAAAAGAGATGTTGCCCATTTTCTCCAACACTCCCCATGGCGATCTGATTGTCAAACCAGTAGTACAGTTAGTCTTTGAGCAACTACAGGATGCAGGTCTTAGAGAGTTCTGTTTTGTAGTCGGCAGAGGCAAACGCAGCATAGAAGACCACTTTACCCCTGACAATGAGTGCATACAAACCCTTGAAGAATCGGGCAAAAACGGACAAGCCTCAGATCTAGAGAGTTTTTATGCTATGCTTGATAGCTCAACTATTATGTGGGTTAACCAGCCTGAACCCAAAGGCTTTGGAAACGCGGTCTTGATGGCTCAACCCTTTATCCAAAATGAAAGCTGCCTTGTTCATGCTGGTGATAGTTGTATTATATCAAAAAATATGGACTATGTAAAAAAACTGCTTGACAGCTTTGAGCGGTTTAATGCCGATGCAATCTTTCTTGTCATAGAAATCAAGGACCCCAAACAATACGGCATTGTGGAGGGCAAAGAAATAGAACCCGGGATCATACAAGTAAAAAATGTTGTTGAAAAACCCGAGAAACCTAAAACAAATCTGGCAATAATGGCCATGTATGTTTTCCACCCCATCATCTTCAAAGCCCTAAAAGCCACAACCCCGGGAAAACACGGCGAAATACAACTAACCGATGCCATCCAAAAGTTAATCGAGTGGAACATGAGAGTATACGCCGTAAAATTAGATGACAACTATAAGCATTTAGATATTGGCAGTCCAGAGAGATACTGGGAAGCCCTAGAGTTATCGTATAAACAATTCTGCAGGAAACAAACAACATGATGGATGATATTATACGCCAGGACCTTGAAAACATAAAGAAAAACCTAAACGGTGAGATTTTTACAAGCAAAAAAGTTCTCGTTACCGGCGGTGCAGGCTTTATAGGCAGCTGGATATGCGACCTTGTCACCGATTTCGGCGCGCAGGTGACCGTTGTTGATGATTTATCAACCGGCAGAATAGAAAACATAGAACATCTCATTAAACAAGCCCAAATCAAATTTATCCAAACCGATGTCTGCACTTTTAGAAGCGACGAAAAATTTGATTTTATCATCCACATGGCAGGCCATGCATCACCAGATGAGTACCAAACTCATCCAATCCAAACACTGCAGACCAGCGCTACAGGGACATTTGTCATGGCGGAGCTTGCCAGAAAAAATGATGCCACCCTGCTCTTTTCCTCGACCTCAGAAACCTATGGTGACACAAAAATAATTCCCACCCCTGAAACCTATTGGGGAAACGTTAATCCAATTGGTCCCAGGTCATGTTACGATGAAGGAAAACGATTCGCAGAGGCATTACTTGTAGCATACAACAAACAGTATAATTTAGATGTTAAAATTCCAAGAATCTTTAACTCCTATGGACCACGTTTGCGTGAAGACGGATTATATGGTCGAGCCCTATCACGTTTCATTGCCCAAGCATTAGCAAAACAAGACATAACAGTTTATGGCGACGGAAAACAAACACGATCCTTCTGCTATATCTCCGACACCATAACAGGACTCCTTTTGCTAGCTACAAACCCCAATGCCAAAGGAGAGGTAGTAAATGTGGGCAACACACAAGAAATCACCATACACGAGTTAGCACAAAAAATTAAAGAAATAACCCAAAGCAAATCACCCATCACATTTCAGCCCTTACCTAAAGATGACCCAAAGCGACGTTGCCCCGATACCACCAAACTAGAAAAAATTGTTGGATGGAAACCCAAAATTGAATTACAAGAAGGACTTAAAAAAACAATCACATGGTTCACAAAATAACAAATAAAAATCACACAACAACCTCAAACCAGTTGACTATCCCAGATAGAGAAATCAAGCATAGAATACTCATTAACCAAAGGACTAAATGTTCGATGTTTAGAGGATAGCTTTTTTTAAGGAGCTTTTTTCTAGTTGTTTTTTGATTTTATTTCGTCCAAGATATAGGGTGCATATAAGTATGGTAGTTAGTGATATGGCGGAGCCGGTGTAGAATAATTTTTGCGGTTGGAATTCTAAAACTATGGTGTAGGTACCGGTTTTATTGATGTACCAACCATTGGCAAATCCGTTGGCATTAAAGTGATACTTGTCAGAAAGTTTGTGTCCATCCACTGTTGCAACCCAACCCTCATCATACGAATCGCTAAAAACTAAAAAGAAGGGCTTTGAAGTGTCAACCTCAATGTTGTATAGTGTTGGATTAAGTTTTTCATAGGTAAGCAAAACTGGGGTTGTTTTGTTAGAAAGCAAGTCAAGATCAGATATAGATGAGTTTGTTGGGAGATGGAGGGTTTGTTCGATATTGAATTGGTTGTTAGGTAAAATAACCACTTCATGAGGAGTAAATTGATTGAGTTCTGAGATTTCTGGGAGGTGCTCAGAGTCTTCACAGTAAATGGCATTTGAGGTTGCATAAACTTTCATGGGCGTCCAATAGTTGTTTAGGTAAAAGTCAAGTTGGCCAAAGGATCGACAATAGCTAAAACCAGCCATTGAATTTAGGGTGTTAGTCAAATTTTTTTGAGTGGCGGCAATGTATGAATACATAATTTGTTCATTATAATTATCTATTAATTTCCAGTTGACATCATTGTGCAATACAATGTATTTAACATTCATAAATGCTAAAATGTGTGCTACATTATCGGTAGAGTTGGAAACGATTGAGGTTGCAATAGATAAACTCAAGTTACCATTTATTGGTTCGGCTATAAGCGGTTTACCAAGTAACGATTCAGTTAAATCTGGACCTTGGTACCCACCGGACGGCCAAACATAAGCAACATATCCAGCTTTTGAGTAGGGCACAGGAAAAATTCTAAAATCACCTTCTTCTTTATCAGATGAGAGCCATAACGAGGCCTCATGGTAATAATTAGGTATCTGGTAATTACTTGAGGACAATAGAGCATTTCCCGGATAAGCTACCGCACCAGTCCATAGAGGAAATCCATAGAGACCTATTACAAGAAAGATAACGGTTCCTGCAAACACATATTTCAGGCCTACTCTTAACTTCTGAGGCAAGCGCAGAGGTAACTTTTTACCCACATAATAGGTAAACATTATGGTACCTAAACCAAAAAGAACCGCATACGCAACAACGGAGTATATACCAAAAAGTATGTTGGGAAGATTGAAAACTTCAAGCATCAAGGGAATATGGGTTAAAAATAAGTTAAGTGGACCAAAAGGTGGTTGACTACCACTCATAAGCACAAGAGCACCCAGTAAAAATAGGCTAAAAAAAAGAACATTTTTTCCCTTTTTAAAAATCACAGGAAAAAAGGCTATAGCTGGAATAAGATAACCGATGAGTATGAAAAGCGAGGAACGATATATCTGTGCCCAGTAAACATAGGGATAACCTCTAAAGCCTGAATCCAAAACCCAAGAACCCACTAATCGCATGGCCTCAGGTAAGGGGGCACTATTTAGGGCAAAATCAGCAAGTCTAGTTCTACCGATCGCCAAGTAAAGATCGCCTGTAACTGAAATCGATTGGAAAATATAGAGCATATTTGGCAAAAGCCAATAAGAATTGAGCAGTATCCACAGGACCAATAAGAGCAAAAAAAATTTACAAGAATAAATAAAAACGGCTTTTTCTCGGTTAACTATTAAATGAAAGGCAAGATAAAGTAATAACGGAACCCAGACAATTATAGCATATTTAGGGTTTAAAAATTGACCCGCCGATAAAAACAACCAAACAAGGTTTATAATAAAAATATATTTTAGGCCTCTTTGTTCATTGAGACCCTTGATAAACAGACCCAGCATCAACGGCAAAGAAGCATAGGTTAACCACAAATAAGGCCAATGGGAAACCCCTAAGGCAAAAAAAGGGTTAAACATGTAAAAAAGTGCCGCGATTACCCCAACAGCGTGATAAGGTTTGACTTTGTTTTTAGCCACGACTGTTGATAAGACATACATTGACAACCCAGAAAAAGCAAATAATAGATAGAACCACAAACGCTCGGCATACTCCAAAGAGAGTCCAATGATCTCTGAAATACCCAAGAAAGCCCCATTGGGGAATGACCAAGCCAGCATCCGCGGGTTTAGAGCCCCCAGAGAACGTGAATCCCAAATTGTAAAAGTTTCAAGAAAAATATTTAACCGATCAGATGGAAAAACTAGATCGGTTCCAACAAACATGCAACCATCCCTAAACCAAACTAGGGAAACAAGAGCCACCGACAGAATGATTAGCACAGAAACAAGAGATTTTCGGATAATTATCAACGACCATAAAATTTAACTGTGTTTCGATAAATTTTCTTTCTTAATGGCGGTAACTATCATGCTACCACGCCAAGCAGGCAACAGTTTTGCTACAACTGAGAAGAAGAGCAACCAGGGAGAAAACAGGATATTGGATAGATTGCGTTTTAGTAAATGTTTTCGTTTGAGACTAGAGTAGAAATCTAGAGGAAAATCAAATAAAGGAAAGCTTATGTTTGTCACTTGAAAGCCAGTTTTTTTGAGAAGCCGCGTAATAGTCAGAGGAGAATAAAGAATTACATGGCGGGGAATATCTAAATGCAGCCATTTATCACCGCTTATGACAAATTGATAACTACTTATGTTTGGAGTACAGATGACAATTAAACCATTATTTTTTAAAATCCTTGAAATTTCATCAAGTTCTCGATATGGAGATGACATATGCTCAATTACATGGTTAAGAAAAACAACATCAAAATAATCATCAGGAAACGCACAACCGCTCAAGGTATTATTGTACACGTTTTCCCCTAAACGCTTTGTTGCCAGCTTACAGGCCTTTTCAGATGTATCGACTCCATAAACCAGCCAGCCGCCATCTTTAAAAAGAGAAAGCAAGCCGCCACCACCACAACCAACATCTAATATTCGGCCCTTAGTTTTCAGATTAGTAACCATTCGAAATTTTAATTGATTTAAAAAAAGTGACACATAGGAATAGACATCAACAGAGGCATAGAAAGCCTCGGGGTAAAAATTCGGAAAATCTTTGTTGTTTGGCAGGGGATTGAGATACACTGCATCGCACCTAAGACAGCGAACAAGATTAAAAATTTGGTTTGTTGTGTGCAGTCTATAATCAACAACCTGATCCAGAGCAATATATTCAAACGAACCACAGAGCAAACAGGCAGTAGCAGTAGTTGTTGTTTGCATAAACATCACTACCTACGAAAGCTGATGGGCGGTTTGTAACCAATAAAGAGAATATATTGAGTCAAGCAAGCAAATGCTGACGGAAAAACAGCAAACCCCCTATCTAATCGTCCCACAAGCCCTACCCAGATATCTAGGCAATTTCCGATTAAACCAACATCCCTACAAAGAGACAGTAACTGTTCATGCGAATACTCACGCAAATGGAGGACACCCTCACCCAGGCAGCAGGGATAACAAACAGGCCTGCCGATAAGGCGTAACAGTCGATTAGATAACCTTAATCGATTAGGAGTGCCAAGCATTATAGGACCCCCACGCTTACAAACGCGAAAGGCTTCCTGTACAAAAAGCTGGTCAGCCTCAACATGCTCAATCACATCAAAGGATAAAACGGCATCAAAAGATTCGTCCCGAAAAGGCAAAGCAGTTGCATCAGCTAACAAAAAACTAAATTGCTTTTTTGTCTCCATCGAGAGCTTATCAGTTATATCAACCCCAACAAGTTGACGACCCTCATAGAGTAATTTTGTTCGATCACCAGTACTACATCCAAGCTCAAGAATCAATTTGCCATCTAAGATCTTTACAAACTTGGAAATTACAGAATCACGGGCAACTTCAAATCTAGTAATAAACATTATGAGTCACATCTAGCCGCTAAATAATTGAATAAAACCTCAGCACGATTGTCCCAGTCCCATTCCTTTGCCCAGTCAAGAGCATCATTGGCAACTTTTTCATAAAGTTCATCATCCTCAAGCAGATGAACTATATTTTCTGCAAAGCCAACAAAATCATAACAAGGCGTCTTGATCATACCTTTAGGATAATAAGTCACTAAAGCGGGAAGATCAAAACTGACACCTGGTAATCGGCAAGCCATTGCTTCGCAGGCAGCCATTCCGCCACTATCATAAACAGCAGGGTGCACAACCAGCTTACTTTTCTTAAATATCTCAAGTTTCTCAAGACCATCTTTAAAACCTAACAAAGAAACATTACTTTGCAAACCATAAGCAACTATTTTTTCTCTAACGCTACCCTCCAATTCACCGATACCAATCATAGCCAGTTTTGCATTAGGTTTTTTATTGCAAACATTTCGCCAGATATCGATCAGTTCTAGTACGCCTTTTTGAGTATGGAACCGTCCAATGAATACCGCATCATATTCTTTTTTTGCCGGTTCAGGTAGGGAAGCAGGGGTTTTAACATCTACACCACCCCGAACACCGGTCACTTTATCGGGTGTAAATCGCACCCCATCAATAAACCGCCAACGATCAATCTCACTTGTCACCCAGACTAGATCTGCATCGCGTCGAATTAGATATAGAGCGGGTAATTGGGAAATATAGTAAAATAAGCCTCTTGCAAATAATTTGCCTCGATAAGGCGAAGTTTTATCCGATAAACTAGGGGCAAAAAGATAAAATGCCGCAAGCCACTCAACATTTTTATTCTTTACCTTAGAAACCCAAGCAGGTATTGAATCTGGCAAAAAATCTGAGGAAGAAAAAACAACATTTCGCTCACTATCACTAGGTAGAGACACTAAGGCGTTAATACAACCTCTAAAGGTTCTCCAAAAATAAAGAAGATACACACTATGACACAAAAAACGGGCAGGTTTGCTCCAGAGTTTATAATTAACACCCGTTAACCCATATTGCTGGCCACGTTTGAGACCTTCCTCAGTAGTAAAAACATTTATGGAAACATTGGGCTTTTTTACCCAACGCTTAGCACATTCAATCCAGATTCTATCGCCGCCACTCATAGGTCCAGCAATCGAATTTGCCAATATAGTAATGGTCAACTTTTCAGATGCAGTCACGATAATCAAAACTCAGCCGTCTGCACACATACAGACACTAACATAAGATTGAAACTAGCATTTAGCTTTACCCAAATTAGAGACAACCCCGCCCTTGCTATGGAGGGTATCAGGCGTTTTGAGATTAAAAAAGAGTAAATATACCGTGTTCATAGGTGAACTATAGTCATTATTGTTTTAGTTGCATACGTAGATAGGGCAAGAAAGCATATGAAGGGGTGGAGAAGCCAAGCAATATCAGGTTTTTGGCGGTACCCTTTTGCAACATCTAGAGCCGTTAGAAGCAATAGAGTGCGTAAAACAAAGAGAGATAATTTGGGATCTTTGAGAGATAGATTGTTGTACTTTCTGAGTTTGGGATTATATCTTTGTGCTCGGCGTATTTTTTTGCGCATAAATTCCAAAATACTGTTTGCATGCAGGTGAATAATACCAACTCTAACTTTGGCAAACGTAGAGTTTCCTAAATTAACTAGGTCAAAGATTATGTCTGTGTGAATAAATGGTCGATAATTAATTTTATGCAGATTATTTTGCCTTACGATAAAGCCGTTTGCACCCATAGTTGGAATTTTTTTGCTACAAAGAAGGTGTATCTTTAGGTAATCATTGGTATCGGTTTGGATAACAGGTGTGTCTGTCCATTTATTTGTGAAGTAACAAAACCGATCGTAATAACCCAGATACACATGGAAAGGGTCATCACCCCCAATTAAACCACAATACCTAACAATCGCTGGATCTGTGCGTCTATACGAGTAAAAAAGAGGTTCGGATCCAACAATTTCGCTATCTTGGAAGGGTGCAACCATTTTTTTAATCCAATCAGAACAAACAAGCAGGTTATCTTGATCAATAAAAGCAATTAAATCATGGGATGCTAAGTCAATGCCTAATGCGCGTCCAAATTCCTCAACAACCAGCGGATTATAGCAAATTTTGTCAACCGAATATTTTTTAGCGATCTCTAAGGTGTTATCTTTAGAACCGCCGTCAATTATTATTATCTCTATTTTATCTTGAGGATAATCTTGGTTTCTAATATTTTTTAAACAAAGAGCCAAGATATTATGGGAATTATAGGTGGGGATCACTATGCTAACTGTTGGCAGAAAATCGTTCAAGTCATCAATCAATCCTTTGCAAAATCCTTAACGTGACCTAGAACCTTTGCTAGACCCTTAACAGAGTATTTGAGGTCTCTTGCTGAGCGTATTCTAACCAGTTGCTTTAACATGTACTGGGGTGTAAGAAACACTTTGTATATTTCATCGCAGAGCTGCAGTACTTCTTTAGGCGTCATATCAGAGGTTGTCATTACGGGTTCTTTCATATCAAAGCGTGCATAATCTTTGGGGTCAAATCGGAACCAACCGTTTTTTAGTGCTTCGGCATATAATTTGCTTCCTGGGTAGGGAATAACTATGGTGGACTGCAAAGTGATTGCCCAGCCTTTTTGCATCATTGTTTTTGCGGCATTAAGAGTGGTTTGGGCGTCTTGCCGTGTTTCCCAGGGATAACCCACCATAATAGTTATGTGAGGTTCAAGACCAGCTTTTTGGGGAATTTTGCATTCATTTAGTATGCCTTCAATTGTGGTTCCTTTGTTTAAACGGTCAAGTGTAGCTTGACTTCCTGATTCTACACCAAACAGCAACATCCTAAAGCCTGCTTTTTTCATCAATTGATAATCTTCGCGTACCAAAGCACCAAAGCGCATATTGCAACTAAATTGGATCCTTTTATTATATCCACGCTCGATCATCAGGTTAGCGAATTGTCTAAGCCAAGATCCGGTTGGAAAACAACCTGTATCGTCAAACACCGTTTTAACGCCATAACGCTCTATAAGTAAGCCGATTTCATCAGCTAGCCGCTTAGGTTTCATCACACGAAAAGTTGGATAAAGAGTGGGCCAGGAACAAAAAGTGCAACCGCCGTCTTTTCGCCACCAGCAATCACGTCCCGCCATGGTGTAGGCACCCGGAATCACTTTGAAATTGCCGTTTCGTTCACTGTAGAGTTGCCATTTTGTTAACTCTCGATTAATGAAAGGCAATTCGTCTAAAGTGTGATCTAATTTGAATTTCCCGGTACTTTTAATGGCATCATGCTCGCGGAACCATATGCCAGGTTCAAGCTCACGTGTCTTCCCACTAAGAAAATCAGCCAAGTTCAATAATAGAAAATCATAGTCTCCCCCAGTTAGAGCGAAATCTATTTTGCTTTGCTCCATGGACTCTAAGGGGAGAGCGGTAACATGGTCACCAACCAAGACTACTTTGGAATTGGGAAGAACCTGTTTTAGGTCAGTTATAATTGCCCAATGTCTTTTCACTACAGGAGTTTTTGTCTCAATAACTACTATATCAGGAGCAACATGCGCTAATTCAGTGAGCCATTGAGGGTATGTTTTCTCCTCGGCTATACCGTCATCCCAAACAACTTCATGACCGGCATTTGTCAACATTGTTGCAGCATATGCGGGGACAACGGGATAGATGTAGGTGGGTGATTTGAAATATTGAAATTGTCTATTCTGGGACAGTAAGGGAACTCCCTTTTCAGAGTAGAGCGGAGGGTAGGAGATGCTGATTTTCATCTTTTTAAGTCACGCTTTAGGAGTCCTGAGAGAAAGAATAAACCATACACTATGTGAGTCACGATTATGCCTAACCATACAGCAGGTAACAATTTTGAGCATTTAACTTGCAATACCGCGGCAACAAAACTTGCAAAAAGATAGGCAGTTAACCCAAGCAGAAAAATATTTAAGAAAAAGGGATTAAACAAAGAAAACAGCAGGCCAACAAAGAATAAAGAGACTAGCAAGGAAGGAGCAAAGTAGGTGAGTTTCAGTGAATTTTCGGGGAATTTTTTTACAAAGAAGCCGCGATGTTCCCCAAACCGTGAAACCTGTCTAAGATGCGGTTTGAGAAGGGAGCGTCTATGATGATAGACAACTACAGCGGAGGACTCTATGAGTTTTTTACCGGTTTTCTTTATGGCTAGACACATAAGAGTGTCTTCGCCGGGCCAATATTTTTCATTCCAGCCGCCTGCTAAGACTAGAGTTGATCGGCGAGAAATAAAGTTGCATGAATGAATATCATCGGATTCGACGTTAGTTTTTGATTTATATCGGTTTGATAGATTACCAGTCATAAAAGAAGAGAGAACATAACCACCGGCTTTTTGATGGGAATTATCTTCCGGCGGTGTTAGTCCAGGTCCACCAACACCACCAATTGAGGGATCAGCAAGTATTTTCAAGGCGTTTGTTAGCCAGTCAGGTCGGGGATAGGCATCATTGTCAATAAATGCACAAAATTCACCGGTTGAATTTTTTATGCCAAGATTTCTTTTTATCCCCGGAGACACCGCCCCAGTAGAGATCAACTTGACGCCCTCAACAATATCAGACGGTTGACAATCAGGCAATACTATAATTTCAAAGTTTTCATACTCTAGTCGTTTGCAGCCTGTGATGCATTCTTTTGTGTAGTTATCGACTTCTTTGCAGGGGATAATTATTGATACAAGTGGTTTCACTATCATCAACCCGAGATGGAAAATATATTTTTGAGACTATATTTTGTTTGAAGCGGTCGCTGATACCAATGAATAATTCGAAGCCGATAGGTTATACCTAATAAATCCAAAAACATATGCCACATTTCGCTTGGTTTAAATTTAGCATCCAATTTCACATCTACAGGCAACTCGGTAACTTTTAGACCATAGAGATTAGCTACTGCCAGCAATTCCACATCAAAAGCATACCGTTTTACAGCTAAACGGGGAATAATATCTACAAACGCACTTTTTTTCATTGCTTTGAGTCCTGACTGGGTATCCTTTAGGGGTATTCCGGTAAAAAGACGGACAAGTACATTAAAAATCTCACTTTGAATTCGTCTAGATAGGGGTACAGTGACATGTGAATTTTTGTGTTTTTTGGAGGCTATTACGATATCAGCCTGGTTTAGGGCATCAAGGTATTCAGGTATTTTTTTCAAATCAATTTCCATATCGCTGTCTGTAAAAAAAACAACATTGCCTTTAGCATTCATAAAACCAGTTTTAACTGCGTGCCCTTTACCCAAATTTTGGCTGTAGCTTATAATTTTAACATGACCATTTTTGCCAGCATACTTTTTTGCATTTATTAGAGTGTTATCAGCACTTCCATCGTTTACTACAACGATTTCATATGAAAGACTTTTGTTCATTACAATAGTATCAATTATTCCCAAGGTGCCTTCTATAAAATTCTCCTCATTATATGCAGGAACAATAAAAGAAAGTTCAACTTGACTCATTAATTAACCCCCGTTTTACAGGGTTTTACGGGTTTTAAAAAAGAAAAGAACTGCAAAACGACACCGACAAATAGAGCATAAAAAGCATAAATCACAAGGGTATCGGATAGGTAGGATAAGCCAGCTGATAAGAAAACAGCAACACCTGCCAAGAGCACTACAAACACAAATAGAAAAGGAAAACCCCAGTTTTCTTTAATAGGTCCCTTCTTGATTTTAAGCAAAAATTTACTGGAGATAACACGTATCATAAAGATACACTATTTACTATTTAGAAACAATTGAAGTGACAATTACACTACTAGCAATAACACAACAACTAGATTATAAAGAGAATGTTTTGTTAGCATTAACTTGTAAAACACCTAAAAACGTTATAAATGAAAAATCATACACCCAACCGCTGGCATAAAAATTACCAAACTTTTGGCAAATAACACTTATTTTCTGTACCAAGGGCAAACCAGCCGCATAGAAACAACTAGAAGCACCCTGAACAGCATTTTCAAGCTTTCTCAAAATATCAGATACACTTTTTGCCAATTTTTCACTACGAATGGTATCTATTACTTTTATTGTTAAATCAAGAAGCACTCTATCGATCCGTCTAAGTACGCTAAACCAAGCGCCAGATCGCAACGCTCTAGTCTTTACCACCAGTAATTGTTTTTTATTATAAGAAAAAATAACGATTTTAAAAACACCTCATCCACTGTCTTTTTCAGAGGCTCAATTCTTTAATGAAAAAAGAGTTATTTATAAATTACGTCCTTAAAAAAACCACCAACCAACAGCACCACACCACAACAACCATACAACACCCAAAACCACACCTCAAACCACTACGTGCCAACAACAATTAACCAAAAAACAAAACCACAAAAAAAACACAACAAACCACCATTGCTAAGTACCATCAGCCGCTATATCATAAAAATAAATAGCAATCCGCTCACTTCGATAAACCTCTTGAAACACCAAAGGCAGAGAGGGCTGAGTATACCAACCCAACCCATCTATCCACCAAACTAAAAAGACCCGTGTGTGCCCTTCCTGCACAGCTAAAGATGCCGCATTAACCGGGTCACCAAATTCATAATTCCAAATCACATCAGTATCATTGAGGACAAGTAAGGCCCAACTATAAAACGCAGTATGCGTCAATAAAAGACCACCGACAGGTTTGTTTTCCTCAAACCAGCGCAAAGCATCAACCGTACCCTGAAAATCAGCAACCGAAATGGTGTTCTGTTGCATTGCAGAGGGAATTTGATAATAATAAGAGTTAAAGTGCTGGGGAGAAAAATAACTAAAAGGCTGATCGGGAGTACTAAAAATATAGCCAAAACTAAGGACAACAGTCGATAAAATCAAATAAAATATAACAATTTTTTGCAAACTTGTGTTAAAGCGTTTCCACTTGATTGACTTTAGGTGACTTACAGCTTCAACTACAAAAAACACAAACGGGTATATGAGAAGCAACAACCACCTATAGGGACTAACAAACGCAAACGGAATCAACAACAAAAACAAACTCAAGATAATCCAAGATCTCAACTGGAAATCACCAAGACACTTAAAACCAAACACCACCAAAGGCAACAATGGAAGAAAACAAAACAAGAAAAAACCGAGTTCACTTAGCAACATACTAGGATAAGAAGAAAAACCAAGCCAATTAGCCAAAATCAACTCGGTACTTGTGGCATAATTTTGAAAACCATCAGGCACTACAGCAAAAAAATAAACCACTAAAGAAAAAACAGACGCAGGCAAAGAAGCAACAATCAAAGCAAGCGATTTTTGAAAGCTTTTTTGTAACAAACCATGGAATACTGTGAAAATAACGACCCCAAGCATTATCACAGCAACAAGTTGATGAGAAAGAACAACGGCAATCATTGCCAAAGAAAGCACAAAGTATTGTTTCCACGAACCAGTCTTAAGTTGGCTAAGAAAAGTCAGGGCAACAAACAGAAATATAAGACCCAACTCGTTTCTCAACATATCCCAAGAAATTCTCAGCGCCACAAAATAGATAGTTCCCAAAAGAGCAGGCGCCAAACTTTTGAAAGACGACCAGCCCAAGCCTTTATGAGCATAATAATAAATCGATAACCCCAATAAACCAAGAAGCAAAGGTGAGAACACTTTGAGAACTATAACAATAGGTACACCAGCACTAACTAACGACATAAGAAGCACATAGAATAGGGGTGCAACAGCAAGATAACTCCAAAAATCTACACCACCATGCAACCATGCAAGAGTATTTTGAACATAAAACCCCATAGTGTCAAAACCAATAACATATGAACCCACCAACACCTCAGGTATGAGTCTAACTAGGAGAGGCAAAAGAAAAGCCAGTAAAGGAACAATATACCCCTTTTTAGATATGAACACAAACAAAGAATTAATGGCAGTCACAACAAATCGCCAAACAAACAGCTATGCCATATAGTAACTTAACCTCAAACCCTAAAATGCCTTACGCCCAACATGATCATATAAAACAAAGATAAATACAGACTGAGTCTAAACCCCATGCCGACACATACACGACCAGAAGTGCTTACCAAATCCATCTTTGATGTTATCTCATTTGGATTTTAGTAGCCGCTTAAAGTTTGTACAGATGCCAGCCTGAAGCGTGTTCCTCAGTCTGCAAAAATTACAGCCCACCATCAAATATAACAGTGTGTTGGCAACCAGATGCAGAAAGTTAAATCAAAAAACTTAAAGTGTACGCTGCTAAGTGTATCGGTACTGGTGGCGGGGTATCCGAGCCAGGTCTAAATAGGGCCAGATTAAACCTATTGCCCCTAAGATATGGAGGAGGACTTAAGATCCTCTGGCGCAGGCCTTCGTGGGTTCAAGTCCCACCCTCGCCACCACTTATAAATAAAATGCCGAGGGTGTGTCCAGATGGCGATAACCATAAATTCTGACATTTCAGCACTTTCGTTTTCTGAAGAGTTTGTGTCCGTCAAAGTCGCATACAAAGTCAAAGCCTGACTCAATTAAGACACATGCTTCTGCTTCGGTTTT
>Ga0123354_10000428_pt1 | contig 41044 bp, 23 predicted proteins | sample TergutLab28metaG_2_FD_97872 | JGI IMG/M metagenome (GOLD analysis project Ga0123354, IMG submission 97872) | Labiotermes labralis P4 segment gut microbial communities from Petit-Saut dam, French Guiana - Lab288 P4 | ecosystem: Host-associated > Arthropoda: Insects > Digestive system > Gut ... | reverse complement strand
GACGTGGGATGTGACGTGGGATGGGACGTGGGATGGGACGTGGGATGGGACGTGGGATGTGACGTGGGATGGGACGTGGGATGGGACGTGGGATGGGACGTGGGATGTGACGTGGGATGGGACGTGGGATGTGACGTGGGATGTGACGTGGGATGGGACGTGGGATGGGACGTGGGATGGGACACCGCGTTGTCGTATAGAAGTGTACAGATTTTTCAGCGCAAATGCTGGCTGCATGATCAGTGTAGATCTCACTCTGTAATACGCCATTCACAAAATCACACAGCTGTATTTGAAAGTTTTTTTACTTTGAAATGAAACATATTTCTGAATTACGATTTCTGTGCAATGGAACCATATATTACGTCTAAATTTAGTGACGACTTTAGGAACGCAGTGGGTAAATTTAAGACTCTGTGTGGTGTTATAGGTGGGAAATAGACATTACCGCCGTTTAGACGATGGAGGCAGGATGTCACCACAAAGGAGAGGCACTGACTCACCAGAAAACCTTATATCATATCTCAAAATCAAACCGTGGAAACCTGGAATGTAGGATACATTTATATTGTCTAATTACGGCTTGAATTTTACTTTATATAAAGTATAGTTTACAACCCGGCATATTCTGATGATTTGTGTTATCACCAGGGGTTCATTACCCCCTTAATTAAAATACATGGCATATCATTCATTTTTATAAAACCGTCTAATTGAACATACAAATGCACATACATGGTATCTGTCCATTACTGAATGTTTCGGCGGTTGACTTCAATCAGCAGTGAACCACAACAATATTTAAAACCTAGTGAATTATAATACAAATTTTAGTGTTAAAATGCCTAACGCTATAGGAACGTAGCTACTTTGTTACAATACGTAGATATACGTGTATTTTGACAAGATCGCGACTTCCTTATGATACTGGGGACTGAATATTGTGTGAAATTGCACTAGGTTTTGTATGTTGTTGTTTCTCCCTGATGATGGCGGTCAGCTGCCAAAACATGTAGAAGCTGATCGGTAAAATGTATGTATTTTTATATATGACAATTGGTGAGTATATAAAAATTAATTATATTTAATTTCACGGTCTAAATAACGTTAAAATGCATGGAAAATATCTCTTATAGCAGTTTAAACTATCTTAATTCTACATTAAACATATTACTTACTACAGGCTGTAGATATGCTTACAGTATGTAGCCTAGGTCAGTTCTCGTATTCTTTGGTGCTTACCTATAGACCTATGTTATGTATTTCAGTAAATATGTGAAATTAAAAATGGCGTATATGTTTACAGCACTTGCACACATGTAAGTATATGTTCAGCACGCATGTAAAATGAAATTTTTATACATGTATACACACATACATACATATACACGTATATACATAAACACATACATGAATACATACATACATATATATATATATATACATACATATATATACATACATACATATACATACATACATATACATACATACATATACATATATACATACATACATACACATAAACACACACACACAGGCACACGTACTTACAAGTACATACTTGTACATGCATATACAAAGATAGAATGCAAGCATGTGCTTATATTTCGGTTTATTCGAGTGCCTCCATGTCGAAGAAGACAAGGTTGAGGGTGTTCGAAGATATTATGGCAAGGAAGAAGCTAGGGTCTCAGAGAAGGGAAGTAACTGGTACTGAAGGAAGCTATACATTGAGACGCTTGTTAATCTGTTCTATTCACCAAATATTAATGGGATCCTCAAAGAGAAGAATGAAAAGGACGGATCACGTAGCAGGTATGGGAGAGAACAGAAATGCATTTTGGGTTTGGTGAAGAAACCTGAAGAAAAGAGACAACTTGGAAGAAATAGTCTTAAACGGGGTGACATCACTACAGTGGATCTTACATAAATAGTATAGGTGGATATGGACTGAATTCATATGCGTCGGGATAGGGACTCGTAGCGGGGTCTTGTGAATTGTGTAATGAAATATTGGGATTTATAAAATAAGGGAAAATATATTTTTTTTCGTGAAGAAATATTGGCTTCTTAAGGAGGACTTTGCTGCATGGAAACAGGCAGTTAGACTGCCTCCCCATCCGTTTACGTGCTGATCTTTAAAGTTGATATGCAAAGTCTTACTTCCTTCGTCCATGGTGGATATAATTTTTACTGTGTTTTCAAGTAGCAGGTTTCGGCCCTTTCTAAATGCCTTAGCTTTGCTTTTTGAATCACTTCCTCTTTGGACAGTCCACGGTCCCAAGTCAAAAGAGAAATTAATAAAAAAAAAATTTTTTTCGTTTGAGTGAGGGAAGGAAATGCCTATCGATTTGGGCCATAGAACTCAAGACTAAAGGCCGAGAGATGTAGAATAGTTTTGAGTATCAGACACAGCTGACAGTATTTTGTTCTTATTCTTTTGCCTGAAGAGGCAGAATGATTCTCTTACAGTTATTTTGTGTTGTAATTTCTATTTAAACAGGGAGTGACGGACGGAGACCACGGAGTGAATGATTCCTTATGTCGTCTACCATCGCCTTAGTCCTTTATAATCGTATATCTTTGCTGTTCCTTGCTAATTTTAGTTCAATAGAATTTTAAGATAGATGTGCCGAAATTACATTCTCGATCGTTATTCTCTGTTATTGGAACCCGTAAAATTAAAAGTGTAGCAGGCTGACGTCTATCAGATCGGTAGCAGACAGATGTTGCAGCGAGCAAAGAGTACCGGAAGTCTGCAGTTATTTGGATCTTCCAGGCTTCGTGCCAGTTTTAAGTCGTGTCATATCCTAAAGAAATTAGTTTACGGAACGTATGGATGGAGTGGAGAAAACTGAACACATTCCAGCATTATTTGAAATTGGCTCCTTTTTAAATGGGAACCAGCTGTTTTTTCCTGGAGAAAAAAAAAGCCGAAGCATGGGGGTGAATCCATACCTCAATCTCGTGCCTAGATTAACCCTTCGCTTCTAAGGCGAAGAAAAATTACACACTTCTTGAGTTGGAGTGCCACAGATCACAATAAAAATTTGGATGAAACAATAAAAACATATATTGGGCTGACTTGAAATGCACTATTTATTTATTGTTGTTAAAAATGAATATATGTAAGCAACAAAAGCTTAATAATACTTATTCGAAACTAATTCAATTGTTGGGTTCTTGAAAACTAAGAATTTAAATACGAAAAATAAAATAAGAACATCTAAAAAGTAAATTGTCAAACTGGTATAGTGTAGACATAACAGAGTTCATTGAAGTATTCTTAGGTTAAATTCATTTCATCACTAAACATACAACCACTACATTGAATATTTTCATCCCTCCCACCATCCCCACCGTCAATACAATCGCTCTCCATACCGTTTTATCAAATTTCTGACAACAGCAAACTACTTTATGTTGCTGTCCTTTGACCTTGGCATGACATGAATCCTACTTGTTGATTGGTTTGTTCAGGCGAAGGATGGAATATCTCACCTCAGGATTTGCCCCTCAAGCGAGACGGAAAATATTTTGCTGCATTTAGTCCCAACTTCGCCAGGGGACCTTGAGAATTTTTTTTTTTATATTTCAATATGAGAAAAACTCCGTGTTTTCATTGTATGGCAGGACCGAGTGACGTTGATAAACACATTGCACATTGTTAGGTTTCTTTCGAAAGCCAGAACTGGAGGAGTAATAATTTCCAAATAAGAGAAGAATAGGTGAACATGTGTAGCTTCTCTGGTCTGTTTTTCTCTGACTGACACGAGCAGACAACCCATCTGTATCGCTATCATCTTCACTATCTTTACGTTCATGGTCTTCTCTGTCAAACTCCTCCAGAAACTTTCTCAATTGCTCTTTCGCCTTTCCGTAAGGAATTGTACAATGTCAAACACCTTTATACAGCAAATACAATAATTTTAATATATCAATAAAAACAGCTTACAACATGTTTAAATCTATATTTAATTGATAACGACATGGAACTAAACTTAGCTCCAAGACTCTAAACTCAAATGTCAGTGCTGTGGTCAGGTTTCAGTATTCACAGGTACAGAAATAACGTCTGCTGTGCCCCAACAGTTGAAAGGCAATTGTTGGTGCCCATGGGGGTGTACATGTGCCTTAATAGTAATGATGTAAAGGTACACAAGAACATAACTCCTAGGCACGTGCCAAATCATGGCAGTGTACTAAAATTCCCGGGCTGCTATGTGGGAAACCCCTCCTGAGTAACTAATGGTTACGTTTCATATGCAATCATGGCGTGTACAGGTACGAATTAACCTGTGCTGTGCAGCAGAAATGACCATTCCGTCATTAACGACCTGATGTACACCCACATAGTTTCGCACATCTTTTGTGGCGCTACCGTCTTTCTCAAAAAAAACGTTAGGAAATAGCATTTAATGAAATCTTTTGTTGTGGACAGTCGGACGAATTACAACAACAAATTTGCCTCATTTAGTTACCGACTCACCATAGATAATGATTTGAACATAAACAGTGCTGTCAATTCGGATTTGGATTTGGTGGAGTAAGAATGTAAGAAGAACATATTTTGCAAGATTTGAGGTTCTAACTTCTATTTACAGACTTTCAAGTAATCTTTGATGTTAGCCGTTTCTAAGTCTCTATCTTTATTTCAAAGGCTTGCTTTACCCTGAAGATGAAAGCAGTACGAGCCTTCTAACGGTCTGTAAGTACGTAGTATTTACCAATGAAGAAGGCGTTACATCCCACCTATTTCGAGTATGTTTTCACCTACCTACACGCAACGGGCGTAGGTATGATTCTCACATTCGACTTTCAAAGTTAACAGTACATTAACCAATTAACACTTAACCAGCACTCCAATTTAAACTTTAATTTTATTTCTTCAAAAGTAGTTATGCAGTACTACGATTTCAGATACCTCATCACATCACAGTTTGGTGACAGTAACTAACACTTCTCATGCAGTAACTATCCAGTAAATCTCCGCTCCAATAATTTTCGACCCCGTTAAAATCTGAGGCGTCGTCGTGGTTTTATTTCTGACTTTCCAGACTGCCATCGAATCCTGTGTCCTAACTGGGACAAAGACGATTATAGTTTGTCCAGAAGGATTAAATGAAATTTAAATACTTAAATTGGTGACAAATTTTAGTGTCGAAAAAGAATATTTTGTATTGGCTTCGTCAGAAAGCTTAAGGGAAGGAAGACGAATACTTAATAAATTTAGTCAAAATCACTAGCTGAGTTTCAAACACATTTCTTGGCGTGTGATTCCTAACAGCAGTTTTGGCCAGTCTACGCATCCTTTGTATTTGTTACTAGCGTCTGAAGTCTATCCATATTATTTATTAAACCTTGAAAGCTTATAATCTCATCTGAGGTTTTCTATACAGTATAACACTTCTATTTACAACACCCTCTCTCTCTCCCTTCTTCAAAGAATTGGCCCTTTCTTAAACTTGGTTCTGCCAACTGAATTTTAATTCTTGAAGAAATTATCCTATATTTTTAAATTCTTGCCTTGTTACAACTAATACATTTCTTACGTGCTAATTCTTCGGTCATGTGTAGCCATTTATGTTTCTATAAATGTTCTATCTACCTCTACGTTTAACTAGCTTCAAAAAATATAAAATATATAATTCTATTCATCAGTACGTAGGGGCATATTCCCTTCCCTAACCCCATGTTTTATCACTCACCTTGCGAACTCTAGTTCCATACTATGCTAATACATTTCTCATGTTGTATTCTTAATTTTACCTCTTATCTGCCACTGTAACTCTATCAGAGGAGGCTGCGCACTTTACCTTACCATTACTCTAAAAATATAACCCAATCACAACTGTCTCGTGCGTAATTTTGCAATTTCTCTCCCAATAACCATTTTACATAATGTAGTGTATTTAATCACACCAATACAATACAGCTGTAACCCAACCACAGAAGTGTATGTACATTATCTAATTGCTTCTCTACAAGTGTAGACAAAAGCCGGCGACAAGTTTAGTTTACTTTCTTCAAAGTCACAATCAAAAACTATATATGTATTATATAAATTATTTATTTATTATATATATAAAACACATCTTGTGGATTGCTTCAAAGTTGTAGGATTTTAACGATGCCTCATATCAAAATATATCTTTAATTAATACTGAAGTCTTATTGCAGCTGAAAATGTTAAACACCAGTAACCAAGAGAAGAACAAAAAAATTCTGACAAGTGATGTAATGTTACAGTAAAACGTGATGTAATGGTCCAGAAAAAAAGCGATAAAATATTAAAGTAAAACGTGATTTAGTGTTTCAGTAAAACGTGATGTAATATTCCAGTAAAACGTGATGTAACGTTCCAGTAAAACATGATGTAATATTCCAGAAAAACATTATTTAATGTTCCAGTAAAAGGTGATGCAATATTCCAGTAAAACGTAATTTATGTTCCAGTAAAACGTGATGTAATATTCCAATAAAACAACTTAAAAATCTGTGGAAGAAATTAAACTTAAGTTATGAATGCTGTTTTTTTTTAATTTGGCCTTATTTGTCCATTTGCTGCTTATTTAATGGCGCTGTCAGGAACGAAAATTGTGGCACAAAACATTTTCGGACTCACAGCCACGCGAAGTGGTTCAAGGAAACTAACGATACAGAGACTTAATCCCCTCGAACATCAGGGACCGACAGGAACCATGAAGAATCACCGTCTGGTGGACAAGCTTATTTGCAGTCGTTTCGGATGGACATGATGCTTTCATCATCAGGTTAGAATATAGAGGCAACAAGTATCTTCGGGACGTTAGGTTATTCCTGTCAGTCCAGTAGTTGTCACACACCAAAATACATCATTACTCATAAGCAGCGTCAACAGAATCTTAAGTATCACACCCTCAGCCATGAAAATTCTTAGACTGAGAAGAACAGGAAGCAGGGTTGTACCACTTAAATGATCATATTCGAAGATATTAAGTTGTTTATTTCATTTACAGCGAGTATTCTGTTATTTCATTCTTTATTACTGTCCTGGGTAATAAATATTAATCTGAAAGGCGTTGCGTAGTGTCATGGGTTAAACTTGTTTCACATAAAAATGACAACGGACACTACGCCTTAGCAAAAGAAATTCCATTAAAATTACTTCAGCGCCCCCTTGTATAAACTATTAAAATTTCTTTCAGATGCTGACGGTTGACTGAAAACAGCTGAATAGTACCGCGTAAAGGCATCATACAATGAATATGTGGGATGAGTGGTTCGATAGCTCCAACGTATTCTTCACCTCGGCCCTTTGTCGAAGTGAGTAGCCAGCCTCACACCCCGGTAGCCCTATCGAAAGAGACCCTTGTATCCAGAGTCAGTCTAGCTGCCTTGGAAAAGAGAAGACTCTTTTGGTCCTGTCGGGTATTGAACACGACTTTTCAATCGCCTGTCCCGTAGCTTAACCACAATACCGACGGAGCTATTCCTACCGCAGTGGGAAGAGATTCAGTATTTTGAAGGCGCCTCGCACGTAGAGTTGGTGAAGGGAAGCGAAAATATGGTTGATCCCATTTCCAGAGGAGCATTCGAATGATAGGGCACCGTGGTTGATTTGAAGTCATTTAAGCATTAAAGATATTCCGGAGCATAGTATTGGGTTCTAATGATGCTGTAAGTACAACATATTATTATTGTTACTTCTGATCACGTAACATAAAATTTGAGGGTAGCATACATTTTTGTACAATATAATATGTACCGTCAATACACAACATACATCAAGCCAAGATGCAATAATTACAATTAGGTTATATTTGGCTACATATTTCGGTAGTATCCGACCATCTTCAGGCCAACTAAGAACAATATTAAAGTACAGTAAAAAATATTGTTACTGTACCTTAATGTTGTTATTAGTTGGCTTGAAGATGGCCGATCACGGCTGAAACATGTAACCAAATATAACTTAATTGTAATTATTGCATCTAGTCTTGAAGTATGTTGTGTATTGACGATACATGATATATTATACAAATTTAATATACAAAACGGGATGGCCTCTCTCAAATTTATAGCCTACATTGTATGAACCCACGTAGGAAACCAAGATAAAACAATAAAATAATACAGTTTCATTATTTGACAAAATAAATACTATATATACACATTTTTGCCACTCTACACAAGTCACGCTTCGTATACGTGTGTATCTGATGTGTCCAACTTGGTCTAATGTCTTTCCTTCAAAACGTAAGATTAAATAAGCTGCCACTATTGTGGACGTGCCTGTGTTTGCACATGTATCCCATCTGCCCTCTTTTTTCTCATTTCGACTTTTGAAACAGTTGATAGTTTTTCATGAATCTTGGTACAAATTTTGTCACTCTTGGTCACCCAGATATCATACTTTATAATTTCATATAATTAGTAGTTAAAGCAACATAGAGCATGAAACTGTGAAGTGCAAGCAACTGTGGTGATATTTCCTGCAGGGTTCTTAAATTATTGTCGTAATGGGGGCGGATATTCCTACAGTGCATAGCTTGCATAAATATTCTACGTAAAATATAAATATACTTGAGCGAATTCATTATCCTTCGCTTTTAATTGTTCAAGTTTTCATTGTAGAATGTAAAATAACGACATGACTACCAAGCGAAAATTCTCCTTCTGTTTGCTTTCACAGCAGGAAGTAACGAAATGTTAGACCTTCGTTTCCGAAAACTGATAAAGTGGAAGAACCTGAGTGTACGAATAGATTACGCAAGAACATCTTAATAGCCAATGTTTCTTTCTTTCTTTCTTTCTTTCCTGTCTTCCTCTTGATATCCTTTTACCTGCTCATTGTAGATTGTAGATGCACTTGATCACACTCAATGACACACTCGTTAAAACTCCTCTGGACGAAGGATCAGCCCGTCGCAAAGACTTATACCTGACAACACACAACATTTACAAGAAACAGACAGCCATGTCACCGGCAGAATTCGAACCCGAAATCCCAGCAAGCTAACAGGTTCAAACCCACGCCTGAGTTCGCGCGGCCACCGGGATCGGGCCAATTAATTAATAGTTACAAATATGGCGACAATGCGAAACTTCAAGAATATATTCGACAAATTTAACCAAGTATAACTTGCATTTAAGTAAGTTCTTCCAAAAAATCTTAACAACAGCATTAATATTTATAATACTAGAATTCTAGGACTAGAAAATCATGGAACTGAAAACATTGGCTTTGCAAGTTACTTTCCATACCGTTTCGTAATTGATGTTATTGCAAAACAATTTTTTTTTAAATCTAGAAAAATAAAAACCTGTTAATGGAAGTTGATACAAAAAGGTCTTTGCATTGGAGACAAGTAACTGAGCGCAGGGCTAGTTTCGCAGTTTATTGTTGCAGATAAACGTGATGTACATTGCTGGTTACAGAGTCAAACTTTTTATTGCTGATTATTGTGTTGCTGTTTATATCAAATGCCCAGCAATATTTAACTGAGAATTCGTGTACCTGGGGACGTGTAGACGGAATGACACCACTACAATATGTTTTTTTCTGCACTGTAGCGTGTACTTTAATTAGAGTCGCAGATAAAACTGACAAAGCTGCGGAAACTCCAGCAGTGACTTATTATCCAGCTGCCCTGACTGCAGACTTTCCTTTGAACCGGCAGAGGGTGGGTGAAGTGCGCCTCTTTACTTCCTCTGATTTTTTTTTACCTTGGAAGATTCAAGAGAAAGAGTTCTTAATAAAGCACAGACTTTATATCCTAAATGAACAGATTTGCCAAAAAAAAGACGTAAAATACATTATATTTATTTGTTATGAAATACTCTGATTCAAACCTTAAACTCACGTTCCGGCAATACGTATAACTCCACAGGCAGTTAGCGGATCACCAATAGGAGTTCTCCTATCAAATTTAGTGATAGATGCCATAACAGGAATCCAGACAACTGCTTCTGTCAAAAGAACACAATCCGGTACCAAAACAATCCGTAACAAACTTTAGAATTTTGGAAGTTTGCGGCTAAGTCTGACCCATGGGGCCTACGGCGCCACGGGGTCTGTGGGACCTTACATATGCCACTCTCTTTCTGAAGGGTTTATAAATTTTCGGAAATACGTTACATGCAATTTTACTGGAAAGGATGTGTTATACTTATTTCTGAATCAAAGTTTTCAGCCTTTTCAAAAGAAATAATTTTAATTAACAAATAATTGTTGCTTATTTAAATTGTGCTAAATTAGTGAAACCTATTACACCTTAGATCAGATCCAATATTTATCATGTGAGTCAAATGTTAGAACAGCCTATGTCTGTTTAACACCTGGTTATTGCAATTTCACAGCCTTTACGTGTAGATCGTTAAAATATTTTTATTTACCCCATAACTCGATCTACCATCTGTATTTCCAACATTTATAAAACTTACTCCAAACTTTCGAACCGAATATCATTTTAAATATTACGATATAATCACTTCCTTCAGTACTTCCCTCTGATTTATTCTTCAACGCCAAGCATGCATGTGTCACACCTGGATGTCTGCGAGTACAGTTACTAAAAGTCCAAGATTATTCAGCTGCACTTTGATTTATAAACTACTTATATGGCTAGAGACATGTAATTATTTGTGATTCAGAATGAGTAAGAAAGGTCAAAAACCATAAGCCTTTATAGCAGTTGGTGTGTATGTTTAAATAATTGAATCAACCGATTAATGAACCATCTTAAGTAAAGAATTACAAGTTATTTACGTAAAGAAACTGCTTGTAAAGTCATATTCCATTCTTTAGAGACATACAGCAATAGTTAAAATTCTCCAATTCAGTTTAGTAGCCAGTTAATAATAGTGGAACCAAAAACTCATTGTGCCTCATTTCCCGTTATTGTAATGGAAAAATAAATTTGTTAAAGAATGTAAAAGATACATGAAAATTAGTATAGAGGAATGCTGTGACATTAGTAATGAAATTTCTACAAGATATACTGAAATATTAGCATTAATTCCTTTATTTAAATTAGAAATTAAAGTTATTTTTATGTTTTTACCGTAAAAAAATTCAATTTTATTAAAATATAACCAACTAATTGCACAAATGTATAATTCTAAAATCTTATTTACACATTAAACCACGTCACTTGGTTAAAATACTTCTTACAACTCCTACATGTTTCAGTCTGACAAGACCATCTTCAGGGAGTTTTATTTTGCCTTGTTTTGAAGTTGCTAGTGCTTCTATGCTTACTATATATGGTACTGCAGCAGCATGTGTATGGCTGTGTAGGTTGTGCCTGTGTTGCTTTGCTGGTGTGCGTCCTGTACTCTTAAATGTGTAGATAAGATTTTAGAATTGTACATTTGTGCAGTTAGTTGGTTATATTTTAATAAAATAGAAATTAAAGTATTTACGTAATTTGCAGATAAGTATTGAAAGTGAAGCAAAATTAAGTAAAAAAAAATGTGAGCTGAAGGGAAGTGAAGCAGAATGAAGTGAAGTTAAAAACGTTAATATCTCAATAACAGTTGGTATTTTAATATTCATGTGGTGCGTTATGCTGTGTTTATTATTACAATCAACAGATTAATAAAATCAATTTCACATCCATTGCATTAATCAGTAGATGTCAAGTAATTTTTGTTAACTTTATCGTTGCACCGTGCATTTTGTAGTTCATTTAAGTAAAACACTAACAAATGCACATATACACATATGTTCTTCTTCTTCTTATTCTTCTTCCATTGGCACTACAGCCCATTGTGGGCTTTAGCCTGTCGAAAAATGTCCTTCCTTTTTTTCCTTTCTGCCACCAATTCTCTCCATCTTCTCACTCCCAGCATTTGAAGATCTCGTTCTACTTCCACTTTCCATCTTTTCCTGGGTCTTCCCTTCGTCTCGTCCCTTCCAGTTCTTGAGTGAAGACTTTTTTGGCATCCCTTCCTCCTCCATCCTCTCTAGGTGACCTAACCAGCTTATCCTTTGCCCTTTTTATCTATTTTACTATATTTTATCCTTTGCACACCTCTTCTAGTTCTCGATTCTTCCGACTTTTTATTCCCTTTTTTCATATTTAGGACCATATATTCTTCTAAATATTTTCCTTTCAAAAGTTAGCAGAGCTTGTTCTTCTTTCTTCGTCAACGTCCATGCTTCCGCTCCATATGACACTACTGGCAATGCACGTATAGAGTCTTTAATAATCTAAAGCAGTCCCATTACAGGCCTGGACAGCCCCAGAGGGTTCCAGGAAGTTAAGGTTCCGAGATTTCGTGACAACGGCACAGGATGGTGATAGGGTTGTCAGCCTTACGCACCGGCCGCCTTTACCCCCAGAAAATACTCCTGGTACTCATTTCTGTTAGAGTATGAGTCGACCCCAGGGTCATAGTGCGATCGGAAGGATTTTATGTCAATGAAAAATCCACTGACAACAGCTGGGATGGAACCAGCGACCTTCCGATTTGCAGCACGGCACCTTAACCACTGTGCTACCGCGGTCCCCCTTTACTAATCTAAAATTTACATTGAAACACTTAAAACGCTCCTACATGTTTCGATCTTACGATCATCCTCAGGTAGCATACTTTGCTCCTTGCTAACTTTACGGTTTAAATTACTGAGGGTTTTAAACTGTAGCTTTAGCAAGGAACAAAGTATGCTCCCTCAGGATGATCGTATGATCGAAACATGTAGGTGCGTTTTAAGTGTTTGAATGTAAATTTTAGATCATTAAAGACTATATATGTGCATTTGTTGGTGTGCTATTTAAATAACTGTTATTGCTAACAGGATGTTAGTAATGAAGATTACGTGACGTGTACTGATTAATGTAACAGCTGTGAAATTCGTTTTTTGTAAGTGGGTTGAGGGTCTGACGGGCCTATAACAAATTTTTCTAGCCTATATGAAAGGAAAACCTTATAAGAGGAGAAATGATGATATTAAGCTAAAAATGCTGCGAGGTTTCCTTTTCAGAAGATCGTGCTTTCGGAGTTTCTCACCATCATGACGCAAAAGAACTTCAAGTGTAGAAATCATAGCATCCAAGTGTTAAAAACTCTCTGAGGCAGATAAGATTGCGCCTATCCAAAAGTTCGTATCATTACAACCACTTCTTTCTCCACGAGATGAAAACAGCTCACGATTAGGAAGACCAGCTTTCAACCAGCAAATATCTCTACATACGAGTATACAGCAGTCCTTTGTTCAGTAACCATCGACACCCATTTTTGCTGGTCAATATACAAACAGAGGCTTAGTGTATGGCTCTTGGACTATCAGTAGACTCTGATAATGACGATAGATCATATTTCCGAAACTTTGGTTTTTGACCCAGTACGTCGCGGCCGATAACGTCTGGTTCTTATAGTGACTTTTTGTGTGGAAATATCTATTCTAATATAGGCCTATAAATATGGAACCCTAAGTACAAATTCCCATACGCACAAATAGTGACAATTATCTCTGAGATCTCATCAGAACCATGTTAACTACAGACAATTATCCATCAGGTGAAAATTACGGCAGCCATCAGTGGCTTTACTTATGGGTACCGAGCACGTACTTTGAATATTCACAGATGTAATTCCCAACAGAACTACATGTTTCGCATTGATTAGTAATTAGAGGTGGGATTTTGCGGTTTCCATTGTTAGCACCAGGGCATTAGACCACAGCCTGTGGCATATTGTAGTTGAACACAATCTCTGATTCCCTACCACTGAAAGCAGTGACGAATAATTGACACAAAATCATTTGATACTGATTACAAAGGTCATTAGGTATTAACAATAATACCTTATGAGCTCTTTTAACAGCGGTATTCCTAATCTTTTGCCAAATTCGATACATACCGGACGACTACATAAAATAAGAAAGGGTTCCTTATAATAAAACCAACTAGAAGAACTAATTTCTCAAAATTATTTTAGAATGAAACTCTATATATTTCATTCCAAAATAAATTTGAGAAATTAGTGCATCTAGTTAGTTTTATTATAAGGATTTGTCAAGATGCACGGTCATCTGAACGTGAAATAAGAAATGGTTCTTTCAGGTGTTCTGAGAAATACTGCCTTGATTGTTTGGCAAAGAGCAGGTGGCTGCATTACTGCGGGTGTTTCACCCCGAGTCATGAGAAGAAACCTGGACAGCGACCTCGTCCTAATCCACATTAACCTTTCGCTCCTTCTTGAATGACTCGCCGTTGATGAAGAATGTGCCACAGCGAGTGGTGGTTTAGCACAGGGTGGCAATTTCATCCCCACCGTACGTAACTCAATGGCGCCAGCAGTAAGAATAGTACACTCAGCCATGACTGCAACACTGGCAACAGTAATACAAGTAAGACTTATGCGTCGAAGATAAAGCGCTCGGTTTTTAAGGGAATTATCCGGCTGCACCAGTGCACATAGAAACGTCATTTGTAAACACAGATATGAATTTGGTGTGTCTCCATACCCTCATTAACCTTTAAGCGCCGAGTTAAGTTCTATCTGCCACCTGCTGGCATTATTAGGAGCTCACCATACTCTCCACGTTAGGCGTTCCCGTACGTAACGGTGACATTCTCTGTCAGGTAGGCACTGAATTTTTGTTTACTGTTAGGAGGAGGTTTAGCTTTCTCTCAAAAGCGTTACGTTATGTAGGCAAAGCCTTCGAACAGATAAGATTCTAGCATAAAAATGTTGATGACTTTCTTTACCTTGCTCTAAACCTTAAATTTCTTGTTAAAATCTGAAATATATTAGAAACATACATTGTCCCTCCTTCTCCACAGTCCGACAGACTTCAGCGCGGAAAGTATTCAATAACTGTCCGTACCATTTCGTTAGAAAAATAGTAAACATTAATCCTTCCATTCATTATAAAGTATAAAACCCCCCCTGATCCCAAATTTCCCTCGTGGGGAATGCTGTGTGAGTGCAAAAGTATAGCGCCCCCGAAGTCTCTGCAGTATAAACACCGCAAAGTGGGCAGAGTGGGTAGGACATAAATTGTAGAGTTGTCGGCGCGACCTGTGACCAGATGAGCTAGGCACATGTCACCACCCCCCACCCAGCAACATTGGTGGAACGCAACACCGTAGCGACATAAAAAGCATATAATGGCCAATAAATAAAAAAGTAACCCCCAATACTAGGGATGTATTAACGTACTGTGTAATGTAAACAACATCATACCAACTGAATGCGTGATAGTTACAACAAGGCGGTAGATAATAGTTTTCTCCTGCACTGTACACTGTGAAGCTTATGGCGGCATATCAAGAGAAGCTGAAAATTTTGAATCTTGCTTTTTTATATTTCCATAGCTCACATATTTTTTTTTATCATTTCATAAAGATAAATTTATGGTAAATGCGGAATGTATTTTGCAGATTCGGGAAGTTTATTCCTAGAGGGCATTCCTACGGCAACCATCGAATTCGTATATTTTAATTGTACCCACATAAAACACGAAAAACCACTTACACCCTTTTAAACCACTCATACCGGTACACATTTTACTCCGTTACTGTTTACACAGATTAAAGGGAAAATCAGCGTACTTCAAGCACGTTCCAAAATAGTTAGAGTAGTTTATCTTAGTAATTAACCAACTTGATGCAAAAATTTTTGTTTTACAATAAGTTTATTTCATGCCTCTACATGTTTAGAGCACATGTGCTCGAAACATGTAGAGGATTGAAATAAACTTATTGTAAAACAAAAATGTTGTGCATCAAGTTGGCTAATTACTAAGATAAATATACTGAGATGCACGGTCAGCAAAACGTCAAAAGTTATAGAAGTGATGCCAATTAGTTCAAGAGGTTGTAGCAAGATCACTCTCGAGGTGATTAATAACTTATGATGGAGCAGAAAGCGTACACTATGTTATTTATAAAAAGCATTAATCATTAATCGCATTCATCCGTTACAAATTAAAACAAGAAAGAAGCATAAAGCCATGTACTTTCGAATAACTCAGGCTAATCTATTTTGATATAATCTTACAAGTACTTATGGAGAAAATACAAAAAAAAATGTTGATGTTTGCTGTACATTGTCGCTTGCTGGGTTCTTCACAGTTAGTGTAGTGCGTAGGTACAAAACGTAACAGAGGAGCACACTGCTTCCGTCATCAGGGAAAATAGAGACAGTGTGTTACGCTAAAACCCTGGAACCTCTCCAACCAGCTACTCTGTGTTTTAAGCCAGAACACCAAGATATGAATTTTCACCTCCTTTAAGATTTCAAATATTGTGAGAATTTTAATTTACTATAATAATATAGACAGTAAGCTGGATGCAACAATAATAATTTTGTTAATAATTTCAATCAGTTCAACATGTTTCGGGCGATAATTTCGCCCATCCTCAGGAGCACTAGACTGTGTTTACAGCTTGTGGTATAAAGCACCGACGATGCTGCCTGCTGGTGAATAGTTCACACTCATCCTGATCACCAACAGGTAGCATCATCGGTGCTTTATACCACAAGCTGTAAACGCAGTCAAGTGATTCTGATGATGGGCAAAATTATCGCCCGAAACATGTTCAGCTGATTGGAAATATTAATAAAATTATTATTGTTGCGCCGGTCTAAGGTGTAGGTCTACAGCCGCTTGCCTGCTGAGATCGTGGGTTCGAATCCCACCGGGGGCATGGAAGTTTGTCTGTTGTGAGTTTTGTATGTTGTAAGGTAGAGGTCTCTGCGACGAGCTGATCACTCGTCCAGAGGAGTCCTACCGAATGTGGTGCGTCGTTGTGTGTGATCTAGAAACCTCAAGAATGAGGAGGCCATGGCCCGCGTTGGGCCGCAGCGCCACAGAGAAAAATATTTATTGTTGTGTCTAGTTGGCTGTTTATATTATTGCATCAACGATGAACGGTCACACAAACATTGAATTTACTAATCTTACTGAAATAAAATTAACCTACACATATCCAATCATAAAATATAACTTCCTGAATAAAAACCGTAAGCATGAGAAACTGAAAAGAAAGAGAAAACAACTCAGAATAATAATATGGAAAATGATATTACAATATAAAGATGGGATATGCGAGTGGTTTCTTCTGGCTGACGAAAATGAGCAGTTGTGTGGTCGGTAACGAATATTCGAGTTTCCTGACCGGCTGTGTGGCTGTTAAATTCTCAAACAAATTCTGCTTCGTCGTTTTAAGAAGTTCCTAAAGACATGTCTTGTAATTAAGGTCAAGCACCCAAAGTTGGAGGACAAAGCCATATTTATTAATTTCAGTACATCACAGTTATCACACAGGACTGAATATACGTCAATAGTTAAGTTTCATAGCCGTGTCAGTTTTAACAATTTGTTACAGTTACATCTTCCGAACGAAAGAGAAAATTTTTAATCCGTCTCTATAAGGATTATTTGGAAGACTCGATGCTGCATCAGAAACCAGTGACAACGTGCAACTGTTAGCAATAACCGTTCTTCCTGAAGAGAATTAAGTCACTTCAGATACACCCTATATGTAAGTGGACAATACGTGAATCTTGTAGCCACCTCTCGACACAGGTTTTTCTTGGTCTATAAGCAAATGCTGAGATGGTTTCCAAGATTCCAAGTTGCCACTGCATGCTTCTCATGTAGTCCTTCCGACTTAAATTTATTAGTGACCAATTTCATATTTTGTATACACGTAAAATAACCACTGCCATCGAGTGAAAACCCAATTGCAGTGTATTATTTTTATTATTATTTGGGAAATGCTTGCTGGCGGTAGACTAAGGATACACAAGCTATATTTCCTGCCGACTGTGTATTTCTTTTTGTTCTGCTTTGGTTTCGGTTTTGGTTTGTAGTTAGAAAAGCTTTTGTATCGAAAACAATATGTAGAACGGAGAGAGGAGTTATTATGAGTTGTTGACAAAGAGAAAGAGTAATCATTGTGTAATAAATTTATACTCGCTGATGGACATTGTACGGGACAATTAACACACGCCTGCAACGTAAGGGCCTAAAATAAATCTGGATAACTTCCGTACAACTGTTTTGAAATTCTGATTACTAAGAATACATGTTTCCTCTTTCTTATTTGTTAAGCCACAGATACGTATCTCATTTATTAGTCCATGGTTTATTTCATGATGTAAGAAATACCTTAGAATATTTATCTCAGTAATTAACCAACTTGATGCAAAAACGTTTTGTTTTACAAAAAGTTTATTTCATGCCTCTACATGTTTCGAGCACTGTTGTGTTCATCATCAGGAGGTCAAATTTGTATTATACAGCATCTGGTATCGTCACACTGAAGGTAGCCGTCCCGTGCACGGGACAGCTACCTACACGTGTGATGATACCAGAGGCTGTGTAATGCAATTTTGACCTCCTTATGATGAGCACATGGTGTTCGAAACATGTAAAGGCATGAAATAAACTTACTGTGAAATAAAAATGTTGTGCATCAAGTTGGTTAATTACTAAGATAAATATACTGAGATGCACGGTCAGCAAAACGTCAAAACCTTAAAATATGTACTGTAAAATAGTATGAATTTGGTGAATAATATACTGGAAGGTGTGTGGAAGGAAGCCCAACAAAGCCGTAGGCATTCTTTGTTGCATCTTCCCCGTTCTGGCCTGAGACTACACGCTTTCATAGAAAACCGAATTAACTCTGTATAAACTTCTCATCCGATCCATTTTCACTTTTACCGCCCCTGTCTGGGAGTTCCACACGTGACTTCAACTACCTCAAACACTAAGTTGTCCAAAACCAAAAGTTAAGAGTGACTGGCATCTTTCGCTGGTGTACTCCCATTTCACAGGTACACGACACTCAATATTGAACGTATTCAATACTTGATCCATCGACTCACATCCAAATATCTTTTTCATTTTCCATCCCATCCTATCCCTCTGTTTAAAGAAATCGGACATTACACCTTATCCGACTTGAACTATATGTAGGCTATCCTAAAATACCGACGCATAATTTTCTGTAACCAGTTTACCGTCAGTCGTATTGCGTTTTTATATAATTTTCAATAAAGTTATTTATATTTTCTTGTATTTCACTTTCGATACAGTACAGACAGTTGTTCAAATTGGTTAAAGGAACAATTTTATTACTTTTATTTGAACGTGCTACACGTATTTTGTACGAAATAAGTACATTTAAACAATGTAGAAAGATTTTGTCTCTTCTTAAATGATTTACAAAACCAGCATGGGTGTAAAGTTTCTGAAAGAAACTAGTGTAAAGTTAATTTTCGAACCAATTTTAGAAGTGAGAACTCCAGATTACAAGAATGTTAAGCAATGAATCGCGAATTTCCGAAAATCTCAGTCTAGTTAACGTCTTAGAAAGATTATAAGAATAGGAAGAAGGGGAAGAATGGGGAGATTCAAACCAGATAATATGCTTCCGAATGTTTGGAATTTTGAACTGTTTTAAGTGTTTCTTAAGAATTACCTGTGCTACTGTAACCGAAATCACTTGAAAGTGAATTTTTATAGACATAAACTTTCATTACAATAAGTATTTTTAATATTCTGTTAAAATTACACTACGCTGTAACTTATCTTAAAAAAACGCATTAATAAAAAACCTGAATCTGTCAATTTCAGTAATCATATATACATTCGTCACAATTTCAATATTTTATCTCTGTGGATTATTTAGAGAAACTTACGCCTTGAGTGAACTAGTAGCACAACATAACGATTCCTTAATTATTGCTACACACACATATATATAAGTTTCATCTATTTCTACATGCCCTACACTGTCACATTTGCTGTAAATGGCAATCAGTAGGTAAAAGCAAGCTCGTTGCAATTGACGCTGTCTTCAGAGCGCCATCTCAGAAGATATATTAGTAACACCTGTTCCTTCCTCCTATTTGATATATGAAACCGTGACGTTGCTGGAAATTGGAAGATCCTTCTTCGTCTCGGGACTAATTCTAACTGACAAGCTCGAAATAATTTGGTATCTGAGAAGGTAAAAAACGGTAAAAATATAGAGTGGAAAAGTTAGGTAAAGAGTTATAGTGGTAACTCTATAAAGGGTGACTCTTTTTAACAAGGACGTTAACATCGTAATTTGAACATAAATATATGCTGTTCTATTTTATTCAGCTACTGAATTATTTCAAGCATTAAAAATTAGTATCATATTGAAAGTTCGCCCTGTTCTCAGCTACATCTCTTTAGTATGTAGTTCGTTTAACCGCGTTTTAATAGGTTAGATACAGCATCAAATTAGATTGCCTAGAGAATACTAAAATGTGTTGGGCGTGCAACACAGCAGAGGTGGCACAAATTGATGTAATATCCTGCCATTTGCTTGGAGAGACTGAGCACAAACACTGAAGCCCAAGTCAAGATAGCTGGTCTTGGGGCCGAGAGATGTACATGTAATATCCCATACTTAGCGCCAGCACTCGATGGCAAACCCGGCTAAAATACAAAGTCTCATGACTCACTAATTAATTAAGCAGGAAAGTAAAATACAGAATTTCTACAGAAGCGTTCTTACAACGACGTTGGCATCGGTGTCTGAATTGTTTTCTGACTTACTAGTTTACCCCCGTTACCACAAAAGGTAATTAACAAGACCCAGTCTTCTTTACAGCATTTGAAACTACTTTACTACAGTACAAAAACACACAATATAAATTAACAAAATATTCTTGCGGAATAACTGGCAGGTTCATCACCTCTAATAGAAAGTACTGACTTTTGACTCTGTCTTAAATACAATCATATGTCGGGTCAATTCTTAAGATCCCAGCTACTTAACTAACACAAGACGGTGATTAGGTCTTGATAAATTAAGGCCGGTGTTCGCTCAGTTTGTCAAGATATTCCGCACTATTTAATGAAACTGAAGTTTCATTTCCTTACTCACAAAAGCCGCCAAGACTATCATGATCTGGATTCGAACATCTACATTCTTAATCCGTATATTTTTAAACAAAATTTTATGACTATACTCTATGTCCGTGTAGTTGTTGCAAGTGGCCTACTTCCTTCAGGTTTTCGACTAAAATTTGATACGAATATATTTTCTTCCATGTGGGTGCTAAATAAAATCTTCATTTTATTTTTCTTGATTTTGTCACACATAAAAGTCAGTTTCCTGAACATCCATCTTAATATTAAATCATAATTTCCAAGTCGGCTCCCAATGTAGCCCTTATAATAAGATCATCTTCCAAAGTGTGCATTTCTAGTAATTACCGCTCACTCTACACATTAGGGCGATTACTAACCTATTGATTTAGACGCCCTCACAATAGTCTACGTAGCTTTCGGATTCGAATTGATGAACCAGCATTCGCGGATATACGACGAATTGCCGTCAACTGTTTTGGAGTTAAAGATAAAACGTGAATCTCACAATGTATCACCGTAAAAATGGGGACACATAAGGGATGCATCCTGTTCCATAGCATATATTGGGCATTAACATTTTTGGTACGCCTAATTCATCTGTGCAACTTTTAATTCGCACGATTATAATAGAAATTCAATATTAAATTCATGTCACACATTTCCACTATTGATTAGTCTTCTTCAGGATATTTTTCGAAAATAATTTACTTACTTACTTACTTACTTACTTGCTCCATGGTGCAGAGTCCTTCTTGAGAAGCTAACTGGTTTGCAGCTAGTCAAGAAATTCCCCGCATTTCCCGGAACCCGAAGGTTCATAACCGCACTCACAAGCGTCCGCCAACTGTCTCTATCCTGTGCCAGCTCAATCCAGTCCATATACCCACATCCCACCTCCTGGAGATCCATCCTAATATTATCGACCCATCTACGCCTAGGTCTCCCCAGTGGTCTCCTTCCCTCCAATTTTCCCAGCAAGACCTACACATCCCCTCTCCTCACCCATACGCGCCACATGCCCAGCTCATCTCATCCCGATTTATTTTTTAACATTTTGAAAATAATTTCACGTCTAAAATGGCAATTATATATCTAATGACACGGCACAAACGTACCTTAATCTGTTATTCCTCTGTGAATATGTACAATTACCTACACGTTAATTAACAGCACTAATGTCCCACTATTCTGAAACTTCAAATTTCTAATTTCGAAGGGGACATTCGCTCTATTAGTTTTCGTTGGTCTCTTACTGATTAATATCTCATAATTGGGGCCTATAACGCCCTATATATGTAAATACTTTTAACAAATACTCATTATTCATAAACAGTGCAAGAGAAGACTGAAGATCCATGATGAAGGCGTATACAAGTCTCGTTGCCTGTCTTAATGCATTTCATAAGTAGCTCATTGCCCAGATATCTCGTTAAAGTTTTGGGAAACTGGTCGCCTTTCGTTGCTCAGTCCCAGTTATTGAAACCTGTTCTGCAGGAGAAAATAGGTCAGCTTACTACATCCTGCTACCTACTGAAATAAGTATGATCATTTTCACAAAGACATGGTTTGTGAAAGTAGGATGATGAACAGCATAAAAGATAAAATGTCATCCAAAAATACAATACTCCGCCTATGATAAAATATTGCCATATTAACCAGGTACCAAACGATAATTAATCTGCTGACGAATTCTCAACCCTTTCAAGTCTGACGAGAATGTGTTGGGGAGGTGAGAGACACTTTAATTCTGGGAAGGGAGAGCATCATTTTGTCAGAAAGTTTCCAGATTTTGCTCGCTTGTCCTTCTGATAAGAACAGTATGAAATAAAGTTTATAGGATGACAAAACCTAGTGGCTTGAAATAAAATCACAGTAATTTTTACCTACTGGTTAAAATTACTTGCATAACTTGGAAAAGTAATTTGGTGCTTATGTATGTTGGACCGTGCATCATTGTGATAGTTGAAGAATAAGAGACCAACTTGATGTCACTAGTTATTGAGTTTTATTTCACTTCTTCTATGCTCAACATGTTTCGACATTAATACATCCATCGTCAGGAGCCTGCGACTTTTCTATTGTGTCATCACATTGGTCGTGTGTTCTTGTTTCGATGTGTGTTGGAGTTTCGGTGTGGCTGGGTTGGGGTGGTGTCAGTGTAGCAGGCTGAAGCACAACTGTGCTTGATGATGGATGTATTAATGTCCGAAACATATTGAGCATAGAAGAAGTGAAAAAAAACTTAATAACTAGTGACATCAAATTGGTCTCTTATTCTTCAACTAATTTGGTGCTGTTCTTTGCAAGAGAATAAATTTCAAGGGAATGAAATCGGGTAGACTCCTTGAGAAACACGCAATAAAATCATGGAATTTGGAAATTATATCAACGTATATTTTAACACAGAGTTGAAGATAGATATTTGTCAAAATTACACACCCATATGAAAACACATTAAGTACTTCAAATGTACACAGTTCTTCTCCGTTGGGAAAACCAATCGATTGGTGGTGAAAAGGATATAATGAACATTATTCTTAAGAATCAAACGAAAATCAATACTGCAAACTGTGTGGTCAAAGTCAGACTTTATTGCTACAGCAGATGGTGTACTGCTTTACCATTGGACTTTGACAGTTAAATCACCGGAATGATTTACGCTTACAAAAGTTGGTCATTGGGCTTTGAGTGTGAAACATGAGAACCCGTTACGTATAAAATTTTAAGGAAAGTTAGTAATAATGGGATGGTAAAAGTTATTTATAGCAAAGTTACAGCAATCTCAAAATTGCTCAGTTCCTGAGGGGTTTGAATTTAATTTATTCCCGTTTCTGCATACAGGATATTTGACAGAAGAAACCATGGGTTTAGGATTAAGGTAATATATCAGATAGTCAAATTCAGTGTATTTAGCACAAAGACCAAATTATCCGGTTCGATTCCCGATGGGGTCATTGCGATTTTCCATCGACTTAATTCTTCCGGTCGCACTATGGCGCTGAGTTCGACTAAGCTTGTAACAGAAATGAATGCCAGGGTTATCTTTAGGGGTATAAAGGCGGCGGGTGGCTAGGGTCGACAACTTTGCCACCTTCGTTTGCCGACTGTCTAGAAATTCTGGAAAATTCAAACTCCTGGAACACTTAGGACCTGCCCAGTCCTGTACAGGGATTGCATTACCTTCATCTTCTACGTAAAAAGATCTGTTATTTTGGAGTCTGTATTTTAGTTTCATGTCTTGCCTTTTCCTCTTGTTTCTTATAAATATATTCTGTACACAATTTGTATGAAATGTTCGCTTGAATTCCTTTACAAGAACGTTTTCTTATGCTCATATAATCGGTATTTCTAAATCGTCTTACTCATTTCACTCATAAGCCAGTCGAAAAATAGGATACGTAGGTACAAATTCGTCAAAAGAGAAAACCTGACATAAATTGCGCCATTGCCTCGCCATTCCATTAATCTCTGGCGTGACTTATGATCATTACTTTACACAAAACTATCGTGTGATATTGAAGATTTCTAACTGTCCGTGAATTTCTGGATTGACAAGCACAGATTTTGATAATTATTATGAAATTTGTTTCTTGATGATGAACACGGAATCGTTTCGTGAAACGGTGTGATTTTACCCCAGTTTGAAGTAGGGGGCTGTCTGAGATAAATATATCTTTTTAGACTCCACAAGATTTGAAGTTTTGTAACATAATTTGTTCTTTCCTTCTTTATACTTGTCTGCAAGAAAATCGCAGGAATAATCCGAATGGAAAATGTTCATGTGAAAGAAGTGCCCAAAAATGAAGGAATTATAAGTTTTGACGATTTTATGTTACTCTTTCAGTCCAACTACAAAACCCAGTTGATAATCACCTTTCATGCAATGCTATTCCTACGCCATTTTCTCAATCCCTAACCTTTCGACATTAATCACGTTCGCTTTACCCATGGAAACTTCTTCCTTTCGCTTTTCTGTAGGGCAGTCACAATTGCTTGTCTCGTATTTCTTTCGTTCTCTCGTCCTGCCACGTTCGCGACCAGACAGTTCCTTCATATCTATTGAAGCCAGTAACGTGTCCCAGTCAGCCAGTCGTGACGTCATGAGCAAGAACCACTGCGGTCTTCTTCCTAAAGAAATTTCAGTGCAGTACGTGCTGCATCTTGCACAGAAGTTCTCTCCGAGTCATCTGAGTTGTGTCAAAGCATTCTAAGTATTTGTGTACTTCGAGAAAACAATGCTATGTTACCCTAATTACATTTTAGTGAGATAAAAATGTTTGTGTTTTTAAGTTCTCGACTCTCTGTTTTTCCTAGGGAAATGTCAATATTGTGTGGTGTGTGACATTACCTTGTGTCTTGTGCACATCACTGTGTTAAGAACACCGTCAAACCTAACTACAGTTTACGGTAAAAAGCATTACTTTCTCAGTATTCGACATGTTTGTGGCTCTAAAGGATAATTACCTGGCGGTGTATAAAATACACAAAATACGTTCATATGATATAGCAAGCATGATTATTGCCCATTAGTTCAGAAACATTTAGAATTTTCAAAATAAATATTTCGTTGCGATAAATTTTAATTGTGTTTCTTCACGGTATTCTTAATTCATTGATAAAAATTTAATTATTTGACTGATTTATAGGAATTGTGTAAATATCACAGAATTATACATTAACTAGGTAATTTCCTACTATCGTCATATCGGCACGATTTTAATGTAAATTTCTGAGGTGGTAGTGGCATTATCATTTAGGCTTACTATCGCAGGACACAATAGGACTATCTGATACAATATTTGCCAAAAGAACTCAATCTAAAATCTTACAATTCAGTTGAGCGTTGACTAAATTCCTACGCATGACAAACACTGCTGGTTGATTAAGAACAAATCTTTGACGATATGCGTGGCAGTTAAGTTATATGGCTTCCCCAGTCGTTCTCATCCCGATGCCCTTTCCCTAAACTTCACCTTTGTGTTCCAGATCTTTAAGAACGTCCGCTGCACCAAATCTCTCTTTCTTAAAATAACGGGTGTCAGGTCACATTCCATTGTTCTTTCTTTTGAATATTTTCGCACATGCAGAAGCTTGACTGCAGCTACTACATAAGCTTCATGCATTCTTCACCTAGATAATGCGAACGCCCATATTAAAGTCACAGTCACTCTGCTTCCCACTGAGAGATATCCCGGTACCCACTGAATAAGCTAGGTGTGCTTCTCTAGACACATAGGTATCCGAAAAAATCAAATTAAACGACAGTTTCTCGGGGTAGCAAACGCGTAGTAAATACCTATAGTGACTGAGCTATCGTAGTTCTCAACAAACTTAGTTGTAGAAGCAAAGTCGTATTATAGGTGGAGCTGGAGTGTCGTGGATGGAAGGCAAAGGCAAGAAGCTTCTATTCAAATCGTCGAGACGGGCTCTGAGACTCACGCAGCCGTCTGTTCAATGAGTATCGGGAGTTCTCTTAGGTAAAGTAGGTAAAATGTAAAGTCTGTGAAGTTACAGACTCATCCTATTTAGTGTAGGGGTTAAGAATGAATAGAGCTATAGGACTACTAACCCCTGTCCCCCCATAGAATATGCCTTCAGGTTTTCGAAGAAATAACTTCAACAATCTACTGCATACTAAGTAGCATTTATACAAAATAACGTAAATGTGTTTGCTAAGCAGTTCAATATTGACGAACTTAACTTCATTTTCGGCGTTAAAAATGTAGCCACTATGATTCTTCGCAACTTGAGGGAACCTGAAATGTCGCACTGTTAAACATTTCTTTGCTTTCAATAAAACCAGATATCAATCACCAAATTTACAAAAGGATTTGCACTAGACCCGTTCCTGAAGCACACAATTCAACTTTCTTACCTTGTCGTTGTTTATATTTTTTTACATGTTTTTTTAAGATATCTTGTGTGTATTGTTGTTAGTTGTCTTGTGTGTATTGTTGTATTTGTCTAGTGTGTATTGTTGTAATCTTATATGTATTTGTTGTACTATGTGTGTATTGCTGTTTTTACTTTAGATTCCGGGCTGCTGGCTAGAAGTCAGTATTCGGAAGGTCCTGCGACCGGCCATCTCGACACAGGTTTTTCTTCATTTCCCTCTGTCTATAAGCAAATGCTGAGATGGTTCCCAAGATTCCAAGTTGCCACTACATGCTTCTCATGTAGTCCTCCCGACTTAAATTTATTGGTAACCAGCTTCACATTTTGTATACATGTAAAATTACCACTGCCACCGGGTAACAACCCAATTGCAGTTAATAAACATTATTATGTACTCCCCGTGTGTGTATCCTCTCCAGCACACACAATCATCCTTGACCTGATCACACTAGTAGTACTTTGTGAAGAGTATGGAGATCCTCGGTGTGCAGTTCTATCGTCTTCCTGTCTCTTAAATTCAAATATTTTCCTCAGCAAACTGTTATTAATCGTGGCAAGTCTTTGCAACGAGTGACGACAAAAGTAACGTATTCGGTATGTTAAGTGTGTTGAATAAGTGTGATTAGTATGTGGTAGGCTTGTCGTGTCTTGTCACTGGTCCACTAATTTTGTGTAGAAACATTTTATATGAATTAAACTGTAAGATTGAAATTATCCTCATATTTTATTGTAGCTGTACCCGAAACAGGTCTGTGTAGTTTGTCACCCATCACTCATTCCTCGTCACGAGTAATCCTCCTCTAATATCGATTCTGTTAATGCCATGAAAAGTGCAGGAAAGTTATACTATCCTGTCAACAGCGAATTCATAATTTCAGAGTTTTATGTTTTGTTAACCGTGCATCTTATTACAATCTTTTGTAAATAACCAACTTGAGGCACAGTTCTTTTTCTTATATTTGTTTATTCCAATTCTCTACATGTTTCGAGCAACCAAGTGCTCATCATCAGGAGAGTCAATTTTATCAATACGACCTCTGGTGTATGTCACTCTGTGTCAGTGACCGTGTACCTACATACCACACGGTCACCTACATACAGTAACATACATATACCAGAGGTCGTATTGATACAATTGACACTTCAGATGATCAGCACTTGGTTGCTCGAAACATGTAGAGAATTGGAATAAACAAATGTAGGAAAAAGAATTGTGTGCCAAGTTGGTTATTTAAAAAGACCTTAATTTCATTCTGCATCGAAGCTTCAGTTTGTAATGAGTAATAAGTTTTAAGAATGACAAAAACCAATATATTGAATTTAAAAAAAGGCTTGTACGTCAGATTAATCTGCTCATGCAAGTAGTGTGTGTTTTCAAAACTCTTCTTTAATATTCACCTCTCATAATTCACAAACACGGTTTCCAGCATTTTACTATCTCTTCACAGTTGATTTCATTACGTTAGCTAATTACTGAACATACGCTAGGTAAGTTTGAGGTTATTAATCATTAGAGTTGTGTAATTTGGTCGTGACGAAGTACAGTCTACAGAGTTCAACCACAGAGAGTTGAATACAAATTTCCCTTCCACTTTTCATTTGCATCGAATTATTGCAAACGTAGAAAAGTAAAAAAGTACCACTGACAAGGACCGGCGATATTTCATAGTTGTATTTGCTTCTGACACCGAAAAAATTAGAGTAGGTATCGTACTATATAAAATTTCTCTAGTCAGATTTAAACGTGCTCAGAGCCAGAAGTTATCTCACCTCCTAGTGTGATTATTACACTTTGTAGGTTCAATGTAGAAATATATCTTGTTACGGACTACAATTTAATCATAAACAGGTTTCTGACACTAATCCTTCCGGCTGCGCAGTGGCTTCGGGGTTGGCTCAGCCTCTGACAGAAATGAGTACCAGGAATATTTCCTGAGGATTAAATACGGCCGGCGTACAGGGTTGACAACGTGAGCATTTTCGTGTGCCGACTGTCTTGAAATGTGGGAGCCTCAACGTCCTGGAATCCTCTGGGACCTGAATAGGCATGCACAGAGATTACTTTTCACTAGATGCGTATAATCACTCCCTAGGGAAATTTAAAGTTACAAATACGTCACTTAGCCACTACTGTAAACACATTATCACTATCGTATCATCATCATCATCATCAGCAGCAGCAGCAGCAGCAACAACAACAACAACAACAACAGTAGCAGCAGCAGAAACAACAACAACAACAGTAGCAGCAGCAGAAACAACAACAACAACAACAGTAGCAGCAGCCGAAACACGCTACAAATCACTGTTTCACAATATTTGTATGCTCGTGTTTCCCTTTGAGCTTGATTTATCAGTGTGGGCCCAGCCTTCGTAGCCGCTGTTATTTGTGACAAGAAGTCACTTTATTTCAAACTTGTTTATTTATATATTGTATTTACAGGATGATTAAAAAAAGTGGACTCAATTGAAGAGTAAACGGCGCTTCAACACATGCAAGACAGTTGGTTGCGGTGTTTAAAGTTCTCTGCTCGCTCTATGGGTTGACTTGCGTGGGCTACTCTTAAAACTTTTTTGAATTCAACTCATGTTCTCCTCTGATACACGCAAAAATTCTTGTGCTGCATAGTAGTCATTTTGATCTCAACTGACGCTGCTGCACGGCCGTAAGCTAGGCGAACACTCTATCGATAACGTTTTAACATTTAGGTCGTTTCCTTTCTAATGTTATTTAGATCATTCATATATCATGTACAGTTCATGAAATATAGACGTACAAAATTGAATCCATGTTTTTGAATCACACTCTATATTGCTTTTAACTGCAATAATGGAAGTTCATAAAATATTTTGTTTTACCATTAAAATAACAAATATATTGTTAATATTTGGTTTCATATTTGGTGTGTTTCGTAATCCTGATGAACAATTGCGTGTATTTGAATGTCCGGTTGCGATGTGGACCGTGATAACCGCTGATCGCCTCTCTTCACAACATCAGAACGGTTACGTATTTCTGGCAACAAATAAGTCAACCATGTGGAACTATACAAACCAGGCATGATATGGGAAAGGTAAAATATAACTTTGACTTGTGTGCTGCGGGATGCAGACGAGAAGGGAACCTTTTATTCAATTTTAAATTTGAATATTTTATTCAGGCAGTAAAGTTTCGGTGGCCCACTCGAAAGTTACTGTGGTCCCCTAATTTTTCGCCATTAACCTGTGACCCTTTTGACACCCGTTATGACCCCCTGCGGGGCAATTTTGTACACAATTAGCACCACCGCTAAAACACCTCCAGGACTGTTCCGTCATCATGGATGTTGGTTTCTCCAATACACCATTAAAAAAATTAGGTAATTGACCATTTTCACTCTTTCATTTTTTAAATTATCTTCCTTGTAAGACCACATTCAGATAAGTAAAGTATAAAATGGATATTTATAATGTTTATTCACACCAACGCTAATCGCAAGGAGCAAAATTATTTCTGTGAAATTAATTTTCTGTCAAGGTCCTCCACGTCGTCGGCTTTCTGCAAATAGCAACCAAGTCAAAAAATGAGAATTAGGAGAGATCTTGTATGAATGATCCAACCTCACTGTAAAATAAATTTTTAAATCATTTCCTTTTTGCTTTCTGTATTTTATGGGTGGGGCTATCTCTGAAGCCCAGTATGTGTTCATCAATTTTGTAGTAATTTACAAGATTTACAACATGATAAATTATTTGTTCATTCAAATCTTGCATCGCCAAATGACTTTGTCAGTTTTCCTGTACGCTGGTTAGGATGCTAGGTATTATTCAGTACATTCAAGACAATATAATCATAAATCTATAACAAAGAATCTAATTTTCACCTTGGTGTTGCAAAACAATTATAGACAAATTCAACAATTTTTTGTACATTGTACAAAACAAGTCGTTATTCACAAGAGAATGGTCAAGATAAAGAAATTCTACATAACGCGAACTGTCAGGTTCTAAGTTGATCACTGTCTTGAATGGAAACTAACGCGAAACACATTCCTCGTAATCTGGGCCAACAACTGTTCATGGAACAGTGTCTCCTTTTGTCAACGGTAAGGGACTGATACCACGAATGAAATTCATTGCGAAATACATGCTAACGGAAGAATTTGTGGAGATATTTTTTAGCATCATACAAAGTCAGTGTATTGTGGTAAAAAGTCCTCAGGTTTGGCAAATTGGATGGACGGCCTCAATCGCCAGTTCTTATAATTTTATATTTTGTGTCCATGTAGCTGTAAATAAAAAGATATAAAACATGACATTTTCTTTCCATAGCTCGTTACTCATGTTTCAAGCAAGCTTATCTTAATAACGTCATTGAACAATTTCCTCTTCCGAACAAAAATTTTAGCCGAAATTTTCGGAAGAACAATACCAGTGAACTGCATTTGGTACTGAATGAACATCGCTAATCTTTTTTTTTTCGTCTGTTGGAATGAGAGAGACAAAAGACATTCAGGCAGCCATTCTTTGTATACAACAACACAAATCTCTTTGCTGACTCCGTTGTATTGTGCGTGGAGCCTGCATCCATATATGAATGACATTTCTCTATGAATTTATGCTCTGCCACTTGCAAATGTCTGTTCCGCACAAGACAAAAAAGACGGGCCACAGTGTACTAGTTTCGTTTCTGGCCACTGAAAGTATCATGCCGTTTTACTGGTTGACATCTTTTTATATTGCGTTTGTTGTGTCTGATTTTCTGCCGCCCACTGTCGTATTTGTTTCCTCTGCTCGAGTTAGATCTCTTCTATCGATCCAGGTTCGTTTTTAAAGGAGATCCTGCCAACAGCCAGTCAACATAAACGCAAGACATATACAAATTGCTGTATATACAGAGCAATACCGCCTGATGATGAGCAGTAAGCCTACTCGAAATATGTAGACGTTGATTATTGAAATAAATTGAAAGTAAATAGTGCGTCCTGTTGATGTTTACTCTACGGATATATCACGATGCACGGTCAACAAAATATTAAAAATAATTTTCTCTGTTTACTTGGTCAAAATGCGACTATGATTATTCATGTCTGGTTATGCAGAATACAGCTTATAAATCTATTCTTGATAAAAGTACCGCAGATGCAGCATACTTGGTCACATCATTAAAATTGTCATTTTTTGACTCGGTAATTTTTTTGCAGTAAGCAAGGCGTATTCTCTTCTTTGCTGGATTTAGAAGAGCCCGTCCCTTCTCTGTATCCTGTATCCAGTAAATCTAGCGCACATCTTCATCTGCTGTTTCTTCTAGCGTCTTTCATCTACGGTCAAGTCTTCCTACTGACTCTTCGAATAAAATTGTGCAAAAAATTCGTATTTCTCCCATGCGTGCTGCATATTCCAACCATCTCGTTTTCCTTCGGTTACCACCCTAATAATATTACGGGAATTGTAGGTTACAGTGTTACTCATTATGTGCCTGCCTGTAACCTTCTGTTGCTTATCGGCCTTCCGTCGCAATGTACGGTGCAGAAACACTAACACGACAGAATAGAGAGCTACAACCCTAAGCTTGTATGCAAAACACTGCTGCCATTCACATTTAGTGTGGCCGGAGGGGGCGATAGAAGCTGTCCATATCTGACATACATTGTTGTACAAGAAACGTGGCGTGAGCCAGTCTTCTTCTACATCCCTATCTATCCTGTAGTACCTTTGCTATACAATGGGCCTAATAGTGTTATAACAAAAGCAAGAAAGCTGTATAGCATCTCGTCTATTCAGTTCTTACTTTATAAATTGAATTTCCAGTTGGCTACATCGTGAAGAGTGCCAAGGCCTAAATTCATACAAAATTCTTAGAAGTACATATTTCGTCCCCTTTTATTTCGCCGTACTCGTGTACACTAAACAGATTAAACTAGAAGGCTAGGCGTATTCATGGCGTTTTCAGTCGGTCGTGTAAGTATGTACATTAAATGTATGCCGCTTCCTTCTTAAAACCACCAAGCCTTAATCGCCCTAATTATCGTCTCGGTTTCATTATCCTTGCAGCAGTACCATTATCAACACGACGGTGGACGTAATGTGTAACGTATAACTGTATGTCTGCTACTCATAAACCCTAATGAATATAAACAATGTGCTGTGTATTTTCAATACCTCTATTGTAAAATCCGTGGTGATTTTCAACACATTTCAAACGCACTGGAAGTAGAATGAAAGGAGTAGGCCTGCTTTGATGCATCAGTGAATGTTTCTTCTCATCATGCGAGATTTGTGGTTCTTATAACAGTGATGAAGATTTAAGAATTCTGAAATATGTCACGGCGTCAAATACACTTGAAATTTCTCACTTCTGGAAGCGGAGACAACAGGACGAACCGAAAAGTCGATAACTATTTGCCAGTCGACATGGCATCATATCCGATAAGACTTGAATCTCCGTCTTCTGATTATGTTCTTTTTTTGACGAAAAATGGTAAAAGGCAAGGTTATATTCCGGAAATTTCAAATGAATTTTCGGTCTCCATCGCCAGGAAAGGAGATGTAGGCAGGAGAGTCTTGTGTGTAGTTAGTACCTATTTGCCACACTACAACTTGTCAGCTCCATACTGCCCTAGTATTTGTATTCACTGCCGTAACAACTTCATAACTCATAATAATGAAAATCCCACTAAGAAAAATGTTTTACAGTGTTATTCATATCTATTCTAAGTCTGCTATTAAACTTACTTTATTTTCATTCTTGTAATAAAAGCAAACAAGATGCGCCACTTCTCAACTTTATTTTGTTAAAGAACTCTACATGTTTCGGACAGATTTACTGTCCATCATCAGGATTCTCAATACTGTACTCATAGCAATAGGTACTTGCCATACTGTCTGCTAGCGAGGTCAATCTGAAGCACATCCTGACCTCGCCAGCAGACAATCGACACACTTATAGGTGTGATGATACCAGAGGCTGTGTAATGCAATTTTGACCTCCTGATAATGAGCACATGTGCTCGAAACATGTAGAGGCATGAAATAAATCTCATTGTGAAACAAATTTGTGCATCAAGTTGGTTAAATAATGAGATAAATATACTGAGATGCACGGCCAACAAAACGCCAGAAAAATATACTGGATTTTTGTTTGGAATCTTTTATTGCGATTTGAATGATAAAGAATTTTTAAATAAGAAAAGATGTTAATCGGATTTATCAAGTTGACAAAGAAAAATTATCTGAATTGTTAAAAGGGAAAAAATATGTTACAGCTTGAATATGCGACAATGTTTGGATTTCAGAGCAACAGAAATAACGTACATGAAAAGTTGTAAATTAATATGGAATTTATTATCGATATATAAAGAAATTTTTGTTTTAGGAATTTTTTATTTTGTAAATACATTACTAAATTCAGTCAAAAAGAGAGTATAACGCCACTGTCTTTATTTCTATTCCAAGTTGACATAATTACCTAGAAATTGCAACGGAAGATTATGTTCTCATGTGAGTACATGTTCAATTAATTTGTCCACTTAATGTTACTTTTTAACTACTATGAATAATGTCGGTTTATGTTTTCAGGTTTTCACAATTGGTGCTACTCAAAAGACTGTCTTTTGTGGTAGATCGTGTGCTATATCCTGTTAAGACTCTCAGTTCCACTGAAATCGTGACCGATCATCAGACGTGCAAGGGAGGAATTAATACTACCTGAGAACTTGGACACACTGTCATTCTTCGAAAAGCCCTCATATTCGAACGGTCCGAAATCCTGAAAAACTTAAACCAAGATTCTCGTTTTACTTCATTTAATACAGTAACACAGACGACTGCACATTTGTCTTGTTTACATTGGCAAAATGTGTAGGTACTTTACGAAGAGCAACTAAAGTATCTACCGGAATTATTTCTTACTGATTTAGCTGTGTTTTCTTAGCGCTGATCGTTGTATTTGTAAATGTGTGGTTTGACCGTACTACAAAAGTAAGGAACATGACTGATACTGTAGGATAGATTTACCTAATTGCAAATAAGATTATGCCGCAAGTACATTCCGTAATATATCGATAAGCTGAGTGCATATCGATAAGAATATCGATAATGTTCTCCTATTTATCATATCAAGTTGTCGAAATAAACAAACATACGTAGTATTCGTTAATTATAATTAATTGGATTATGTATTGTTGATGTTATTCTGTATTTCGGAATTTGTGTATACGTATCGTGCACAAGATGCGGAAATACGAAGGTGGCCCAGGTCACGTAAACTAGGCACTGCTGCAGGCCGAACTGAGACCTACAATTATGGTCACGATTCTACATAAATTCACCTCTCCTGTTTTCTTGTAAATGGTCTTTCCAGCCCTTTACCTTTTACAGCGATATTTGTTGTGTCTGCGATACCCCACCACCAACACCTCGCACTCCGTCTTACTTATTTTCACACACTGAATCAATACAAGGCAACTCGGTAAACTGTAAGCCAAACCCAGTCTCTACCGCCTGCTGAAACACACAGCAAACGCTGTTTGGCAGATACATACAGTACCTTCTGAGACATAAAGAGACAGACAGAGGAGGAGAAATGTTTGAAGTAGATTACCAATTTTACTCTCTTCAGCTGTCTCCCACACCCTACCTAGCCTCTTGTATTACTCGATTCGTTGGCTGCCTCTATCATCAATTTCCGATTTTTATCTCGTCTGAAGAGTTTAAGGTGTGGCAAGGTGGCAAAAGTTTCACTCCAAACGTCGTAAGATAGACAACTTATTCAACATGCTAACACCAGACAAAGATGGTACAAATGATAAGGACGGAGCAAAATGGAAGGATGGTGTTGAATTTGTGAGGGTGTGAAAAATACTACTAAAGCCAGCCTTTATAAAATAGCAGCACTGAACTACCGAGTTAGAAAGGATGTTAAAAGAAGTAAGAACTATGAAGACTCGACTACAAGAAAAACAAGCCTTTCATATTTTACTGAAGCGTAACATTTATCGATTCTTTTATTATCCTGTGACGCGTTGCGGCACTGTCTATCGAGGAAGGGTGATAAACCCTACGGACTATACCTTAAAAAACTGAAGGGTGGGAAATGGTAGATGGAGGTACACTTGATGGATCGCAAAGTCTTGGAAAATTTCCCTGTCTTTCGCTCCATCTATCTCTCTGTCTCTCTCTCTCTTTGGAAACTTCTACTGTAGAAGCTGTGTATAAGCCTTCGAGGCAAATTACTGCGCTCATTTACGCTCCTTTGCCGAAAGAACTCGGTTGGTATTTTGATGTCGAGGGTTGAATATAGAAGGACGTTATGAAAGTTATTTAGGATGTAAAATATTTGATAGTTGTGAAGATTGTTCTGGTTTGAAGTTTGGTAAGAGACGCGATACAAGTGTTAATGTCTTTTTTAAATTCGTGTCGATGGCCTTTAGTTAAAATTTTACAAAGCTGAAAGCATCTTTCCGCTTATTACTTCCGGGACTGCTACGTTTGCTTTGTAGTTTGGGTCTTTCATAATAGCACTACAGAGCCTGAGGTTAGCAGAAGACCAGTGTAAGGTAAATTTAGAAATTTTCTTAAATTTTGCAGAATAATTTGGCAAAGATTTTGTATTGGGTTTTGAAGGGTTAAGAACAAAATAACTCAAATTGATTTATTAAAGTAACTAATGACATTTTGTAGTGATATTTTCTCCGAATAAACAATATGAAGTATCGTAATGTAACATACCTATCGCACAGACGGATTTAGGCACAATTACTAGTACAAGTGGATTACTCAGATCGGTACGACATAAATCGGGGGGTTTTGAAACCTAACAACTGGTGCACATATACCACACACAGACAAAAACCCTACCGTCTACCATCTACGATATATAAATAAAAGGTAAAATGATCCCGTTACAGGCCCGGTGTGGCCCAGAGGGTGGGTAGAGGTATAGCTCTACTATTCCATGTCCGCGGCACTAGAAGAGGGTGAATGGTCAGCAGCTCACCCCGGCCGCACTTTACTCCGGGAAAGACCCGGTACCCATTTTACAGGAGGCTGGGTGGGCTCCAGGGCCGGTCTGGACGGGAGGAAAATCTCGTCCCCACCGGCAATGGAACCCGGACAGTTCAGGCCGAAGTCAGTCGCTTTACCGACTGAGCTACCGGGCCCCCCCCCACACACACACACACGCACTCACACACTGACACACACACACACACACATACACATATACACATATATATATATATATATATATTACTCGAGCTTCTGATGAGTAAGTTTTGCCGTTCTCACAGCGCTGTTGATGAAGACTTCATGTCTCTGATGAGTAATTTGTACTACAATTCAAAAAAAGAATTACATGCAAATGTGAAAATATAGAATGGCTGTACGTCCTGAGTGTATTGGAGATCGTGATGGTGAAGGCAGTACGAAAAGTCTCATTTGTTATATGTTCATGACTATTGTGGTGTTTCTGGTGATGACGTTGAAGTTTACGTGACAGTAGCTTCTTACATAATGAAAAATATCCAAATAGAATACCAAATCCATTGAAACGTGTGGTACGTGGATTAGAGTGTCAGAGGATTTATAACGGAGCAACACACAGTGGCAAAGCCGAATTTAATTTAATTTTTATTATAGACAGAATTACAAATTTATGCGCATAGTGTTTTGATTTTGTTTAAAGAAAATAGACTTCACTATGACCTAGGGTAAACCACTGACAGACTGAGGTGATTAACCACTTGAGCTGAATTTTTTTTTCTTGTAATGCCTCCAAAACGCACTGTAATCGGTTCAGTTTTTATATCATTTGCAAACGAATTCGAATATAAAAACATGAACATTTTTATGTTTTGCTGACTGCGCATATCAGTATAATCTTAGTAATTAACCAACTTAATGCAGAAAATCTTGTTTTATGATAGTTTTTTATGCCTCTACATGTTTCGAGCACTATGTGCTCATCATCAGCAGGTCAAAATTGTATATACAGCATCTGGTATCATCACACTCTGTAGGTGGCCGTCTCGTGCACAGGTTGAGAGAGGATATGAACATTCTTAACTGCATACGCTGTATGTAACATTTAACTAATTTCAAGATTTCATTTGAAGAAGAGAGTTTTAAAAAATTTTAAAATTTCCTTAATATGGAAATGATTCAAAGTTTAATCTCTGTTATTAAATAAGCTGCCCAATATTAAATCGACTTGCAAATGTTTGTTTCGCGACATAGCATTTCAGAGTTCTTAAGCTTGACGGACCGTAATATTTAAATTAGGGGCAACTAAGAGTTTTTGTAAATATGCCATTATTATATTGTATTAATGTTTATTCAGATACAGTTACATTTATAAGTATAAACATGAATTCAACCAAAGAAGACCAATGAGAAATGGAGTCGATCACATCTTCATTAATTGCCAAAATTTCGTTCTACAAGTTTCGGCCTGTGGAAGCCAGCATAAGACGCGAAATTTAATAGTAAGTAAGAAGAAAAGTGACTAGGATAAACAGTTTATTGAGACCTAACTTTTCAAAGCATTCAACGTTGTGTTCATACATTCTTATAATAAAATCCAAAGAGATGCACTTTTTATCAAATTTATTTGATAAATGTTTCGGACAGGTCCACTGTTCATCATCAGGAGTATCTCAACACTGTATACACGCAATAGGTATTTGTCATGCTAGTTCTTTTGGCTGTCTGCTAGCGTATTCACGCTTAAGGACAGCAGACAGCCAACAGAACTAGCGTGAAAAATACCTATTGCGTGTATACAGTGTTGAGATTCTCCTGTTGATGGATAATGGACCTGTCCGGAACATGTAGAGTACTTAATCAAATAAATTTGAGAAATAGTACATCTCGTTGGCTCCTATTATAAGAATATATCACGATGTACGGTCCTCTGAATGTCAAAGTTGTGTTCATATCTTTCCCTTTAAACTGAAACTGGATGTTAAATGTTGACATTTTGCTGACGGTGCATTTCAGTATAATTATCTCAGTAATTGACCAACTTGATACACAAAATTTTTGTTTTACAATAAGTTCATTTCATGCCTCTACATGTTTCGAGCACTTGTGCTCATCATCAGGAGGTCAAAATTGCATTACTCAGCCTGTGGTATCATCACACCTATAGGTGGCCGTTTCGTGCACGAGACGGCCACCTATAGGTTTGATGATACCAGAGGCTGAGTAATGCAATTTTGACCTCCTGATGATGAGCACAAGTGCTCGAAACATGTAGAGGCATGAAATGAACTTATTGTAAAACAAAAATTTTGGGCATCAAGTTGGTTAATTACTGAGATAAAAATCTGGATATTAAATGTTAATCGTATTCAAAATATAATACTAAATGTTAAAATATATAAGTTAGGGTTTGCAGTACTCTTAGAAAAATGTTATAGTGAAGCGTTCCATCTAATTTTTACACGCGTTGAGGTACTGTAGTACATAAGATTAGTTAATAAATTTTTATTTCGATGTACAGTGCTCTGTACAGCCTCTAGACTTTCAGCAGAGCATGAATTTTAAACATTTTTTAAATTCATCCCCATACTATTGCTTATTTCGTAAGAGGTTGCGGGTATTACATGCAGTTATATAGGTCTTTTTAACATTTAAACTGAAAGGGCAGTGTGACGTATGTGTGTGTGTGTGTGTGGGGGGAGGGGGGTGCTTCGCTCTACACCCTGCACCACTCTGCATAAGGTTTATACCTGTTAATCATAGGCCTTTTTTTCTCTAATTTTTTACAACATTGGTGCCCGTTGGTGACTTACAGAGGCTGAAGTGTGCAGCATGTAATTTGCAAAATAAATATTGTCAAATAATTATAGATCTAATCGACTTTTTTTTCATTTATCTGATATTAGATATTACAAGGGGATGTTTCAACCTGAAATTGAGTTAGTCGATATTTGTGTTTTGACTTTAGCAACCCGACATATCAAATCTCCTCCTAACCTAATGTTTGGCACGATGCAACTTCTAAGAAAAGTTGGCCCAGTTCTGTCACACAGAATATTTGTATATGCATGTGTATAACTTATACTTATAAAGACTAAGGTAAAACTTTACAATTCAAGTCTGGTTTAATAGACGTTATTATATTCATACTTGTACACATCCTGAAGTAAAGTGTCTCTAGGGGAACCTGGAAGGGGCTCATCTACCGGGTACTTTGAGAGATGGATGAAAGGGGCTCTTGGAATGGAGCTTTTCTCTCTGAAGAGGCTCAGTGCGGAGAGCATCTGGAGAGGGCTCCATTACTGGGGACCCTTTAAGATATGTGAAGAAAGACTTTAGACATGGACATTTCTATCCATAGGGGCCCCACTGGGGAACCTGGAGGGGATTCGTTTGCGGGGAATATTGAGAGAAAAGTATAGTATATCTGGGTTCTTTTCACGTACCCAGTCGATATTGAAATTTTAAGTCTGGGGGCCATCTGGAACTTCGGTAAATGGACAGAGCTCTTCTGAGCTGATATCAGATTATGGGGCACAAAGGGCCCATTCATAAGGCCTAAGTAGATTGGGATCGTAAGGGCTCGAACCGAATGTAAATCAATCAGTCAATCAAGGTGCTTCTAGGAATGTATAGAGAATCGAAGACACTTCCTGCCATCTTAAAATAGAGATTTATTTTGCCCGTCATCAGCATTAAATTCGGTCACTTAAGATATACATAGAATATACGCTTTTTCTGTAATAGTGATCAGCTATCGTCTCCTAAATGTCACCTAGATCCTAAATCCTAAATACTTTAAAGCAACTAAATAAATAAGACGATAGTTTCCCCATCGATCTTACACTTGTCCTTAAGAACTCTTAAGTAAATCATCAATCACGAGCTCCAGACTCCATCTCTTTGTTCGATCCAACTCCAGAAAGTTAACGAAGGAGCAACATAACGAGATAAATCGAAAGAGAAAGTAACGTCTCTCTGAAGGAGAATACGGTAAGTAAACAAGAATCCTACCAGCAACGGTATTGGTTGCGGTAAGACTGTAATTATTATCCGTCCTCGATACAAGTGCAGTGATAGATGGATTAAGAATAAAGGGTATGACGTTTTTTCTTATCTCAGTAATTAACCAACTTTATGCATAAAATTTTTGTTTTAAAATAAGTTTATTTCATGCCTCTACATGTTTCGAGCACATGTGCATTACACAGCCTCTGGTATCATCACACCTATAGGTGTGATGATACCAGAGGCTGTGTAATGCAATTTTGACCTCCTGATGATGAGCACATTTGCTCGAAACATGTAGAGGCATGAAATAAAACTTATTGT
>Ga0123354_10000427_pt1 | contig 41065 bp, 41 predicted proteins | sample TergutLab28metaG_2_FD_97872 | JGI IMG/M metagenome (GOLD analysis project Ga0123354, IMG submission 97872) | Labiotermes labralis P4 segment gut microbial communities from Petit-Saut dam, French Guiana - Lab288 P4 | ecosystem: Host-associated > Arthropoda: Insects > Digestive system > Gut ... | reverse complement strand
TTCTCGGCCTTCATGGCGCTGTCGCTCACCCCGGCGCTGTGCGCCACGCTGCTCAAACCCGTGCAGGCCGGGCACCACCATGAAAAAACCGGCTTCTTCGGCTGGTTCAACCGCACCTTCCACCGCGGCGCCAAGAGCTACGAGCACACGGTCGCCCGCGGGCTGCGCCGCACCGGGCGGCTGATGGTGATCTACGCCGTCATCATCGGCGCGGTGGCGGTGATGTACTCGCGGCTGCCGACGGCCTTCCTGCCGCAGGAAGACCAGGGCACGATGATCGTGCTGATCCAGTTGCCGCCGGGCGCGACGCTGGAGCGCACGCACCAGGTCGTGGAGCAATATGAGCGCTACATCCGCGCCCAGCCGGAAGTGCAGAACGTGACGGCGGTGTCGGGCTACTCGCCCTCCGGCCAGGGGCAGAACATGGCGTTCTCCTTCGTCACGCTCAAGCCCTGGGACGAGCGCAAGGGCGACCAACATTCCTCCGAGGCGATCGTGGGGCGCGCCTTCCGGGCGCTGTCGACCATCAAGGACGCCTTCATCTACCCGCTCAACCCCCCGGTGGTGCCCGAACTCGGCGTCAGCGCGGGCTTCGACTTCCGCCTGCAAGACCGTGGCGGCAAGGGCCACGACGCGCTGCTGGCCGCGCGCAACCAGTTGCTGGGCATGGCGCGCCAGAGCAAGATCCTCGCCGGCGTGCGGCCCGATGGCCTGGAAGACGCCGGCCAGTTGCAGATCGACATCGACCGCGACAAGGCCGCCGCGCAAGGCGTGTCGTTTGCCGAGATCAACGGCGTGATTTCGGCGGCGCTCGGTTCCGACTACGTCAACGACTTCCCCAACAAGGGCCGCATGCAGCGCGTGGTGGTGCAGGCCGACGCGCCGGCGCGCATGCAGGTCTCGGACATCCTGAAGATGACCGCCAAGAACGCGCAGGGCCAGGCGGTGCCGCTGTCGGCCTTTGCCAGCACGCGCTGGATCACCGGCCAGATGCAAAGCGTCCGCTTCAACGGCTACCCGGCCATGAAGGTCCAGGGCGCGGCCGCGCCCGGCTTCAGCACCGGCGACGCCATGCGCGAGATGGAACAGCTCGCCGCCAAGCTGCCCGAAGGCTTCGGCTTTGAATGGACCGGCGTCTCGCGCGAGGAAAAACTCGGCGGCAACCAGGCGCTGATCCTCTACGCCTTCGCCGTGCTGGCGGTGGTGCTGGCGCTGGCGGCCCTGTACGAAAGCTGGTCGATCCCGCTGGCGGTGATCCTGGTGGTGCCGCTGGGCGTGCTGGGCGTGCTGGCGGCCATCTGGGCGCGCCGGGCCGCGCCGCTGCTGGTGGGCGGCGATTTCGCCCACTACGCCAACGACGTGTACTTCCAGGTCGGACTGATCACCATCATCGGCCTGTCGGCCAAGAACGCCATCCTGATCATCGAGTTCGCCAAGGACTTGCAGGCGCAGGGCATGAGCGCGCTGGAAGCGGCGCTGGGCGCGGCGCACCTGCGCTTTCGCCCGATCGTGATGACCTCGTTGGCCTTCCTGCTCGGCGTGCTGCCGCTGGCCATCGCCACCGGCGCCGGTTCGGCGGGCCAGCGCGACATCGGCACCGGCGTGATGGGCGGCATCGTCATCGGCACTACGCTGGCGGTGTTCTTCGTGCCCATGTTCTTCGTCGTCGTGCGGCGCTTCTTCAAGACCACCGAGCGCGAACGCGAACGCTTTGCCGAGCACGCCGCGCACGCCGGCATCACGGCGGAAGCGGCCCAGCAGTACCTGCACGAAGTGGAGGCCGATTTGTCCGACGAAGAGCGCCGCGCCCTGCACCAGGGCGCCGAGCCGCCCGCCCCCGGCGCCACCCCCAGGGAGCCGCAATAATGAAACACCCCCGCACTCCTTCGATGCGCCAGCGCCGGCCCGCCCCGCTGGCGGCGGCCTGCCTGCTGACGGCGTTGCTGGCCGGCTGCTCGTTCATCCCCGCCTATGAGCGCCCCGCCGCGCCCGTGTCGGCACAGTGGCCGCAGGAATCGCTGCCGCCGGAAGGCGCCGCCGCCCCGGACGCGCCCGCCTCCGAGGCCGCCGCCGCCGATCTGCCCTGGCAGCAGTTCTTCGGCCAGCCGGCCACGCCGGAAAACGCCGATCTGCAAAAGATCATCGAACTGTCGCTGGCCGGCAACCGCGACCTGCGCGCCGCCGTCGCCAACATCGAGCAGATGCGCGCGCAGTACCAGATCGAGCGCGCCGGGCTGTTCCCGGCCATCGGGCTGGACGTGAACCAGTCGCGCACGGCGCCCAACCAGTACCAGCCGCTGGGCCTGGGCGGCAGCGTCTCGTCGAGCGCCACCTGGGCGGTCGGCATCACGGCCTGGGAGCTGGACCTGTTTGGCCGCATCCGCGCCCTCAAGGACGTGGCCCTGGCACAGTTCCTGGCCGCCGAGGAGACGCGCAAATCGGCGCAGATGAGCCTGATCGCCAACGTCGCCAGCGCCTGGCTGCAACTGAGAACCGACACCGAACTGCTGGCGCTGGCCGAACGCACCCTGGGCACCTACGAGCAATCGCTGCAACTGACGCAACTGCGCTTCGACCACGGCGCCGCCTCCGCGCTCGATCTACACGCCGCCAAATCCATGTCGGCGCAGGCGCGCGCCGCGCAGGCCCAGCAGCAGCGCCTGCGCGCGCAGGACATCAACGCCCTGGCCTTGCTGGCCGGCGTGCCCGCCGAGCAGTTGCCAATTCTGCCCGTGCCGCCGGTGACGCTGCCGCCCGCGCCCGCCGACAACACCCAACTGGCCGACCCGCCCACGCCCGTCGCGCCGCTGCCGGTGTTCGCCAGCGTGCCCGCCGGCCTGCCCTCCGAGCTGCTGCTGCGCCGCCCGGACGTGCGCGCCGCCGAGCAGCAACTCATCGCCGCCAACGCCAACATCGGCGCGGCGCGCGCGGCGTTCTTCCCCCGCATCACCCTCACTGGCGGCCTGGGCCGGGTCAGCGACACGCTCGACCACCTGTTCGGCAGCGGCCCCACCCTGCGCGCCTGGAGCTTCACGCCCGATCTGTCGCTGCCGATCTTCGACTTTGGCCGCAACACCGGCAACCTGAAAGCGGCCAAGGCCGCGCGCGAAGCCGCCGTGGCGCAGTACGAGAAAGCCATCCAGACCGCCTTCCGCGAAGTGGCCGACGCCCTGGCGGGCCGCGCCACCTATGGCGACCAGTTGGCTGCGTTGCAAGCGCAGGCGCAGGCCGAGCGCGAGCGTTATCGCCTGTCCGACCTGAGCTACCGCAACGGCGCGGCCAGCTTCCTCGACCTGCTGGACGCGCAGCGCTCGCTGTTCGCGGCGGAACAGGCGCTGGCGCAGACGCAACTGGCCCAGCGCGCCAACGAGGTCATGCTGTACAAGGCGCTGGGCGGCGGCTGGAGCGAGCCGCCCCAGCTGCAAGAAGCCGCGACGCCCTGAAGCCCCGACGGGATGCCTGTCGAATTCATCCTGTTCGCGCTGACGCTGCTCGGCGTGGCGCTGTGGCATCGCCATGCGCTCGCCGTGGCGCTGGCCGGCCTGCTGGCGATCAGTCTGTACAAGATCCTGTTGGCCGGTTTCAAGACCGGCCCCGGCCTCGCCGGCTGGCTCGGGCACCTCGGCCATGAATGGGTGGCGCTGGCCAATCTGTTCGGCCTGCTCACCGGCTTCGCGCTGCTGGCGCGGCATTTCGAGCACAGCCGCGCGCCGCAAGCCCTGCCGCGCTGGCTGCCGGCCGGCTGGAAGGGCGGTTTCGCGCTGCTGGTCCTGGTGTTCGCGCTGTCCGCCTTTCTCGACAACATCGCCGCCGCGCTGATCGGCGGCGCCATGGCCCGCCCGCTGTTCCGGGGCAAGGTGCACGTCGGCTTCCTGGCCGCCATCGTCGCCGCGGCCAATGCCGGCGGCGCCGGCTCGGTGATCGGCGACACCACCACGACCATGATGTGGATCGCCGGCATCGCGCCGGGCGCGGTGGCCAGCGCCTACGTCGCCGCCGGCGCGGCGCTGCTGATCGTCGCTTACTTCGGCGCCAGGCAGCAGCAGGCTTGCTCGCCGATCGTCAAGACGACGGGCGATCCCGTCCGCGTGGATGGGGGACACATCGTCGTCATCGTCATCCTGCTGGTGTGCGCCGTCGTCACCAACGTCGTCGTCAGCCTGTATTTCCCGCAGTGGTCCGGGCGCTTTCCCTTCATCGGCGCCGCCGTCTGGGTGGCCATCGTGCTGACCCTCCCGGTGCGCCGCCACGACTGGGCGGTGCTGCCGGCCACCGTGAAGGGCGCGCTGTTCCTGCTCGGGCTGGTGCTCTGCGCCTCGATGATGCCGGTCGAGCAGTTGCCCCCGGCGTCCTGGGTCACGGCGCTGACCCTGGGTTTCGTGTCGGCGGTGTTCGACAACATTCCGCTGACCGCGCTGGCGCTGCGCCAGGGCGGCTACGACTGGGGCGTCCTGGCCTATGCCGTCGGCTTCGGCGGTTCGCTGCTGTGGTTCGGCTCCTCGGCGGGCGTCGCGCTGGCGAGCGTGTTCCCCGAAGCCCGGTCGGCGGCGCGCTGGCTGCGTCACGGCTGGCACGTGGCGCTGGCCTACGTCGCCGGCTTCGCGCTCATGGTGACCCTGCTCGGCTGGCATCCGGCCAGCGGCTGAGCGCGCGGCGGCGGCGCTGCCGGATTCAACGTGCGCATTTATAATTAAGGGTTGGCCGGCACCCGCCCGCCCAAGCATCTTTTACTTCACCGAGCTGGCTTGCCATCCAGCCTTCCCCCCACAACAAAGCGCCGAGGATTTCATGAGCGACACCCCCACCCAACCCCAAAAAATGCCGTGCTGGCTCAGCGCGACCCTGTTCGTGCTGGTGTTGTTCATCGTCACCATCGGGCTGTTCTACACCATGATCGCGGGCGGCCAGGCGGCGCCAAGCGCCCCCGCCGAGCAACGCGGCATTGCCGAGCGCCTGCAAAAAGTGGGCGCGATCGACATCCACATCGTGGCCGCCAACCGCGAGCCCCGGTCCGGCGAGGAGGTCTATAAAGCCGTGTGCTCGGCCTGCCACGCCACCGGCGTTGCCGGCGCGCCCAAGTTCGGCGACGCGGCGGCCTGGGCGCCACGCCTGGCGCAAGGACAGGACGCGCTGGAACAAGCGCCCATCAAAGGGTACACCGGCAGCACCGGCACCATGCCGCCCCAAAGCGGCGGCGCGGCCACGGACTACGAAATCATCCGCGCCGCGGTGTACATGGTCAACGCCGGCGGCGGCAAGCTGAAAGAACCGCCCGCGCCGGCAGAGGTCGCCTCCAAGTAGGGCGCCAGCCCCTTTCCCTCCCAAAAGGCCGGTTCACTCACCGGCCTTTTTCATGGCCTGCGGGCTGGGCACGAAGCCATGCCGCGCCGGCAATTGCGCCGCGTCGACTTCACGCGGCTGCCAGCGGCCCTGCTCCACCGCCTCGGCCACGGCGGCCACGTCCTGCGTGTGCACCAAGCCGACGCCCAGATCGGTCACCAGGTACACGCGCCCCGCCTGATCAGTCAGCAATTCGCGCACCCGCGCCGGCTGGCCGGTGTGCGCGGCCACGCTGCCGTCGGCGGCCACGCGCCACACCCAGGGCGTGGCCTCCAGCTCCACGTACACGCGCTGGGGGCCGTTCTGGAAGAACCACTGGCCGTCGGCGTCGGCGGTGTAGTTGCGCTGGATGAAGTCGATCAGCTTCTCGTGCCGCAGCAGCGACCCCTTGGCGCCCGGTACGCCGCTGGCAAACGCGCCCAGCGCCTGCGCCCGGTCGTCGCGCAGGTACCAGTTGCCCCGCGCGTCCAGCCCCAGCCAGCCGTAGCAGTGCGGCACATAGGGCCATTTGTTCATGGCCTGTTTGACGATGTCGTCCATGGGACGCATTATCTCGGGTCAACCGGCGCGTCGCGGCGATTGCGCTTGGGCGTCCGCGCCATGCAGCGACGTTCAGCGCCAGCGGAAATGCCCGGCCATGGGAAAGGCAAACAGCACGTTCTCTTCCTGCGTGCCGTTGCCGATGTTGTGGATGATCAGCGGCGTGCCGTCCGGGGCCAGCCGATCGGACACCATGCCGATGTGCGGCAACTGTTCCTTGTCGCCCAAGCGCCAGGTCACCCAGTCGCCCGCGCGGTAGTCGCGCGGATCCTGGCTCACCGGCAAGTCACGCCGCTGGCGCCGCAGGTAGGTTTCCAGGTTCAACACGCGCCGATGGTCGATGTTCGAGTCGGGGCGCTTCAGCCCCCAGCGCGTCGGATATTTGGAAAACGCGCGGCGCATGTCCTCGTGCACGAGCTGCTCCAAATCGATGCCCTGCCCCCGCAGCGCACGAATAATGACATCGGTGCACACGCCTTTGTCCTGCGACACATCGCCGTTCGGATAAGGGATGACGGTGTAGGCGGCATCATAGGCAACGGTGACGCCGATTTGCCCGCGCGCCCGCGCCACCGATTTTTCCGCCGAATAACTGTGCGCCGCGCCCGTCTGCACGGACGGGCGCGCCGGCGCGGCAATGGCTTGGCCGCTTCCAGCCAAGCACAGCGCCGCCACGATCCATGCGCAGCCATGAAATCGGCGGCATAAGAAGCGCATCGCAATTTCCGATTCCGTGGGCCTGCTCACGGCACCACATTCGGCGTCCCCGCATCGTAGCGGGCCTTGGCTGGCAGCGTGTAGGTCTTGCCGGTCGCGGGATCCACCCACGGCCACGGGTTGGCGCCGAAGAAGGCGGGTTTGCCGCTCAGGTAAGCCGACGCCGGCAGCGTGGCCGCGCTGGTTTGCGTCAGCCAGGTCTGCTTGCCGAGCAGCGTGTCCCAGTTGCCGTCGCGCACCGCCGTTTGGGCCACTTTGGGTGTCGGTGGTGTGCGGCACCACGGGGTTCCAGCCGAGCAGCCAGATGGCCGAGCTGTGCGCCCCCCAGTCCGCCGAGTCGTCGACGTAGCCGTTGGCGGCGGTAACGATGCCCGGCGCGCCGAGCACGTTGCCGACGAAGCTCATCCAGTACGAATACGTCCCGGCGGCGGCGGCGCGTTTCGGGCCGTTGCCGGCTTGCGCCGCGTCGTCGATCGACTCGCCGGTCAAGGCGTTGGTGAACGGCCCCCGGACGGTGGTCAGGTAGTTTCTGAAGAAGGTGTGGCGGGTGGAGTTGCCGTGGGTGTCGTCGCTTTCGATGTTGAAGCTCTGGTTGCCCTCGAACAGCATGTGGTGCGAACCGACCATGTGCGAGCCGTTGATGCCGGCCTCGATCCAGGCGGAGTCGTAGCCGATGTAGCCGTGATCCATGTAGTTGTAGGCCACCACCGAGCCGGCGCCCGACGAGCGCGCCACCATCACCTTGTTGGCGCCCATGGAGATGTTGTTTTCGATCAGCAGTTCGGACGAGCCGTGCGAGGTGGCGATGGCATAGCCGCTGCCGCCCGGCACGGGCCATGAACCGTCGTGGATGTAGGAGTCGCGCAGTTCGGTGCGGAAGGCGCCGTCGAGCATCACGCCCTCGCCGAGCCAGGTGGTGACCTCGATGTTCCTGGCCCACGAGTACGCGGTGTTGTTGAACAGCACCGCGCCGTTGCCGCCGCCGATGGCGCTGAGCTGTTCCAGCCCGGCCTGCACCACCTGCGCGTTGCCGCCGGTGTAGGTGGTCAGCTCGGCGTAGTGGCTGGCGCGGTAGTCCTTGGTCAGCGGCGACGTGAAGGTGACCGTGTTGCCGCTGACGCTGGCGATTTCCTTGATCTCGTTTTGCGGCCGGTCCTGCCGGCTGAACCAGCAGGCGGCGTCGTTGCCGACGCCCACGCCGGCCCAGTTGTTGGCCGCCGATGGCGTGACCGGGGTCAACGAATACTGCGCCGTGTTCGGGTTGTACAGCGCCCATTGCACCGCGTAGTCGCTCGAGGCCCAGACCTGCTGGCCGAGCCCGGTGACGTCCGGCTGCCAGCTCGCGCAGCTGGTTTCGTCGAGCAGGACGAACGCGCCGGGCTTGAAGATGCCGCCGTCGGCCACCGTGACGGACATCGCGCCCTGACGGCCATCGGCACTGAGGCGCTGCATGTACTGCGCTTGGCACGAAGTCGGCGCCGTCTGACAACGCATGTCGCCGTCCGGATTCACCCAGCGCCCGGGACCGACGATGACGATGGGCACGGGATCGGCGGAGGTATCCACGCCCGCCAGGTTGCGCGGGTTCTTGAGGATGGTCAGCCCCGCGCCCGCGCCGCGCAGCGCCACGCCTTTGTTGATCAGGATGTACTGGTTCAGGCCCATGAGGAAAGTACCCTTGCCCAGTTGCGCCACGGTGCCTGGCGCGCAGCTTTGGATGAGGCGGTTGATGGCCGTGCTGTCGTCGCTGGTGCCGCTGGGCGTCCGCGGCGTGGCATTGCACACCGGCCAGTGGGCCGACGGCACGCCGCCCTTGGTCAGCAGCCCGGCCTGGTTCCAGGCCGCGCACCGGTCCGCCGGCAGGCTCTAGCCACCGCTGGCCGCCGCCCCGCACAGGCCCGTCGGCGTGGCGCCGCCGCCGGCAGAAGACCCCCCAGTGTCACCCGAAAAGCCGCCACCTGGCGACGGCGGATTCTGCGTCCCGCCGCCTGGCGATAGCGACGGCTGCAACCCGCCGCCCTGGGACGACCCGCCTTGCGAGCCGCCCCCACTGCCGCACGCCGCCAACGCCAGCAACGCCGCGGCCTTGCAGGGTTTCCGTCTTGGACATGCGTCTCTCCTGTGGGGCACGAGCGATGCCGCCCGCCTAGCCACTACTTCATCAGATCGCCGAGGCTGATGATCTTGAGCTTGCCGCCTTCGACCGTCGCCGCCACCGGCTCGATCACTGTGGCGCCGAGGGCGTCCACGCCCTGGAACTCGCCGGCGTTGGCCTCCGGGGACAGCTTGCCCAGCGCCTCGCCGAGCTTGGCGCGGATGGCGACGGCGTCGCTGGTGGTGCCGGCCAGCTTCATCGCGACGGCCAGCGCGTGCGTCATGGTGTAGTTGTAGGACGACTCGGAAGTCGGGCTCTTGTCGGCGCCATAGGCCTTGCGGTAGGCCGCCGTGAAGGTCTTGGCGCCGACATGGTCGTCGTAGGACACCGGCAGCACGCCGATGGCGCCTTCCAGCGGCGCCAGGCCGTCGGTCACCTTGGCCATCTCGTCGAGCTTGGCCTGGTCCATGATCAGAAAGCCGCCCTTGAAGCCCAGCTCGCGCGCCTGCTTGGCGACCAGCGCGGTCGGCTCCGACGCGCCGCCGATGAACAGCACGTCCGGTTTTTCGGCCAGCACGCGGCTCACGCCGGTGTAGAAGTCCGCCGAGCGGTTGTAGGACATCGGGTTGTTCGACACGATGGTGCCGCCGGCCTTTTCCCAGGCGGGCATGAACAACTGCGTCCAGCTCTTGGCGTATTCATGATCGCCGGGCAGCAGGCCGACCTTCTTGCCGAAACGCTTCATCTCATAGCGGGAGAACGGCTCCACGTAGGCGCTGAAGGACGGCGGAATGCGGATGGTCAGCTTGTTGCCGGCTTCGGTGATCTTGGGCGCGCTGGAGTACGCCATGACGATGAATTTTTCCTGCTCGTTGAACGCCTGCAGCGCGTAGACGCCGCCCGAGTGCGGCACGAACACCGCCGGCGCCCGGTACTGCTGCACCAGGCGGCGCGCGTTGATGGCGGCATCGGCGGGCGAATATTTGTCGTCCAGCGCCACCAGTTCGAGCGTGACTTTCTTGCCGCCCACTTCCAGGCCGGCGGCGTTGATTTCCTTGACCGCCATCTCGATGCCGTTGACCACGTTCTTGCCGTACAGCGCCGCGCCGCCGCTCAAGGGGCCGGTAAAGCCGATCCTCACGGTTTCCTGCGCCAGGGCCGCGCCGGCCCCACACGCTCCCAGCAGCGCCAGCGCCACGGGCAGCAGGCCGAAGCGGCGTCGCGTCGAAGAAGGTTGTTGCATTTGAATGTCTCCTGTCGTTGATGAAATGAAATCGTCCAACCCGAGCGCTGTGCGTCGCGTCAGCGCGGTTTTGAGTTATGCGCTGGCCCTCTCCCCAACCCCTCTCCCGCAAGCGGGAGAGGGGTTGGGGAGAGGGCCAGCGCCTCGTGTATGCATTTAAATCAAAGCTGCTCTAGTGCCGTGTCACACCAATACTGGCGCATGAAACCACGCCTTCGCGCCCAGGGCGGCGTTGCAAATCCTCGCGATACCACTGGGTATCGCTGCGGTTTACGCCTTGCCCTGAACGCGAATCCATCGATTTCATCTTGCGCCACCATTGATGTGACACGACACTAGCGCATCAGCTCGCCGAGGCTCACCGGCTTGATCTTGCCGCCTTCCACGGTGGCGGCCATGGTCTCGGTCACCATGCCCCCGGCGGCGTCGATGCTTCTGAACTGGCCGGCGTCCAGTTCGCTGGGCAAGGCGCGGGCCGCCTCGCCCATCTTGGCGCGGATGGCCTGGGCGTCGGTGGCGGTGCCGGCGAGCTTCATCGCGCCCGCCATAAGGTGCACCATGGTGTAGTTGTAGGCCGCCTCGGCGGTCGGGTCCTTGTCGGCCCCATAGGCCTTGCGATACGCCGCCGTGAAGGTTTTGGAGCCGACGTCGGCGGCGTACGACACCGGCAGCACGCCGATCGAGCCTTCCAGCGCCGCCAGTCCATCGGTGATCTTGGCCATTTCGTCGAGCTTGGCCTGGTCCATGATGACGAACCCGCCCTTGAAGCCGAGTTCGCGCGCCTGCAGGACGACCAGCGCGGTCGGCTCCGACGCGCCGCCGACGAATAGCACGTCGGGTTTTTCCACCAGCACGCGGCTCACGGCGTTGTAGAAATCGGCCGAGCGGTTGTACGACAGCGGCTTGTTGGCCACCACCGTGCCGCCGGCGCGCTCCCAGGCGGGCGCGAAAAGCTGCGTCCAGTTCTTGGCGTATTCGTGGTTGCCGGGCAGCAGGCCGATCTTCTTGCCGAAACGCTTCATCGCATAGTGCGTGAACGGCTCGATGTAGGCGTCGAAGGGCGGCGGGATGCGGATGGTCAGCGGATTGCCGCCCTGCGTGATCCTGGGCGAGCTGGAATACGCCATCACGATGAACTTTTCTTGCTCATTGAACGTCTGCAGCGCGTAGACGCCGCCCGAATGCGGCACGAACACCACCGGCGACTTGTACTGCTGGGCGAGTCGGCGCGCATTGATGGCCGCCTCGGCGGGCGAGTACTTGTCGTCCAGCGCCATCAGTTCGAGCTTGATCTTCTTGCCGCCGACTTCCAGCCCGGCGGCGTTGATTTCCCGCAGCGCCATCTCGATGCCGCTGAGCACGTTCTTGCCATAGAGCGCGCCGCCGCCGCTCAGCGGGCCGGTGAAACCGATCTTCACGCTCTCCTGCGCGGCGGCCGAACCACCGGCGCCCCACCCGCCCAGCAGCGCCAGCGCGGCAGGCAGTAGGGCAAGGCGGCGGCGGATCGCGGAATGTGTGGACATGCGGATTTCCCTTGGGTTGAAAAACACTCAGCCGCCGATGTAGGCGGCGCGCACGGCCTCGTTGTTGAGCAGCGCCTCGCGGTCGCCCTCAAGCGTGATGCAGCCGCGTTCGAGGACGTAGGCGCGGTGCGCGATGGCCAGCGCCGAATAGGCATTTTGCTCCGCCAGCAGCACCGTGGTGCCGGCCTGGTTGATGCGCTGAATCACCTCGAACACCTGCTTGACGATGAGCGGCGCCAGCCCCAGCGACGGCTCGTCGAGCAACAGCACCCGGGGCCGCCCGAGCAGCGCGCGGCCAATGGCCACCATCTGCTGCTGGCCGCCGGACAGGGAGCCCGCCGGGTCGTTCTGCTTTTTCTCCAGGATCGGGAACAGGCCGAACACCTCGTCGATCGAGCGCCGGATGCCTGCCTTGTCGCGGCGGTGCACGTAGGCGCCGAGCGTGAGGTTCTTGCGCACCGACATCATCGGAAACAGCTTGCGCCCCTCGGGGCAATGCACCAGGCCGGCGGCGACGATCTGCGCCGGGCGCTGGCCCGTCAGCTCGCGGCCATCGAAGCGGATGCTGCCGGCGCTGGGCCGGTGGATGCCGCTGGCGGTCATGAAGATCGAGGTCTTGCCGGCGCCGTTGGCGCCCAGCAGCACCACCAGCTCGCCCGGCTCGGCGTGCAGCGACACGCCGCTGAGCGCGCGAAAGCTGCCGTAATGCAGATCGACGTTCTCAAACCGCAACATGGTCGGCTCCCAGATAGGCTTCGATCACGTGCGGATCGCGGCGGATCTCGTCGGGCGTGCCCTCGGCGATCTTGGCGCCGTTGTTGAGCACCACGATCTTGTCGGCCAACCGCATGATCATGTCCATCTTGTGCTCGATCAGGCACACGGTCTTGCCGTGCTCCACCAGCTTGCAGATCAGGTCGGCGAGGCCGGCGGTTTCCTCCGGATTCACCCCGCCCGCCGGTTCGTCGAGCAGCAGCAGCTCCGGCTCGGTCGCCAGCGCCAGCGCGAAGGCCACGCGCTTGCGCTCTTGCTGCGTGATGTCGGCGGCGATGCGGTGGGCGATGTGCGACAGCCCCACGAAGTCCAACGCCTCGCGCGCCTTCTCGCGGCACAGGCGCTCTTCCTGCTGCAAGCGCCGGGAGTTGATGAGCACGTCCCACAAGCCGGAGTGCGTGCGCAGGCGGTGGCCGACGATCAGGTTGTCGAGCACGCTGGCGTTGTCGAACAGGTGCGTGGTCTGGAAGGTGCGCGCAATGCCCAGCCGCGCCACCTGATCGGGGGGCATGCCGGTCACGTCCTGCCCATTGAAGGTGATGCGCCCGGAAGTCGGCTTGTGCGTGCCGGCCACCAGGTTGAAGAAGGTGCTCTTGCCGGCGCCGTTGGGGCCGATGATGGCGCTGATGTGGCCGCGCTCGAACCGGGTCGAGACATGATCGACCGCGGTCAGCCCGAAGAATTTCTTGGTCAGTGCGTCGATTTCAAGCATGGGAGCCGGCCTCCGGCAGAGCGGTTGGCGGCGCGCCCGGCGACGGCCCGGCATCGGCGCGGCGCGCGCGGTGCTTGAGCCAGGTGCCGACGATCCCGTCCGGCAAAAAGATGATCAACGCCACCAGCACCGGGCCGAACACCACCATGCGGTAGTCCTGCAGGAACTGCAAACTCTGCGTCAGGCCGGTGACGAGGAAGGTGCCCACCAGCGGCCCCAGCAGCGTGCCGACGCCGCCGACCAGCACGTACATGACGAGGTCGAACGTCATCGACTCGCTGGCCAGATCAGGCCCCAGAAAGCGCACCTGCCCGGCGTACAGCGCGCCCGCGAAACCGGCGTACACCACCGACAGCACGAACGACAGCGTCTTGGTGCGCATCAGGTTGATGCCCAGCGCCTTGGCCAGGTCGTCGCTGTTGCGCACCGCCATGAAGCTACGGCCCACCAGCGAGCGCACGATGCGCGCCATCACCCAGACGCCGAGCGCCAGAAAGGCCAGCACCAGGTAGTACTGCGCCAGCGGCGAGTCGAACTTCACCGGCCCGATGCCCGTGGGCGCCGGAATGCCCATGATGCCCACCGGCCCGTGGGTGAGGCTGTCCCACTTCTCGATCAGCAGCGACAGGATGTAGCTCATGCACAGCGTGAAGATGGAAAAGTAGTGGCCCCGCAGGCGCAGCGACAGCAGCCCGATGAAGTAGCCCAGCACGCCAGTCACCACGCCGGCTAGCACGAAGGCGATCCAGAACGGCACCTGGTAGTCCACCGTGAGAATGCCGACCGCGTAGGCGCCGATCGCCATGAAAGCGCCGTGCGCCAGGTTGAACTGCCCCGTGTAGCCCGTGATCAGGTTCAGGCCCAGCGCCGCAATCGCCATGATGAAGGCTTGCGACGCCACCGACACCAGGTAGTCGTTGGGCGCCAGCAGCGGAAACGCCAGTGCCAACGCGGCCAGCAGCGCCCAGCCGAATTTGGTTTCGAGCAAGCGCATCATCAGCGTGCTCCCCTCATCGTGAACAGCCCCTGGGGCCGCAGGGAAAGAATCACCACCAGCAGCACGAAGGCGATGATGTCCTTGTAGTCGGTGGAGACGTAGAAGCCGCCGAAGCTCTCGGCCATGCCGATGATCAGCCCGCCGACGATCGCGCCCGGAAAACTCCCCATGCCGCCCAGGATGATGATGACGAAAGCCTTGGTGATCACCAGATTGCCCATGGCCGGATACACCAGGTTGATGGGCGCGTACAGCACCGCCGCCACCGCCGCCAGCGCCCCCGAGATGGCGAACACCAGCAGCGTGACGCGCGCCGGATCGATCCCCACCAGCGCGGCGCCGTCGTGGTTCTGGGCCATGGCGATGATGGTCGAGCCGATCACCGTGTGGTTGAGAAACAGGTGCAGCAGCACCATCAGCCCGAACGCCCCGGCGATGATCAGCAGGCGTTGCAGCGGCGCGGTGAGGCCGAAGATGTGCACCACCTGCCCGTAAGGCGTGGGCATGCGGTTGAAGTCGGCGCCGAACAGCGCCTGCGCGCCCGCCTCCAGGAACAGCAGGATGCCGATGGCTGCGATCATGTCGTGCAGCTCCGGCGCGTTGCGCAGCGGGTGGAACACCAGCCGCTGCGCCAGCATCGCGATCACCGCCACCACCGCTGCGGCGCCGGCCATCGCCAGCCAGTAGTTTAGGCCGAGCTTGACCATCAGGTAATAGCCGGCAAACGCCCCCGCCATATAGAAAGCGCCGTGGGCGAAGTTCGGCACCTGCAGGATGCCGTACACCAGCGTCAACCCCAGCGCCACCAGGCTGTACACCCCGCCGATCGTCAGACCATTCAGCAGTTGCTGAAAAAACAGTTCCATCCGTCTCCTCCGCGGGCCCGCGCGCCTCAACCACGAGGAGGCGCGCCGACTGTGTCGAACTGCGCTATTGTGAACAACCGCTCTGCACCGCCGACTAAGGTTTTTCCCGGGGTAGTATCGCCAAGGTGACTCGAAACCCGGTGACTGGACAGCTTGCTTCTTTGCCGCGGCCCCGACAGCGGCAGGCTTGTCGAGAGGAGAGAGCGTTCTGGCATGGCCACCAAGGTGGTAGAGTGGAGGCAACGCCGTTCGGCTTCTTGACGGTACGCACAAACGCGTCAGACAGGGCATCTTTCTTTCTCATGGCGGCATCCTTTGACTGCAAGTTGAGGGTATTTGTGCCTCGGCTACCGCCAGATACCCTCATGAATGCCCCCAATTTGGCGGTATGTCATGGTACCGCATGGCACGGCCTGACACAAAGAAAAAGCCCGCTTCCGAGGGAAAGGCGGGCTTTTTGGCACTGGCTGGCACTGTCTGAAATGCCGAATTGGTGCCACCTGTCGGATTCGAACTGACGACCTACCGCTTACAAGGCGGGTGCTCTACCAACTGAGCTAAGGTGGCTTGGGTCGCAGATTCTATAGCCTCCGCGACCGAGATTTTTACTTGACCACCTTGAGCGCGGGACGCTGGCGCTTGGGCGGGGATGGGGGTTCGGGCGGGGCGTCGCCATCGTCGCCGGGGTGGCTTTGCGGAACCAGTTGCATCGGGCTGCGCGCGCCGGCCGCCGGTTCGGCGAGCGCGGCGTCGGCGCCTTCGTCTGCGCCATCCGCCTCGTCAGACACGGACACCGGGAACGCCATGCCCTGGCCGTTTTCGCGCGCGTAGATGGCCAGGACCCGGTCGATCGGCACCATGATCTCGCGCGGGACGCCGCCAAAGCGCGCCTTGAACTCGATGTACTCGTTGCCGAGCTTGAGCGCGCCGGTGGCGTCGATGCCGATGTTCAGCACGATTTCGCCGTTCTGCACGTATTCGCGCGGCACCTGCACGGTGTCGTCGGCCAGCACCGCGATGAACGGCGTCAGGCCGTTGTCGGTGCACCATTCGTGCAGGGCGCGAATCAGGTAGGGACGCGAGGACGTGGCTTCGAGCGCGTTCATCATGGCAAGTGGATGGCTGGGGGAGCTCGGGACGCTTACTTGCGCATCACCTTCTCGGACGGCGTCAGCGCCTCGATGTAGGCGGGCCGCGAGAAGATGCGCTCGGCGTATTTCAGCAGCGGCGCGGCGTTCTTCGACAGGTCGATGCCGTAGTAATCCAGTCGCCACAGCAGCGGCGCCAGCGCCACGTCGAGCATGGAGAAGTTGTCGCCCAGGATGTACTTGTTCTTGAGGAACACCGGGGCCATCTGGGTCAGGCGGTCGCGGATGTTGCCGCGCGCCTTCTCCAGCGCCTTCTCGTTGCTCTTGCTGGCGCGGTTTTCCAGCGTGCCGACGTGCACGAACAGCTCTTTTTCGAAGTTCAGCAGGAACAGGCGCACGCGCGCGCGGTCCACCGGGTCGCCAGGCATCAACTGCGGGTGCGGGAAGCGCTCGTCGATGTACTCGTTGATGATGTTCGACTCGTACAGGATGAGGTCGCGCTCGACCAGGATCGGCACCTGGCCGTACGGGTTCATGACGCTGATGTCCTCGGGCTTGTTGTAGAGATCAACGTCGCGGATCTCGAAGTCCATGCCTTTTTCGAACAGGACGAAACGGCAGCGGTGAGAGAAGGGACAGGTCGTGCCCGAGTACAGCACCATCATGATGGGAGGTTCCTAGATAACAAAAATTGAATTCACGAGACACGCCGGCAGAACGCCCGCCAGCGGAGCCATCACAAATGAAAAGAGTGGGGTTGCACGGATTGCAAACCCACTCAGGCCAAGCGGCGCTTTGGCGCCGGCTTGGCGTTCAGCCCATCGGGCAATTTACGTGACGTCTTTCCAATACGCCGCATTCAGACGCCAGGCGGTAAAGATGAACAGCAGCAGCAGCAGCAGCACCCAGATGCCGATGGCCACCCGCTTGCCCTGGGCCGGTTCGCCCATCCATTGCAGGTAGTTGACCAGATCACCCACGGCCTTGTCGAACTGCTCGGTGGTCATGGTGCCGGGGGTGACTTGTTCCCACTTGCCGGTGAACGCCTCGACCTCGTGGCCGTACTGCTCGTGCTTTTCGTACACCGGGCGGCGCTCGCCTTGCAGCTCCCACAGCGGGTGCGGCATGGCGATGTTGGGGTAGGCGATGTTGTTCCAGCCCGTTGGCCGGCCGGCGTCGCGGTAGAAGCCGCGCATCAGCGTGTAGATGTAGTCGGCACCGGAGCCGCCCGCGCCGGCGCGCGAGCGCGCGATCAGCGTCAGGTCGGGCGGGGTGGTGCCGAACCAGGCCTTGGCCTGCACGGGGTCGATCGCCGCGCTCATGATGTCGCCCACCTTCTCGGTGGTGAACAGCAGGTTATCCTTGATCTGCTGCTCGGTCAGGCCAATGTCCTTCAAGCGGTTGAAGCGCATCGCCGCGGCCGAGTGGCAGTTCAGGCAGTAGTTGACGAAGATCTTAGCGCCGTTTTGCAGCGAAGCCTGATCGGCGATGTTGACGGGCGCCTTGTCCCAGGCCACCCCGCCCTCGCTGGCGCAAGCGGCGCCGGCCAGACCCAGGGCCAGCGGCAGACTGAGGAGCAGTTTCTTCCAGATAGTCATGTCAGTTATCTCCAGCAGTCCTCAGTGCGGCTTGAAGTTCACGCGGTCGGGCACGGGCTTGGGCGTCCCCAGTTGGCTCCACCACGGCATCAGCAGGAAGAAGGCGAAGTAGAACAGCGTGCCCACCATCGCCACCCGCTCGTTGGTCAGCCAAGCCAGCGCCGGATTGGCGAAGATCGGACCCGGCGCCATGATGCCCAGCACCATGAGGATGGCGAACCAGACCACGAACAACGCATACAGCCACATGTGCCAGTTGGGACGGTAGCGAATCGAGCGCGCCGGGCTGCGGTCCAGCCAGGGCAGGAAGAACAGCAGCACCACCGCGCCGCCCATGACCACCACGCCCCAAAACTTGGCGTCGAAGCCCGACAGCAGCCAGATGGCCGGCAGTTCGATGCCCGCCAGCGAGAACAGCCATTTCACGCCGCCCAGCAGGAAGGCCAGCGCCACGGCGACGACGACCACCACCAGCTTGGAGATGCCGCCGACGCGGCCCTTCATCACCACCCACACCGCCGAGATCACGGCCACGAAGGTCAGCACCACGGTCATGACGTCGGTCGTTGCCCGCAGCATCGAGTAGAACGGCGTGAAATACCACACCGGGGCGATGTGCGACGGCGTCACCATCGGGTTGGCCGGGATGAAGTTGTTGTACTCCAGGAAGTAGCCCTTGACCTCCGGTGCGAAGAACACGATGGCGAAGAACACCAGCAGGAACACGCCCACGCCCAGGATGTCGTGCACCGTGTAGTAGGGGTGGAACGGCACGCCGTCGGCGGGCGCGTCGGGCGACCAGCGGTTGCCTTTGGGGCCTTTCTTGATCTCGATGCCGTCCGGGTTGTTGGAGCCGACGTCGTGCAGCGCCAACAGGTGCGCCGCCATCAGGCCGATCAGCACCAGCGGCACGGCGATGACGTGGAAGCTGAAGAAGCGGTTCAGCGTGGCGTCGCCCACCACGTAGTCGCCGCGGATCCACAGCGACAGGTCGGGACCGACGAACGGGATGGCGGAAAACAGGTTCACGATCACCTGCGCGCCCCAGTACGACATCTGGCCCCAGGGCAGCAGGTAGCCCATGAAGGCCTCGGCCATCAGGCACAGGAAGATGGCAGCGCCGAACAGCCAGACCAGCTCGCGCGGCTTGCGGTAGCTGCCGTACAGCAGGCCGCGGAACATGTGCAGATACACCACGATGAAGAAGGCCGAGGCGCCGGTGGAGTGCATGTAGCGGATGAACCAGCCGCCCGGCACGTCGCGCATGATGTACTCGACCGAGGCGAAGGCCACCGGCATGCCGCTGGCGTTCAGCGACGCGTCCGGCTTGTAGTGCATGACCAGGAAGATGCCGGTCACGATCTGGATCACCAGCACCAGCATCGCCAGCGAGCCGAAGATGTACCAGAAGTTGAAGTTCTTCGGCGCGTAGTACTGCGACATGTGCTTGGCATAAGCATCGAACGCAGTCGGGAACCGATTCTCGAACCAGTTGAGGGTCTTGGCCCCCAGCGGGGCGTTGGGGGAAATTTCCTTGAATTCAGCCATGTCCGCCTCGTGGGTTATGCCTTCTTGTCTTCGCCGATCAACAGCTTGTTGTCGGCCAGGAACACGTACGGCGGCACTTCCAGGTTGTCCGGCGCCGGCTTGTTCTTGAACACGCGGCCCGCCAGGTCGAACGTGGAGCCATGGCAGGGGCAGAAAAAACCGCCTTGCCAGTTATCGGGCAGCGAGGGCTGGGCGCCGGTCTGGAACTTGTTGACCGGCGAGCAGCCCAGGTGCGTGCAGATGCCGATCAGCACCAGGATTTCCTGGTGCTCGGCGCGCGAGCGGGTGTCGTTGCGGGCGTAGTCGGGCGTCGGGAACGCGGTACGCTTGGACTGCGGATCGACCACTTCGGCCTCGGTGGTTTTCAGCGAAGCCATCTGCTCCGGCGTGCGGCGCATGATCCACACTGGCTTGCCGCGCCATTCGACGATTTGCAAGTCGCCCGGTTTCAGGTTGGAGATGTCCACCTCGACCGCCGCGCCGGCGGCCTTGGCGCGCTCGGACGGCGAGAAGCTGCTGAGCATGGGCACGGCCATGGCCACGGTGCCGACGGCGCCGACGCAGCCGGAAGCCAGCAGCCATGTGCGCTTGCTGCTGTCCAATGGCGCCGGGGTGAAATTGCTGGGTGATGCGTCACTCATTGCGATCCTCTGAGTTTTCTGTAGCCACGCGAGTTAACATGAGATTGTAGCGGAGCGCCGCCGCGCCCTTCGGAAAAAGCCATGCGCTGGCCGCCGCCGGCGCCGCTTCCCACCAGTCACTCCAAGGAAAGGTCATCCCATGTCAATGATGCAAGAGTTCCGCGCCTTCGCGGTCAAGGGCAACGCCGTCGATCTGGCGGTGGGCGTCATCATCGGCGGCGCGTTCGGCAAGATCGTGGACTCGATCGTCGGCGACCTGGTGATGCCGGTGGTCGGCAAGCTGCTGGGCGGCCTCGACTTTTCGGCCTACTACCTGCCGCTGGCGGGCCAGGACCTGGGCCTGCCGCTGGCCGAGGCCCGCAAGCTGGGCGCGGTGTTCGCCTACGGCAATTTCATCACCATCACCGTCAACTTCATCCTGCTGGCGTTCATCGTCTTCATGATGGTCAAGCAGATCAACCGCCTGAAGCGAGACGAGCCGGCGCCCGCCCCCGCCGAGCCGCCGCCGCCCGCGGAAGAAGTGCAGTTGCTGCGCGAAATCCGCGACAGTCTCAAGCGCTGACCAGCGCGCGCGCCATGCGGATCGCCGCCAGCAGGCTGTCCGCATGGGCGCGGCCCGTGCCGGCGAGGTCGAACGCGGTGCCGTGATCCGGGCTGGTGCGCACCAGGGGCAGCCCCAGCGTCACGTTCACGCCCTGCTCCACGCCGAGGTACTTGACCGGAATCAGCCCCTGGTCGTGGTACATGGCCACCACCACGTCGAACTCGCCCGCGCGGGCGCGCATGAACACCGTGTCGGGCGCGAAGGGGCCGCGCGCGTCGATGCCCTCCAAGCGCGCCTGCCCGATGGCCGGGGCGATGATCTCCAGCTCCTCGCGGCCAAACAGCCCCCCCTCCCCCGCGTGCGGGTTCAGCCCGGCGACGGCGATGCGCGGCGGCCCGCCCAGCGCCACGCCGACCGAGCGGTGCGTGATGCGCAGCGTCTCCAGCACATTGGCCTCGGTGACCTGCTCGATAGCCTCGCGCAGCGCCATGTGGATGCTGACCAGCACGGTGCGCAGTTCCTGGTTGGCCAGCATCATCCGCACCGGCAGCTCGCGCACGAGCCGGTTCAGGTGGGCCGCCGCCTCGGCTTGCAGCAGTTCGGTGTGGCCGGGAAAAGCCGCATACGGCGCGCCCGCCGCAGCCAGCGCCTCCTTGTGCAGCGGCGCTGTGACGAGGGCCGCCAGTTCGCCGCGCAGCGCGGCGCGCGCGGCCCAGCGCACGCAGTCGCCCGCCATGCGCCCGGCCTGGGCGCTGACCTGGCCCAGCGGCACCGGTGGCGCCGGCGCCACCACCTGGAGCACGGGAATGCAGCGCGGCGGCGCGTGATGCGCCTCGGGCGGCGCGGCAATCTCGGCCACCGGCAGATCGACGCCGCCCACGCCCTGCACGATGGCGGCGGCGCGCCGCAGCGTCGCCACGTCGCCAGCCACGAAGCAGCCGCGCGTGAGTTCCGGCGCGTCGCGGAACGCCTTGGTGATGATCTCCGGCCCGATGCCCGCCGGGTCGCCCAGGGTGATGGCGATGGGCTTTATTTCAATTCGCGCTTCCTCTCCGACCGTTCGGGCTGAGCTTGTCGAAGCCGGGGCGCTGGGCTTCGACAAGCTCAGCCCGAAAGGCTTCTTATCGTTTTGAGCGCCAATTGAAATTGGACTTGCCGTCATGCCGGGTTGTCGATCTCGATGAACTGGTGCTCGATGCCCAGTTGCGCCGCCACGTGCGCCGCCATGACCGGGGCGCCGTAGCGCTCGGTGGCGTGGTGGCCGCAGGCGTAGAAGGCCACGCCGCATTCGCGCGCCAGGTGCGTCTGCGGCTCGGAGAGTTCGCCGGTGATGAACGCCTGCGCGCCGGCGGCGATGGCGGCCTCGAACCAGTCCTGCGCGCCGCCGCTACACCAGGCCACCCTGGTAATGGCCGACGGCGGCTCGCCGATGCGCGTGACCGGGTGCCTGAGCGTGAGTTCGAGGTGCCGGGCCAACGCGCCGGCATCGGCAAACGCCGCGCCGCCGACGCGCCGTCCGATGACGCCCAGGTCGTATTCGCCAAAGCGGCTTTCGGCCACCAACCCCAGCCGCTGACCGAGCTGGGCGTTGTTGCCCAGCGTGGGATGCGCGTCCAGCGGCAGGTGGTAGGCCAGCAGGCTGACGTCGTGCGCCAGCAGGCACTTCAGGCGCTCCTTCATCCAGCCGGTGACGCGCCCGTCCTGCCCGCGCCAGAACAGTCCGTGGTGCACGAAAATGGCGTCGGCGCCGGCCTCGATGGCGGCGTCAATCAGCGCCCGGCTGGCGGTGACGCCACTGACCAGCTTGCGCACGCGCGGCGCGCCTTCCACCTGCAAGCCGTTGGGGCCGTAGTCCTTGAAACGCTCCGGCTGCAACTCGGCGTCGAAAGCGGCCACGAGCGCCGCGCGGTCGACGCCGGCGGCTGATGACGTTGATGAAGACATCCGCCCATTGTCAGCCATGCGGGGCATGGACCGGCAAGCGCCCGGGCTCCTACAATTTCGCTCCGGTCCTCCCGTTTCGATCTGATTGCCCATGAAACGCCTCTGGCTGCTGTTCGCCCAAACCGTCACCGTGCTGCTGGCGGCGTGGTTCGTCGTCGCCGCGCTCAAACCCGACTGGTTGGGCCGCGCGCGGCCCGGCAGCGCCGGCAGCATATCCATCGTCCAGGCGCCCAGCGCCGCGCCGGGCACGACGGCGCGCGGCAGCCTCAACGGCGCGGTGCGCAAGGCAGCGCCGGCGGTGGTCAGCATCAACACCACCGCGCGCCACCCGATGGACAGCGACCCGTGGTTCCGCTTCTTCTTCGGCGAGCAAGGCGAGCAGCAGCAGACCGGCCTGGGTTCGGGCGTAATCGTCAGCCCCGAAGGCTACGTGCTGACCAACAACCACGTGGTGGAAGGCGCCGACGAAATCGACGTGGCGCTGGCCGACGCCCGCCACGCCACCGCCAAGGTGATCGGCACCGACCCCGAATCCGACGTGGCGGTGCTCAAGATCAACCTGGACAAGCTGCCGGTGATGACGCTGGGCGACTCCGACACGCTGCAAGTGGGCGACCAGGTGCTGGCCATCGGCAACCCGTTCGGCGTCGGCCAGACAGTGACCAGCGGCATCGTCAGCGCGCTGGGGCGCAACCAGCTCGGCATCAACACCTTCGAGAACTTCATCCAGACCGACGCCGCCATCAACCCCGGGAACTCGGGCGGCGCGCTGGTCGACAGCAACGGCAACCTGATGGGCATCAACACCGCCATCTACTCGCGCTCGGGCGGCAGCATGGGCATCGGCTTCGCCATTCCGGTGTCCACCGCCCGGCAAGTGATGGAGGGCATCATCAAGAACGGCCAGGTGGTGCGCGGCTGGATCGGCATCGAGCCGGGCGAGCTGACGCCCGAACTGGCGCAGACCTTCGGCATCAAGACCGAGCAGGGCGTGATCGTCACCGGCGTGCTCAACGGCGGCCCGGCGGCCAGCGCCGGCATCCGTCCGGGCGACGTCATCATCGAAGTGAACGGCGAGCCGGTGCGCACGGTCTCCGAGCTGCTGACCCGCATCTCCGCGCTGCCGCCGGGCCATGCCGCGCCCTTCGCGCTGGAGCGCGGCGGCCAGCCGGCACAAGTGTCGGTCACCCCGGCGCAGCGCCCGCGACCTCGGGGGCAGCCGCGCTGACTCAGGACTCCGCAGCTGCTTGCGTCTCGTCCTCCGCCGCCTTGGCGTTCTTCACGAACAGCGCGGCGACGCGCACGCCCGCCTCGTACAGCAGGCACATCGGGATCGCCAGCGACAGCTGCGACACCACGTCCGGCGGCGTGATGATGGCGGCGATCACGAACGCCAGCACGATGAAGTAGCCGCGATAGCTCTTGAGCTGCTCGACGCTGACCACACCGATGCGCGCCAGCACCACCACCGCGATCGGCACCTCGAACGCCAGCCCGAAGGCCAGGAACATGGTCAGCACGAAACTCAGGTAGGCCTCGATGTCCGGCGCCGCCGTGATCGAGTGCGGCGCGAACTGCTGGATGAAGGTGAACACCCGGCCGAACACCAGGAAGTAGCAGAACGCCACCCCCAGAAAGAACAGGATGGTGCTGGAAATCACCAACGGCAGCACCATGCGTTTTTCGTGCGAGTACAGCCCCGGCGCCACGAAGGCCCAGGCCTGGTACAGCACCACCGGCAGCGCGATCATGAACGCCGCCATCAGCATGATCTTCAGCGGCACCATGAACGGCGAGATCACCGAAGTGGCGATCATCGTCGCGCCCTTGGGCAGGTGCGCCACCAGCGGCTCCGCCAGCAAATCGTAGAGATGGCCCGGCCCCGGATACAAGGCCAGCACGCAGGCCACCACCGCCACCGCCACCATCGACTTGATCAGCCGGTCGCGCAGCTCCATCAGATGCGTGACAAAAGGCTGCTCCGTGCCGGCCAGTTCGTCTTCAGGGTCTTGTTTGGGGTCGGTCATGCGGAAAAATCAGGTTCAAAGCGCGGCATCCCCTCTCCCCCTGCCCAAGGAGAAAAGGGGGCTTGAGCCCCTCCCCCCTCGTGGGGGAGGGGTTGGGGAGAAGGGGACGGCGTCTGCAAGGCACGCCATATCGTTTCCAGAACGGCTTCTTGCTGCATGGCCCAGCCGTTGTTCCAGAACCGCAGCACGCGGAATCCCTCCAGTTTCAACCAGGCATCCCGCTGCGCATCGTATGGCGCGGCATCCACATGATGACCGCCATCCAGCTCGACAATCAGTTTTTGCGAAAAACAAACGAAATCGACGATGAAGCGCCCCAAGGCTTGCTGACGACGAAATTTGTAGCCAGAAAATCTTTTGGCTTGAAGTTGCCGCCACAGCGCCTGTTCCTGCGGCGTTTGCTGCTTGCGCAACTCCAGGGCGCAGCGCTGGGCAAACAAAGACGCTTCTGACGAGTGGAGGCCGTCCCCCTCTCCCCCAGCCCCTCTCCCACGAGGAGAGAGGGGAGTATCTTTCGCTCTCCCACGCAAGGGAAGGCGCGAAGCAATTGCCAAGGTGGTCATCGCTTCGGTCTATACCGCGCCACCCGCGCCGCGCCGGACTGCACCTGGCGGCGCACGCCGTGGCGGACCTTGTACCACTGCGGCGTGGCGCCGCGCTTCAGGCGCCAGTTCTTGTCGGGACGCCGGTATTCGGGCGGCGGCGCGTTCCAGGCCGAGTCGGCATCGGTGGTGGCCACGCCGGTGCCTTCCAGCTGGGCGGCGGCGGCCTTCATGTCGCTTTCGAAATCGGTCTTGGCGGCGTGAATGCCGCGCTCGACCTCGCGGCTGGCCTCCTCGACCGTTTCCTTCATCTTCTTGAGTTCGTCCAGGTCCATGGCCCGGTTGACCTCGGCCTTGACGTCGGCCACGTAGCGCTGCGCCTTGCCCAGCAACGTACCCACGGTGCGGGCCACGCGCGGCAGCTTTTCGGGGCCGATGACGATCAGCGCCACGGCGCCGATCAGCGCCAGCTTGGAAATGCCAAGGTCGAGCATGGGAAAGCGGTTGCGCGTTCAGCGGCAAAACGGCCCTGGAAAACGCCCAGGGCCGAAGGCGCGGCGAGAAAAAGACTCAACTCTTTTCCTTGGCCTGCACGTCGATGGTTTCCGGGCTGGCGGCGGCGGCGTTGGTGACCTGCCCCGCGACGGGCGGCTGCTGCGGGTCGGCGTCGGACGTGCCGTCCTTCATGCCTTCCTTGAAACCCTTGACGGCGCTGCCCAGGTCGGTGCCGATGTTCTTGAGTTTCTTGGTGCCGAAGATCATGACCACGATCAGCAAAACGACCAGCCAGTGCCAAATGGAAAACGAACCCATGGTAATACTCCTCGCGCCGACCAAAGCGTGCGGCGCATGGGGGGGAATTCTAGGGTAACAACGTGCCCGCGTGATGACGGCGCACGTACTCGATCAGTGACCCATGGCGCACCGCGTCACTGGCGACGCATGAAAACAAAAGAGACCAAAGGCTGCGGAGCAAGCTGCGCCAAGGCGCCCGTGGCCGGGGTTCCCCCGGCCAGTGGGCGAGCCCCCTCGAGGAAGGAAGCGCAACATCGCGAAGCGAGTGAAGCCTGGGGGTGGTTCATTTCAAGTACGCGCCCAGGGCTTAGGACCGCTCCAAGGGCGCGGACCGCCCAGCACGTGCACGTGCAGATGGTGCACTTCCTGCCCGCCATCGTTGCCGGTGTTGACGACGACGCGAACCCCCCCTTCCGGGTAGGGCTGGCAGCCCTGCTCCAGCGCCAGCTTGGGCGCCAGGGTCATGATCCGGCCCAGCAGCGCCTGCTGCTCGGGCCCGACCTGCGCCAGCGACGGGATGTGCGCGCGTGGAATGATCAGGAAATGCACCGGCGCCCAGGGATTGATGTCGTGAAAGGCGAACAGCTCCTCGTCCTCGTACACCTTCCTGGACGGAATCTGGCCGGCGACGATCTTGCAGAAAATGCAGTTGGGGTCGTGTGCGAACGTGGTCATGACGTGGCCTTCGGGGACGGGTTGGTTTTGTGGCGCGTGAGCTTTTCCATGCTGGAGCGCAGCCCCACGTCGTCGAAGTGGGCCTGCAGCCAGGCGTGGCCGGCAGCGCGCCCCAGATCGTACAGGCGGGAGACGAACAGGCTGTCGGTGCGCGACTTGCTGGCGGCGCCGAATTCGGCCAGCGCCGCGCCGCCGTCCACCCGGTGCAGCAGCACGTCCTTGTAGCGCGCCGGGTCCAGCCGGCCTTCGCCCAGCAGGCGGCTGACGAATTCGATGGCGCGCATCTCGGCCAGCAGCGAGGCGTTGAAGGTGATTTCGTTGACGCGCTCCATGATCTCCACCACCCCGGCGTCGGACGCGTAGGGCGCCTCGATCGGGTTGATCTGCACCAGCAGCACGTCGGCGCATTTGGTCTTGTAGATCAGCGGGTAGATCGCGGGGTTGCCGGAGTAGCCGCCGTCCCAGTAATGGTCGTCGCCGATCCGGACCGCCTGAAACAGCGTCGGCAGGCAGGCCGAGGCCATCACCGCGTCCACCGACAGGCGTTCACCGCTGAACACCTCGCCGCGCCCGGTGCGCACGTTGGTGGCGGAGACGAACACCTTGAGCTGGCGCTGGCGGGCCAGCAGATCGAAGTCGATCTCGCGCAGCAACAGCCGCCGCAGCGGATTGATCCCCAGCGGGTTGGCCAGCGCCGGCGGCAGCCACTGCGTGAACATCGTCAGCATGGCCGTCGGCAGCGGCACGCCGGCCACGAAGTTACCCAGCAGGCCCACCTTGTCCCAAAAGCGCCTGAGCGCGGCGCGCGCGGCGTCGCGCGCCTGGGGGAAATCCAACCCGCCCTCGTGCGCGCGGGCCAGCGCGTGCGCCAGCACGGCCACGTTCATGGCCCCCGCGCTGGTGCCGCTGGCACCCTCGAAGCCCAGGCGGCCATCTTCCAGCAGCGCGTCCAGCACGCCCGCGGTGAAGGCCCCGTGCGAGCCGCCGCCTTGCAGGGCCAGGTTGAGCGTCTTGCCGGTGACCGGGCTGTTTGGCGTCATCTCAGTCCACGGCGCGGCCCGCGTTCATGCGCACCATGCCCTTGACGATGCGGTAGAGAAACCAGATGGAGATCAGCGACCAGGCAATGCTGCCCGGCAGAATCAGCAGGAAGAACAGCGGCAGCGTGATGACGTACAGCACGCCCGCCCACAGCACCGAGCGGATGCGCCAGCCGAAGTGGCTTTCCTGCCAGGTACCGGCGGCATCGCCCTTGTTCACGAGGTCCATGACCAGCGCAATAACCAGCAGCGTAATGCTGGCCTGCGCGCCCGGTATCACGGCGGCCACGGCCACGATCAGGTGCAGCAGATAGCTCACCCAGCCCCAGGTCTTGAGCTTGTCGATGTCGATGTCGATGTCGGCGGCGGCGCCAGGCTGGCGGGGTTGCACGTCGATGATGTCCTGGTCGCTCATGAGTCTGCTCCTTGCCGCACCGCTTCCGCGGCCTCGCGCTCGTGCGCCTTGCGCAGCGCCTTTTCCTCGATGCCCGAAAGTCCTTCGCGCCGCGCCAGTTCCGCCACCACGTCGGCGGCGGACAGGCCGTAGTGCGCCAGCGCCACCATGCCGTGGAACCACAAGTCGGCCATTTCGGCGACGATCTTCTCGCGCGGGCCGCCGTGCTCGGCGTCCTTGGCGGCCATGACCACCTCGGTGGCCTCCTCGCCGATCTTCTTGAGAAAGGCGTCCGGCCCCTTGTGCAGCAGGCGAGCGACGTAGCTGGTGGTGGGGTCGCCGCCAGCAGCGGGCCGGCGGCTTTCGATGACGGCGCTCAGGCGCGCCAGGGTGTCGGACTGCTCGGTCATGGTGTTCCTTGGTAAATGCGCGCCGGGTCTTTCAGGACCGGATCGACCGGTTGCCACTGTCCGTCTTTCAGCACGCTGTAAAAACAACTGTGGCGCCCGGTGTGACAGGCGATGCCGGGGTCGTGGCCGAGCTGGACGACCTTGAGCAGCACCACGTCGTTGTCGCAGTCGATGCGGATCTCGCGCACCTGCTGCACGTGGCCCGACTCCTCGCCCTTGGCCCACAGCTTGCCGCGCGAGCGGCTCCAGTACACGGCGCGGCCCGACGCGGCGGTCTGGTCCAGCGCCTCGCGGTTCATCCAGGCGAACATCAACACGTCGCCCGTACCCTGCTCCTGCGCAATCACGGGCACCAGCCCCTGCGCGTCCCATTGGACTTGATTCAGCCAGTTCATGGCGGCATTGTCGGCGATTCGCGAAGGCCGCAACCATCACCCAGATCGTCCCGGCGATCTTTTTCATGGGCGAAAAACCCGAAGCCCGGCCAAGCCGTCGCGCCGCCCTTGCCTGCTTGGGTCAACGCCGGCTTGCAGCGCTCGAGCGCCTGCAGCGCCCCCTTGCGATCAGTCACCTCGGCGGTACTCACCGCCACCGCGTGTGGTAACCCCTGGGTGTCCACCGCAATGTGGCGCTTGATGCCCGAGACCTTCTTGCCCGCGTCATAGCCCTTGAGCGATCTCAAGAAAGGGGTTGAAATCGGCAACGCGCCAGGGCGAGCGCGCCCATGATCCAGTAGTGGTGGGCTGACCGTCTGGGCACCTTGTGCCGTGCGCCCAGGAAATGCCCCCTGAGCGCGTTGCAGCCACTCATGAAGGCGCGTGTTTGGCCAGCACTTGGGCCGCGCGGGTTTGCCAACCCTTGCCGGATGCGCGCCAGCGCGCAAGGCTGGCAGGGTCGAGTCGCAGCGTGACCGGCACTTTGTGTACTGCTTGCGGCGGACGCCCCGCCGTGCGCTTGGCGATCTCCTCGCCAGTCGTCACCCGGCCTTCGCCCGCCAGCGCCTGTTCGATGCTGCGCACCAGCGCAGCCTGAAATTCGAGGATTTCAGGGTCTTCGGTTTTGGGCATTGAACTTCTCCTCCATCGCGTTGAGCACGGTCAGGCCACAGACCGCCCGACCAAGCCATGAACTCATGGGGCTCCGACGACGGTCGAGTATGGATATTATTGTACATCCAAAAATATAGTTGTGTCACGAGCGCGCTCTCCGCTGAGGATGGTGCGCTACCATGCATCCCTCTCCATGGCCGCTCACGGCGCCCTTTGTTTTTCCGGCTCCCAGGCCCTCCAGGTTGGGCTGAAACGCTGCCCCACGGAACCTTTCTTCATCTCCCATGCTGCTCACCGCCGACGACTCTCAACTGGTATTGATCGATTTCCAGGCCCGCCTGATGCCGGCCATTCACGACGGGCAGGCGGTGCTGGCCAACGCGCGCCGGCTGGCGCGGGCGGCGCGGCTGCTGGGCGTGCCGGTGTGGGCCACGGAGCAGAACCCCGCCGGCCTGGGCGGCACCGACGCCGAGCTGGCGCCGCTGTGCGACCGCGTGGTGAACAAGCTGGCGTTCAGCGCCGCCGAAGCGCTGCAACCGCTGTTGGCGCCGCCCGCGCCGCGCGGCAATGCGCGCAGCCTGCCGCGCCATCTGCAAAAAGCCCAGCCCGCGCAGCCCGAGCGCGGCACCCTGGTGTTGGCCGGCTGCGAGGCGCACGTCTGCCTGCTGCAAACCGCGCTGGAGTTGCTGGAGCAGGAGTGGGACGTGTGCGTGGTCACCGATGCCTGCGGCTCGCGCACGGATCGCAATCGCGACGCCGCGTTCGACCGCCTGGCCGGCGCCGGTTGCGAGTTGGTGACGACCGAGATGATCGGCTTCGAGTGGCTGCGCGACTGCCGGCATCCGCAGTTCAAGGAGTGGCTGGCGCTGATCAAGTGAGCCTGGCGGGGATGTTGCAGAGGCGCCTTGCATACCTTCAAGGTGATGCCCAAGCGCTGGGTTGTGAAGCGCAGCTTTGCCTGGCTGGAGAAAAACAAGAGGCTATGGAAGAACTGCGAACGACTGCTCAACACCAACTTGCAGTTCATCCATCTTGCATTTCTCGGCCTCTTGCTCAGGAGATCGTAAACAGGCTCTTACACGATGGAACTGCCCCGCCCCGCCCAGTACGGGTCGCGCAGCAGGCGCTTGTAGAGCTTGCCCGTAGGGTAGCGCGGCACCTCGTCGATGAAGTCGACCGACCGGGGCACTTTGATGGACGACAGGTTCTGGCGGCAAAAATCGATCAGTTCCTGCGCCGTGGCCGGGTCGGCATCGGATGGGTTGCGCAGTTGCACCACGGCCTTGACTTCTTCGCCAAAGTCCTCGTTGGGGATGCCAAACACCGCCGCGTCGAGCACCTTGGGATGGGTAAGCAACAGGTCTTCGATCTCCTGCGGGTAGATGTTCACGCCCCCCGAGATGATCATGTAGGCCTTGCGGTCGGTGAGGAACAGGTAGCCGTCCTGGTTCAGATAGCCCACGTCGCCCAGCGTGGTCCAGCCCTTGGCGTTGCGGATTTCGGCGGTTTTCTTGGGGTCGCCGTGGTAGGTGAACTCTTTGCCGCCCTCAAAGTAGACCGTGCCGATTTGTCCCACGGGCAGTTCGTTGCCGTCGTCGTCGCAGATGCGCGGCGTGCCCAGCGCGGGCTTGCCGACGGTGCCGGGGTAGGCCAGCCAGGCCTTGGAGTCCACCAGGGTGAGGCCGTTGCCTTCGGTGCCGGCGTAGTACTCCCAGATGACGGGGCCCCACCAGTCGATCATCTGCCGCTTGACCGGCACGGGGCATGGCGCGGCGGCGTGGATGGCGAACTTGAGCGAGCTCATGTCGTATTTGGCGCGCACAGAGGCATCCAGCTTGAGCATGCGCACGAACATGGTGGGCACGAGCTGTGAGTGCGTGATTTTGTACCGCTGCACCTGCCGCATGTAGTCTTCGGGATCGAAGTGCGGCATGACGTAGGAGGTGCCGCCCAGTCGCCCAATGGTCATGCAGTAGCGCATGGGCGCGGCATGGTAGAGTGGCGCGGGTGAAAGGTACAAGGTGTCCGCATTCATGCCGAAGTAGCTGGCGCAAATCTGGGTCAGCGTGCCGGGGAAGGCAATGTCCTCGGATTCGGGCGGAATGAACACGCCCTTGGGCTTGCCTGTGGTGCCGCTGGAGTACAGCATGTCGCCGCCGCCGCGCTCATCCGCGATGGCCGTGGTGGGCTGCCAGGCCATTTCGGCGGCGAAGTCGTCGTAGCCGGGCGCGCCGCCGTCGATCATCAGGCGATTCGGCACGCTTTGCTGGATGCGCGGCAACACGGCGGCAGCCTGCTCGGCATGGGCGTGGGAGGTCAGAAAGAGCTTGGCATGCGAGTTTTCGAGGATGTAGATGATTTCCTCGGTTTTCAGGCGTGTGCTCAGGGCCGTGAAGATGACGCCGGCGCGTTGCGCGCCCCAGGTGACGACAAAAAATTCGAGTCTGTTTTCGAGCATCAGCGAGATGTGGTCGCCACTTTGCACGCCGCGCGCGCGCAGCAAATGCGCGAATTGGTTGGATTGCTCGTCGAGTTGACGGTAGGTCAGGGCCTGGCCCGTGTCGGTCATCACATAGGCCGGCTTGTCGGGCGTGGTCTGGGCGTGGATGTACGGGTGCATCTGGTCTCCTGGAGGGGGCGGTCGCCGACGCGTGGGCCGTCGATCAGATATTGCGCGCGATCAGCTCTTTTTGCACTTCGCTGGTACCGCCGTAGATGCGCGCCACGCGCGTGTCGACGTAGGCGCGGCAGATGCGGTATTCCATCATGTAGCCGTAGCCGCCGAAGAATTGAAGCAGCTCGTCCAGGCACTTGGTCTGCTCCTCGGTGGCGACGAGCTTGGCGATGGCGGCTTCTTCCAGCGTCAGCTTGCGCTTCATGTGCTCGACCAGGTAGGCGTCCACCATCATGCGCACGGCGGTGATGCGGGCCTTGACCTCGGCGAGCTTGAAGCGCGTGTTCTGAAAGTCGAACAAGGGCTTGCCGAACACCATGCGTTCCTTGGTGTATTTCACGGTTTCGTGAAAACACGCTTCCAGCGTGGCCGCCGCGCCGACGGCGATGATGAAGCGCTCCTGGGCCAGTTCCTGCATGAGGTAGTTCATGCCCTTGCCCTCGTCGCCGAGCAGGTTGGAAACCGGCACGCGCACGTCATCGAAGAACAGTTCGGCGGTGTCGGCGGCCTCCTGGCCCATCTTGTCGAGCTTGCGACCGCGCCGAAAGCCTGGCCGGTCGGTTTCCACCAGCACCAGCGACACGCCCTTGCCGCCCAGTTCAGGGTTGGTCTTGCACACGACCACGATCAGGTCGCAATTGAGGCCATTGGAGATGAAGGTCTTGGAGCCGTTGACGACGTACTCATCGCCCTCGCGCCTGGCCGTGGTGCGGATGGCCTTGAGGTCGGAGCCTGCCCCGGGCTCGCTCATGGCAATCGCCAGGATGACTTCGCCGGTGGCGCATTTGGGCAGCCACTTCTGCTTTTGCTCCTCGGTGCCCAGGCGCTCGATGTACTTGGCGACGATGTCCGAGTGCAGCCCGAAGCCGAGCCCGGAAACGCCGGCATAAGCGCCCTCCTCGACCAGCACCGCGCAGTGCCCGAAGTCGCCGCCGCCACCGCCGTATTGCTCGGCGATCGCCACGCACAGCAGTCCCTCGCGGCCACCCTTGATCCAGGTCTCGCGGTCTGAACGGCCCGCCTGGTTCCAGGCTTCCTGCTTGGGCAGGCACTCGTTTTCGTAAAAGCGCCGGGCGGAAGCTCGCAGCATCTCGTGGTCATCACGAAAAACCGTGCGCGGGAAGGTCAGTAGGGTGTCTTGCATGATGATGACTCCATGGGAGGGCACTTCATTTCAAATAACCAGACACCGGCTTCCACCGCCCGTTCTGGATCTGCGATATGCGCGAGAGCTCATTGCCCAGGTGCCTGGTGGGGCTGAAGGTCAATTCAGGCGTGCCGAAGAAGCTGGCCGGAATCGTCAGGCTGTCCATCGCCTGGCCAAAGCTCTCCGCCGTCAGATTGGGGCCGGCCTTCTGGGCGGCCTTGGCGAAAGCATCGATCAAGGTGTAGCCGGACACCGAATAGGTCGTCGGTTCTTCGTTGAACTTGGCCTTGTACTTGTTGGCCCAGGCGCGGATTTGTTCCGACTCATCGTCCAGGTAAGGTTCCTGCGCAGTCATGGCGGCGTACAGGCCCTCGACGGCCTTGCCGCCCAGTTTGGGAACGTTGGCGTTGTAGGCCGCGCCGGAGCCCAGAAAAGTCGGGTTGAAACCGATCTTGCGCGACTCCGCCATGGCGCCGATGGTTTCGCGCAGCACGGTACCGAGCACCAGGAAATCACAATCCGCGGCCTTCAAGCGCGCGACCTGGGACGAGAAATCCGTCGCACCGCGCTTGTAGCTGGTCTTTTCGGTGAGCGTCATGCCGAGGCTCTTAAGACCGTCCTCGGTGCCACGCAGCACTTCCAGGCCGAAATCGTCGTCCTGGTAAATAAGGCACACCTTCTTGGCTTGCTTTTCCTTGACCAGTTGTACCGCGATCTGCTTGACCTGGTCGTAGTAGTTGGAGAAGTAGGCGTACTTCAGCTTGTGCAGCGGCTCGTACATCTCGCGCGCCCCGGTGATCGGGAACAGGCTGAACACGTTCTTTTCGATCAGCACCGGAAACGTGGCCACCGTGGGCGCGGTGCCCATGCTGCCGACCATGGCGAATATCTTGTCCTGATTGACCAGCTTTTGCGCCGCCAGCACGGCGCGTTTGGGATCGTAGGCTGAATCTTCGACGATGAGCTTGAGCTTGCGGCCATGAATGCCGCCCTGCTCGTTGATCTCGTCGACGCGCATCTGCAGGCCCAGCCTGGCCGGTTTGCCCAGACCGGCCAGGGGACCGGACAGATCCTGGATCGAGCCAATGGTGATCTGGTCCTTGCTCACCCCCTGGGTTTGCGCGCAGGCCTGGCCGCCGCCGAAGGCGGCGCTGGCCAGGACAAGCGCGGAGCAAGCGAGTTTGAATTTGTGCTGCATGAGGATGCTTCCCACGTGGGTTACAAGGCGAGGAACGTGCGCGTTGGCGGCATGAAGTTTTCTGGCACCTTCATTTCACGTACTTGGAAACCACCTTCCACCTGCCGCCCTGAATTTGCGAAATGCGCGCCTGGTCGCTGCCCAGGCGCTTGGTGGCGGTGAAGCTCATTTCCGGCGAGCCGAACATGTCGGGCGGCAGCGTCATGCTGTCCATGGCCTGAATGAAGCTCTCGGTGGTCAGGTTGGGGCCCGCCTTCTGGGCCGCCTTGGCAAACACGTCGACCGCGCTGTAGCCATACACGGCATAGACCTGCGGGTCCTCGTTGAACCTGGCCTTGTACTTGTGGGCCCAGGCGCGCAGCGCCGGCGACTCATCGTCAAGATACGGCTGCTGCTCGGTCATGGAGGCGTACAGCCCCTCCGTGACCTTGCCGCCCAGCTTGGGGATCACGTCCGCATAGGCGGCGCTGGAACCGAGAAAGGTCGGGTTGAAACCCATCTTGCGCGCCTCGGCCATAACGCCGACGGTTTCGCGAATGACGGTTCCCAGCACCACGAAGTCGCAGTCGGCCGCCTTCACGCGGGCCACCTGGGATGAAAAGTCCATCGCGCCACGCTTGAAACTGGCCTTCTCGACCAGCTCCATGCCGATGCTCTTGAGTCCGACCTCCGCGCCGGTCGCCACCTCGCGCCCGAAGTCGTCATCCTGATAGACCGCGCACACCTTCCGGGCGCTTTTTTCCTTGACCAGGATCGGCGCGACCCGCTTGATCTGGTCCAGGTAGGTCGCGTTGTAGGCGTACTTCAGCTTGTTCAGCGGCTCGTACATCTCGCGCGCCGACGACACCGGGAACAAGTTGACCACGTTCTTCTCGAACAGGACCGGGAAAGTCGCGATGTTCTGCGCCGTCCCGGTGTGACTGATCATGATGAAGATCTTGTCCTGGTTGACCAGTTTTTGCGCCGCCAGCACCGCGCGCTTGGGGTCGTAGCCCGAGTCCTCGAATTTCAGGACCAGTTTGCGCCCGTTCACGCCGCCCTGTTCGTTGATTTCCTCGACGCGCATTTCCATCCCCATCTTCACCGGCTTGCTGAGACCGGCCACGGGGCCGGACAGATCCTGAATCGAGCCGATAACGATTTGGTCCTTGCTCACCCCCTGGGTTTGCGCGGCTGCTTGACCGCTGGCGAAGGCGGCGCTGGTCAAGGCGAGAACCGAGAGGGCCAGCTTGAATGGGTGCTGCATGAGGGTTTTTTCCACGTGGGTTACAAGGTAGGGAGCATGCGCGTTGGCGGCATGAAGTTTTCTGGGGCCGTCATTTCATGTAGTCGGAAACCACCTTCCAGCGGCCGTTCTGGATCTGCGAGATGCGCGAGGTGTCGTTGCCCAAACGCTTGGTGGCGCTGAAGGTCATGACGGGCATGCCGAAGATGTCGGGCGGGAACGTCATGCTGTCCATGGCCTGGATGAAGCTCTCGGTGGTCAGGTCGGGGCCGGCCTTCTGCGCCGCCTTGACGAACGCATCCATCACGATGTAGCCGTACACCGAGTGCACGGCGGGGTCTTCGTGGAACTTGGCCTTGTACTTGTTGGCCCAGGCGCGGATCTCCGCCGAGTCATCATCGAGGTACGGTTGCTGCACGGTCATGGTGGCGTACAGGCCCTCCACGGCCTGGCCGCCCAGCTTATGGATCACGTCCGAATAGGCGCCGCTGGACATGAGAAAAACCGGATTGAAGCCCGTCTTGCGCGCCTCGCTCATGACGCCGATGGTCTCCCGGATGAGGGTGCCCAGCACCACGAAGTCGCAGCCCGCCGCCTTCATGCGGGCCGTCTGGGATGAGAAGTCCGTCGCGGCGCGCTTAAAGCTGGTCTTCTCGGCCAGCTCCACGCCGATGGTCTTGAGACCGGCCTCGGCGCCGTGCAGGATCTCCAGGCCGTAGTCGTCGTCCTGATAGACCGCGCACACTTGCTTGGCGTTCTTTTCCTTGACCAGGCGCGGCGCGGCCTGCCGAATCTGGTCGTAGTAGGTGGAGGCGAAGGAATACTTCAGCTTGTTCGGCGGCTCGTACATCTCGCGCCCCGCCGAGAGCGGGAAGAAGTTGATGACGTTTTTTTCGAACAGCACCGGGAAACTCGCCACGTTGTGCGCGGTGCCAATGTGGCCGAGCATGGCGAAAATCTTTTCCTGGTTGACCAGCTTTTGCGCCGCCAGCACGGCGCGCATGGGATCGTAGCCGGCGTCCTCGACCTTGAGAACCAGCTTGCGACCATTGACGCCGCCCTGCTCGTTGACCTCGTCCAAACGCATTTGCAGGCCCAGCTTGGTTTGTTTGCCGAAGCCGGCCACGGGACCGGACAGGTCCTGGATCGACCCCAGGATGATCTGGTCCTTGGTGACCCCCTGGGTCTGCGCGAGCGCGGTGCCGCTTATAACGGCGGAGCCCGCCAGGGCGGCAAGAGCAAGTTTGAGTCGCATGAAATTTCCTTTCATATTCCAGGAAGGTGGGATCTTGATGGACATGGCGCGCCCGTCGCAGCGACCCTGGTTCTTTCAAGCGCGGTACATCTCCTCGATCTGCTCGGCGTACTTGGCATGCACCAGCTTGCGCTTGAGCTTCATCGTCGGGGTCAACTCCTCGTCTTCGGCGGTGAGCTGCTTGTCGAGCAGGAAGAATTTCTTGATCTGCTCGACGCGCGCGAACTTCTTGTTGACCTCGTCAATCACGCCCTGGATCAAGTCCTGCACGGGTGGCGCGCGCGTCAAGCTGGCGTAGTTGGAGAACGGCACGTCGTTGTCCTGCGCGAATTTCTCCACGTTTTCCTGGTCGATCATGACGATCACCGTCAGGTACGGCAGCTTGTCGCCGATCACCACCGCGTCGGTGATGTAGGGGCTGAACTTCAACTCGTTTTCCAATTCGCTCGGCGTGATGTTCTTGCCGCCCGCCGTGATGATGATGTCCTTCATCCGGTCGGTGATGCGAAAGTAGCCTTCGTCATCCACGGCGCCTACGTCGCCGGTGCGCAGCCAGCCATCGGCGGTAAAGGTTTCGGCGGTCTTCTCGGGCAAATTGAGATAGCCGGCGAACACGTTGGGCCCCTTGACCTGGATTTCGCCCGTATCCGGATCGATCCGAACCTGGTTGTACGGCGCGGCGGTGCCAATCGAACCCAGTTTGAGGCGGTGGGCCGTCATGGCGGTGGAAGTTCCGCAGGTTTCGGTCATGCCCCAGACTTCGAGCATGGTCACGCCCAGCGCCAGGTACCACTTGATCAGCTCGGGCGAGATCGGCGCCGCTCCGGTGACCAAAAAGCGCGCGCGGTGGATACCGATCATCTTGCGCACGTTGTTCAGCGTCAGCCAGCGCGCCAAGTGGAACCTCGCCTTCAGGCTGGCGGGCACCGGCTGGCCGGCCAGCACGAGGTCGGCGATACGCTGGCCGACCCCGATGCTCCAGGCGTACACGGCCTGTTGCAGCCAGGTGCCTTCCTTGAGCGAGATGACCACGGCGGAGTAGAACTTCTCCCACACGCGGGGCACGGCGCCGAACACGGTGGGCGCGATTTCGCGCACGTTCTCGGGCACCGTGTCGGGGTTTTCGACGAAATTCAGCTTGGAACCCGTGTACAGCGCAAAGTACTCGCCGCCCACGCGCTCGGCGATGTGGCACAGGGGCAGGAAGCACATGCACTCGTCGCGTTCGTCGCGCGGCATCACGGTGTTGAAGCCGCGCACGGCGTAAGTCAGGCTGGCGTGCGTGTGCATCGCGCCCTTGGGCTTGCCGGTGGTGCCGGAGGTGTAGACCAGGATGGCCAGGTCCTGCGGGCGGCAGGCCTGCACGCGCTGCTCGAGCTCGCCGGGGTGCTCGGCGTTGTAGGCGCGGCCGAGTTCACGCAAGGCGTCCAGGCTGATCACGCCCGGGTCGTTCAGATCGCGCAGCCCCTCCATGTCGAAGACGACGATTTTCTTCAGCAGCGGCAATTGCGCCCGCACTTCCAGCCCCTTGTCGAGCTGCTCGTCATCCTCGACGAACAGCACGCGGGTGGCGGAGTCTTCGCACAAATAATGCACCTGCGTGGGCGCGTCGGTGGGGTAGATCCCGTTGGACACGCCGCCGCACGACAGCACCGCCAGATCGGACAGCACCCACTCCGGCACCGTGTTGGACAGGATGGAGACCGTTTCGCCGGGCGCCAGGCCCAGGCTCATCAGCCCGCCGGCGATGTCGCGCACCCCTTCGGCGATCTGCTTCCAGGTCCAGCTGCGCCAGATGCCGAGATCTTTTTCGCGGAACCACACGGTGTCGCCGCGCAACGCCACGGCGTTCCAGAACATGGCGGCAATGGTGTCGCCGTCCAGCACGCTGCCCGACACGGGTTGAAGGCGCGAAAGATCCCAGAGATTGGACATATCAGCTATCCATGACGCGCCGCGCCGCCAGCGGCGCATGCAACGGATCGACGCCCCTGGCCGTCGGGCCGGACCCGTGCCGTCCACGGACGGCCCTCCCCTTCCGAAGGTCGCAGGCCAGGGGCGTCGGCAGCTCGGAAAAGTGTTTTGCTTTCATCGCCACATCTTCTTTTTCTTCCAGCGCCGCTCGCCGCGCACGCCAGCGTCTTTCATGCCCAGGTAAAACTCCTTGATGTCTTCTTTTTCGCGCAGGCGCGAGCAGGTGTCTTCCATGACGATGCGGCCGTTTTCCAGCACATAGCCGAAGTCGGCGGCGTTCAAGGCCATGTTGGCGTTTTGTTCCACCAGCAAAATGGTGGTGCCGCGCTCGCGATTGATGCGCACGACGATTTCGAAGATTTCCTTGGTCAGCTTGGGCGACAGGCCCAGGCTCGGCTCATCCAGCAGGATCAAATCCGGCGCGGCCATCAGCGCGCGGCTGATGGCCAGCATCTGCTGCTGGCCCCCCGACAACAGGCCGGCGTCCTGCGCGAAACGTTCTTTCAGGATGGGGAAATAGGCGTAGACCTGCTCCATGTCGCGCGCCACGCCATCGCGGTCACAGCGGGTATAGGCTCCCATCAGCAGGTTGTCGCGCACCGACAGCAGCGGAAACACCTCGCGTCCCTCGGGCACGTGCGACAGGCCCTGTTGAACGATGAAGGCCGGGTCCTTGGCGGTGATGTTGCAGCCCTTGAACTCGACCGAGCCCTTGCGGGGGTCGATGATGCCGGAGATGGTTTTCAGGATGGTGCTTTTGCCGGCGCCGTTGCTGCCCAGCACGGTCACGATCTGCCCCCGAGGCACCTGCAGGCTGACGCCGCGAATGGCCTTGATCGGACCGTAGGCGCTTTCGATGTTGAGCAGACTCAGCACGACCTCGCCGTCGGCGGGCGACGCGGCGTTCTTCACCTGGGTACTTTCCGAAACGGGCCGATCGGCGCTCATGCGGCTCTCCTCAGCGAGGCCACGTCGTCGATCGAACCGAGATAGGCCTCGATGACCGCCGGGTTGTTCTGCACTTCGCTGGCGGTACCCATAGCCAGCACCTGGCCCTGGTTCATGGCCACGACCCGGTCAGACACGCGCGAAACCAGCGTCATGTCGTGCTCGACCATCAGCACCGTCACGCCCAACTCGTGCACGATGTCCTGGATCCAGAAGGACATGTCATCGGTTTCTTCCACGTTCAGGCCCGATGACGGTTCGTCCAGCAGCAACAGCTGCGGCTCGGCGCACAGCGCGCGCGCCAGTTCCACCACTTTGCGCACGCCGTAAGGCAAGCCGGCCACCAGCGATTCGCGGTGATGCTGCAGGTCGAGCAGATCGATCACGCGCTCGACCTGCTCGCGCGCCTTCAACTCGGCGGCACGCGTGGCTGGGGTAAAAAACAGCTCGCGCCAGAAACCGGTCTGCCGGTGCGTGTGGCGGCCAATCAGCAGGTTGTGCAAGACCGTGGCCTGCTCGAACAGTTCGATGTTCTGGAAGGTGCGCGCGATGCCCAGGGAGGCGACCCGGTACGGCGGCTGCCGGGTCAGCTCGATCATGCCGCCGCCCGGACTGGCATAGCTGATCTCGCCGCTGGTGGGTGTGTAGATGCGGCTGATGAGGTTGAACACCGTGGTCTTGCCGGCGCCGTTGGGCCCGATCAGCGTGAACACCTCGCCGCGCCGCACGTCGAGGCTCACTTTGTTGACGGCCAGCACACCGCCGAAGCGGACGCTCAGGTTGCGGGCGGAAAGCAGGATGTCGCTCATTTCAACCGGTCCGACTTCTGGAATGATTTCTGCCGCTTGAACATGCCCTTGCGGTAAAACGGAAATTGCTCCAGCCAGGTGCGGATCTTCAGCCAGCGGCCATACAGGCCCAGCGGCTCGAACAACACGAAGGCGATCAGCACCACGCCGTACACCACGGCCTGCAGCCCCGGCGCCTGGCCGATAGCGTCGGGCAGATAGTCCTTGATCATGGCGATCAGCTGCGGCATGGCGATCAGGAATATCGCGCCCAAGAAGGCGCCATGCACCGATCCAAGGCCGCCGATCACCACCAGCAGCAGCAAGTCGATGGACTGGGTGACGCCGAACTGGTCGGGCGACAGAAAGCGCAACTGGTGCGCGTACAGCGCGCCGCCCAACCCCGTCAGCGCCGCCGAGATGGCGAACGACAGCGTCTTGTAGCGCGCCAGTTGGATGCCCATGCTCTGCGCCGAGATCTCGGAATCCCGGATGGCGACGAACGCCCGCCCAGTCGAACTGCGCAGCAGGTTGAGCACGCCCAGCGTGACCAGCACGGCGGTGATCAGGCAAATGAAATAAAAGCCTTCGGACGAATCGATCTGCCAGCCGAACATCGCCGGCGCCTTGACCAGCAGGCCGGCATTGCCGCCGGTCACGCTTTCCCAGCGCGCGAAGACTTCTTCCACGATGAAGCCGAACGCCAGCGTGGCAATGCCCAGGTACATGCCCTTGACGCGCAGCGCGGGCAGGC
>Ga0123354_10000426_pt1 | contig 41119 bp, 29 predicted proteins | sample TergutLab28metaG_2_FD_97872 | JGI IMG/M metagenome (GOLD analysis project Ga0123354, IMG submission 97872) | Labiotermes labralis P4 segment gut microbial communities from Petit-Saut dam, French Guiana - Lab288 P4 | ecosystem: Host-associated > Arthropoda: Insects > Digestive system > Gut ... | reverse complement strand
CTCTGGCCATTATCTCCATAACCGTTCAACTTTGGACATAGGTGTTTTGGGTTATATCGGTATACTTTAACATAAGGAACACCCTCCCGAAGTCTGGCACATTCCTCCTGGGACGCCCTGTATAGTTTTAATTGTGGGCTGGGTAGTGTAGTCGGTATAGTGACTGGCTACGGGCTGGACAGTCTGAGGATTGAATCCCGGTGGGGGCGAGATTTTCTGCACCTGTCCGGACCCTCTCTGGGGCCACCCCCTTCTAGTTACGTGGTTAAGAAAGAGTAGAGCTATACCTGTACTCCCCCTACGGGCCATACAGCCTATACATAGCCTCAGTGCCTGTACAAGGGTGCACTTTATATATAGTTTTCTTTAATAAGATGAGTGTGTGACATGAATTTTTCTGTCTGTTCAGTTTTATTCATGTGTGGTCAGGTTGCTGGAAGGCCACAACTGGTTTGTAATGCATAACGTGATCTATGCCAACTGCTTTTTCCAAACTTTGCAGCTGTTTGTTATTGTAATGCATGAAACAGTCTCCACATATCGCAACAGATGCACGTAATGTGTGCGGTGTTATGATAATATTGATGTTTGTGTTGAGCATGACTCAGGTGCAGCAGACTGGAATGGTGTAGAATCAGACAGGATGGTCTGGGATATTAATTTTCCATTTTATGCATGGTACTCACTTATGTAAGCAGAGAAAATGTTTGTGTTTGGTTTCTTAATGTGTTGATACCTGTGGGGTAACATGTGCAGGGGTTACTTATTTGGGACACCCCATGTGTTTCACCTTACAAATTTTTGTATGGTATGAGGTTTCCACATTTTGCGGGTGCTTGCTGCCTCCTGTTGAGAGAGGTGATGGTGAGCTGTAGCAAAAAAGTAGCAATTGATTATGGTCAGACATGGCATAACATTCTAGAAGAGTATCTGCAGATGAGAGGAGGTTTTGTTTGTCCTAAGACAATTACTACTACTACTACTACTATTACAGCACTCCTACATTTACCATTTATTTAATTAAAGTATGGCATTCTGTAGACACAGACTTTCAGAAACTGCTTTTGTAAAGGTCACTAGATCCTCATCAGTACTTGCATGAGTGTGCAGGTGATTATGTGAGTACTGACAAATGTTAGCCACATGTGATGGGTTTTGGTAGAATATTATATGCCTCCTATTTTACCAGAGGGTGGAAATAGACCCATTTTCCAAAATAGAGTGCTTTGGAATGTCATATTTTAATTGGATAATTGGTAGTGTTGGCTTTAAGTGTAATTGTTATAATAAGTGATATTAAGTCCATGAATTTTCACTACAGTGAGTAACACTTTGCAAGTACTGCTTACCTTAAGGAGCAGTTCTTGTTCTTGTCTCCCCCCCTAATCTTTCTGAGATACATATGTGGCCTTGATAAAGTTCTTAATATATTTTGTAAAAAGTGTGTGGCTTATTATTGCTAAAACATTTGAAGTTTTTGAGTGGCATTTAGGGTAGGCTGGTAACCTGTCTGTGTGTAATGATTGTACCTCTCAGCCCCAAAAATTGGTAACCAAATAGATAACATTCATCAGTGAAATAATTCTGGAGCTGAAACTGAGAGACCGATTATGAAGAGTCAGGTTTTTTAGTTACAGAATTTAAATTCAAGAGATCTGTTTAGTGACCTTATTCAAATATTCTGGTCAAAGCAGCTAGCAGAGTAATATTTATGAGATAATGGCCTTCACAGTTCAATTAGGAATGTAATTTTCTTGGTTTTTGTTCAGTTTCAAAGTCAGCATTATTTAAATCAGAGCAACAGAGCTGGGCTGAGTTCAGTTTCACATTCAGACTGTGTGGTGGCGGCATATCCGTATTAGAGAGAGTTCGAGGGTTTTGTCTCCAGAGTTATTTGCGGAACAACACTCCTTATGTAAATTGTGAAGTGAGAGAGAAAACCAACAAGATACAACAGATGCTAACTGTTGCATCTTGTTGGTTTTCTCTCTCACTTCACAATTTGCTCACAATGCACAGTCACACAAACCTAAAACTCCTTATGTAGTTAAATATTTGAGATTTTTTGTGACATGTATTTTTGTTGCAGTAACATTTCTAGTTCAGTCATTTTAAAATACTTAGTGTTTTTGCAGTACAAATCGATTTACAAAAATTTAGAACATTTAGCAATGTAAGAAGCCAGTTATATTTGAAAATAAAGGAAGTGGTGTAATGAGTGTGATTGGTCAGCTCTTTCAACTATAGGTAGAACAGGAAATCAGATTAACTTGCAGTTGAATTATGTTCATGTTATAGACACTCTGAATCATGTATTGTCTTTAATCTTTCACTTCTCTTGGGAATAATGTTTCATAATGCATGTCAAGGATAAAAGAATTGATTGTAGGTACCTGTCTTTTTTTTATTGTCATGTGATTTACAAAACTGTCAGACTTTGTCAGGTTGAGAAGATAGTTTATGTGAACTACACTTAGCCACATTGTGGAACTGACATTGCATAACAAACAAATTGTTCATTGTCACATTATTGACTCCTTTATTACATACATTTAATCTTAACCTGTTTTGTATAATCCATACCATACTTTAATAGCAGTATGCTTTTTATCGTTCATTAGAACATGTTTTCAGATAGCATAAATGCCTGTAGTATCATAAACCTGTCATAACCCCCTAAAAAAGTTAAAAACGCAACATTCTTTTATTTGTGTGTGTGTGTGTGTGTGTGTGTGTGTGGGGTTAGTAAATTGTGTTCAGTAATTTTGTTACTCTGCTTCCTATTTTACCTATGCTTTTGAAGAAGGTATTTAAATTACTTTTAATTTTTCTATTACGTATTTACGTGTTTTTAAGTTAGATAATAGGTGTTTTGTAAACTACAATATACATTTAAAATCATTAACTGTTGGTTTATATGAGATACAGGGAAATGAATGTAATTAACAATAAGTAATAATTAATGTGGTAAGAAAACTTTTGATATGGGCTTGTGGCATGAGATATATATTTTATTGATATTATATAAAGGTTTTCACATGGATTTATGAAGTTTTTGTGTAGTTTACCTTACTAAGAAATAAAATCATTGATATAAATTTGTTGATTTCTGTACATTTCTGAAATGGAATTATCTTTATAACTTATTTTTGTTGTGGAAGTTGCACTGTAGCTTGTGAAATGAACAAGCTTCATCACAGTTTCTGATTTAGGGTATTTTACATTTGTTTCAATGATGGAAGGTCAATAATCAGGCTGAATGTTTGGGAGAAGATAAATTTCTTTTCCCTGCTAGAAATGAAATGCAGATTCATTGACCGTTGAGCCTGTGTTTCAGATAGATAGGTAAATTTGCAATGGGTTTGAGCCCTTGTGATCCTGATGCACCTAGGCCTTATGGCCCTTTGTGTGCCATAATCTGATATCAGCTCAGGGGAGCCCTGTCCCTTTACCAAAGTTCCAGATGGCCCCCAGATCTAAAATCTTAATGCTCTTTGGGTCCAAGAAAGGAACCCAGATATACCAACCTTTTCACTCAAAAGTCCCAGCAAGTAAATCACCTCTGGGTTCCCCAATGGGGCCCCTATGGAGACACACACCCACTTACAGGGCATTTTTACGTCTCTCTTAACATATGTCTTTTGTATCTTTCCCTCAGAGTCCCCGGTAAGGGAGCCCCCTCCGTGTTCCCTAACAGGGTCCGCATGGACAGGGATACTCCAACACCAGAGCCCCAGGTCCATTCATTCATTCATTCATTCATTCATGTATGTTTGCTGGAGTCACCAAGAAGGAGCCCTCCTACATATGTGGCAAAACATACAATCACCGTCCACTGAGCCCCATGCAGACAGAAGGCCTACATACATTGGGGTGCAGCCTGGTTCCCCAAGGGGATCGTTAACGACACTGCTGTCTCTACCCCAGTGCCATGCAGCCCTTAGCATGATACCTTCTACCTTGGCTTGGGTATATCAGAGCCCCGTTAGCCAGAATGTGTCGAAGCAACCCCCATCAGGGTGTACCCTCCACAACCATTACCGCCTCCCATATGACCCAGGGTAGAGTATGAATCTACGATACCCCGGACGGGGGGTTGGATTTATGGTAGGCAAGCCTGTGTTTTAATCATTGTACTAAGTGGGCTATGTGGCTTAGAAGGATCATGTGGGTTGGAGACATTGAAAGTACTTTTTAGTTGTCCATAGACAAGGAATTTCAATAACAGTTACAGTACACAACGGATAACTTGAGACTGTGGTTGGGAGGTGGGGAAAGGAGGAGATATAAGGAAGTATAAGGTCATTACCCATTTTGAAGTATAGTGAGTTGATAAAAAAAACACCAGTTACAAATTAATCAGCTGCCAGAATAGTTTAAAAGTTAGTTCTATTGTGCATAGACAACTGTTTTGCGCAGGTAGTCACTGACCACCCACCACACTCCATCTTACCAGGCATATTGCTTAAATACCTTCCAAGTCCCAACTTATCACAGACAGGCAGTCCTTCTTTGGCCAGTGTCCTAAGGAGGATGTTTGGAGCAGAACAGTGCAGCAATGCAGGATAGTTGTTAGTGCCTGCAGTGGTCTCCAAATTTCCTTTCCATTGTTTGGTCTTCTAACTGGTTGTGCAGTAAAGAGGCCAACTCTTTGTTCACTGTGCCGTAGTTTAATGGTGAGGCTGACATCTTAGCGTCTTTGAGACTCACCTGGGACACTTTATATGTCCTCTCAGCAGTGTCTTGACCAGCTAGTTCAGACCTACAAGTACCCATGTGATATTACCAACTTAGTTCTTAGCATCACTGGTGCGAGCAGCCTGCCCCATCACTTAACGGATGTCGTCCCTTGGAGGGTATTGAAGATGTTAGGGTAGTGTGGCCTCCATTTGATCTGAGCATGTGACAGCAAATGGTGCAATTTTGATTTGAATTATTTGGAATATTAACATTCTTAGGTTTAATCCATATCCAGCCAGAATCTGATTTTGTAAATGTCAGAACAAGTGAAGTGGTGAATACTGTTGCTGCATAATGTGAAGTTTAATACTGTTCACGGATGTCATTTTATCCTTTGTTATAAACTTCCAGTGCCAAATAAGTTGTAGGGAGATTTATATCGCTAATGTGAGTTATACGGATATATTTCTAAGAATTATTGCCTTTTGAGCTTATACTGTGCAGTGGGTTTATAATAATTAGCATTGCATTGGGAGCTGGGTTAGCATAGTCAAAAGTGACTTGCCTTGGGCTGCAAGGGTTTTGGGGTTGGAAAACTGGTGGGGATGAGATTTTCTGCACCTGTCCAGACCAGTCCCAAGACCCACCCAGCCTTCTGTACACTTGGTATTGGTTCTGTTTCCTGGGGCAAAGCAGCCAGAGTGTGGCTTTAACCACCAACCCCTATCTAGCACTGAGGTACCAAATGGCTGTCTGGGCCTTCATGGCCTCTCACCTGGAGAATTTCATTGTTACTGTGTTTGGTGATGTGATCAATAAACTTGATAAATATTTGCTCCTTTTTTATTCATTGGTGCTGTTTAATTCTGATTATCAGTTTGGCCTTATATTCAGTGATACATTTTAGACACAGGAATTCTTCATGTCTCTAAGTGTCTTTTATTCCACATTTCTATTCATGTTTAAGTTTCAGTTATATAACTTGTATTTTTTAGTTTCAGTGATGGCTGCATTAGTGTTCTGTGTTCAGGTTAATGGAATAAAAGTCGAATTGAATTATGTGATTTTACTTTAAGGCTTACTGAAATAGATATGGTAAATTAGAAGTGTTTTATACCTCAAATATTGTGTGAACTGTGCTACATTTTTTAATTGTCCTTAGAAGGACATAACATAGCAATGACTCATGCACTGTGGAGTTCTTTTGGTATTTCCATTTGTGTTTTAGTGGTATAGCATCCAAATATCTCCATCTGTGAGGATTCAAGTCTTCTGAGGTGTTACACTTTGCCATTTGGTAAGTTGTTCATGATGTTTCAAAGGAGCCTTCAATGTGCTGGGAAGAACTTGCCCAACAGTACAGTGCCATTTCTCAAATAACTTAAATCTTCAGCAATACCACTGTGTGAACCTGAAATCTCACCTTTCACCTGTCCCTGTTTCCCAAAACTGCTTGTCATCACTTTTGTCCTGGCTTCCATGTGTGACATCACCCCTTTTCACTCCCAGGCACATCAAACCAGTAACAGATCTGTTGTGTCCATTCAAGCAACAGCCTAGCTGTGGAAGTGCAACTAGGGTCATTAAGGTTATACAGGTACATCACGTTATTTGACACCTCATATCATTACTTTACTTGGACCATTTCATGGGACGGCATGCAGCGCAGTGCTATTCAACTTTGCCGTTATTCAGTTTCCATGCATTTTAGACCAACGTATTGCAGTCAGTATTGTGCTTTTACTCACCATATTTAAGGAAGGTGCTGAAAATGTTTTCCTTCAGCTCAGCTCACAGGCGTGCGTCACATCTAGCACTTTTACTACATGCCGAAGTTTTATGAATAAAATAACCAGACAGGAAGTGACTGGTGACAGTTGTCAGATAAAATAATATCCCTGTATATAGTACAGGTTTCACCATAGCGAAGCAGCAGTTTAACAGTATTATATGGAAAGCATGGTCAGTGGGTGTTCTTGTATATACATCACACATCTAATGCCAATTGATGTATGTAACCATTGTACTTTATCTCACAGTTCTACATCAATGGTAATGCCTAAGGTGGGGGTAATATTTGCACTGCTATGAAAGAATGGGAAATGATTATTATTACTATAGAGTTTGTATAGAATGGTTGCCATGTGTAATCTAGGTTTACCCTTTTTTTTTTTTAAGAAAATTTGGCAAGTGTGTTTATTTATTCATATGAAATCTTGTTTACTGATATAAATAACTACAGGGTGGTACAGAAGTGGCACTGCAGTTTTAAGTCAGGTTGTGAGTTCCTGTGACAAGTGGTTTTTCAGGGCTTGTGAGGCCATTAGCACATCATTGAGCATTGCTGTGAAATGATAGAGTGTCTGTGAGAGATGTGAACTAATGTCCACCGTGTTAATTGGGAGTTGTTAATATATTTAAAATAATTTATGATAATACGGAGGTTGTCTGAAACTGTAGGACAGTTCTTGTCTCTCCTTTATATAAATGAATTAAAAAACTATGCAATAAACTGATAATTCAAAGAAAAGTGTGTTTCATGAATGCTTCAAGAAGTTCCTATAATGAATATTCTAGTGCATGTACTAATAGTTTTTTCATTTGCTTTTTGTTTCAGCAGCCAAAATTAAAATAATGTCCCAACAGGACAGAAATGAAGAATTCTACATGCATGATGTGATTGTGAAAGTAGAATCAGAACATGAAGATGACTGTGTTTATGAACAGGTATCTTCTTTGAAAACAAACAAGATATATTGTGTTCCAGAGAGTCATAGTGTAGAAGATGCTTCTTTTGTTAATAATTCTGGAGTCAGTGAAAAGAATGTAGAGAAAAGATTGAGCACTGGCAGAGGTTTAAGTGTAATATCAAGTCCAATATTGAGAGGTGAGAAGTTGGAAACAAAAATGGAAATGCCAGACGTTGAGATGCATGTTTTAAGGAAAGAAATATTGTCTGGTTCTTCAAAACTCAGCCGTAGGCCACTTCAACTGGAAGGTAGCTTAGTAGTCCAAGAAGAAACAGTCAGTAATATTGAGACAACAAATACAGCAGTGCCTGCTGAAACTTCACAACCAAAGGGCAGTATATCAGATTCCACAATAACAATATTGCAGCCATATGAACCGTCTGAGAACATGACACCAGTGGAAACTCTGGAATTGTTAAAAGATTTGTTATCATCATGTAGCACAGGAAAAAAGGAACCTGATATCAGAATGGTGACTGTTCCACCTGGGAGGGTGCCAGTATCTAGATTGAGGAGTTCTCTATCTTCAAAGGGGCAGGCACAACTACTGCCAGTGCTATCACAATCTAAGGAATTGTTAATGTCTTCGGCTGGCTCAGGACAGCTGCAGACTTTGATGCCATACGTGCAGGAAAATAAGAAAATCCCTTCAGCAGGTGGAACACAAAGTATTAAAAATGCTGTAGGCAATACTGTGACAAAAATAGCACCTGATGTTCCAGCTGCATCTTCTGTAGACATGCAGCAAGTTGTGAAATCTTCAGCAGGAGAAATTCAAGGTACATTAGTATCAGCTGGGAAACTTGCTGTTAGAGAAGGAGAACAGCAGTCTGTTAATCCGGACCACATGAAAGTGACAGTGCATGCACCAGACAACCCACATGTGAACCCAGTTTGTGGAAGCTCATTAGGACAACTTCCACAAGTTCTTTCATCTCCAGCAATAGGAGACTTACAGCCATTGCAGATTCCATTGTCCAGTAGTTCTTTTGGTCAGATGCCTACACTGCCAATACCGTACGTGACAGGTGCACCCAACAGTTATTTACCAGTATTATTGCCATCATCTGAGGCATTTCTGCCATCAGTAGCTGGGAGTAGTCGGATGTTTCAGTTTTAGCATGTAGTTCCCTCATCGTCAGGTGGACAGTTAAACCCGGTACCCTCTGCAGGAGTCCCACCTCCATTACATGCTCTCATTGCTCCTGGTGGGAACTTTATTGTTGTCAGCAATGATAATGGACAACAGTTGAACTTCATGTAATCCCCAGGCAACCAGTATTGAAGTGACCTAACAATGAATGCTGTTTTTGCTGAATTTTGATTAGTGAAGAATAAGTAGTTAGTTTTCTGGTATCTCCCAGGTCTGACGTGCTTGTGCAATATACAGCACTTATTCACATATTTGTATATGCTCCAGAATGACTCCAAGTTCAAGTTTATTGTCACAAAAACCAGCACAATTTGCTCAAATACTGGGATACCTAAACAACACTCTTAAACAACTTTGGTCCAGACATTTTCAAGAATAAAAATATATGATGCACTGACTCTTCCCATTCCTTCATATGGAAGTGAAATTTTGACCCTTGGAAAAAGGATAAAAATGATTGAAGTCAATCAATCTGAAAATTTTCAGAATAACAGCTGGGTACAACCTTTCTGACCACAAAAGCAATGAAGAAATTTTGGAAGACTTGAAAGTAGGACCAGTTGACAAGAAACTAAAAGAAGATACAAATCAAATTGGCTAAAGTGTGTAACAAGAAAGGACAATAACAGGATGCCAAAAATAATACTGAATTATAGACCAAATGGACGAAGATGACTGGGAAGACCTATGAAGAGACTGTTAGGACAAAACAGGTCTATCAAGGCCTAACTGGTGACACGATGATGATGATGATGATGATTGTCACATGGCAGTGGTATGAACTGATGTTTACTTTATTTGACCCTTAATGTGCTGTGGATAATAAATTTTGCTGTTTTGTTTCAGTGTACCTAATGTTACACCTGTATATTCTTTTTTTTTTAAAAATTATAATGATTTTGATACTCTGTTCAGTGGTGTGGGCATGTGTAACTTATAAATTTCAAGAATTTCGGTCCTATATTTTTTGTTATTTTTTTATTTTGAGACTTGGAATTATAGGGCTTAAATATCAGAGTGTGGGCTGGAAGAGCATAGTTAATTCAGTGACTCACTGTGGGCTGGACAGTTCGGAGATCGAATCCCATTGGGGGAAGATTTTCTGCACCTGTTCAGACCAGCCCTAGGGCCCACACGGCTTCCTATACAATGGGTACCGGCCTTCTTTCCCAGGGGGTAAAGTGGCTGGTGTGTGGCATTAACTGCCCACCCCCTCTAGTGCTGATGTTAACAAAAGAATAATGCTGTTCTTCTACTCCCTGTCTGTGCTTTCATGGCAGGTTATAGCTTGAACTTTACCTTTTTTATCTTCACCGTATTACCGTCACTTTACCCTAATTTATTCTTCAATTATTAGCGTTTTCATTTTTTGTTGGATGTGGACCTGAGTTTCAACCATGCAGGCTGCTGTTTGTGTCCAGTTCATGCCATAGTCTAAAACATGTCTGAATTTAGTTTGGTTTCAGTTGAAAGTGTGTGCAAATGTTTTCTTTAATAAGTAATTGTGTTGATTTCGGATAGAGGTGAGTATTGAAGAGAAAATTTGATTACAGAAATTCTGTGTATAATGTGCCAATGACATGTGTAATTGTATTACAAGCTTTTATCAATGTATTATAATGCCTTCTGTTTGTGTAGTATACATTCATTATAAAACAGTACTGAGTGAGGTCCAGTGACAAAGACTGGCTCTTTGTGAAGGACCAACAAGAGTGGGCTGTTCTCTTACCCTTCTGCAGGCCACACAAAAAGAGATGGATCCAACCTCCAATATGTGGGATTTTTTTTTTAGTCTGAGATGGTGGATGCTGTGTAGAAGTTCCAGCCATGACCATGACCATTCATCATAATTCTTATCAAGTTGAACAAAACTGAATAAAATTTTCCTTTTATTGGCTTTATGTGCTGAATATAAGGATAAATAGTTTTGTAGCTAGAGTGCCATATGATTTTTCATCCCTGTAATATACCATACAAAAAAGTCAGAGTTCTGATGTTCCGACACTTATGCCCTTGTAATTTCATTGGGCCTGTGAACTGTGAATAATGCTAGGATGTAATGGAGACAAATTTTCAGTTGTAGTTTGTATTGAACAAGGTATTTGTGTACACCAAAAAATTGGCGGTGAAGAAAAGAGTTAAGAATGAATCAGTTGAATCCCATATTAAAGCGTCTCTTGTGTACTTTCATATATTCACGATACTTGCTTATTAGTAATTTAGTAATGGTCTTGTTTTATTGGTATAAACACAATTTTTACTCCATAAATCAATATTAATGCAAAATTAAAAATACAAGCTGTAATGTGTTATTAACCATATTTACGAATCTGATATTTCACAGACATGCAAGTTGTACATATGGTTGGTAGAGCTTGCATTTGCAGTAGAAGAAGACAGTCTATTTACATATCATAGATCCATCATGGGACTGAGTCAGGGATGGGAGTATGTCATGGTATAATATATTTGTTTCAAATATACAATATCTATTTAGTATGAGAGCAGAAGATGTGTGGAACCTTCGCCATTATTATGTACAAGTTTTTGTAGCAATTGAAATCTATAACTTAGGCAGACTCCTGCGTGGTGTAGAAGTGAGCTCCAAGTTTAAAATTTTGATGTTGGATGGAATAGTATTGAATAATGTGATTCCAATGTGGTAAATTCCTTTTGCAGATACAAGTTCGAGGTAATACACTTTGCACAACATTCATAACATTGTGATGGAAAACTAGCAAAACACAAGACCCAAAAACACTCATAACAGGAAACATCACATTTGGAGTAGAGAAAGAACCACACTACACAAATAATACCTAAATGTGTTTATATGTCTTGTGAACACATGATGATGAAGTACATGGCTGAGTACTGATCCAACATAACAATGACAAATCATTTGGAATCAACAGCGCTCCAAGATGTTATCAATATTAATACCATCTCGACACATCTTTCAAACTTTAAATAAGTCGTTAATATATTTAACATCGCAATATCTAATACGTGATAGAAACTTAGCATCCTAAGGTGGTGCAGCATTGCACATTGGTATTCTCATTAATTCTGAGAAATTGAACTAGCCTGACAATGATTGAAAGTGGTCAAAACATGTAGCGGTGTGTTATAGTTCAATAGAGACTTTTTTGTGACTGCATTTATTGTGTATATTTGTTACTGAAGCACAATGCGGCTTCACCCTCGAAGAAGCTGGAGTTATAAGATACCCCTGATCTTTGTAGTCCGCATACCAGAATTAGAGCACTTTATTGTAGCTGTAATGCGTGTTTTACAGTACTATAGGTGTATTATGTCTGTCAAAGGATGAGTATGGTTAAGCATATTTGTTTATTATGCATGGATCATAATTGTAAGAGGTTTACAAAATCTGTTCCTTCTTTGGAGATTCAGACTGTATATTCCACACCCCACACATCTTGTCTTTTGTTTTTGCCTACATTTTGGGCACGCTCTTAGGCGTTATTGTCTGAAGACATATAGAACTATAATGAATGTCATAGAAGACAACTTGTTGTGTTAATATAACTACAAATACTTAATGAAATACCAGCAGCACAACTATGCATTTATTACATAACAAATGATGGCTGTGTACTAAAACTGACACGTGTACATTTTTGTAGTTGTGTTGATGGTGTGTAATTGAATATTAGTAATGTAGAAATATTTTATGGTGTTGGTGAAGATGAAAGCCTTCTGGGTTATTATGCCGTGTTGACTGGTCAGCATTTACTGTTGTTTCAGGAGATTGTAGTACATGTATCAGGAGGGTGAAGAGTATCTGCACTAGAAGATGTGGGTATATTACATAGGTAAGAATGATTGGGGTGGTGAGTGAATGGGAGTGGGAGTGCTCTACTTTGGATGGATCCTTGGTTGTTTTGTATAATTTTGAAAATTGGTATCTCACATTTCAGGAAGAATATGTACTAAGGGTGTTCATCAATGCGCTGTTAAGGAGGATATTTGGGATGGAGAGGTTGGAAGAAATAGGAAGTTGGACAAAGTTGCACAGTAAGGAGCGTCATGATCTGTACTCTCCTGTTATCATGATTAAGTGAAGGAATATGTATTGGTGGCATATTTGGTATGCATATAGAGCATGCAGGGTTTTGGTGGGGAAACCTGAAGGGAAGAGGCCACTTGAAATTCATTGGCATAGGTGTGAGGTTGTATCTGAACTCCACACATGGAACACTGCAATTTTAGTATTCTCCCATCTAAACCCAGCTTATGTCAGAAATCCCTTTCCTCAGGTTATCCTATCTAAACTTTGTATGAACTTCTGCTTAATACATGCTTAATGCCTATTCCAGCTCATCTTGTTTGATCTGTTCACTACATCTGATGCAGAATACAGACCATGAAGCTCCTCACTGTATATTTATCCCCATCCTGTCACTGATTACGTCTATGTAAAGTATGTGCTTCAGCACTCTCTTGTCAAATTCTGTTATCATTTGTTACTGCCAAACGCACACCTTTTCAACACAACATGCAAAATTATATTTTAAACCAACTTTCCAGTCAGGTTTTCCTACTCAGTGTGTTCACATTCTAAAGTACTACTGTATTTGTTATTGTGTTTGTCGTTCATCCCTTAATGAGGGTCACTGCAGCTCGTTACACAGGGTGTGAAGCTTAAAGTGGAACCATACCATAGAATCTACCAACGTGCCCAAAGCTGTGTTGCCACATAGCTACTTATAACTCCACCTGCTCTGCAGTATTTAGCCCATATTAACACAGGACTGCTTGCTGTAGAGTGGAGAACATAGTTTCTGCATTGTGACCAACCGTGCTGTCCTCCATGAAGTACTCATTTCCATATTAAAAATCCCTTTCTGTGTAACATGGCTTATTAGTGCTACTACAAAAGATGTGTTAGGAAAAAGTTGTGACCTATGTTGAGATACTGTACTGGTTATTTATCTTTCGAGGCTGAGGAACAATATGAAAGATGGAAGTCAACATGGCGTTCCTCATGCTGAGGTCTGAACCTGGGACCTCCCAAACATGAGACAATAGTGCAATTATCACAGTGTTTGGTATGTAAGAAATGTCATGGTTTTTACATTGGCTGTCTAGGTCTTCCTCATCATACGCTGACTGTGACGTGAGGGCTGTTGGTGAGAAATATGTATTTAGTCGGTGTGTTTTTGTGCAGTCCAGAACGGTGTTGAAGTTCTGAATGCCATTAATATATGTAGTCGTTGATATATTCATGCTGGAAACATGATTTGTTTAGCATTAATCTTAATTCATTAATGAGAAACATGAATGTATTACCCACATCATACATGTAGATCTGTTTCCTGTGGATACTAACCACTTAACTCCATGGAGCAGAGGCCTAGCTGGGATGCAAGTATTCACCATGTAGTCAATAAATACGCTACATTTTGTGGGACAAGGAGGTTCGTTTCAGTTTCACAAGAATCCACCACTGGTCCCTACCCTGAACCAGATGACCCAGCTTGCACCCTCCCATTCCGTTTTCCTACGATCCATTTTAATGTTAACCTCTTATTGTACCTAGGGATTCCAAGCAGTTTCTTACCATCGGGTACATTTGTCTTCCCTCCCCTGCATGACATGTACCCTTTCCAACCACCTGATACAGCTTTCAGTCTGAGAAAATGTAATTGAAAAGTCTGTTAATTTTTATTCATAAGAACATTTTTTACATAAGTACTTATCTTCTTAGTAATTAACCGACTTAATGCACAAATTTTTGTTTTATAATAAGTTTATTATATGCCTATTATATGCCTCCACATGTTTCGAGTACTGTGTGCTCATCATCAGGAGGTCAAAATTGTATTATACAGCATCTGGTATCATCACACCTGTAGGTGACCGTCCCGTGCATAGGTTGAGAGAGGATTATACTGAGATGCATGGTCAGCAAAACATCAAAATAAGTACTTACATTTTATATGTCAGATTAGTCAATTGAAAGGTCTTTCTAATGCTTAAGTTATGTTACCATGTAGTCCAGTAAAGTGGTTACTGACATTTCAGATTAACCTGCTGCCTCCATCCTCTGTCTTCGTATGGAGACAGCAGTTTCATCCCAAATGTTGGTAACCTTATACCAGACTTCCTGCTTTAAAATGTAGAAGCTCATCTGAAGTTAAAGCCTGCATTTTTTTCCTCCTGAATGTTAGTAACCCTGTACCAGACCATAGTGTCATAATCCACATGACTCATGACCTAATTCTTTGCTGTCGTTGAAACCCTCAAGTCTTGTATTCTTAAATTTAACATTTTTTTCTGTGTTATATTTGTATGTGAACATAATTTCTTTCCCTAATACATGTCTCTACTTTTAATTTTGCAGACCAGTTGAATGTTGGCCGTAGAATAGTCCCAGTCAGAGACTGGTTTACGGGGACAGTGGGCACAGTGACACCAGAGGAAGCATATCCATGGCTGTCAAGAGGAAAATTCCCATGTGGGCGTTGTGGACGGGAATATACAAGAAGAGATACGTTGCTACGTCATGAGAAGTATGAATGTGGGTCAGAGCACCTTTTCTCCTGTCCGTACTGTCCTAGTCGCTCCAAGTACAAAAGGAACATTGACAGTCACATTGCTGCCAAGCACTGGGAACACCTGCCTTAGTGCAACATCAGGTGATTGGGTGATTGTTTTACTTAGGCTACCTGCTCAAATTTGCACACCCGTTACAATGCTTTTAAGGTTACACAAAATCTGTTCATAGTTTTTGTTACTTTTTACAAATTTTGATTTTCCATGTATGTTTTTGCATATAGAATCTCATTATTATTGTAAATTTAAACTTCTACAGCACTATTTTTGGTCATTATATTAAAGTGGATCTAATAAAACAGAGTCTGAAAATGTGGAGTTGATTGATCTGTCCCTGCACCAGAACCAGTGCTGTGGGCTCTTGTAAACCTGGTCAGAAGTCCTTGATTTTCATGAAAATTGGGGAATTTTGTGACAGTTTAAGGCACTGTCACCGTATCCAGATGTACTCTGCTAATGGAATTAGTTTGTTCATTAGGTGTGTAAGCTGATCTTAACTAGATTCACTGTAAGTAAGGAAGTTAAAATGTTCAAACAGCTGGCAGATGCTTCAGGCATAATTGTCAGTGTTGGTCACTGTGTTGTGTTGAGAAGCTGTACTCGTTAAGACTTGAAGTCACAGTGTTACTTTTTGTAATGGGAGAAACAGTCAGAATGTTATTGACTTAAATCTTGAGCAATTAGTGCTTATTTAAATAAATTCTTCTATAATATGACAATTAGAAAATGTACTAATCTATGGTCTTATATTATATATGTGGAAGAGGATGATTTATCCTGTGAAGGCAATCAGTCTTGGCAATTATCAGTAAGTTGCATGGTGTGGAGGTGATCAGTCATGACAAGACACTACTGAAATTCGGTGTCATAATTCCTCAAAGCTTTTATGCACTTTTACGTTTCTCTGCTCCATCAAGACTTAGCTTATGTCATGTGCTTATGTAATGATAACAGACTGCAATACGCAACTTCCTGTTTTTATGGGTGTCGCTGTATCTGTTAATGTAAAATAAAGACCTAGTCCAATACCATTATTTTGGCCTAACCTCCATGTATAACAATGGATTGGGTATTAACATTAATGTGAAAGATATGACATTAGTAAATATTGTGAGATTTTGTTATACAGAGGTAATAAAATATGCTCTAAGTGTTTTTGTAGCTGGTACAGTGTTCATATTTTTTTATGTGATGCAGTTGCTTATCGTACTGTACATGTATATGTCACATTGATGTCTTCATATTGTGGTGTGTAGTTTGAAAGGAGAAAATAAAGTTTATCATGAATAGTACTATAGTTTGATACAAGGCTTTTATATTGTACTAAAAATGCTGTAGTGTTTTATTATGTAGCCATTTTAGAGGTGTGATATCTCCATTCTTCTGGGGTGTGGTGTCACTTCACATGGTTAGCGGAGACCATGACACTGACTTGGAGTGTCAGGCCTCAGTCATCCACTGACCTGGCACCACATCCCAAAAGAATGGAGACCTCAACTGTACCACTACGTATGCCTAAATATGTGCGTATGTGGCGAACGGTCAGTTTCATGATATTTGGCATGTCACCATCGTATTTTTCAAGATGTTTCATTTGTTTGGTTTTGGTGTATTTAACAAGAATTGGAATTCCATCAACTGTATAAAATAAAAATGTTAGAATAACTGGTGAGTAACCTTTAGTTGGTGGAATTAAAGGCCTGGTATGATCTGCAACAGACCAAAATTGCAATGGAGGCTGCGTAAGAACAACCATTAGTATACAGCATGCAGCATTTTGAGCATTGCATCATGTGTTACATAGATGGAATGCTTGTTGCCAAAGGAGTAATTAATTATGAAGGGCGTAGATGGAAGTCATCTTGGCGTAAATTAAGCTATTCCTTTGGTATTTGTCTCGAGGGACTGAGGAAAGCTGCTGAAATCCTTTGGTTTTCTAGGCCGATGTTTAAAATTGGGATCTTCTGAATCCTAAACCTTTAATAGGTCTGAATAGGACAGTTGCATTGTACAGTGTACATTATGGGCAAGTTTGCTTCAACAGTTGAACCAAGTACTGTGAGATTACTATTTTATTTTGAAAAATTCCACAGTAACATGTTGTTAGAAAATAATGTCAATGTTATGTGAAGATTTGTGTTTAAATGTCAAGATGTTAGTTTTGTTGGTATAACAATTATGGCTGGTGTGGAGGAAATGTCACTGTCATGTTTACTTAAGATTTGATTTATGTTTTTGTTTTAGGTTGGATTTTCCTTTAGTTATTTGTTGCATTAAAAGTCATGAATAACCAGTTCATTTTCATTTGACTGTGCACTCAGCTCTCAATTTTGAAGTAATGAATTTATGATCAAATTCAATCAGGTGAATGTTTTATAACCCGCAGTCAATTACCTTGTTTCTCTTTAGTAACTCTGACTTTTGAGATATTAGCCTAGGTGTGATTGGGGATTAGTGTTAGTATGAATCTTAAAGAAATTATTTGAATGATCAAATCAAGGATGGTGAGGTGGGTAGGGCATGTGAAATGTATGTGGGAGGAGAGATATGCTTACATGGCAACCTGAAGAAAAGAGACCACTTGGAAGACCTAGGCGGAGATGGGAAGATATTATTAAAATGGATCATTAGTGAATGGTATAGGTTGGCATGGACTCCATTTATCTGGCTGACAGGGAACAGTGGAATGCCATTGTGAACCCAGTAAATGAACCTTGGGGTTCTGTAAAATGTGAGGAATTTCTTGAATAGCTGAGGAAACTGTTAGCTTCCTAGGAAGGATGCTACTCCACGTAGTTGGTTAAGTGGGTTTGGAATAAAGAGGGTTTGAGAAACTTATCTTCCTAAAGAAATCGTGGGAGATGTGCGATTTGTGTCAAGGTAAGTCATAAGGACAGGAATCTTTACAAGGGTTGGTATATAAATTAAGTAGAAAATCCTCTCTCCTGGTTATAAAAACTGAGTATTTGTTGCATGAAGATAATATTCATATTGCACAGAGAGTCATGGCACTCTTATGTATGCAGACTTTGGCAGGAGGTATAAGAGGCCATTATGTCATTATTGGAGATAAGAAAGTTGATAGAACTTAAGGCCAGAAAATCCGTCACACCAAATCCTATTGGCATGGCTGAATTCAATAAAACTCTCTGATGATTCACAGCAAGAATGTGATTGTAAAGAGGGTGGATCATGTTGGTCGATCAGCAGCAGAGATTTACAGCAGAACAGGGCACAATTCTTGCGTGTCAGTTGTGGATGCAAACATAAATGGAAGGATTCACTCCCAAGACATCTGATCTTTGACTGTGGGAAGGAATCACTATTCCAGTGCCAATATTTTCTTGTGTGTTGCAAGTCCAAGTGGCATATTCTGCAACACCACCAAAATTTCCAGTTGCACCTTACAACATACCTTGATATTAAACACAGAAAATTCAATGAAAATACTTTGCTTGCATCTGTAAAATCTGCTGACAGAGCAGAAAAATGATAGTGCTGTTGATTTTCAGATGTCTGTACGACCTTTGATTGAAAGGTATGCCAGTTTACTGGGCAGAGATATACATTGCTGCTTCCTTAAGTATAATTCATCCAAAGTGTATGTGAGATTTGGTTATTTTGGTGGTGAGCATGAAGACTGCTTTATTCTTGGATATTATGTTGTGTGGTTTGTCTCCTTGGTACCAATTTTTGGAGGAATCTGTTGCCTCCATCTGTGTAGGGCTGAAGAACGTGAGTACCATGAAGCGTGAGGCAGTAGGTTTCTTCAAAACGATACATATCTACCGATTTTTACAGCGTCACATCTTGGAAGAAGAAAATTGTTATCTGTTGTTCAGTATACAGTCTGGTCACATTCAGATCTTAGTCATTAGTTATATATCTGAAATAGTGAGTCATACTATGTTATTTCAAACTTCAAGGTAAATAAATTGAGTTATTGGTGGAAATACCTTTCTAATGTCCATTTATCCAGAATGATACAGATTAGTTCATGAGGTGTCTGCCAATCTTCATGAGCACAATACAGTGATTTTGAGTCACAGGGTCCTATTAACAGGTGTCTAAGTGGGGGGAAAGTTTAAAGGATTCAGGCAGTTTGCAGGTAGGATGAAGATATGATAAAAATAAGGGGTTATTAATTCTAGTGTTTACATTAACTTCGATCTAAAACTGAAATGAGTGTTATTTTATAATGCAATGTGGTTTCATTTGAGGGCCTGTGCTTTAGACTACTGAAAATGAAATTGCCTATTCAGCTATTTGTTCAAACAATATTTAGTTTAATGTACCATTCCCTAGGGAAATATTTTTGCAGTTTACTAAATAGACAGTCAACTATCGTCCAACACAACAGATGTGTTGGACGGTATTTGTTGATTGGATATTAGAACCATAAAGGGATGTCCTCCATCAAGTTTTGCTATTTAATTTAAGGATTCATCAGATGTAGAATATTCTGAACAGTGTACCTTTTTGAATTAGGTTCTGAAAGTTAGCGGGAATCATAGCAGTTCCAGCAGTGTTGAAAAATTGCTCTCCTCCTGCTGTCTTTCAGCTGTAATTCTCCTGCTATCAAATGTATCATTTTGACATATGTTCATGTCACACTTTGTTGCAGTGTATTTGGATATGGACAGTTATGAAGAAAAGAATTGGTTCTCCAATGAAGATATTGTCAACCTAATCAGCGCAGATAAAAGAGGTCAGCATGTTCCAATAAAACCATTTCCTTGCCTTCGGTGTGGACGGAGCTACAAGAGGAAAGGATCTCTAAACAGCCATCTGACAAATGAATGTGGCAAGGAGCCACAGTTCCACTGTCCACATTGCACTTACCGTTGTAAGGTCAAATCAAATCTCATGAGGCATTTTCGAACCTTCCATACCGGAATGCAAAGTAGTGACGAAGTAAACTCAGATGTTACATAAATGTATCATTAGTGTTAGTGTGAAGTCTTTGAGTAGGCCATTTTATTTAGAGTTTGAATATTGTGTAAAACTCTTTTCTATGTAGAAAATAGTTTTGTTGTAACTCTTTGGTCTTCAAGATTATTTGAATGGGTGTTTGGTGTCTCAGAATCTCAGTTGGTAAAGTGAGTAGCCATGGGCTGGATAAGCAAGGAGTCCGCGTTCGATTTCCAGTATGAGCGAGAGATTCTCTCATCTTCAGAGTGTCTTTACTGTTTCTGGGGCTCGTGCAGACTTCCTATCCAGTGGATGGCAGGGAATGTTTCTCTGGAGGCGAAGCTGACCTCTCACTTCCACCTAGCATAGAAGTTAAGCTTGTGTAGAGCTGCGCCTCAACTCCCAATATGTCTTCATGGCATAGTGCTTAATTAGGCACAGGGATAGCTCTGCATTTACTTCACCTTTACTCATAAGTTATGAACATTTAGAAGAAACCTTGTATGTCTCTTTTCAGGGTATGTATTATTTCTACCCTGAAGATGGAGGCAATATGTTCCTCTGAAACATGAATAACCACCCATGTAATTAGGCTGTATGTAAGCATTCTCTGTTTTCAGTGTTAAATACACATAGGTTTTATAATGAATGCCAAGAGTCTGAGAATAGTGGATAATACAGTTTCTTAAGAATTTTATTACAGTTGAGATTCACAGGTATTTATTTATTTGTCCCATTCCACTTAATAGATGATTCAGTGACTTTAGTTTTGTTGTAGTTATTCTTATAACAGATAACAATTGATAAATACAATACTGTGTGTTGTGGGTGCAGGACTGGCCTGTGTCTTCAGGTTTGCTTCTAAACTGTAGTGTTATCACATAATTATTTACACTGTTGTGTAATATGGACTAATTTCAAATCAGTGAACACACCATGTTCCAAAGACAGTTTAAAAACTATGTTAATGCACATTTCGCTAACATTGGATGTTTGATCTTCATTGCAAGTCACTGTAAATATCTTCTTGCACTAGACTGTTTTTTTTTTGTAATGGTTTTGTGTTAATTAAAATCTGATTAAATATGTATCTTGACTGTTGATGAAGTTACTATACAATGTGGTCTGTTCACTAGAGATACCAACTCTTTAAAAGAATTTTAATTAATATTGTATTCAAATATTGTCTTGTCTTCATATTAAAGTTTTATTGATAGCTGTGCCATCATAGGTTATATATTTTTTCATATTAAGTTACAAAGAACTATTCTAAAACACAGGAATGAAGGTGGGTGAGCAAAACATTTCAAACAGAAGGAGAAAGAGATACTTTTACAACATTGCGAGATTTTTGCTGTAAGAAGAGTAAGCCAGTAAGCCCGGTGTTTCAAGTCTTGGCCATCTGTTCCTGACCCATGGCAGTTCTGTTGACAGCAGGAACATCTTTACAAAACCCAGCATTTCAGCCAACTGATGCTGATTGGGCAATGAACATGTGATCACATCCCTTGCCACAGCTCGTCTTTGGCACCCGCCATCATTCTTTCATCTCGTTGTAGTTCATTTGTAATACCAATGTTACTGGCACTTGCTAGTCGAACAGCAAACTTCACAGAATGTTAGCTATTGCACTGCTTTCTGAATTTCTTTATTTATACTTGTAGATTTTTTTGTATTATGATCTGTGATGTACATGTTGTACCCTATTGATGGAGTCATTAGGTTTCTGCAGACAATATTACGTGTTTACCCAGCACACCACATGGCATTACATTCCAGTATGCTGGGGCCTTAATATTCACTGCTGTGAGAACCTGAGATCTGATGTTGATTTAAGGGTTTTACACATGTTATGACTGCTGCAAAATATGTATTTTACTTAGTAACATTTGTGGTTAATAACACTGAACTGTTCCTTTTGAACTCGGTGATATATAATATCAATTAAGGAACAAACAATCTTTACAGACCATTTTAGTGCACTGTGTTGTATCAAAACATGTCTTATGAAAAGGAATAAAAGTATATCTAAAAATACGGCCTTGTTCACAAGCAAAAGATGTGTAATGTGGTGGTACATGTAACTTGTACTGACTTGCTTTTTACTGGATTGGTGATTTTGTAAACTGAATTAATATGAGCAGTGTGTAAATTCAGTTTTCTTATTTGATATTTTTTTTTTCTGTTATACTGTTTTGTAAGTGTATTGATTATTGTGTACAAAGTTTGCAGAATATGATTTTTTTTAAATTGTTCATATGCTTTATATGTAGCCATTAGGTGAACGTTGCTTTGGTCCATTCATTCAGTATATCAGCCTCAAATAACTTTGCTACAGCTAGATGGTTCTCATCCCTGATTTGCCAAATTCGCAGCCTTAGCAATTCAAACTAAACAGTGGATAACACTCATACTTATGAGGAGTTTCTGTTTCTTTGTCTGCTTCTTCACTTTTACATTTATCATCATGTAAGATGTTGTGTTTTCTTTTTACTTTTGCCATAAATTATGTTTGTATGTTGTGTTTTCAGTTTGTGCTTTTAAGGCAGGGGTCCACAAACTTTCCAAAAATCTAGAAACCACCTTCAAATTCTAGTTGTCAGAATGGTGACATGAAACAAATTACATACTGAAAATCCTCAGTTCTGTTATGACCTGTGAACCCCTCACTAATAACTGGTTTTTTCTGTTCAGTGTGTGTGTGTGAACTGTTATGCATTGTTTTACATAAGGAAAAGGGGCCACAATGATCATGCTGCACAATGAACAGATCTCAAGTGCTGAACATGTTAGGCACCACTGTACAAAATCTAGTCACCCTGGGTGAACAGATGCCCAGAATTTGTGCACCCCTGGTTAAAGGCATTACTGTAATAAGGCCTGTTTGTTCACATAATGAAGTATCCAGGCTTATTGCTAATCTAGTCTTAAAATATAAAAATGTTATTTCATGGTTACCACTATAGGCCTACTAATAATGTAGATGTTTGAAACAACTGCATATTTATTTCAGTAAAGGCACATGTTTTATCTACAAGAATTTTTGAATATATTTCATTCCATTTCCCTGCACTGTTTTTCTGTTTATTATTAATGTAAACATTAAAAGTATGATTATGATGATGAAGATGGTGGTGGTGGTGGTGGTGGTGGTGGTGGTGATGATGATGCAGTGGAACTTGAGAATTAATGGAATCCTGTACCAATGGCTGTTATATCCAGACACTGGTTATGTTTGTCCTTTCATGTTTGCAGCAGGACTTGCTATGAGCTGCTGCTTCAGACAGTTAAATGCAAAACATTCTGTTCTGGTGTTCAGTCAAATTCTGAATACTGCCAAGAGATTAAGGCAGGCAATGGAATATGGCGTATTTATACTGTGAGGTACAGGATCGGAATTTTTTTTACAACTATCGTTTGTCCCTTCCCACTGTTACTCCATTGCATGTGTGAGCAGTTGCCTTAGTGGGATATGTTAATATGATAAACAAGCTGATTGGAAGTGGCAACCAATAGCCATGACATAAAATAATGTGAAGCTTGCTGTGATGTGCGTTGGAATGATTTCAGTTCCAGGTTCTAAGTGTGTGAAGTATTTTGTTGCATAGCGTGTCTGTTACGTTGAGAAATTTCTTCCAACAGGATGCCATGATCACCTATTCTTTCATGGAGAATATTTTTGGACCTGTTGTTAAAATTTTGTCTGTTCATTGACAACTTAGTGACTTGCTGCAGGAGTGCATTGAAGGTATTTAATGACAGCAAGATGGTAAGGCACATTGTAATATTTTTGAAATGTTAATTAAATGTAGTGTGGTTGCAGTAAACACAGCATATATTTATTTACAATATTTTAATTTTGTTTTACATGTTTTAGTGTCAGTACACCATCTTCAGGCCAAAACACAAACTTTGGACATACACAGTAAAATTCATTAGACGTTTATACTACAATATTAAGATGTTGTTAACACATGATAAAGCCCAAACCAGTAGAGTATGTTCTGCAAGGGCAATTTGGACACAGGTTAAAACTGACCATTTTTATCCTTAAAGAATGCGTGCCGCTTGACATGTGTGGATGGGAACTGCTAGAAGTTTGCCCAAGTGGAACAGCCAGAAAATTAGCTTTTTAGCATATGTTTAAACCATTTAAGAATATTTTTGCAGATTTGGTAGTGAAATTCTTAAACACTTTTTTAAAATAATTCCAATTTTTTATAATAACATTCAGTACACTTACATCTTTCTTAATTTTTTTTTAAATCAAGAGAAGTTGGAGGTAGGGGAGCAAGTAGATGTCTAGCTTTCCATTCCCTGTCATTGTCCTTCATACATCTTTGTCGTGTTGCATTTAAATAGCATGGCATATTCTATAAATTTAATTTAACTTTATATCCTCTTACATATTTGTTGTAAGAGTGAATTTAATGGAATGTGAAATTCCTAATAAGCATTTTTAGATGGTGTTTTTTTATTCTGACACCATGGAGGTTTATGGTTGCAACATTCAGATGCACACATTATCTCAAGATATAGGGTAGATGGACGTTTGTAACTAACCACCTATCTGTCTTTACATTCTCATAACCTAAAGGATCACAATATAAATTTTTACTACCATGATGATGTCAAATCTCACACCTGATTAAATAATTTTGAATAAATGTCCAAACTAATTATTTAAGTAGTATACCAACTGATGCACATACATAAAAATTCCACATTAAAACATTAAAATTGCTCCATTTTAGCTTGGTATTCTTGTAGTTGTTGTAGAGTTTTGCCTGTTGGGCATTAACTATCCACATTGTTGCTTCATACATATTGTTGAATTATTTAATTAGTATACAAACTGATGCACATACATAAAAATTCCACATTAAAACATTAAAATTTCTCCTTAACTTTAGCTTGGTATTCTTCTAATTGTTGTAGAGTTTTGCCTGTTGGGCATTAACTATCCTCATTGTTGCACTGTGCATATTGTCGAATTATTTAATTAGTATACAAACTGATGCACATACATAAAAATTCTGCATTAAAACATTAATATTGCTCCTTAACTTTAGCTTGGTATTCTTGTAGTTGTTTTAATGTGGAGTTTTTATATATGTGCATCAGTTGGTTTACTAATTAAATTATTCGATGATATGCACGGTGCAACAATGAGGATATGCAAACTAATATATTTACTGTGATCTAGAAACCTCAGATGCTTACTGTTAAATGCTCAAAACAGGCCGTCATTAAGTATGTGACAGTATTTGTTGTTCTCTGAAATGTGTCAGAACAGAGACTGATGTGAGTCTTATTTGCTCTTGTTTCAGATTTCTTTTTTGGCTCTGATCACATTGGAAGTCATCCTCATCTGCAACTGTTCCCATGCTTTCGTTGTGGCCGAACATATAAGTGGCGTAGTTCTCTCAACAGTCACATTCAAAATGAGTGTGGAAAAGAACCACGCTTTCAGTGTCCATACTGCTCTTACCGTTCCAAAGTCAAATCTAATCTTCTCAAACATATACGAAACTTCCATAAAACCCCTACTTCTGGCTTCTTGTGTTCTAAACTACATTCATAGGAGTTTTGTATGATTGCTGTCAAATTGGAAGACTATGTGGTCACATTCTTGTTTATTACATAACCTAGTTGCTATATGCTGTGCAGTTCAGTACAAAAGGTATTGTACCACTGCTTGCCTGATCAGTTTCATTCTCTTCACTACTATTTTATGCAGGATCATTCAAACATTGTAGGTATACCTTTCTTGTTTTCCTCCTACCTTAGAGAAGTTACTACCAGTATAATTTAGGAAAAACATCTGTTCTCAATTTTTTTTTAATCTTGTTAATTAACCAGCTTGATGCACAAAATTTTTGTTTTACAATAAGTTTATTTCATGCCTCTTCATGTTTCGAGCACCATGTGATCATCAGGGGGTTAAAATTGTGTTATACATCCTCTGATATCATCACACCTATAGGTGTTATACATCCTCTGATATCATCACACCTATAGGTGTTATACATCCTCTGATATCATCACACCTATAGGTGTGATGATACCAGAGGATGTATAACACAATTTTAACCCCCTGATGATGAGCACCTGTGCTCAAAACATGAAGAAGCATGAAATAAACTTATTGTAAAACAAAAATTTTGTACATCAAGGTAGTTGATTACTAAGATAAATATACTGAGATGCACGATCAGCAAAACGTCAAAATCTGTTCTCACATTTTGCAATCCTATGAACATTAATTTCTTTGTGGCAGTTCAACCATTCTGTGCATTCGAAAATGGCTTTCCAGTCTGCTCTTTCACCGCAATCTAAGGTAATTTCATTGGCATCATTTTTATCTTCTCACATATTTATGAAATGCTCAAAACATTTTATTCTGCAGGAATGTGCCTCACATAAGTCTGCTTCTAAACAGCTGTTTGGTGTGTCAATATGTGTGAGGTGTTCAGTGACAGCCTAGAGTTGTCCTGTTTATTATAATTTCAACACATATATTTATCAGAGTAGGGATAATGGATAAACTATATATTTCTCCACAAAGTTATTGGAACAACAGAGTCATTTATCCAAGTGATACACAGCCTTTTCGTGTCCAGCGGAGAATAAATTAGGGCTTGGTATCTGGTTCATCCAGATTTTTTCCTTCAAGTACCAATATATTTAGCAATAACAGTGTACACTGAATGTTGCTCTTTGGTCCATGAATTGAATAAATATCAGTGCATGCTGAAATGCCAACAACAGTAACTTCCTCGCAGAGTTCTGGAAAAGTCTTGTATGTACAATGTTCATTCATGCCCTTGCAACTACTGATTTTCACTTTTGTTAATTACCAAATGTCACTTAAAGGACCAAAAAAGCACATCAAAGGGATACATTTCTCAAGTTATGATACAATGAAAGCAAATGTGCCTTGGTGGCTGCCAACACAAAGTCCTCATTTCTTCCCCATGCAAACAGAATATGTCATGTATTGCTGGAACAGGTTTGGCAATTAGTCTGATGATTGTGTAGACAGATAGAGGGACTGTCCAATATTTCTTGTTGTTTTGGTTTCCTATAGTGAAGTAATAAATATATGGTCTATGAACCCTCTGCAGGTACTTAATGACAGTTTGTGTATGTACACAGTTCAGTTCAGTATGGGAAATTGAGAACCAAGTTCTAAAATGATTACATGATTGAGAGGTTACATCTGTACACGTTTCACTTTCAGAACTGTGGGGTAACAGTTAATATTGTGATCCCTCCTGAAAAATGTGAAATGGATTTCATTTTATCTTGTTCATAGCTGTGCACTAATATCACTATGTCGCATGAAAAACTGACTAATTCACACATTTTTATTAACACCATTTTATTAACACTGTGTCACTGTGACATGTTTCAGCCCTCAATGGGTCATCTTCAGAGAGTATGACAGAACATTTGTCTGTATCTTTGTTAATAAGTGGTGTTAATAATAAATGTATGCATTAATCAGTGTTTTATATGGAATAAGATTTCATTTTGCTGAATTATTAGTTCACTATAACCTCTGTTTCATATAAATATCATATTGTAGTATTTTAAAATTTATATGAAAAAGACAGCTTATTATACATAAAATATATTTTTTCAATAAGCCCTTCTTCTTCCAACACAAGTAGTGTAAGCTACAAGCCCATTTTGATGATCATAAATTCCATCTACTGCAGAATCTTCTCACATCTCTCTATTCTTTGGTTTGTGTAAGTGCACTTGTGTTGATAATGTCCTGTTTTGTATCATTTACACATCGTTTGCAATATAGTTCATATTTATTTACTCCTTCTGTGCTGTAAATTGTATTTGAAACATTCATTTTTGTTGTTTTTTTAAATTTAAAAAATGTAATTAAAGTATTTTGCCCGTACGTAGTTCAGTTTTATTCCATCAGCACTATAAATGATGATGCATTGATATATTGTTGTATCTGCACTGCATGAGCATCAAGACTTGCAGGAGATGAAATCACAAAGGGCACATTTGAAAACATGTGCTTACTATTTACAGATATTTGTGGTCTTAGAGCCTAGTTTTGTCATGCATTATAGTTTTATGTTGACTCTTGACCATCATGTTTGTTGGTTAGTTATTGAGAGAGTTATTATTGACAGAGATTGGTGTCCAGCCAGACGATGTGATTGACATCATGTTGTGACCTACATGCACCTGTATGTATGTTTTGATTAATTAAATTCCGTTTATATGTATATGTGGTTCTTCGTGTAACAGGTGTGATCCAGAAGGAAACTGTGAATGTATTCATGACTGTTTTGGTAAGCAGACTTACTGTATTTAATAAAGCATCATATAGATTTAAAATTTTTGGACTTCATTTAATTCCTTCAAGGTTGGTTTTTCTTCATACTTGTTGTGCATGGATTTATTAGGACACTTAAACTTGTTTGTCATGTGGATCACAAATTGGAGACAGGTAATAAGGTGCATGAATAACATCATTACTTTAAAAATTATATAAGATATTATATTTATTGGACTGTGTCATTTCCTTCATATGGAACTTTAAATATAAAGCTACAAAAGTTTCAAAATTTATTTTGTATTTTTGTTTGTAATCTCTTAAACAATTCAAAACAAATCACTAAATATATCAACTGGTATTTTGTGACCTGCATAATTAAAACAACTAAGTGCAAAATTTGTGGCCAAATTTACCATATTTTCCTGAATACAAGACACCCTCCTTTCCTTCAAATACACTCCCTATAATAGCCTGCATTTTGCAGTTGCAGTGTATAGCAGTATTTTTTACAGAAATGCTGATGCACACATTCTTATATACTAACCTGTCTAAGTATGGAAGAAGGCTTGTGTCGTATGTTTTGGGGCACCATTCGGGCTTTTGAGGGGCAGAGGAAAATCATATAAAGTCTCAGGCAGAAAAGCCGTTATCCTAGCTGAGATATAAAATGGTTACAAAATATATACAAGTTTACACTGAAATTGCTCCACTAATGTGTGCAGTTTGTTGATACTACTGATAAATTTGTATTGTGTCATATTGTTATTCAGATATTATACTCTATTTCATTTATATTTTCCAACAGATGTGATGGAAGGTCAGCTGGGTTTGTATTGGACAACTGTCAGTTCTGGACAGCCATTTCAATTAAGTACAGAGGACTGGAATTCATCAGCTTCAGGTTCCAATGATAGTGTGCTCTTGCATGCATGTCCACGCTGCACCAAGAGATACAAGTTCCGCACTTCACTGTACCGACACCTCAAGTTTGAATGTGGAAAGGAGCCATCATTTCGTTGTCCCCATTGCTCTTATATGACAAAGCAGAAAGCACCCATGCAGCGACACATACGACATACTCATGGCTTAAACACATAAGCAAGATTGTACTGTGAATTTTCTTATATGGAGGAGATTTGAATGAATCATTTGATCATCTTGCAGTGAGCTTTCTGTTTTTCTTAATAAATTAGATTCCTAATACCATAATTCTATTTATTTTCTAATATTTTTTGAATGATAAAATTAAAAAGATTTAGGTGGGCAGGAATATACATGAGGGAAATGAGAAATCCATGCAAAGTATTGGTCAGATGATATTTGAAGAACCTTTGGGTTCTATAGACACACCTTTATATGTCACATATTTATGTATTTTGCTCCCATTTATATCTAGGCACCCAAAATTATGTTTTGCTCTTGTTTCCAGATATGTATTTATTCTCATGTGTATGCTTCATGCCATGCCAATCTAATCCTCTTTGATTTTCGTCATCATACTTATCTGGTAAAAGTGATCCTGTTACACGCCTGGTGTGGCCCAGAGGGTGGGTAGAGGTATAGCTCTACTCTTCCATGTCCGCAGCACTAGAAGGTCAGCAGCATGCCCCGGCCACACTTTACCCCTGGGGAAGACCCGCTACCCATTTTACAGGAGGCTGGGTGGGCCCCAGGGCCAGTCTGGACAGGCGGAAAATCTCGTCCCCACCGGGATTCGATCTCAGACCGTCCAGCCAGTAGTCAGTTGCTATACCGACTGAGCTACCCGGCCCACAATACTTATCTGGTGGTCAGTACAAATTATGGGGTTTCTTATTATGTGGTTTTTTGCACCTCTGTTTCATTCTAATGAATAATGCCAAAAAGGTATTTCTGTTTAAAATTACATATTTTATGCATGGTGAACATTATGTAAGAAAGAAACATGAGAATGCTAGTCTAATTAGGTCCTTATGTGAGATATGATGTTCCCACAGTAGTATTGCTGACAATCAAGTCTTCTGGTGTGTGACGCTCCGTCACTGAGTTCATTGTGCTTGACTTCTCAGAGGATGGTGCTGCCTTCTTCTTCAGTGGAGAAGTGTCTAAGAAGAATTTCTCTTTAAACTGCTTAGCCTAGGAGATGAAGGCACCAAGATCTTATGAAACATCAGGAACCACTGACCCACTGATGCAACTTCATGTACCAGAAGACATGAATACTCGAGTCTTCCTGTCTAATATCATCTTGATCCAGTACTTGATGCCTGCCCAGTCATTTAAACTAATTGTGCCCTACACTACTTATCAGAGTAGATAATTCAAGTAGTTTTCCTACAATACTTATTAAATATGTGACTTTGAAGGCTCCTACAGTGGCATTAGGGTCTTCTGGGATGTGACTCCTTTATTCTGGTAGAGAGGTGTGGCAGGAGGCCTATCCAAGTAATAGTTACTTTCTGCCATACTACATGGCATCATATCTCAGTTGTTTTAATGCATTACGTGGGGGTCATTTAAATGAACTATGCTGTAATGCACTAGCCATGGCAGAAGTTCTGTAATGCTGTAACACAATACTGGTATTTTTTTTATCATTTTATCTACATACCAGCCAGTGAAGTCTCGTAAATTTATTTTATGTGCTTTCTGTATTGGTAGTGTAGTAGTTCATTTTCTCTGTAAAGTGAGATTTATATGTAATCTGATATGTAATATGCTGTAAAAATTATTTTCGTATTACGCTTTACAAGTTGTACCATTGTAAACTAATTTGTCTCTTTCATCTCCATTTCTTGTCACTATCCTTCCCCTCAAACCACAGTTCTGTTCAGGTGTACTCAGTCTCCAGAAATTTTCCATCTCCTAGCACTCCAAAAACAACATAAAATGTTACAGTATTACTACCTGTTTCTATCCTCAGATACAGTGGTATGGACACACAATCTGAGTTGGGTCGTAGAAAGAGTTGTTCCCAGTATCCATTAGTCCTAAGTGCAATACACACTTATCAAAACAGTATAGAATTGCCCTGTGCTCATTTTGTATCTGAAATTTTGATATCTTTCTTGAAGTTTCCGATTTATTATACATCTTCCAATGTACGGACGTTAAGATGAAGTGTATGGTGCAGTTTATCTAGTAACCTGATAAAAACATCTAATACAAAAAATTTTAATCCTCTTGGACAAAATATTTGATTTCAATTAATTTCGCCATCTCTGGGAATGTTTTTATGCAGCAACTGCTAACAGTTTTGCATTGTGTGAGTATATTAGTTCAAAGTTAGGTGCATAACTTGTGTGCTCAATTATGCACCATTGATGGGGGCATTTAGCTGCAACATGTATATTAGTCCAAAAATTTTGTGAATGGGATTTTGAGTTGTATCAGATGGTTTTATTCATCTGATTACATGAATGTAAAATTCAGTGGTAATAAAACGTTTTTAAAGTTATGTTGTGCCTTTTTTTAATATCAGGAATAATATTGTTTACATTTTGCTATAAGACTGGATAATCTTACTACGTACGATTAGTCTCACCCAAACAAGAAATAAATCAAACAAATGACCAAAGAAGAGAAAGAAAAATTAATCACAAATAAACCTGAAGAAAATAAAAATAAGCCAAATTATATCTGCAAACCAAAACAACAAAAGAAAGCAAAATAAAAGCCAATCTAACCTCATAAGGAATAGTCTGAACCAAAGCATGAGGCCCACCTAATAAAGAATAACCTGAATTAGAAGACCATCCAGCAATTATAACAGTATAAACACCAAGTCTTGTATAAGCCAAAAAAAACCCAACTCCAAAGAAATAAAACCATTTTCTTCAACTGTGGGATGCACCTTAAAGTAAGTCAAAAGCACTTGTTACCATTTTCCAGTTTTACTGTTATATTAGCCTTTTACTAACAGGTTTATCTTGACAGTATATCTCACAAGAAGTCAGGTGGTGTCCAGTTTAATCCAAACCAGAATGTCCTACACTGACACATTTCTCTTTATTTTCCTGTCTGTGTTTAATGAGTGATGAATGGTTAGTGAATTGATTTTTTTAATTATTTACTTTGAATTTCAGAGATTGTATACTTTAGGGTGATATGAGTAAATAGTTAAGAGTGGGTGGGTGTAGATGTGAAAGAGTGCATTAATGACCCTCATGTATTACTGTATCATTCTCGTTGAGATACTGAATAAATCTTGCTCGGAATTGCTGGTAGCCCAGCTGAGATTCGACTGCAGTATTTCACAATTACAGCTGTAGAGGGTTACAGCTATATTTGCTTACTCAGTTTGTTAATACAATTTAGAGTTATGTGTCTTTTATCTTATTGTTTCTGAGATATTTACTCTTTCTTGTGTTCATATTTTCCAGCAGATTTTACAAAAGGTCAGCTGGATTTGTATTGGACAGCTGTCAGTTCTGGGCAGCCTTTTCAGTTAAGTACAGAAGACTGGAATTTATCAACAAGTTCCAATGACAGTGTGCTCTTGTATGCATGTCCACGCTGCACCAAGAGATACAAGTTCCGCACTTCACTGAATCGACATCTGAAGTTTGAATGTGGGAAGGAGCCATCATTTCGTTGTCCCCATTGCTCTTATATGGCAAAGCAGAAAGCTCCCATGCAGCGACACATCCGACATACTCATGGCATAAACACATAAACAAGACTGGATTTCAGATACTGGATTGTGAATATTCTTACATGGAAGAGATTTGAATGAATAATTTGATCATTTGACAGTGAGCTTCATGTGTCTCTTAATGAATTAGTTTCTTTCTATACTAATTTAAATTCTTCTCTTAATATTGCTTGAATGATGAATTCAAGAAGGTAGAGTTGGGCAGGACATTATAAGGGGAAATGAGAAATATTTACAAAGCACAAAGTATGGGTCAGTAAACCTCGACAGAAAACATTTTGAAGACCTGGCAATGGATGGAAAAATATAAGTAGGTTATGAAGGCATTGTCTTAATTGATCTGGCTTATAGTTGGGTTAAAAAACAGTCTTTTGTGAAAGTGAATATTTGGGATGTGATTTGAGGTTGTGGCATGTGTATTCTAGTAGTTATGTGTGGATATTTGGAGGAAACTGCTGCCTCCATTTTCTGCTTTGAAGATGGATGTTGTATGTACCTCTCCAACACTTGCAACTCTCTACCATAAAACATGACATGTCATCTGTGGAGGTTGCAGTTTTAATTAACACCAAGGCTTCTTGGAGGCACCGTCACACAGCCTGTTAAAGAGTTTCTTAATGCAGAGCTGAGTACTGTAGAGTGCTTGCTGTGCTGCAGTTGATGTTTTCTGCTCTACAGTATTGAGTACCGCAAAGTGGGAGTTATCAGTGCTTGCTGTGCCACAGTTGATATTGTTGACTCTGCAGGACTTGCTACTGCAGGTGGGAGTCATCATTGCTTGTTGTGCCACAGTTGTTGTCCATTTTTACAGTACTGAGTACAGCAGGTGCGAGTCATCATTGCTTGCTGTGCTGCAGTTGATGTTGTGTGCTCTACAGTATTGAGTAACGCAGAGTGGGAGTTATCACTGCTTGCTGTTCCACAATTGATGTCCACTCCACAGGACTGACAACTGCAAGTGGGAGTCATCATTGCTTGTTTTGCCACAGTCGATGAAGTCCTCTCTACAGTACTGAGTACTGCAGGTGGGAGTCATCATTACTTGTTGTGCCACAGTTGATGTTGTCCGCTCTGTGGTACTGAGTACCACAGGTGGGGATCATTATTGCTTGTTGTACCACAGTTGTTGATCACCACTGTACAGAACTGAGTACCATAGAGTAGGAGCCATCATTGCTGGCTCTACTGCAGCTGATCTTGTCCACTATAAAGAGCCTAAGCCCAATGTCAGCGTGGGACTGATTACTTCAAAGTAGGTGGTGTCTTCAATCAGTATACAGTGATGCAGCTGTTACCAGGTTTGTAGATTGTATGAGCAGGTGTTTTGTTCAGCTGGACAAAGGTTCCCAAAGTGATTATCCTTCCTTCAGGTTTCTTGACCAAAATTTGTGTGCATTTCTCATCTCTCCCATGCATATCACCTGCCTATTCATTTCGTCCTCTTTGGATTAATCATGACCTGTACATTTAGTTGAAAGTAAAAGTCACCAAAAAGTTTCTCATTCAGTTTTGTCATTTTCTTCCCATTGACTTGTATTTGTACAATTAAAAATACATATTTTGTTTGCAGTATGAATAACAAACTCTACGCTCAAACAGATAATGAATGGTACAAAAATAGAAGTTGTATGAATGGTATGTTATTTGTAATTTTGTCTTATTCAGATCAGCAAAAATTTTGCAGTGTACTATGAATTTGGCTGGCTGGTGCCTGTTGTTATGCTGTGGCACTCCTGTGTTATTTTGTGAAAAGAGATACATTGTATAATGATGTTATGTATAAAGGTATATCCATAACTTAAATGCTTACTGAATACCAGAAACTATTATTTTGTAACGCTGGTTTCAATCAATACATTTCTATTTCAGTGACTAGTCATGTATTTATTTATTATGCATGCATTCTGATAGCTCATAAAAATTACTTTATGGTGAAGATTCAAGTCTTTGGAATGTTACACTATATCAACTGGTAAATAATTACCATTATTTTAAAGGGTCATAATGCTTTCATCTTCAGCATCCAGCAGGATAACAACTTACCAATTGGCATTATGTAATATCCTAGAAGTCTTGTGTTATTACCAGCATTACTGTCAGCATGCCAAATCTTGCATTGTGTTTTGTTGTTACATATGTCTGTACATTTATTGCAATAAAATCAGACCGTCAGACCCAGAGGGTTGAACATTAATTCCCATCATTGACCGTTTCTGTGCTATTTGAAATGAAATTGTGTGAAAGGGCACTTAACATCATGTAAATTAACCTGATCTAATTTTGTAGTTTAGAAAGATATATTTTTATGTCATGGTAACACAGATGGGTAAAGAAATTTACTTTCTTAACTGCCACTTTGAAATTCTGTTCTTTAAGTTCCTGTGTACATAATATGTACAGATTTGTAGGGAACTGAATCCTCCGGGATATGATGCTCTTTTGCTGGGTAGATGGTTCTTGACATTTTGAAAGCTTGTAGTTGCATCATCCTCAATTTAAAGTGTCGAGCAGTGCCAGAAGAATCAGTTCTTCATGGACTGCTTGACCCCTGAAGATGAGGGTGACACAATTCTGTGAAACATCAGGAGCCCTTCAACCGAGGACACTCTGTCACATCCCAGAAGAGTTAAATCCTCATCTACACCAGTGAGAACCTCACATTTTGCATATCCAGATTTTGTATTATCATCTCTGAAATTGACGACTAACTAGACAGTAAATACCTTCATGTTACTGAGCCCCTCTCAATAAGCTACTATTTGCTTGGCTAATCTAGAAATTTCCTGAATATTATAGGTCTGTAGTTTCGGTACCATGTTTGCAAGAGCCTGCCTTTGGTTCCTATCTTGAGCCAGAAAAAATCAGTCCATGCCTTCCTATTTCATGTGTCTAAGATCCTTTTTTAATATTGTCATCCCATCTAAATATATATCTTCCAAATGGTCTCTTTGTTTGAGGTGTTCCCTCCCCAGCCTTTTGAATTTCTCCTCTCTTCCCTGCATACCACATTTCCTGCTATCTCATTCTCCTTATTACAATCATCGTAATGAAATTTGGCAAATAGAATGAATCAAAGCACATATTGTTTCAAGCAATTAGCATTCCATTTGCCACTTCTCATGTTCTTAATATATTTCCTTGGTTATTCCTAAAAATGTATTAAATTGAGGCTTATATGAAAATTTTAACAGCAAGGTTGTCAACTCCAAGTAACCCTTTGAACACTGAGTTAAATCCCATCTGCCATTTGCTGGCAGTATTAGGAACTTACCCTATTCTTTATGTTAGCAGGTTAAGGGTTAACAACCTGCTTGGCTGATCCCTTACTGGCTGTCTCAGAAAGGCTACCCAGTTTATTTGTAACCAGTCCCCATGGCTATTCAATATACTACCTGTACATAACTAGTCTTCATGGCTACTCAGTATATTTGTAACCAGTCCCCATGGCTATTCAATATACTACCTGTACATAACTAGTCTTCATGGCTACTCAGTATATTTGTGACCAGTCTCCAGGGCTACTCAGTATATTTGTAACCAGTCACAATATTTTAAGGTCACCACCTCCATTTATAACCTCAGACATTGCAAGTGTTTGTAAACAAAGTGCACATGAAAATATTTGGGCTTCCAGGAAGAGGTGCAGATAGATCACCCCCCAGATTCTAGAGCATTACTGCTGTGCATACCTCTGCTCAGTGTCATTCTTAACCATTCTGTCATATCAGTGTAGTCCCATATTGTGTAACTGTTGATATGTCATCATAAAATATTGATAAATATTTTATTCATGCTGCAACTTTTTTTGTGAAGAATGCTTAGAACTGCTCATTGAAAGAGTACGAATGAGGAAGAGAATGTATGATATACTTCTACTGCTAGACTTGCTCCTTCCCTTTGCAAGAAATGGGTACATCAGGCTGATGTATTCATTTCCAAATTTGATAAACACAACTGCTGATTGCATATTGAGGCACTGAAAGTTTATCAGGTGGATGTAATTGAGGCCTTTCTTTTTATGTGTCTGTTATACCTCTGCTTTACATGAGCTTGTAAGCAAACTTATAGGACTAGGCTACAGAGCAGACAGCTAAGTAATCATGGTTTGATTCATGGCAGGGTTTAGAAATTTTTCTATTCTCCAAAGCATCAAATCCAGCTCTGGGGACCAGCCAGACACCTTTTCAGTGGGTACAAGGGTTCTGTGGGGCATCTCTATGTTAGGGATTCCATGTAGGGGGCCTTCAAGGAGGGCTTCTTTACTGGGGACCCCGAAAGATATATTAAGGAAGGCTTGGAAATGGGCATCTGCTTCCCTAGGAGCCCCACTTTTGGGGAAAGTGGAGGGGTGCTTTTTCCTTAGGGCCTTCTTATCTAGAGGAATTTTTGTGAGGTTTTTGAGAGATATTCATTTGCCCTGTAAATGGGTGTCTCTCTCCATAGGGACCCTAATGGGGAACTTGGAAGGGGGGGGGGGGTTCAATTGCCGGGATTTTTGAGAGAAAGAAAAAGTATATCTGTGTTCCTTTCTTGGACTCAGAGGACATTAAGATTTTAAGTCTGGGGGCCATCTGGAACTGCAGTAAAGGAGCAGGGCTCTCCTGAGTTGATATTAGATTATGGGGCACAAAGGGCCCGTCTGTAAGGCCGAGGTGCATCGGGACCGTAAGGGCTCAGACCCAACATTAACACATTGCCGTCGGCTCACGCAGAAATGCGTGATTGCTCACCCATGCATTGTTGACGGGCCCTGCATTTCTGCGTTTTCTTACACGACGTCCAACACGCGCGTTTTCGAGCTGGTCTGACACACTGATCGCTTCAAGGTTATCGTCAACTACATGCAGGATGTTTGGATCTCAAGTTACAAGCAGACAGACCACTCATGAACCCTATTTTAGAATGATAAGCCTGCAAAATATTATGGGAATGAACATTAAAAGCGTTTAAAACGTCCGGTCACCAGGAGGTATTTAATTAAAAGACCAGCCCGACGGCAATGTGTTAATCAATCAGACAATCAATCAACCAGGGTTCTGTCCTCAGGAATAAAGCAGTTGTGATGTGAATCTGACTACTACCCTCCATCTTGTGTCATGGTTAAGAAGACTGGAGCTATGCCACATTTTCCCTTATGCATTCATGGCATACACAGGGATAACTTTACCATTACTTTTACATCAGGTCAGACTTTGTGAGCCTTTTTTCTTTTGAAAGAGGACGCTCATTTCATACAAAGTTTATACATTACATTAAATAAAAACCTCATTGAAGAGGACAGGCTTTATTTGAAATATTTTTTGTTCGTGAATAAATAATTAAATACAAAGAAAGATAATTTATGACCCTGTCATGTTTGATATCTGTCCTGCATCTGACATCAAGGGCAATGAAGTTTGCAAAGTAGTCTGATTACTGTGTGATCACTTCCACGAAAAGGTCACATCTTATGTAGGAAATGATGTATGTGGAAGAGGATTTGAGTTTTCTGGATTGTGATGGCATGTTCTTCTGTAAGTGGTTTCAAGCATTTTGAAGGTTCATATTGTCCTTATCTTGAGGGACATTCGATTCAGGAGGAATACCCTTTTGAATGAATGTGATGTGTTCCTTTGAAACATAAGGAACTTCTTACCCAACAACACAGTATCACATGCAAAAAGACGTAAATCCTCAGGTGCTCTGCTGTGAGAACTTCAAATTATACAATATGTGTGTATGGAAAATGCACACAGATTACTGTATCACAGTTGTTATCACAGGTATTGATAATGTTTATTTTGTCATTTCCAGATCTGGTTACCATACTGCATGATGAACAATTTTGGAGTCATTCTAAATCTTCGTGGACTTCAGGAATAGGCTGTGAAAGTGAATCAGATGTTATACAAGAAATTTTAAATCAAGCATCTGGTTACAGTTCAGGGGCACAGATGACTTCAAATGCATTTGTGTGTCCTCAGTGTGGAAAAAACTACCGCAGCAAGTATACACTACGGCGCCATCTTCTGGTAGAATGTGGTAAAGAACCGCAATATTCTTGTCCACATTGTCAACGTAAAATCAAGCATAAACATGACCTGGTGGTACATATGAAAATTTACTGTCCTGTACTGAGAAACAGGCATTAAATATTGTCAAAAGTGTTTTGCTACAAGGTATTATTTTACTATATTTTGTCACAAAGTACGATGAATTTCTGGTGTTATGTATATTGTTCCTGACGACCAGTTTCAGCTGGAATTTCCATTATCAGGCAAAGATATCTCTATTATAAAAATTGTTGCATTAGCAGTGAATGTTTCTCTTTATTAAGATGGATATTTAAAAACACTGTTCAGTAATAAAAACTGTGGATATCTAGAATGTATGAGAATGTCACTTTGTTGAATTTTGTGTGTGTGTGTGTTTATTTTACTTATGTATTGATTTTTGTTTATTATTTCATAGTGAGGATTCTATGCAGTTGCATTGTTTTCCTTTTTTTGGGGGGTCATGTGATGATGTGACTTTATTTCAATATACAACATGCACTGATAGTTTGTTTAGGTTATGTTATTTTGTTGCAGAAAGAACATGCATAAAGAATGTAACATTCTATGTTATAAGTCTTGAAGCTTTCGTGGCGACATAATTCTGTGAAATTTTCTCGGGCAGACGGCCATGTCAGGCTGTGAAGGTTGTCCGACGTTTTGGGAACTATGTCCCCATCATCAGGGGATGGAGTTAGCTCCCGAAACGTTGGAAAATCTTCACATCCTGACACAGCTGGCTGCCCGAGAAAATTTCATTGAAATATTATGTTGATCTGAAAACTTACTGAGAAATCTTCTACATATGTTCCCCCCCCCCAGACATAGCCCTTGTTTTATGCACTGCTTGTTTTATCCATTTTGCTTTAATGCCTCTTGTTAATATACACCACTTCTTAATGTATGCCCTCTCATTTTTGGTTTAATGCACTTCGGCTGGCTGCACGTCATCACCCTAACCCCTATATATTCCATTATTTCTTATGGAAATATATTTTTTTTATGCCCAATTTTTCAGGAACACAACTAGTGCATATAACAAGGGTTTGGTGTATTTTGTAAAAAGTTTGTCAAAATCAAGTATTGTTTGGGTTAATTGATTAAATTTATTTGCTTTAACTAATGGTCTAACACAACTATATTTATTGGTAGAATTTAAAGTATTTTCTACATAAGGTACAACTACATGTTTCGGCGCTCGATAATGGCCATCTTCAGGTTGTACATGAAATACTTATTAAGCAGTTATACAAAACATACATCAGCTGTAGTAAGTTACAACATGTAGTTGTACCTTATGTAGAAAATACTTTGTATTGTACCAATAAATATATTTGTGTTAGACCAGTACACACACTGTACATTAGTTATTTCATAGAACACAACGGGGATGATGAACCTCATGGTTATTTGCATTCTTTCTGCAAAATATAGGCATCAGTAAGTATATAATTGGAAAAAGACACAAAACTCAACAAAGTAACAATTCCACAAGACTGTTCTGTTGTCCCCCAACAGGGTTGTAAGGCATCCTGTACTGGTGTACAATAATATTTTAATACAGTCACCCGGTGATAATCGCGAATTAGTCATTACCCATAGCTTATAAAGATTTAGTAGCAAAACATCCAACTGTAAATGTTGACACACTTACAGTTGGTCCTTTAATGTTATTTTAAAATTTTAAGCTCATGGTTCCGTGCATCATAATTCATTGTTAGTAAAAATCCAACCAGATGCAACAGTATGCTGATATTTATTTACTGCAAAGTCACTCTACATGTTTCGGGTGTCACAGCACCCATCATCAGGAGTACTAAAAACTGTAACCACGGCCTCCAGTATAGGTCATAATATCGGTACAGCTACTTCCCTCCAACGTGGCCTGATCAGGCCACGTTGGAGGGAAGTAGCTGTACCAATATTATGACCTTTACCGGAGGTTGCGGTTACAGTTTTTAGTACTCCTGGTGATGGGTACTGTAACACCCGAACAGGCCACGTTGGAGGGAAGTAGCTGTACCGATATTATAACCTGTACCGAAGGCTGCGGTTACAGTTTTTAGT